>Ga0302319_10001555_pt1 | contig 51052 bp, 20 predicted proteins | sample Bog_T0_2_FD_203319 | JGI IMG/M metagenome (GOLD analysis project Ga0302319, IMG submission 203319) | Peat permafrost microbial communities from Stordalen Mire near Abisko, Sweden - Bog_T0_2 | ecosystem: Environmental > Terrestrial > Soil > Wetlands > Peat | place: Sweden: Abisko, Stordalen Mire... | reverse complement strand
AAAATTTGCTCACAAAAATGTGTACAAATTTGAACGTAAATCGAGACTGCGCGTAACTTCGACGCGTTTTTTGAAAATGTCAAATTACTGCACGTCTCGAATTTTTCAAAAATTAGACAGCACGTAAAAAAATCAGGACTGCACGTGTCGGATTTTTCTTCTAATTACCGAGCGTCTGTCCCCTCGCTCGCTCGTGACCCCAACCCTCGTGCGCTCGCGATCTTGCAGTTTCCTGAAAAACGCAAGAGAGCAACGGGAAGCGTTTTGGCGGAAGCACTTTTTTCGGGTACGCGCCGTGATTAGTAAATTATTTTTCGAAAAAAACACGCGCTCCAAACTGACTCAGGACCTCCTCTTGCGTTTTTCTAGAAACTGCAAGAGCGGGAGCGCACGAGGGGTGGGATCGAGACTGGACGTAGGCAGAGACGCTCTGTAATTAGAAGAAAAAACGGAGACGGGCAGTCTCGATTTTTTTACGTGCTGTCAAAATTTTAATTTTTTTGAGACGTGCAGTAATTGGACATTTTCAAAAAACGCGTCGAAGTTACGCGCAGTCTCGATTTTGGTTTAAATTTGTACACTTTTTTTTGAGCAAATTTTGGTCCAAAAAAAAGTGTACAAATTTGAACGTAAATCGAGACTGCGCGTAACTTGGACGTGAAATTTGAACGTACTGATTAGCGGACGGTGGTTTTTAGACGTGAAATTTGAAAATTTCAGACTGCACGTCGGAAAATCCAGACTGCGCGAGGGAGAATTTCGAGCGAGCGATGGCTCTCGATTAGCCCGCGTCGAAAAAAATGATTTTCAAAAAACGCACCAGAGCCCCCGCACGCAATTTCGAGGGTGTGTTTTTTTTTATTCGCGTAAGACCGCGGAAAAGTTGCCCAAATAGGTGTCTCACAATTCTGAAAAAAAGAAAGAAATGGAGCGGCGCTGCGCCACTTTCCTCTCGCTGCTGCTGCTGCTCTGCTTTGGCGCCGGAGCGGCCTACGCGCAGCGGACATGCTCCCCGCTCGTACCGGTCAACGCCTCGGCGCCGCCGGCCAACCTCACCACCCCCTGCTGCGACCTCCAAACCGCACTCTTTGCAGTTGCGGACCCGCACACCGCGCCGCTCAGCGAGGCGCCGCTCTCCCAGATGGTGTACTGGTGGGGCGTGCTCGTCATGCACGACCTCGGCCTCATCCCAGAGGCGGACGCCGACTGGCTGCAGCCCCCCGCGACCCCGTGCGACGTCGCCGCCGCGGCCGTGCCCGCCAACTTCTCGCAGTGCCCCGGCCCGCCCCCGGGAACTGCAAACGGCGCGACCCCGGAGCTCGACGCCAGCTTCCTCTACGGCTCGTCCAGCGCAACCACGTCGATCCTGCGCCAGCACTACCACGGGTACCTCGAAATCCAGCCGTCGGGCGAGCTGACGCGCACGTGTCCCGGCGTCGAGCGCTACGCGGGGCCCGGCCAGTCCCCATCCCAGATGCCCTGCGCCGGCGACCCGCGCGCCGCCAGCGAACTGCAACTGCTGGCGCTGCAGACGCTCTTCGTGCAGTTCCACAACCGGCTGTGCGACCGCATACGCGGGTGGGAGGAGCGACTGCACGACGACGACATCTTCAACCGCGTGCGGGCGATCGTCACGGGGATCGTGCAGCGCATCACCCTCGAGGAGTGGCTGCCCGTCATGCTCGGCTCCGCCGCCGCCACCGCGGTCCCGCCGTACCGCCCGCCGCCGCGGGGCGCGCCCCGGCCGTACGTGCTGCTCGAGTTCGCCGCCGCGCTGCCGCCGCTGCTCGCCAGCATGCAGTCCCCGCGCGTGCTCTATTCGGACCAGAACCAGGAGCTCAGCGAGATTCCGCTCGCCGCGGGCTTCTACGCCCCGAGCCAACTGCACCGCGTGCTGGGAAACGAGGGCGCGTGCACCGTCGTCACCGGGCTGCTGCGAGACCCCCTGCGTCGCCTTGGGCCCACGCTGCCGCAGCCGCTCATGGACGCCAGCCTGCCCGCCCGCACCTGCACCCTCGCCGCCGCCCTCAACCTCTCCTCCTTCCGGCAACTGCAGGGCGCGCTGCGGGTGGGGGGCGGGGGCGGGGGCGGGGCGGGGGCCGGGGTGGGCGTGTACGAGGGGCTGGCGGGCGAGGCGCACGGGCCGGGGGATGCGGACATTCTGGGGCCGACGGCACGGGCGCTGCTCATCCTGCAGTTGGTGAACGTGACGCGGGGGCTGGCGCGCGAGGGGCAGTGGTACGAGTCGCGGCACTACGGGTCGCTGGGGAAGCGGCAGATGGACGTGGTGCGGCGGACGCGGCTGGCGGACCTGCTGACGGAGAGCTGCGCGTTTCTGGACAGCATGTCGATGCCCTCGGAGGGGTCGGCATTCGCGCTGTGGTCGGTGTCCGACGTCAAGATCATCGAGCAGACAAACTCGAACCTCAACTCGGCGAACCTCGGCGTCACGTGGTTCATCGCGGCGCTCATCGCCGTCATCGCCATCATCCTCGTCGCCTTCGTCATCTACGGGCTCGTCCGCTACCGCGGCTAAACCCCCCATCCTAGTAGAACGCGACAAAAACTAGTTGTGAAATAATAAAACTGCAAAATCATTTTTTTAATCATCATCATCATCATCATCATCGTCATCTTCCCCTTCTCCCTCTCCTTCCTCATCCTCCCCCTCGCTCTTCCCTGCAGTTTGACGGGGCGCTGACTGCTGGCTGGTGCCTTCCTCGTCGTCGTCGTCGTCTTCGAACTCGGGTGCGACAGACATCCAGCCGAAGCGCGCAAACTCTGCAGTTGTGTAGCCATCATCCCTCTCATCTTTGAATGCTGGTTTCCCGTAGAGCGAGTCCAAAAATTCTGGCAGCGACAGGTGGCGGTTGAGCATCCGCGTCACGATCTTGTCCGTCAGCAGCGCGCCCCGCAGACTCTTGATTCTCTCCAGTCCCATTTTCTCGCCGTGCTTCGTGATTATGTCACCCGACTGCGAATAGTCTATGATGCGGTTTCGAGTTGCATCACTGGCAAATGCTTCGATCTCTGCGTCGCTTCGAGTTTTGACGAGATCTAATACCGTGTCGGGCAAAGCAACCTTGGAGTAATATTCTTTTCCATTCTCGTCGTATCCAGCAACAGAAAGATAATTCACCCTGATGGACGTCGGGTTTTGCTCTGCGATGCTGGTTGAGCCCGCGATTTTAACTGCGTCCTCGCTGGAAAGGCTCGAGAACACCTCGGTGTCGAACGTGTTGTGTGTGGTGGAAGTTACGCGGCGCACTACGAAAATCCTTTCGGGATCCTTAGAGTCCGACGACCCGGTATCGAAACTCGGCTGGTGGACATTCGCCAGTGGAATTAGCAGATCCCTCGCCGCATCCCGGTAATTGTCCGACAGCGACGCCTTTTCATCTTTCGAGTTGAACAACGGGAGTGTGACAGCCTGGTTGTAAACCTGCGGAAGCACGCCCTCAGGCAGCACATCCACGGCCATATGCATCACCATGATGCCCGCAAAGTCCTCCTCATTCTGGCCCCTGAAAGTCTGATCTTTCCATGTTTCGCTGTTCCAAAACTCAAAGTCGTTGTCGCTGGAGACATTGTCGCTTCTCAGAATCGTCTCCTTTCCCTCGATAGCAGCCAGCTGTCCCACGCGATACACAAGCACGTGCCACGGCCGCAGTTCGAACTTGGGTTGTTTCTTATCATCGACTCCACCGTCTGTGTAGCAGTGGCGCATCACCATCACGTACGGAGACATGTTCAGCAGCGCGCCATACCTACGTCCTCCCAAACCGTGCAGTTTCTCGGCCTTGCGCTTAGAGAGCGTGCGCACAACTGCATTGAGAGTCATCTTGCGGTCGCCAGACCTTGGTATGTCCGTGATCCGCTGCATCTGGCTAAAGTGCGAGCACACGTGCCCGGCCTTGAACCCGTCGCTCTTGCAGTCCTCGAGTGCGACCGTCGCCGTCCGCGCAAACAGGCTCTTGCGCAGGTCCCGCACATACCGCCCGTGGTACGACGACGGGTTCGCCAGCATCATGATGCGCGGGCCCTGCGTGAACGGCACCAGCGCCGTCTTCTCCGCCGCAACCCCGCGCAGCGCCGCCCCGTTATACTCGGGCATCCAGTGCCGCAGAAACCGGTACTGCACCAGCGTCTCGGCGTCGCATCCAGGCAGCGACCTGGGAGCCCCCAGCGTCTCAAAGTCCGCGGCCTCCGAGAACTGCCGCATGCTGTCGACCTCTACACCTTCTCTGCTATTCCACGCGTCTGTGCCCGCTGTCCCCGAGACCGGGGGCTGGTTCGCCGCCCCGTCCAGCCCGCCCGTCAGCGGAAACACGAGCGCCAGCAACTCGCGCTTCTCGAACACGCCCTTGATGCTTTCCCGCCTTTCCGCAAACGCCACGCGCGCCTGCTGCAGTGCGAAGAAGTGGTCGGTTCTCTTCTCGACGAGCCACGGCAGCATGTCCCCCTCCAGCAACTGCAGGACGTCGCGTGTGCGGGCGGCGAGAAGGGGGCCCACAAGCTCCTTGTAGCGGCGGGGCTTGAGTGCGACGAGAAACTTGGTGTTTCGCAGCGCCGCGTGCACGTCCAGCGTGATCTCGACCTCGCAGAGCTGCCGCGCGCGCTTGCTGGCATACTCGCGCAGTATGAAGAGCGACGTGGCCGCGGGAGACGTGTCGATGATGAGCGCGGGCCCGAAATCGAGCACCTCGTCCCGCAGTTTCTCGGCGATCCACTGCGTGCGGGGCTGCGGATTCACGTCGCTCACGATCCTGCTGATCAGTTTCGCGCCGAAGCCACCCCTGTCCATTTCGGTTGCGTAGGAGCACGCGGCGTCGAACGCTTTCTCAAACAGCGACTGCAGAAACTGCTCGCGCTCGTAGGTCCCGGCCATGGCGCCGTAATCGGTGCGCTTGAAAAATCTGGCCATCGTCGAATCGCTGACGGCCCCGATTTCATTGGTTGCCGCTTCCCTCGCGCCGTTCAGCAGTTCTGGGAGCAGAGTGCTTCCCATGACTACGAGGTCGGCGTAGTTTCCAAGCAGCCACTGCGAGGCGAGCGCGGCAGCGAAATTTGAGACCACTTGCTTCTTAAAGATGTCGACTCCATCTCCATCGTAGGCGTCAACAACGACTGTGGCGATGCGGGCGAGGAAGCGGTGCTGGGTGAGAGAGACCGAGACCGGCGGATCGTAGACTGCAGCCGCGCCGTTTGCAGTTGCCGGGAATTTCTCGATTCCAAACGCTTCCGAGATACTGTTCATCAGTTCGGAGTAGTTGCCGACACGCAGGGCCCGATTGTCACTGAGTATCAGCCTTTCGACGGACTCTCTCAGCGGGTTCATCAGCAGCTCGTCGTACCCGGTCATTTTCTCGGATTCTATCGCTTTGTTCAACGCTTCCACTTTCCCATCTTCCGCGTATTGTGCGCGCACAAGCGCGAGCGCGTTTGCAGTTGTGCTGTACTCCCATGCCAACACAGATTTTCCGTTTCTTACTGTCGTCGCCTTGATCAGGATCAGCGACGTGCCCTCTTTGACTGCAAAGGATGTGGCTTTCTGGTCAATATTCACCTGTTCCGCGGTCCTCGAAAGAACTATAGTCTGCTCTCTCGCCCCGCCCTTTCCACCCTCCCCCTCGCCCTGCAGTTTCGCGGCAGCGCGGACGAACTTCATGGAGCAGTGCAACTTTTTCTTATGCCCAGTCTTGTCGAGTTCGACTGCAAAGGAGGGCGCCTCGTTTTCGGAATGCTGCGCGACGGGGAGGGCGAACCGCAACGGCTCGAGCCGGTTCTCGACCACGGCCTTCTGGATGCGCGTCCAGACGCAGCCAACGTGCTCGGCGACAGCTTCAAACTGGGTGGCGTCCTTGATCCCAGACAGATCAACGGTCTCGCTGGGCGGGAGATACTGGAAAAGGATGCGCAGGATGTCGCTGGTCACCTTCTCGCTCGTGGCAAACCCTCCCTTCTTTTCTAGGTTTGCGTGGATCGTTATCGGGCTGTTGTACTTTCTCTCGCCGGTCTTCTCGTCGTTCTCGAGCATCACTTTCAGATACGCATAGAACATTGTCTCGTCGGGATAGTTCTCTGCCTTGAATACCGCGGGCTTGTTGTCGCCCAGTTGTTTTCTCAGCGCAACCACCATGGCCGACTCCTCAATACTGGAATCCAGCACTCGCCTCTCCTTTCTCGTCCCCTTCTCGGCACCATAAACTGCAGAAGACATCGTGCGGGGGAGTGGAGGGGGGCGGTGGGGCTGGGGATGGGGGGTTTCGAAAAATGGAGCAGGTCAGAAAAAAAAATTTAGGGGGAAATGTGCAGCGTGCACAGATGTCGAAGCGAAGAGATACAGCAGCAAAATTCCGATATAGGTATTGGCATCCGCGCCGTCGATAGTTGTATTAAATTTTTTTTATCTACGTTGCCGCCACCCTCCAAGCCTGCTCCCCCACGCACGTCGATATCTCGTTTGCTCTCCTCACCCCCTCTCCCCTTTCCCCTTGTTTCATAGTCTTCTCGCGTGCTCTCTTCCTTTTTCTTTCAGTAACTCTCAGGCAGAAAAAAAATAAATTTTAAAAAAAAATGACGAACCCGTTTCTATTTATCGCGCTCCTCGCTCTTGCAGTCCTCGCACTGCAGGGATGGGGGGTGGAGGCGGCGTCGCGGTCCCACTCCAAGTCGCACCATTCGCACTCGCACAAGTCGCAGTCCAAGAGCCAGAGTGCGAGTGCGAGCCACGCGTCCAAGAGCGCGTCGCACGCGTCCCCCTCGCAGTCGGCGTGCACGCTCCCACTGCAGGACATCGGGCAGTTTCTCAACCCGCACGCCATCAACTTTACGCTGCACGTGCCCGAGACGACGGACTCGTCGTACGGCGAGGTGCACTTTTCGCCGCACAACTTTCTGGCCAACTGCCCGGGCGACCATCTGATCACGGGCGCGATGCCCGCGTGGTACGACCAGTACGACGTGCTGATGACGACGATCCACACGCAGTACAACGGGACGATCAAGTCCGCGTACGACCCCGGGCTGTGGTCCTACCTCAACAAGACGTGCTCCTGCGACACGGTGGTGAACCCGAATCTGCGGTGCGAGTCCATCGACACGCAGACGCCGGACGAGTTCGTGCGCAACCTGACCACGGTCTCCTATCTGCTGAACCGCGAGGCGTACTGGATCGCGACGCAGCAGGCGACGGTGTACGACGTGCAAACTGCAATATGGCAGATTATGGACGCGCCGGGGACGATCGACGAGAGCTTCCCGCTCAATCTCGTTGCAGTTGCGGCGATGTATGCGGACGCGATGGCGAACGGGCCGTCGTACGTGCCGCGGGCGCCGACGGACATTTTTCTGAGCGTGTGGACGCCGATCGACGTGCACGGGTGCGCGGTGAGCCAGATGCTGCTCGTGCCCGCGCAGATGAAGGACGTGTACCAGTGCTTCGACTGCCCGTTTCACACGTTTTCGCAGTCCGAGTCGTCGAGCCGCTCGCCGAGCCAGTCGCAGTCGCCGAGCCAGTCGCAGTCCAACAGCCACTCGCAGTCCCAGAGCCAGTCTAATAGTCAGTCGCAGTCCAACAGTCACTCCCAGTCGCAGTCCCAATCGCAGTCTCAATCGCAATCCAATAGCCATTCCCAGTCGCAGAGCCAGTCCAACAGCCGGTCTCAATCGCAGTCCAATAGCCAGTCCAACAGCCAGAGCCAGAGCAATTCGCTCAGTGCGTCGCACAACAGCGAGAGCGACTCCAAGTCCCACGAGAGCGATTCGCAGTCGAAGAGCCACCTTTCGGATTCCCACTCCAAGTCGCACGGCAGCGAGAGCCACTCCAAGTCGCACAATTCAGACTCCCACTCCAAGTCCCACGAGTCAGAGTCCCAGTCCGCGTCGCACGAGTCCGAATCGCAGTCAGCCAGTCACGAATCCGAATCGCACTCCAAGTCCCACGAGTCCGAATCGCAGTCCGCGTCGCATGAATCCGAATCGCAGTCTGTGAGCCACAACTCCGAATCGCACTCCAAGTCCCACGAGTCCGATTCCCAGTCCAAGTCACACAACAGTGAGTCGCAATCAGCCAGCCACGAGTCCGAATCGCAGTCAGCTAGCCACGAGTCCGAATCCCAGTCGGCGTCGCACGAGTCCGAATCGCAGTCCGCGAGCCAGAGCCAGAGTCCCAGCGCCACCGGTCCGCCCGAGCCCCACTGCAAACCCTTGATCAAGTCCCTCATCGTCGCGCCCCCGCCGCAAATCAACTCTGCGCTCGGCCCAAACTCGGTCTGCGCCATGCCCCCTTCTGCAGTTGATCTCAACGGCTACTACCTCCCCGGCATCCTCACGCCAACGCAGCTCATCTGGGTCTCGGGCCCGCTCTACATCTCGCCGCCCCCGCCGGCCTCCTCGATCGTCGCCTTCGACCTCTGGGGGCAGTCGCCGTCCCACCGCCACCACATCACCAACGGCGGCACCTTCCAACTGCAGATGCAGATCATGGCGTACGTTCAGGCGATAGTGCGCGCGCAGCCCCGGCCCTCCGTCACCCTCTACCAGTGGCCCAAGTCCGACGGCCAGTGTCCGATTGGCGTGCCCATCGACGCCATCGACGTCACGTGCACGGTCACCGCCGGCAACCCGCCGGGCAACATCCAGGGCCTCAACTGCGACATGCCGCCGATGATGCCGCAACCTCCAGTGCCAGGTGAGACCGTCTACAACGTGACGTGCCCCATCTACGTCTCGTACCCGGACTGGGACCTGTCCTACGTGAGCATCGAGATCAGTCCGCCGATGGGCAACCAATACACGAACATGTTTGTGTACTTTCCCGAGCCGGGCAATCCGCTGGGCGTGCCGATGCTGACGACGGAGTCCGGCTGCACCAACCAGACGCCCGTCCCGTACTGCGCCCCGCCCACGTACTCCTTCTCGGAGTCGCAGTCGGTGAGCCACAACTCGGAGTCGGAGTCGGCCAGCCACGAGAGCGAGTCGCTTTCGCAGTCCCACGAGAGCGACTCGCAGTCGAAGAGCCACCAGTCTGACAGCCACTCGAAGAGCCACAACTCAGACTCGCAGTCGAAGAGCCACCAGTCTGACAGCCACTCGAAGAGCCACAACTCAGACTCGCAGTCGAAGAGCCACGAGAGCGAGAGCCAGTCTGTCTCCCATAACAGCGAAAGTCAATCGGCCAGCCACAACTCCGAATCGCAGTCCGCCAGCCACAACAGCGAGTCGCAGTCGGCGTCCCACAACTCCGACAGCCACTCCAAGTCCCACGAGAGCGGCAGCCGGTCCGACAGCGCGTCCCACAGCGCCTCGCACGAGAGCGAGTCGCATTCGCAGTCCCAGTCGCGCTCCCAGAGCGTCTTCCCGGGCTGCATGAACGAAATCACCAACCTCGGGCACTGCCCCTTCGACATCAACTCGGCCAACGGCACAGGCTCGGTGTGTGCAACTGCAGGACCGCCGGCTGCCGACTATAATGCGATCGTGACGGGGTTTGTGTCGCAGGAAGCGCCGCTGCAGTTTTTGGGTCCGATCGAGGTGTACTACGAAAACTTGGGCCTCATCTACTTTAGCATCTGGAGCGGCGAGAACCGTTTTGCAGTCAACCTGCTCGACACGTTCACGTTTCCCATCTACATAGTCGTCGACCAGAGTGTGGCAGCGCGGCGAATCCCGTCGTCGCCGGTTGTGTACGCGCAACTCGCGTTTGGCGGAAGCGGCTGCGACATGTTGACCCCTCCATTCGGCGACGGCACGGTGATCTGTCCGTCAACTGCAATTCTGCCGCCGGGCGCTCCCGACTTTACGTGCAACGTGTCCTCTCCGATCATGTACTACGCAGAATGCACGCTGTCGCCTCCGGATAGCTCGGGGCCGTGGTATCTCGCGATTCAGGTCGGCCCGCCGCCCGTGGGCATGACGCTCATCACGTACGACAGCATGGCCGTGTACTTTGGCAACGGCTCGACGCAGGGGCTCACGCTACTGCCGCAGCAGCACAATTGTGCCAACCCCACGGTTGTTGATATCTGCGAGGGCGATTATGATTCCAGCCTGTGCGTGCCGCGGAGCAACTCGCAGTCGCAGTCCCAGTCCCACTCTGCGTCGCACGAGAGCGGCAGCCAGTCGAAGAGCCACGGGTCGCAGTCGCACTCCGCATCCCACGAGTCCGAGTCGCAGTCAAAGTCGCACCAGTCGGACAGCCACTCCGCATCCCACGAGTCCGAGTCGAGGAGCAACAGCCACTCGCAGTCCTCTTCCCCGAGCCAACCGCCGGTCCCGGAGCCCTCCTGCCAGCCCCTGCTGGTAAACACTGGAGGATGGCCGTTGACTTACAATCCCATCCCGTTCGACATCAACTCGGCCTACGGATCAGATTCTGTTTGCGTCGCGTCAGACAGTGGACTGCAGATGAATGGGCTCATTGCCTACAATGTTTCCATGGCCAATCTTCTTCAATTTTCGGGGTGGATGCGAACGTCGCCGCCGGAAGAGCCGAGCGGAGCGGTGCGCTTCGAGATATGGGGCCAGGGTCCCGGATACACGCACTGGGTGCATCTCGGCGACCAGTATCCACTGACCTTCACCATGCTCGTTGACAGCCCGTCTGAGCCAGTGACGCCAAACATCGTGATAAATCAAGCCACGCCCTCCGATCTCTGCCACGCTTGGTCAGGGCCGCACTTCGGTGACTATTCTGAATACGGGCTGTTTACTGGATGCACGGTTGTAGGGCCGTCTGCGGCACCATCGACTTTCGTCGGCGGCGCGACCTGCGGCCTTTCCTCTGCGTGGGCCTACAACATAACGTGCGACGTCAATGTGAATCCCGCGAATCCGATGACCTCGCTGACGGTGCAGATACAGCCGTACGCGTCGTTTGGATTCTACCCGCAGGTTGCACTCGTCTTTGACTCGGCGAACTCGACCGGCCTGTCTCTCCTCACCAACTGGTCCGGATGCCCCAATCCAACTGCAGTTGAGCCGTGCCCGCCCCCGACGCAGTCCCAGTCGCAGTCCGAGTCGACCAGCCACGAGTCGCAGAGTGCGTCGGCGTCCCACGCTTCGGACAGCCACTCCGCGTCGCACCAGTCGGATAGCCACTCCAAGAGCCACGGCTCGCAGTCGCAGTCGACGAGCCACGAATCAGAGTCCCACTCGCAGTCGCAGTCCCAGTCCCACAGCGAGAGTGCGCTGCCCTGCGAGAAGACGATCGACAATCTCGGCGTCTACCCCTTCTACATCAACTCGGCGTTCGGTCCCAACTCGACGTGCCACTCGATGAGCTACGCCTTCGACTTCAACGGCGTCTTCGATCCCGACGTGACGATGATCACGCCGCTTGTCATCGCCGGTCCCCTGATTGCGGACGGCGTCGGCACGGCCCACCTCTTCGGGCCCAGCCGCCTGAACGTCATGTCCTACACCCCGGGCTCGTCGGCCAACCAGTTTGCATACTTCGTGCTGGTCAACAGCACCCTTCCTCCAATCGTCAATGTGACGCAAACTGCATTGGAGCGGGGGTGTCCGCAGGACGGGCCGGACTTCTGGTCCGCCTCGAGCGCGTGCGAACTCGTCAACTACGACTACTTTGCGCGCAACGTTGGCCCCACTTACTGCGGCGTCACCGCGCCGCTCATGGCCTACATGTTCCTCTGCAACTTTTACGGGCCCACGGTCGCCGGCGTGACGAACATCACCGTGATGATGACGCCGCCGGGCGACGCGGCATACCAGAATGCGTTCGTCTTCATGAACACCTTCCTCGACACCAGCAGCAACGGCACGTCCTTCCTCGTTGCGCCGTACGGGTGCCCGAACCCCACGAAGGTGTGCCCCTGCGAGGGCTGCGACCAGCAGTCCGTCTCGCGGACCTCCTCGCAGTCGCACTCGGCGTCTCACGAGTCCGCGTCGCACTCCGCCAGTCACCAGTCCGACTCAAACTCCGCGTCCCACCAGTCCGACTCGCATTCCAAGTCCCACCAATCCGACAGCCACTCCAAGTCCCATCAATCCGACAGCCACTCCGCCAGCCACCACTCGCACTCGCAGTCCCGCTCGCACTCCGAGTCCGTCCCGCCCGCGTGCGTCCCGACTGTCGAGAACCTCGGCCCGTATCCCATCTCCATCAACTCATTCGTGGAGTCCAACACTGCATGCTACGAGAACGGCGCGAACGACACCGCCGTCGCCGCGTGGGCGCCCTTCGCGCTCGGCGGCTCGCTCCACGTAACTGCAGTCAATGCGGGGCCGATGGACCTGACCTACTACCTCTGGGGGCCCGCGTCGACGAACCAGTTCACCATCAGTTACTCGCCTGTGAGCAGCATCGGAGTTGCGGCGTTCGAGTTCTTTGCAGTTGTGGACTCAAACCGCAGCGCGCCCGCGGCCGCTATCTCAGTCGACCCGCTGCCGGTGTGCCCGGACTACCACTCGCCGCTCTCGTACGAGGTCCCGTGCTTTTCGACGCCCTCTACCGTGCCGCCGGAGCTTGTGGCGGACGTGATGCAGTGCGGGTTTGCGGAGGGCGCGCGGCTGAGCGCGTGGCAAATCACCTGCAACTTTGACATCCAGGCGACGGTCGGCTGGTCGAGCAACGTGTCGCTGCGGATCGTGCCGGCGTCGGGCACCTTTCCGCACATGTTCTTCTACGGGAACGGCAACATGGGCGCGCTGTCGCTGCTGACGTCGGCGAGCGGCTGCCCCTCGCCCCGGCCGCTCGGACCCTGCAGTCCCCAGAGCGCCTCCTACTCGCAGTCGCACTCGCACTCGGTGAGCCACCATTCGCAGTCGGGGTCCGCGAGCCACGAGAGCGCAAGCCACTCCACGAGCCACGAGAGCGCTAGCGACTCGGTCTCCCAGTCCCACTCGGCGTCGCACCACTCCGACTCGCCGTCGCAGTCCTCAAGCCCCTTGAACTGCGGGACGCAGATCGAGAATCTCGGCAGTCAGCCGTTCTACATCAACTCGGCGCTGGGCGCGAACACGATGTGCCACAGCCTCGTGCACGGCGACCTCAACGGCGCGCTGGGTCCGGCCATCACTGCGGACCGTCCGCTGCAGTTCTCGGGCCCGTTCACGGTGACGACGCCCGGGCAGGGACAGATGCTCGGCCCCAGCCCGGCAAATGCAGTCAATTACAGCCCGGGAGGAGACAACTATCTGTACATCGTTGTCTTCGCCAACAGCACGGCGCCGCCCTTGATGAACATGAGCCTCGCCCCGCTGACTGCAGACTGTCCCGCGAACGACTATCCTGCATTCTGGGGGAATTCCAGAGAGTGCGATTACTTGGATTCCTACTACGACGCAACCAACGGTGGAATGAGCACGTACTGCAATGTGACGGTGCCGTACTCCGCGTTTCTGATGGGCTGCCCTTACACTGGCCCCGATACTGCCGGCGTGTACAATGCGTCGCTGCTTCTGTATCCGTCCGCCGGGGAGTACGACACGGCCTTCCTGACGATCTGGGGCGGCTACTACGGCATGTCGCTGCTCAACTCGGAGCAGGGCTGCCCGAACCCGACCGAGGTGTGCCCGTGCGAGGGCTGCGGCTCGCTCTCCTTCTCGCAGTCCCACAGCGTGAGCCACGAGAGCAAGAGCGACTCCGCCTCGCAGTCGTACTCGGCGTCGCAGGAGAGCCGCTCGCAGTCGACCAGCGTGTCGCACAGCGAGTCCCAGAGCATCTCGCCGCCGTCCACGAACTGCAACGTCACGATCGAAAATCTCGGCGCGTCCAGCATCTTCATCAACTCGGCGTACGGCCCGAACTCCACGTGCCACGGCATGAGTCCCGAGTACAACGGCGCCACGGACTACGGCGTAACTGCAGCGAACCCGATCGTCATTTCGGGGCCGCTCATCGTCACCAGCCCGACGTCCGCGTATCTTTTTGGGCCCAGCCGCAACAACCAGATCTTATACGCCAGCAACGCGACTTCCTACTTCCAGGTGTACGTGGTGGCCGACATCTCCGTCGCACCCGTCGTCGAGATTTCGCAGTCCCCGCTCAACAGCACCGAATGTCCCGCGGACGGCAATCCCGATTTCTGGGCCGGGAGCGTGGCGTGCAGCCCTTACGACAGTGGAGGATTGACTGAGCCTTTCTGCGGGATCCCGGCGTCGGGTACCATCAACATTTTCACGTGCGCGTTCTTTGGCGTGCCCGAGATTGGCGTCACCAACCTCACCGTGCGCATCCATCCTCCCGGCAGTTACGTCTACCGCGACGCGTTCGTCGTGATGGGCTACAGCGAGAGCGGCGGATCGTTTCTCGTCGCCGCAGAGGGCTGTCCGAACCCGACGGAGGTCTGTCCCTGCACGGGCTGCACGCACACGCCGTCCGAATCCCCGACCAACACGCTGTCGCTCTCCGAGTCGCACCGCTCGCACTCGCAGTCCCAGTCCCAGTCCCACTCGCACTCCCACTCCCACTCACACTCGCAGTCCCACTCGCAGTCGCAGTCCGTGTCCCCGCTCAACTGCAGGAGCACGATCCGCAACACGGGCGAGACGCGGTACTACATCAACTCGCTCGCGGGCAGCGCCAGCGTCTGCGCGGGCGACGACCCCGCCGACGACAGCAACGGCGTGTGGATCGCCCACTCCGTCAACCTCGCCAACCCGCTCGAGATCGCGGGCAACCTCACCACGCTCTCGAGCGACTACTCGCTCAGCGGCAACCGCACCTACGCGCTCTTCGGGCCGTCCCGCCTCAACGTCGGCGTCGCCCCGCCCGGCCCGTTCGTCACGTTCGCCGTGCGCGTGTTTCTCGACCTCCCGTCCTCGGCGGTCGTCGTCGCAGGCACCTTCTCCGCGCTGCCGGACAGCGAGTGCGCCGGCCCGCAGGCGATCTCCTACCCGTGCGTCGGCGGCAACGTGCCCGTGCCCGGCGACTCCTCCCGCGTGTGCGGCGTCGCCTCCCCCGCGCTCTGGCAGTTCAACTGCAGCGTGCCCGTGCTCTCGGACGACATGCCGCTGGTGCTGCGCATCTACCCCGCGGCTCCGGCAACTGCAGGGCACGCGTTTGTGGCCGTGTTCCCGAGCGCGGACGGGCCCGTGGACTCCGCGGCGGCGCTCTCCTTCCTCGACTCGGCCGAGGGGTGCCCGAACCCGACGCCCGTCGAGCCGTGCGGCGTCACGCCCTCGCACTCGGCCAGCCACTCCGCGAGCCACTCGAGCAGTTACTCGCTCAGCCACGAGAGCTCGAGCCAGTCCGCGAGCCACGACTCGGAATCGCAGTCGATCAGCCAGTCGTACAGCACGAGCCACGAGTCGTCCTCGCAGTCGCAGTCGCAGACCGAGTGCTACGAGCCGGGGTGCCCCAACAACAAGTATCCGCCGTGCAACGTCTACACCAACACGTACAGCAACTACACGGGCAACATCTGGGCGTTCTACCGGGGCACGAACTTGACAACTGCAAACACGACCTACCGCTGCGGGCTGCGCTACGAGGTGTCCCCGCTGGGCGGCGACTTCCAGGCGCTCGCGGGCCTCAGCTTTGCAGTTCCCAGCACGTATCCGGTGACGATCATGTTCAACGTGGCCGGGTGGGGCGGCGCGGTGTCCCCCGCGGGCGGCGCGGCGTGGGCCAACGTCTCCTACACGACGGGCTGCGACGTCAACCAGCAGATTTCGTACACGGGCGCGTACGCGTCGCTGCCCACGTTCGCGGCCACCTGCGGCGCGGTGCTCGCGCAGATGGGCACGCCCGATTTCTACTACTCGGTGACGCTGTCGCTGTCGGGCTCGAGCGTGCCCGCGGGCGCGACGTCGCTGAACGTCGTCTTCAACAACCTGCCGGGCGTCGGCACCATCATGACCAGCGCCGTGACGATCGTCTACGCGGACATGACCACGACGACGGCGAACTCCGTGTCCTGCACGCCGCTGTCGCCCTTCCCCGCGCTGCCGTGCGTCTGCGCCGACTGCTGTCGCCCCTACTCCATCCTGCCAGTCTAAATCCCTCGCCCCTTCCCCACCCCCCACCCTACCGACCGCCCGTCTTGCAGTTCAACTGCAGGAGAGAGGGGGGAGAAGGGCGCGAGGAGAAGAGAAGAGGAAGGAGGAGAAGGGAGGGGGAGAAGGGAGGGGAAGAGAAAGAGAGAAAGAGAAAGAGAGAGAGAATTAAAAAAAAATATTATGATTTCCCAAATTTTACGGGCGCCGTGTTTTTGCAACTGCTGGAGACGTGCATCTTGGAAAGGGAAAAAAATGGCTGGGCGATCGAGACAGGGGCAGGGAGGAGGAGTCAGGAGACAGGTTAGGCCTGTGAACAGAGTGCAGCCGGACACTGCAATTGATGAGATTTACAAGAAGCAGCTGGCGAAGATTGCTCCTCTCGAGGAAAACAGTTCGGATGCACAGATTATTTTGAAGGCAATGGGGCTGACGTGCCGGATCGCGCTGGTCGTAATCAAGTACGCAGCAATCACTGCCAAGAGAAGATACATTCGCGAGGAGAATGATACAAGGGATCTTTTACCCGACGTCAAGACGATACCCCCGCTTTCCACGTGGGCGATTGCGCAGATCAGGCGAAGTACGGGGATTTGGGGTTCTGGAGTCAGGGTTGAAGAGCTCGATCCCCCTGCTGCGAGTGACCAAGACAATGCTGCCGCCCAGCGCATGGAGCAGTTCACTCAAAACATGTTTTTACAGGAGTGGGACGACCAGATAAACACCTCGCAGATGCCTGGTCTTGACGAAAACACTGTGAAACTCTCGCTGCGGTTTCTGACGATCGTATACTCTGACATGGTCAGACAGATGCCAATAATCGGCATGGTCTTCAGTTTGAAAAATTTCGAAATTCGGTCGTCGTTCAGCAAAATCAATGCCGAGAAACTGCAGCGAATGCGGGAGGAAATTAAGCCGTACGCGCTGTCTCTGAAGCAATGTCTGGACAATGGCAGGTCCAGACAGGTGACGACTGAACTGAGAGACAGTGGTTTGGGAGGCGTTGAAGGAGGCGCGGCCGGAAATGTTTTGGAGTGGGCGCGGAGAGGCGCAGTACCCGAATACAGGCGACTTCCCGGTGAAGGATTACCAGCGTTTGTTGAGAGAATGAGAATTGTTAAAGAGAGGCGTGAGGCCGAGAGAACTGCGGCGGGCTTATACGATTGGGACACCTTCACTAAAAATAGCCGCTTCACCGATCCCATCGTGACGGTCGTCCACAACCTGGTGCGCGCACGCGCCGGCTGGTTCCAAAACAGCGAGGCGGAGGTCGTCGCCCTTCGCACCGCACTCGCAGAACTGCAAAGGTCTGTGATCGCAGACTGGAAGCGCGAGTTCGAATCGGCGGTTTCGCTGCAGAGAGAGCGCGGCAAAATCATACCGGCTGATGAGATCATCCTCCGTGAGATTGCCTTCCACCAGGCGGTCGCCGACCAAATACAGGTGGATGAAACAACCGACCCGTGGCGGTGGCGCACGTTTGTGGCGCGGGTCAAAAACGCTGCGCAGCAGGCAGGCTCCAGCATCCTCGACGTTGCAGTTGCCTTGAACATGGAGAGTGTCCATGGCGCAAGGAAGATAGGAGAGGAGTTTCTCGGCACCACCAGTCTCAGGAGTGTCACTGTCCAGTCTCCTAGCGGAAAACTCAGTTTTTCAGTAAGACGCCGGGCGTCGGACGACGAACTGCAGGCCGACGAGGATGCGATCCTCGCTGAATTTCAGACGGAGATACGCAGGCAGTTCAAGGAGATCAAGGAAAAGATCGAGGCAGACAACCTTGAGTATGCCGAGAGGCTCAGGGCCTTGGTCGAGGCGGGAAAAGGCGTCACCGACACTGCACAGGAAGCGGCCCTTACAATCGTCAGAATTCTCGACGGACCGATGTGGACTCCTGTCCGCCTTCTGTTGAACAGCCTACTGCAGAATAGAGGTATCCACGAAACTGCAGTGGCGATGCTTGAAAAGGTGCAGAGCCTAGGAAAAAATGTCTCGACCGGCGCGACTTTCTGGTCCTCGTTTTTGGGAACCAAGTTTAACGAGGCGGACATTACAAACAATCCGCCGTGGTTCGTGCAGTTCTCCAATCCGCTCTTCGTTGATTCCGAGGGACAGCAGATGCTTGTTGACAACACTAGTGAGGGCAGGGTCAGTCACGATTACCAAGACGTTGTCGTGTACAAAAAAGAGTTTAAAAACACAGCAGGCGGCAATGAGGAGCCGATTGACAGCTATTATTCCAAAATTCACGGATGGATTGCGGTCAGTTCGGATGACTTTTATACATTGGATGACGTAAAGTTTAAATTGGTCTGGCAGGACCTTTACACGGGCTATGGAGCAGACAAATTTCCGGGCATGTCCGTCTACGTCCGCAGGATGACGCGCATGACCGACTTCCACGTGGGTTACGCCTGCCCTCCGTGGTTCACCTCGTCTGAATATTTCTCGAAGCGACAATACATCAAACATGGCACTGCCAACAGTCTTAGGCTGGCGTCCAGATCCTTTTCCGTCGCCAGTGTCGGTCAGCCGCACATAGACTTCGCCAAGCCGCAGTTAGAACGATTTCGGGGTCTGCACAATTCCGCGACCGGCGCTTACACGAAGAACAAGCCGTGGAAAGTTTCGGCAGACACGACTGCGCATAGCGTCCATCAAGACTGGCAAGATAAAAATGTTGTGTTTTTCGTCTTCCGAATCGTGAGCGGGGTCTATAAAGACGGAAAATCCACCACGGAGTTGAAGGATCATCGTGAGGAATTTATCATCGACCTTGGAAGAGTGAGATGTTCAATGCGGATGGACGACACCTACGGCGCGCTCGACTTTTATATCAAAGTTGCGTCCGACACGGATACCCCCTGTGCAATCCGTTACATTGCCCTCAAGACCGCCGCCTCGCTCGCTTCTGCAGTTGCCAAATTTTGGACAGAATTAGCCAAAAACGGCAGCCTTCCGAATAATGTGTTGACGGAATACAGTCCAGATCGCGAGTACAGCAGTACCGGACAACTCAAGGAGTGGGGGCATGGTGCGGACTCCGAGTTTAAGAACGGGTGGCTGGGGATCGAGAACTCGTTCGCCAACTCGATCATGCTTGTGGAGAAAGCGGAGGAGACCATGCTCGGCGGCGCCGCGAAAAGCAGCGTCTCCGGCAGTGTCAGCACCATCGTCACGAAAACTGCGCTGAAAGTGTTGTTCGACAGCGCGCTGCTCGTGGGGCTCGGCATTCCGGTCGACTGGACGTCGATTGCCATAACCAGCGTCGGACTGCAGACGACGGTGGGCTACGCGCTGTCCTACGTCTTCGACATGATTGGCAAAAAAATCTCCGAGAATTACGTGATGGACGACTACACCGTCGCCGCACTGCAGGCGTCGTTTTCTCGCTTCGCTGCAGTTACCGCGGTGCGGGCGGGGCAGGTGGTCGTCGGCGGGATCGGCACTGGGTCCGCGCTGACCGCCGTCCTCTACGACTTTCTCTTCTCCGCGACCCTCTTCATCGTGCAGCGAGTGGTAGTGCCCAAACTGCAGGGGCAGTTGCGGGGAGGGCCGGTCCGGGAAGGCATCATCGAGTTCTTGTTTCAGGCCGCGCTGGGCGGAATGGGGATCGTGGCGGGCGTGATGAGATGGTTTCGCTCCAAGGTCGGCTTCGGTTACCTGTCGGTGGTCTTCGACCCGATCATCGCCGCGTACGAGTCTGCGAGAAACAGCCGCGAGACGATCGTCGTGTGTGCAGTTTTCGGGGGCCTGATCTCGTGGGGGCTGGTGCAGTCCGGGGCGGCGCCCGAGCTCTTGACGGTCGTGTCGGACGTCAGTGCGGGGATCATGCCGCGCGTGTTTGACGCGCTGACGCTGAACCGGTTCAACTTCCAGGGCAACCAGCTGCTGACGGGCCGCGGGCAGCACGGCAAGATTGCCGACGAGATACTCGGGCTTTCGGCCTTGCTGAAGGAGAAACTCGCCGGGGCGTTGACGACGAACGGGCTCGCGGCGCTTTCAACTGCATGGATGACGGCGATGATCATCACGTTTGGAGAAACGACCGGGATCATGATGACGCTGCTGAGCCTCGCCGACTCGATCATGTTCCGCATTCCCGACCTGCGTCCGAGCTTCAACGAGGTCAAGGCACTGCAGACCGACGGGTTTGCAGAAAAGTTGGCGGCCAGGGTCACGGGAATTCCCGGGGCTGCGAACGTGGTTGAGGACGTGAATATTGATGCAGTGTCAGGGTTTAACGGAAGCCTGCGTAATTTAAACCAGACCGCTTTCGGAAACGTCATCGTCGAGAATATCAAAGACAACATCAAGGACATACCCGTGCTGCGTGACCGCATCGAGAAAAGATGCGGCCCCATGTACAGTGTGGTCAACGGTTACCACGAGATCGACGATCTTAAGCTCAACATGGTGGTGCGGCAATTATTGACAAATACCGAGGCCACGTCTGATACCGCGTTCAAACTCTTCAAAGCCTTTGACAAAATCACCGACGAAGAACTGACAACGTGGTGCAGTGCTCCGATCGGCAACCTCGTCGACACAGGATCGATACCGGGGGTCGACGAGGATTCAAATTTACCGCTCGGGTACGACGCCTACGTGCGTGCTGTTGGCTTCGGCGTGCCGATTCTCGCCCCCAATGTGCAGGAATTGACAGAGAGAAAGGATGTGTGGGAAAAGATCGCCGGGCTCGCCGACAAAGAACATTTCAAAGATTTTATCGCCAAGATGTTTACATATCCAGGTGTGATCACGACTTACGTGGCCAAGGGACTTTTGGGCAATTACGAGAAAGACCTGCCGGACCAAGTTATCAGAGAGAAGCAGGCCAAACTCATACCCACAATAATCGATGTGAGCGCGGAGTCTCTCGCTACGTTCTTTCGGACAAAATCGGGTAAGTACGGCCTCTACGTCAAAACTGCAACGGCGCTGAGGGATCGCTACATCGGAGCAATGGGACAGAAGAGCGTGTTCAATTACCTTTCCAAGATGGCCGAGGACACGCAGGCCAGATTCACAAAGTCGGACCTCAATGTTTTCGACAATAAGATTACCATCGGCGAGGGCGTCCAGTGGCTCCTCACCGGAGGCACGGCATACAACGTCGTCAACCACCTGGGCTTCGTCGGATTTGCAGCCGGCCGCGCGTTCAGCGGAATAGTCGGCGTCACTCGCTGGCTCTACAGGGGAGTCACTAACAACGCCAAAACCACCGCCCACTACTCGGCTGGTGTCACCGGCGAAAAGGAGACGCTCGCAGAGGGTAAGCAGCCCTCCAAACTGCAGTTGCCCCCACTACAAGAGCAGCTCGCCGACAAGGCGCAGCGTCAGCGCGCGGCGCTTCTCGAGTCTGCGCTCAACAAGCTCGTCGTCGTCGACGTGTCGACGAACACCATCGAGGGCATGACCAACCTGTTCTACGTCGCCACGCTGCTCGAGAATCCGCTGGCCATGCCCGACGATCTCGAGTGGCTGCTCGAAATCTTCGTCAGCCCCGCCGACCTGCCCGTCGTCGACGACCCCGAGTCCCATGACGCCCGCGAACTGCAGAAACTGCGCGCGTTTTTGGAGCAGGCGGCGGCGGTCGTCAACTCCACCGAGATCGAGGAGTGCTACAGCCGCCAGAACTTCAGTTTCTGCAGTTTCCTCGCCAACACCTCGCAGGACGAGGTTGACGCCGTGCTGCAACTCGCCGAGCCGGGCGTCGACGCGAAGATACTCAAGCCGCTCGTCACGCCCGAGCGCAAGATGGCCTTCCTCCGCCTGCTGGCCCTCACACGCGTCATCGCAGATCTCGGCGAAATCGGCGTCCTCGTTTCCCCAGATGAGGCCCAGAAGAAGCAGCAGCAGGAGCAGCAGGAGCAGCAGGAGGAGAAGGAGGAGGAGGAAGGAGACGTAAACATGAGAGGCTAATGAAAGAATTGATTGATGGACGGAAGGATGAATTAAAAAAAAGAGACACCAAACATTTTAACCAACCTTTTTTTTCAAACTGCAGGATGGAGGGGATGGCGGCACCAGCACCCAGCACCCCGCAGTGCGCAATCTGCTGCGAGGACATTGACGCGCGGGACCACGTGCTGGTGTCCAACGACATCTACGGCGTGCTGCCGCGCGACGACCGCCGCCCGTTTGCAGTGCACCTGCTGTGCTGGCAGATCCGCCAGATAGCGCTCGCCGCGGGGCACACCCCACCCGCCCGCGCCGCGGCCGCTGCAGTTGACCCGCGCACCCTACTGCCCCGGCACGGGCCGGCGCCCAAGTGCGGCGTGTGTCTGCAGGCGCTGGGGCAGCAGTTTGTGCGCTTCGGCGGGTGCGCACACCCCGCGCAGCACTTTGCGTGCTTCTGCATGACGAGCAACCCGCGCCGGAAACTGCTGTGCGACGAGTGTCCGCAGCAGGCGGGCGTGGACGCGTATGCGGCGGAGGTCGACCGCTGGACGCGGCTGCCGGTCGACGGCGGATACCAGGTCGAGCGCGCGCCGGACCTCGTGACGAACGTCGTCGTCTCCTCGCTGTATCCGCGGTCCGTCGTGCGCATGGTCGAGGACCGCCTGCCGATCGGCGAGATCATGCTCGAGGTCGCCCACTTCCACGCGCGCGGCGACCTCGAGAACCCGACCGCGGCCCGCCAGCTGACGCTCGAACTGCAGTCGACGGGGCGCGAGGACCGCGGCAAGGACAAGCCCCGGGGCTACTACCGCTCGCCGCTGGTGTGTCTGCACGACAACGGCTACGGGCTCGCGGACGCCGAGCGGCTCGGGCTGACGTTCGAGATGCTCTTCGAGTCCGATCTGGACTGGGAGATCGTCCTGCAGCCCGCGGAGGCGCAGACGCTGGTCAGCGGGCGGCTCGGGGCGACGTTCACGCGCCTGCTGCTGGCGGGCTGCCCGCTCGACGACATCATCGCCGCGGGCTACACGCCCGAGGACCTGCGCACGCTCCGCTTTGCAGTTCGCCCGTTTCTCGCGGCGGGCGGGACGCGCGAGCAGCTGTGTCGATTGCTGAGGGTCGACCGGCTCGAGGACGTCGAACAGCGGCGCACCTTCGGACTGCACAGCCTGCGGCTGAACGAGGTCCAGTGGCAGTAGGAGGGGCGGGGGAGGGGTGGGAAGGGGAAGGGGGGGTGGGAGAAGTTGCAGTTCCTCTACCAACTAGTGTAATATTTTCGAAGTGTGGTTTGAAGGTTGACGAGAATGGTTATCAGTGGTTGTTAACGCAAGAGAAAGAGAGAAACAACAAGAAACAACAAGGAACAGCACGTAACAACAAGGAACAGGAAACACGGGAACAATGGGATTCATCACAGTTAGACGAGTGGACGACAGTGAGCGGGATGACGAGAAGTGTGACGGGATGAGTGTGTTGGCGACGGTGGTGGCGGGGCTGGTGTTTTTCATACTGCTGGCGGTCGGGACGGAAAACAGGCACGGCGCAGTCCCTGAAATCAGCGGGCGCCGGGAGTGGAATTGCAGGGACGCTGGTGGCCGCAACTGCGAGTATCCGGTCGAGCCGCTGGGTGATGGCTCGTGGCCGGCAGCCAACTACACGATCAACTACCTGGACGACGAGCAGGTGCGCCGGCTGGTGCTGTCGGTCGATCTGGAGGTCCCCGCGGAATTTGCCAAGATGCAGAGCATGCTGGAGCAGGAGTTGGGCACCACCCCGCGCAGCAACCTGTTGCAGTGGCTGTGCGAGAAGGGTCTCTACCGCTGCGAGGGCGTGGAAAGGGCTCCCTACTGGAAGCGGCGCACGCAGCACTACCGGCAGATGCTGGAGGAGGGCATGTTTGATCTCTACTACAAGATATACATAATGTATGGCGACGCATTCTTCATGGAGGAGGTTGTTGCAATGGAGCGGGCCTCGGCGACGGTCCAGCAGATCGGCGGACGCAAGAGCAGTTAATTGAAGAAAATGAAATAAAAAAAAACACAAACAACATAATTATTACTAATTACTATCATTCTATTCACCCCCTCCGCTCTTCCCGCGTTGCCGACAACTGCAGAATGCTCTTTTTTGTGCAGCTTCTTGCTTTAAACCTGTTACTCTTGCTGCCTATCATTACGTGGTACGTGTCAACGGCGATGATGAGTACACAGAATCTGGGTCTGTGCTTCATCTCTGTTCTGATCGAACCGGCGACCAATGTGAGTTTTTTCACTAACTCTGCCAAAAAATGCGTCAACGACGAGCTTGCGCGCGCAGGATTGTCGATGATGCTACTGAGCGTTGACAGATACCACACGGTTGTTGGCCTGACACTGTCAGCTGCAGTAGAGTCTGCGGTCTGCTCGCTGCCGTTCAAGTTTATGAGAATGGGGTACGACTGCTCCGCCGACCGCAGCAGTTTCTCGCGTTTATGTTTGGGAAAACCTGTTCGATACAACGGCGACAATTACGCCAAGTGTGCGATGGAGTATTTAATGGGCCGCTTCAATCGCGATAAGGACTGGTTAATGTTCGACTGGCCATCTTAGTAGAAAAATTGAGATAAAAAACAGAAACAACATAATTATTAATCTCTTACTCCTCCCCAACACCCTCCCCCTCCTTGAGCGTCGCCGACAACTGCAGAATGATTGTTCTTCTCAACCTCTTTGTTTTACACTCATTCCTCTTGATAGAGCTCTTCGATTGGCATTGCTCCGCGATCATTGGGGGGGCATATAGAATCACTAGGTGCACCTTCTTTTCTCTTGTCGGATCAAATTCATACAATGAGTTTTTCGATGGCTTTGCGAACTGCCTGGCAAGGGAAGTCGCATATATTGAGGTCACGAAGAAACTGTGGGGCATTGACAGATTCGAGCAGGTTCTGAATGAGCCATTATCCTCCACAGTAAACTCTGTAGCCTGCTCGTTGCCGTTTGAGTTTATGAAGAAGGGTTACGACTGCACCGGCGGATATCCGAACGTGTGCTCGGAAATGATAGACCACAGCTACGCCAAGTGTATGCTGGACCGTGCTATACGCATCTTGACCAGAGACGAATTGAGCCTCCTGTCTTTTTCGCCCAATAAATTTCTCGGGCCGAGCACAGGGCCCTTCCTTGTCGAGCGCATGTATCATCCCCTCGCACGCATCAAACTCTTGTGCAGTTCCCAGACCCCCGAATCTGAATACCGCGACGATCTGGAGGACGAGGATGAGGACGAGGAAGAGGACGAGGACGAGGACATCCCAGCCGCCGAGATGGTGCGTTGCCCGGACTCCAGTCCCAGCGAAATCACCTTCCGCGTCGCCTGCTGATCGTCCCCGGGGCCCCACGGCCCACCCACCCCCGTAAAAAAATTTAATAAATCAATATCTATTGTAATCAATTCCAGCGTCCTTACTCAAACTGCAAGAGCGTCTGTTTTGAGAAACATGCTGTACATATTGCTGGGACTGCTGGTCCTGGTGCTGGGGCCACCGCCCGCGCTTTCGCAGTATCCGTGGATTCAGGACGGCGAGTCGATGGGCTTTGGCCAGTGCGCGTCCGACGCCGACTGCAGCATCTACGCGACAATCTACCCCTCGATCGCGACACAGGGCTTCTTCTGCAACGCGCTCGTCGGCCGCTGCCAGACCGCGACCGGCCTGCTCCTCACCCCCGCCTTCACCGCGACGTGTCCGGGCATCGGCTTCTCCTACGTCTCCTACCGCTCGCTCGACACCACCGCCGCCCGCGCCGACGGCATCATCGTCATCAACGTCACCGCCTCCTCCCCCGCTCTTGCAGTTTCCGGAGCGGTGCGCCTGTACATGGGCGTGGTCTCGAACCAGACGAGCAACGACACGCTCGCGCTCGTCTTCCTGCAGGAGGTGTACATCGAGGCCGCCAACCTCGCCACCTTCTTCTACAACCTGCAGCCGGGCACGTACTCGGCGGCATACTTTGGCAACAGCGGCTGCATCACCACCTTCCAGGGCATGACCGTCGCCGACGCCATGGACGGCACCTACTTCCCCGTCACCTCCTGCGGGACCCCCAACTGCATCGGCGCGGGTGTGCAGTGGATCGACGGGCCCGGGTTCCTGCAGCTCGCGGCCTACGCCTGCACGCCGCAGCAGCCCTTCGTCGCCTACGGGATAGGCATGCGCTGCGGGCTCGGCAGTCCGTGGACCGCGCAGTACACGCACGACGGGCCTGCCGACGTCGGCGTGCCCGCCCGCGTGCCGTTCGCGCAGGTGCTGGACGCGATGGGCGGCGTGCTGGCGACGCTGATCGGCGCGGAGGTGCTGTGGCCGGGCCCGTACACCATCAACCCGGGCGTGTACTTCCCGGGCGGCATCAACATCCCGCCGGGCGCCGCGGCGATCCCGACGATCATCGCGACTGCGCAGGAGGCGTCCTACCTGTCCGGGTTCATGGCCATCACCTTCGGCATCGGCTACGGCTACCGGGCAACTGCAAACGGGACGCTGCACATGCTGCAGACGGGCGACGGCAAGCTGATTGGCGCGCTGCAGCCGCCGCAGGTGCAGTCCCTGAACAACGCGTCGATGCCGCCGAACTTCCCGCCGCCGCCGTCGTCGGGGCTGCCGCAGTACGACACCGCGCCGATGTACTTCAACCTCAACGGCATCAACACCAACACGGCGTACATGTACCAGGAGACGAACATCTTTGCAGCGGGCGGCAACCCCGCGGTGAACGACGGCGCGCTGCTGGGCAATTATCCGCTGGTGACGATCCTGAACGCGGGCACGAACCAGACGGTCTCCGTCAACGCGCTGTGTCTGAACGGGTCCGTCTCGTACGCGGCGGTGTACCTCGACTACACGCCGTACTCGTTCATCGGCATCCCGATGACGCTCGAGATCATGCAGGTCGTGTCCTCGAGCGCGGGCGTGAACCTGGTCCCGCAGACGCCGCCCGTGTCCACGGTCATCACCAACATCCTCGTCGAACTGCCCGTGCACCAGCCGGGATACTACTGCGCGGTCGTCATCGGCAACCTCTTCGACTACGGGCCCCGGCCGCTGCTGCAGACGTGCTTTCCCGTCGGGCTGGCAACTGCAGGCGCCCGCGCCGCGCGCTCCGCGCTGCAGCCGTCTGCAGTTCCGCACTACCCCTATCTGCCGTTCGCGACGTCGACGACGCAGATCAACACGGTGTTTTTCGTGTCGCTGCCGGCGACGCTGGTGCTGGCGCCGAACCTCGTGCCGCTCGTGCTCATCACGCGGTTCTCGCCGGTGGCCTCGCAGGAGGCGCAGATCGTCGAGGCCGGCGCCGCGGTCATCGACCTCGTCGGCGACGAGTACGGGTCCATCGACTTTACGCAGTACTACTCCGTCTCCTACATCCCCGGCGCAGGCCAGTATGCGGAGGCGCCGCTGCTGCTCTACACGCTGCAGTTCAACCCCTACGCGTACGGCAAGCAGATCGTCGGCACCTACCCCGCGGCGTCCTCCGCGGCAACCGAGGTCGTCGCCATGGCCCGGCTCTTTCTGATCGACACGGGCCTCGTGCCCGCCGCGCCGCCCCTCGCCCGCCGCCGGGGCAGCCGCAGCCGCAGCCACAACCGCCGGCCCCAGCACTACGCAACGCCTCCGCAAACTGCAGAAGAGGTGCGCGAGCGGCTGGCGGCCATCCGCAAGATGCAGGCCGAGATCGACATCATGGACGGTGACGACCCCCAGCCCCCGATCCTGCAGTCGGAGGAGGCGCTGGAGTGGGGAGAGGATGAGGAAGGCGGAGACGGGGGAGAGGGGAGGAGACGGAGACGCGCGGAGAGTGCGTCGGCAAGCCCGGCTGCGTCGGCAAGCCCGGCTGCGACGCATTCCGCGAGGCCGACCCCCAGCTTCACGCCGGCGCCGCACGACTACGCGACGCCGATCCCGATCCCGACGGGCATCAGCGAGGAGTACGCCTGCGCGGTCTCCGCCCGCATGCCGCCCGCGCCCTACACGCAGTTGTACGCGACGCTGGCGGTGCAGGATGCGCTGTGCCCCGACGCGAAGAGCCTGATGACTGCAACAGGCGTGGGCGGGCAGCCGTACGCGATGGACACGCCGGTCTTCTCGAACCCGGTGTATGCCGGGCCGAACGGGCCGCCGACGACGTCCGCGCCGCCGTTCACGAACCCGATCGCCTACTACTTTACGTGGACGGACATGGACACGAACACGGTGCTGCTGTCGGGCGTGGGCGAGAGCGAGCTCGAGGTGCCGCAGAACCAGCGCATCAACGTGACGGTGCAGGACTCCGCGACGCCGCCGCAGTCCGCGTCGGCGTTCGGCATGGCGGTGTCCGTCTTCTCGCGCGACTTTGAGATGATCACCTTCCCGCCGCAGGTCCCGCAGTGCCCGAACGGCGTCACGCAGCAGGTGCGGATCCCGTTCGCGCTGAGCAACAACAATCCGGGGAACGTCGTCACGGTGCAGCCCACGGACCAGTATGCGGCGAATCTGTACGACCCCAACAGCCTCGCGTTCGACATCCCCGCCAACTGCTCGCTGCTGCAGAACTTTAGCGCGTACCAGGTGTACGAGTACTGCGTGCTCGGGGTCCCCGCGCCGGGCAACGGCACCGTCCTCAACTGCACGGCGTGCACGCGCCTGCCGCAGCCGTATCCGCAGGTCAACGGGCAGGTCATCACGACGCAGACCGACAACGAGGAGTGGACCGTCATCGTGTGGTTCATCACGCCCTTCTGGAACAACCTGACGCAGCGCTACCTGTACTGCCAGATCCAGAACGCGACCTCGGCCGCGGTGCCCCAGAAGCTGGGCGTCACGTTCTCGCAGTTGACGCGCATCCCCTCGCCGCCGACGTGTCTGGACCAGAACTGCGTGCGCACGCTCGTCACGCCCGTGCTGGACCCCTGCTACAGCAACCCGGCCGTCGGGTGCTACCAGCAGGGCGCGCCCAACTACGCCGCGCAGTTCGTGATCCTGACGAGCCCCGTCATGGCCCCGCTGGGCGGCGGCTACTACCGCGTCGCGATCGGCCAGCAGTACTCCGTGACGAGCGTCATCGGCAACATCACCTTCTGCCCGCAGACGCAGACGTACACGCCGTCGCTGCTCGGGCCGTTCATCATCGAGGTGCAGACCACGCCGTCGACCTGCGCACTGCAGAACGGCGGCGCGGCCGCGGACGGCAGCGCGCAGGTGTTCATGAACTACAACAACCCGAACCCCGCGGCGACGGGCACGCTGGCGCCGCTGTGCTTCTACTGGCCGAACCGCGGCACGCCCGCGCAGGCCGGCAACGACGCCGTGCCGATCCCCTTTGCAGTTGCCGTCAACGCGCCGACGTGGACGATCCTGCCCAACTCGTACTTTGGGCTGACGACGACGAGCTTCGAGGGCATCAGCGCGGGCCCCAAGACGCTGATGGTCTACGACCGGTGCCCCGCGGGCGACTGCGTGTCGTGCCTCGTGCCCCTGACCTTCTCCGTCACGAGCCCCTCGATCGCCTTCACGTTCGTGCAGTTCAACGTGTCGAATCTCGCGAACCCCGCCGGCGGCATCGCAATCACGCGCACCGGATATGCGCCCGCGAAGTGCTACAACGACACGTACTACCTCAACTTCACGTTCGTGGACACGGCCGTGAACGGGAAGGCGACGCAGAACTACGAGGTGCTCTTCCTCAACCCGCTGGGCCAGCCACTGCAGCAGTGGTCGTCGTGCGGGGCCGGCGGGCGGTCGATCCAGTACGACGCGGTGCCGTACGGCGAGTTCCAGGTGCAGTGGGGGCCCTTCTACGCGCAGATCGACACCGGCGCGGGTTTCGGGCTCGGGATCAGCGGCGAGTACACGTTCTCCGTGCAGGGCTGCACGAGCCGGTGCGTCGCGACGTCGCCAACTGAAGTCAGCATCGTGCAGCCGCTGCTCATCAACGAGCAGAGCGGCGGGACAACGTGCGCGACGAGCTACGGCACTGGCATCCTGCAGGTGAGCGGCGGCAGCCCCGTCGGCGCGTGCAGCAACTCGTCGTACCTCTTCGAGTTTCCGGGCAACCCGATCCTCTACTGCTACCCGTACCTCATCTACTACCAGACGCCCGACAATCCCGACGTGTGGGTGCAGATCATGCTGCCGCAGTTGCTGCTGCCGGGCGAGTATGCGGTGCGCGGGGTCGACGCGAACGGCTGCACGGCGCAGATGGCGTTCAACGTGAGCGCGCCCGCGGCGATCACGGCGTCGATCCTCGGATACAACGGCGTGTGCCAGGCCAGCAACCAGTCGGTGGTGTATCTGCTGGTGCAGGGCGGCGTGCCCCCCTACCTGCTGCTGGAGAACGTGACGTACATCACGGCGGGCGACCAGATCAACGCGTCGTTCGTCGCGCGCTACAACACGACCCGCTGCTTCCACGTCATCGACTCGGTCGGCTGCATCAAGCCCACGGAGGTCTGCTTCTCCGTGCCAAACCCGGGCCCGCTCAACATCTCCGTCGCCACCGAGCCCTCGTGCGCCAACGTCGCCACGGGGTCCGTCACCGTCACCTCGCCCGAAAACATCGTCTGCCAGTGGTCCGTCACCGGCGGCACCCAGCCCCTCATCCCGTCCTGCACCCTCGTCGACCTCCCGCCCTCCGCAAAACTCGTCCTCGCCGCCTCCAACATCATCGGCTGCGTCGCAACTGCAACCGTCGTCATCGCCACCCGCCCGCCCATCCTCCTGCAGTTGACGGACCGCACGACGAACGGGCAGCTCGCGGGGCCGTGCATCGACACCATCACCGCCGTCGCGTCCGGCGGCTACCTCGGCCCGCCCTACGACGTCTCCCTCTTCCACGACTTTACCGGCGCCAACATCTCCGTCGCATACCAGACCCTGCCCCCGTGCCCGCCGGCCAACGCCACGTACCCGTGCGTCAACGGAACTGCAAACGCGACCGCGGGCGTCATCACCGTCACGGGCGTGTGTCGCTCGTACGTCTACACGATCGTCGCGCTCGAGCACGACGGCGAGTGCGCGTCCACGCTCGTCGTCGACGATCCGCAGTTCTCCTTCGGCGCCGACGTCCCCGGCAGCACGATCATGGGCTTCGGCGCGCTCAACAGCCTCCTCCCGCCGCCCACGAACCCGTACATCATCCCCTACGTGCCCCACGGCATCACGTGGGGCGAGATCCTCTTCCCGCCCATCGGCGTCGCCATCATCGCCCTCGTCGCCCTCTTCTTCATCAACTACTCCTAATCTCCCCCTCCCCTCCCCCCTCCCCTACCCCGCCCGTGCGAAAACTGCAAAAAAAACGTGTTTTTAATTAGGGGGCAACTTTCGAAAAAATCACAAGTTTTTGGGGCTTCCGGGAAAAAATCCGGGACGAGTCCGTTTTTGAAAAAATAAATTTGAAATTTGAAAATTTGAAAATTTAAATTTTTATTTTTATTTTTGAAAACTTTTCATTTTGCAGTTGGCCGCGGCGCGTGAGTAACTTAATTTTTGTCGACCATGGTGACGTCAGGTTGGGTGACTGCGGCGGAGGAGGAGGAGGCTGGTGGAGGAGGTGCTGTTTTGAGTTTGAAAGTGCCGTCTTCTTGAAGAATGTAATCTTTTTTGTTGAGACCGCCTAGGGTGCGCACTTCCGCCGCAAAGACAACAGTCCCGGCAAGTTCTGCAAGTTCAGTGGGAGAAAGGCTGAAGAAGAGGACGAACGAGGCGTTTTTCATGTCTTTGATGAAGGTTTTGTTGTCAAAAATCGTGGTCTGGTCAAGGAGAATGCCAATCTTTGCCTTTGTCAGTGTTTGAAGATGTTTGGAAATGAAACTTGAGAAATCTTTCGGGACTGCAATCTCCATGAGACTGCACATGGCGTCGAAGTCCGCTTGGATTCTTGTCTGAAGATTTTTGTCTCCGCTCCACGCATGATGAATCACCTTGTAAAGATGTCGTCCTGGCTTCTTCCTCTTTTCCGCAGCGGCTGCCACCAGAACGTCGCCAAGAGCAGTTGCGCCCACAATCTCGATGATCTTGTCTGAAATCTTTTTGTGCTCAACACTGTTGTAAAAATCCTTTCCTTCCTCGTACTTCTTCATCTTTTCGGCGATCTCGCCCAGTGCAGCCGTCTGCGTCTCATCCTTCCCGCTCGCAAACTGCAGGAGTTTGTAGGCGCGCCACACGTCGATCTCACGCAGCGCCTTCTCCACCACTCCCTTTCTCGTGGTTGCAGTCTCAGCGGCAACCTGCTCCGTCTTCTTCTCCGCATAATTCTCGAGCGCGTACTTAGATATAGCCGCTTTCATCTCTGGGGTGAACAAGTGTCGTTCATAATCACGTTTCATGAACGCGAGAATGTCTCCCTTGATTACGTTGTATTTGACTTCATTGTCCTTCGCCTTTTCGAACGTCTGAATCGCAATGGCCTGTGCCACGCGACGCGCACCAGCCGGTCCGCCAGCAGCGAACGCATCTTTGATTGCCTGATCGTTCGCGTCGACCAACTTCACCTCGGCCAGAATGTGAGTGGGCGTCAGAACCACAATTTCCTTCTCAACATCCTTCTTCTCCGCCTTTTCAATGGGATTCTTCTTGGGATCAATGAGATTGGTGACCCCATTCAACGCCTCGCGGCCAAACACGCCGAGGCAGGCCTTCTTAATCTCCTCGCCCTCCACGCCGGGGAGATTCAGCGCAGCGTCCCGCAACTGCTTGATTGTCGCGTCGATCCTTTTCACTTCCGAGTTCCCATCCGCCATCTCCTTGGTCGCTTCCGAAATGCTCTTGTTCTTTTTCTCCCCCGCAGGCATTGCAGTTGCTTTCTTCAACTTGGTTTCAGCACCCACACAAGCCGCGCGTGCAGCGTTGCGCGCCTTCAGAGCCTCGGAAACTGCATCGACTTTGCGGTCCGCGTCAGTCTTGACATTACCTGCGCGCTTTGCACCGCCTCCGGACAGAATAAACGGATTCCTCAGCCGGTCGTACTCGTTCGCGATATCCATCATGTCGGTCGGCGTGATTGTCTTGAACAGAAACTCGTAGTTTCCCTCGTGGATCGCCTGCAACTTGGTGCCCACGTTGACAGATGACTCGGCAGCCCACGCGGGACGTTTGTAAGAATCGTCGGCCGCAGGTTTGGCGCTGAATTTTCCCTGCATGGCGATCTGCGCGCCCGGTGAGAGGGCCACCGGCACCTTACCTCCAGTGCCCTTCCGCAGTTGCAATGACGCTTCTGATGTTTCGACGACCTCTTTATCGGTGGCCTTGCTCTTCTTCGGCTTGCTCTTCTTGGCTGCAGAAGAGGCGCTGCCCTCGGCGGACTTCTTGTTTCGTTCGGCTTTCTTCTTCTTGCGTTCGGCCTTTGCAGCGATCTCCTCTGCAGTCAACTCGGCATCAGAGGAGCCTGCCTGCCTGAGCCACCTTTGCATTCGCTCCAGAAGTTTGCCCTCGGCAATTTCAACAGGATCATATACTTTGGCGATGACGTGCGCCCGCAGTTTCTTCATCATGCCATCGAATCCCTTGATCAACCCATCTTCGTATGCCTTGAGCACCTTTTTGACCATCTGGGTGCTGTACTCGTACTGTGGATACGGGTCGTAAGTGAGGACAGACAGGACCTGTCTGTAAAGCACGCGCTGGGGAAGGGTCAGTAGCCCGCGTTCGGCGGTCATGTCGACAACGCGCCGATATTGCTCTTCGCGGAATGTTAGTCTGAGGGCCTCTCTGACTTTCCCTTCATCTATAAAATGAGTAAAGTCACCTAATCTGGGGCCGTTCAATCTCGTTAATTCGAAACCGGCCTGTGAACCATATACAATCCGCTTTACAGCCTCATTCTCAGCCTTCTTGAGGCCCTTGGCATACGCGTCGACGAATCTTCGCCACTCTGCGCCGTACCTGCGCATCGCGGCGATTTTGCGATGGAAAAACTGACTTTCAGATTCGTCCCCGATCTCATCAACGCGATCGAACTTGGGCACGCGTTCCCAGTTGAAGGGGATGTTGCGCGTGTAAATCGTGTGGTATCTGGGAAGTTCTACGTTGAGCAGCGGCCTCAATGCGCAGTCCAGAAACAGAGATGCACAGCATCCGATAAACTCTCTTGCAAAGTACTGATCTTCTGCAGTCAGAAGTTCCTCAAACGCTTCGAGTTTGGGCTTGAGATGCTGCTCGCGATACTCAGATGCCGCTTTGAGAAACTCGGTCTTCTTGTTTTCCCTCTCATCATTGTCATCAATTTCTGCAAGGATGCTTATGTATTCTCTTGCCTTCGCTCTGATCTTCTTCAGCATCTCACGCGTTTCATCAATCAGCTCTTTAGCAGGTTCGTTGTCGGACACATCCATCTGCCCGAGGATTTCCCGCAGCTCGTTGTTCGTCAGCGAATGGAGAATGATGTACATCTTGTTCTCGTTCTCAACGTCGTCATTTTCGAGCAGATAGAGCCGCGCGGAGTTAGGCAGGCCCGAAACCACCGTCTGGCCCTCAAACTGATTGCGGTGTGCGCGGGTCCGCACCTTCGTTCCGGGGGAAGTATGCACGCATCCATCCAGATTGATTCCAAACTTTTCTGCAAGAATGCTGAGATATTCGATCCGATTTACGACGAATTCGTCCAACTTGCCCTCGTCTTTCCCCAACTTATTCACGACTTCTTTGGTCAGATTGCTCACGCGGCCGAGATACGTTTTGAACGAGCCGTCTTCTTCCGAAAAAGGCTGGGGAAAAATATTGTCGACCGTCACTTCTTCTTCCTCCCCCCGCACACGCACCACGAACCTCTCACCGAAGAGAGCCAACGCATTTTTATCGACAATCTCGAATTCAGCGCACGCAAAGTGCAGAAGCGAGTTGGTCACAGCCTGCTTGGCGCTGATGCGATTCACAAAAACGACAGGCATGCCATCCTCGTCGACAACATTGTTTCCTCCTTTGTCGATCTTGGTGAATGTTCGGCCATGCTCTCTCAGCACTTGGTACGCCTCGCGCATGACTATCTCCATCAGATTCTCTCTGAAAATCTCCCGCAGCGATTCCGACGCTCGAAGTGCAGCCTTGAAAACGGAAACTGCAGCGACGAGCGCCGCAATGGCCAAATTTCGGCGTTCAGTGTGTTGTTGCTCGGTCTCGGTGTCGTTCTTCTTGGACGACTTTTCGTGTCCAACCGCCGCAGAATGCAGTCCGGCAACTGCCGCGACTTGGGCACTTTGTTCAGTCCTCTTGTCGGTGATCATGCGGAATGCAACTGACTTCAGATGCGATGATGACAACGTGTCAAGCAGGCGGACCAACACAATCCGCCTGGCCATCAGATTAGACTCGTCCGTTTCGCCAAAGTAGCCTGTGAGCAAGCGGATCACCTCTCCCTTCTGCAGTTGCGGACCGTCAGGCTTGAAGAATGCCAAGCGTTTTGCAGTTGCGGTGACGGCCGCAGGCTCATTCTGTGCGTCAAGGACGGGTTCCTCGGGACGTTGAACTGCGGGGATGAAGGCGCCGCTGCGGCCGGCCTTCTTTGCTTCTTCCAGAAGACGGGAGAATGTGTAAGACGGCGTCTCGTCAAAGAAACCTTTGTGTTTGTTGTATTCTCGCGTCAGGTCGTCGAAAATTTCACGCATCACGCCCACAACAAAGTTGTACTTGGCGTGGTCACCAATTGTACTGGCCTCCACCCCGCCTTCTCCGTTGTAGCATTGTGGCGGAATGACATCCCTGATCATCTGCAACTGCTCGTTGACTGATTGTGCGATTTCTTTTTTTTTCTCGTTTTCTGGATATTCGACAGTAGCCAACATTTCCGCGATTCTTGGGAAGCAACTTGCAACAAGCATGGCATCCTTTCTCGGCATGTAAAAGTATCCACTGACATCCATGTGGCGGGATTCAAACGTCTCCTTGTCTCTGCGTTCAAGAGTTTCGTCGATCTCCTCTTGAACAAGCCTGTAAGCGTTCTCTTCTTGCCGCTCATCCTGCAGTTCGTCTTCTAGATCTACCGCATTCTCTGCAGCAACCTCTCTTGCGTTCGGAGCAGAAACTGCGGGAACCGCCGCCGCCGCCCTTCTCTCCTGACGCAGTGCCTTGGCCCGTTCGCTTTTGTTTTTTTTCTGAGCTTCGGTGAGGACGCGTTTCTTTTTAGCGGCCTCTCCGGCGGGCGCGGCAACTGCAGGGGCGGGGGCGTCGACGCGGGTGGCTACCTCGAGGTTTTGCTCCCCGCGATTGATGTTGTCGAGTTCAGATAGAATATCCGAAGCATTGGCGATGTCCGGATTTTCCTGTTGCTGCTCTAGAGCGTCCTCGATGACCTGCGCGTATGCAGCAGAACCCTGTGATTCGATATCTCTGTTGCGAGCGGCAACTTCTTCGTTGTGGGCTTCAAACAACTGCCTGATTCGTTCCCTTTCCTGTCTCAATTCTGACTTACTAGGCCCGAATAGGTCCTCGGGGTCCAATTCCTCTTCCTCCTCTTCCTCCTCCTCTTCCTCCTCCTCTTCCTCCTCCTCTTCCTCCTCCTCTTCCTCCTCCTCTTCCTCCTCCTCTTCCTGCCCCCTCACCTTCTTCTCCTGTCCACGGGGCTCTTCCTCCTCCTCCTCTTCCTCCTCCTCCTCCTCTTCATCCTGTCCAATTACCCTTCCCCCCGCAGTTCGCTTGGGCCCATTGTCAGCCTCCACGAAAGTGTTGTAGTCGTCGCCATATTCGGATCCGAGGAGAAGTACAAGATAGTGCGCGAACGGCATTTTGGCGGTGTCGCGCTTTCCGGTCACGTCGAGAGGTCCGTTGATGATGGCGTCCAACTTTTCCTTGTCTTCTTTGCTGATGTTCTTGCCGAAAAGGACTCCCCCGATCCTCTCCATGTGTTTGAGATATCGCAAGAAGACAGCGTACAGGGGAAGACACATCGAGCTCACCATGACCATCCCCTTCATTCCTTTGTAGGCCTTGCCTGTCGTCGGCACGTAAGCGTCAAATTGGTTACTTACTGCGCGGATGAGGCCGGAAATCAAACTCTCCTTCTCTCTGTCAGTCATTGTCCCGTCTACACTCTGCGGATACAACCGCTTGGCGACCTCCTTCCACAACTCCTTTTTGTCGAAGAGTCCACGTCGCCACTGGTCGATTGTGTGCGTCTTCTCGATGTCGCCGCACATCTCATTCAAAAGGTCGATGTTTCTCTGATCGTGGAAGAGGGGGATGATCATGCGGAAAAAGTGGCTCTCGTCCTCCTTTTCCACGAACACAGACGGTGAAGCGTGTTTCCACCCCTGACTCGAGGCAGTCTGGATTTCTACGCTCTCCACCACTATCCCCACAACCACTTCGTCATCTCCATCTCCACTTCCCCCACTACCTCCTTCTGCGCTTGTTTTGCTCCCACCTGATCCTCCAGTTGTCGTGCTTTGTGCCCCTCCCATTTTTTCTTGTATCAAAAATCCAATCAATCACAAGTTACAGCACCAGTCCCACTCTCTCCGTCCGCATACTGCAAAAAAAAGTTTGTTTTTAGGTTTTTTTCCCTTTGGTCCCCGTGGGTTTTTTATTGCTTTCAATTATCTATCGCATCTCCTTCCCTCTATCCCCCCTCTTCGCCCTGCAGTTTCTGCGTTCGACATTACCGGGAGATATTCGTGCGGATCGGCGGCGCTGATGAGGCGTTGCGTGGGCGAGTGCCAATTTCACTGCAAGAAGTGTTTTCCCTGTATTTTTCTTATCTTACAACCTCCTCTATCTCCTTCCTCTCCCCAGCCCCCCATCACTCGAGGAAAGCGTCGCCGGCGACCACCTCGGCGTCGCGCCACTCGTCCGTGGCCGAGAAGACCGGCGCCTCGTTCAGCAGCGCCCGCAGCCCGGGCGTAATGTCCATCCCGTTCACGCGCCCGCCGCACTTCTGCAGTACGAGCGTCGCCCACAGCAGCAGCGCGGCCTCGGTCGACGCGCACCAGTGCAGCCGGCCCTGGAAGAACACGCGCACACCCCCGAGCAACTGCAGGAGCAGGGGCGTGTGCTGGGAGGCGGTCATCAGCTCGAACTTGGTCTGCACGAAGGCCTGCTCGGGCACGAAGATGTCGTGCTCGCCCGGCTGGCGCAGGCCCTTGGCGATCTGGCTGTCGATGCGGGACGCGAGCTGGTCCGCGGGGCCCCAGTCGGCAAACAGGCGGAAGCGAATGCGCCGCTCGCCGCCGGCGCGGTCCGCGGTGCGCAGCAGGCCCTCGGCGACGAAGAGCTTGGCGTTCTGGATGTGGACGCGATGGGCTGCAGTGTACAGGTCCCAGAAGTGGGGGTCGTCCTCGCGGGCCTCGCACAGCGCGAGCACGGACAGCGCGTCGGGCAGGTTGGCCCACGCCTGCTGGGCCTCGGGCGGCTTGACCGTGTAGACGACGGCGCGGGCGTGCTGCGGGTCGGCGTTGCGGCGCTCCACGAAGACGTCGTAGTCCCCGAACCCGAGCGCGGTCAGCGGGAACAGGTCGCCGAGGTTCTTGCGCACGGCGAGGATCCCGTCCAGCGCCCGGGCTTGCTGCACCAGCGCGCGCATCACGTTCTCCGCATCATGGGGGGCTTCTGCGTCGCCTTCCACACCCCCCACCCCGGCTCCTGCAGTTTCACTAGCAGCGCCTCCGTCAACTGCAGGTCCGGGGGAGGGGGGGATGGGGAACGATGAAGTAGCCCCCCATGACACCCAACGGGCCACGCAGAACATGCGTACGAGCCCGCCGGAGAAGCGGCGCACCGCGTCCCATGTGGCGGTGAAGAGGGGCTCGCGTGTGGCTGAGGAGGAGGCCCCGCAGGACGTGCCGCCCGTCGCCTTCCGCAGTTTCGGGACGTCGAAGACGCGGGCGGTGCCCGGCGACGCGGTGATGAGGAGTGCGCGGCGTAGCATGGCCTCGAGCCGCGCGGCGAGCGCCGGGCCGGGCTGCTGCTGCGCCCAGCGCATGTTGAGCAGCCGCATCTCGTCGAACAGATCGCCCATGCTGCGGCGGTCGGCGGCCGCGGTCGGCGGCGGCACCGCCGCGTGGATGTACGCCGTCGCGACGAAGACCAGCATGCAGCCGTTGCCCGGATGGTCCTCGGACAGCGACGCCTGCGGGAAGAACGCGTGGTAGCTGTCGCACAGCGACGTGAAGAGCAGCGTCTCCCGCAACTGCAGGAGCGTGTCGCGCAGCGCCTCGGCAGCGGCGGGCGGGGTGGCGGGGTCGTGGAGCGCGGAAACGGCGTGCGGCGTGGCGGCAATGAGGCGCACGATGCGGTCTAGATGGTCGAGATGCACCGGCGGGTTGGCCAGAATGCTGCGGGCGGTTTCTCCAAACGCACCATCCATCCCTCTCTCTTGCAGTTGTCGGATTGCGGGAGAGTGAGAGGGAACTGGCGGCGGGGAAGCGAGCAAAAGGAAAAGATTTTTTTGATAAAGGCTCGGCGAGCGCGCGACGTGTTGTGCAGTGACAAAAAAAAAGACTCCTCCTTTTTTTACCCGCGCAGATCGAAATACAACGTAATTATTCATAAAAAAATGGTGGACGCAACTGAAATTGGCGTGGCGACGATGGCGGCATTTGCCCTGCTGCTATTTGTGCTACCACTGGACCCGAAAGGCCAGGCGGTGTGGCGGAAGACTGAGCGATTCTACGCGAGCATGCGCAAAGCAATCGAGATTTTGCGGTTCATCGGCTTCACGAGCGTGGCCGTATCCTTCATCATTTTCATGGGTGCCAACACCAACTTCGTCATCACGGCGTGCGACCCGCGGCCGGACGCACACAGCGGACTCATCGTCTGCAACAATGACTTCCCCAACACGTCGTACCGGCGGGCAACCGTCATCGGCTTCTTCTTCGTCGTCGGCGGCATGTACGCCCTCATCAACTGGATCGAGAACGTGTGCGACTATCCATTTGCAGAGAACGACGACAAACTGACCGCGTTCTACGGAAACGGTTGGCTGTGGCTGGTGTTCATCTGGGACACGATCGCCACCGTCGCGACAATCACGATCCCCGTGTACACTGCGATCTATTTTCAGGACAAGAACCCGTGGTGGGTTGCGGTCGAGACGCTGATGTGGATTGCATCGGTCCTCGCCCTCATCAACTGGGGCCTCAGGCTTGCGCAGTATGTGCGTGCGACTCGCTGCACGTCCGATGAGAAAGAAGCCGCTGCCAGTGCTGAATCGTGGATGCCCCTTAAGCTCGTTGCCAAGTCTTACGAGGATGGAAACACAGACAAACCCTATCCCGCGGGCTGGTGGACAGATGCTTCCACAAGTAACAAGTACAGCGCACAGTACTTATCTGGTAAGAAGAAGTAAGTAAGTTCACACCATCAACTGCAAGAGAGAGAGCGTCATCAGTGGAGATGTGTAACAAGCGTCTTGGACACGAATGGAAGAGACAGAGAAAGAGGGCAATCGAGGAAGATATGATGAAACAGAAAGAGAGTAAGCAGAAATAAAGCCCCACAAAGAAAATACTTTTATTTTGAATCGGGCTTTCCGAGCGCCTTGGTCAGCGCACGCATCTCCTTTCTGATGTCCGACAACTCCTTCTCGAGCGACCGCACCCGCTCGTCGCTCTTGATCTTGTCCTCCTTGCTCTTCTTCACGAACCGCTCGTGTTTCTTTGCAGTTCCCTCGGCCTCCCGCAGCCGCTGGTCGCGCTCGGCGTCCTGCTCCTCCCGCCGCTGCTGCTCCTTGTCGCGGTCCGCCTGCGTGCGCGTCTCCACCGGCGGGTGCAGTTCCGCGTACGCCTCCATGGACATGGCGCCGGCCTCCGCGAACCGCCGCGCCGTGTCGCGGTGGCCCAGCATGTAGGACCGCAGCAGCATCGTCACGCGCACGGACTCAGGCTCCGGCTGCTTGACCGGCCCCTGCCCCTTCTTCCGCTCCGCCCCATCCTTGTCTCGCGGTCCAGAAACTGCAAATGCGCGGCGCTGGGGCTCTTCCTCCTCTCCCTCCTCCTCTTCCTCTCCCTCCTCCTCTCCGCCCCCGCCCCCGCCCCCGCCCTCGCCTCTTGCAGTTGATGATTTGCCCTTCTCTTTTCCTTTCTTGTTGTCGTCGTCCTTGCCGCCAACCCGCCGCTTCTTCTTCTTGCTGGTCTGGGCGTCCTCGTCGTCCTCGTCCTCGTCGTCATCCTCTGGGCCGGCCTCGGGGGCCTCGGGGGCCTCCTCGACGGTGATGTCGACCTCGAGCTCGCCGCCGGCGTTGCGCTTGCCGAGCCCGGGGTAGGGCGCGTTGTCGTCGGCGTACGTGGCCTTGAGTTGCCCGGGGAGCAGTTCGGCGCGCTGGTAGATGATGGAGAAGACGTTGGTGGCGATGAGGGAGAGCAGCCGCTTCCAGCGCTCCATGGTGTCGCCGTCGGGCCCCGTGATGTAGCCCTCGCCGCCCTTGGCCCCGCCTCCGCCTCCGCCAACTGCAGATGCGAGGCCGCCCCCGCCGGTGTCCCCGCCGCTGGCCGAGCCTTTTGCAGCTGGCAGGGTGCTGGGGGACTGGCGGAGGCCGAAGGCGCCCATGATTTCGGCGACGATCTGGGCGCGGGCGCGGATGTTGTCGAGGGAGGGCATGCGGAGGTCGGCGTTGACGGGCTGCATGCCGCGCGGGGCCGGGTGGAAGCGGCTTTCGACGGGGGTGTTCATCTTGGCGAGCATGCGGAGGAACGGGGGCGCGATGTGTACGCCGCCCGAGGACGACGCCGCGCCGACGATCTGTGCAGTTTCGGAGTACGCGCGGTCCTGGGCGTTGCGGACGCGGTCGTACATCTCGGCGTCTGCGGCGTCGATGGCCGCGGCCTCCTGGGACCAGATCATGTTGACGTCGTAGATGGGCATCGCCGCGGCGCCCGAGCCGCCCATGCCGCCGAGCCCCGCGCCGCCGAACGCGTTGGGCCCCCTCGGCGTGGGCTCCATGAGCACGATCTCCGGCTGCGCAATGCGCGCGTGCAGCATGACCTCGGCCTCGTCGAGCTGCGTGCGCCGGAAGAGCGCCCACTTGATGCTGTCGATGATGGACACGCGGTTGGCGGGCGTGATGCACGGCGCAACCGCATACTGCAGCACGAAGAGCGGCGACGTGCAGGTCTCGTCGCGCCAGCGGGCGGTGATCGCCGCGGAGCCCGTCTCGCGGTTGTACTTGTCGTCCTCGACGATGATCTGCTGCCAGTCCGGCACGTCCGGCACGACCAGCCCGTCCGTCGTCCGCGACAGAAACATCACCAGATACCCCTTGGCGCAGATGAACCGCACCACCTTGTAGAAGAAGCCGATCCACACGTGGTCCACCAGCGACTGCAGGACCGGGTCCGGGCGCACGGGCGTGCCGTCCTCCAGCTGGAACACGAACCCGCCGGCGAGCAGGCGGTCGCACAGCGTGTTGATGATCATCGTCACCATGCCGTCGCCCGCGATCAGCTTGAAGTTGTCCTGGTAGTACATGGCCATCGGGTCTGCGATCGTGCCCGCGCCGCTCATGTGGTCGATCACGGCCTTCACAAACTCGTCCTCCGTCTGCTGCCGGCGGCGCTCCTGGCCCGGCTGGTTGCGCGCGCCCTTCATCCACACGCGCACGTTGCGGTCGTTCGTCCTGCTCTGCATCGGCTGCGTCATCTTCTCCTCTCTGTCTCTCTTGCCAATATCACGTCGAAACACACACCACACACACCTCTTGCAGTTTCTCGCGTCCCGCCTTTGAGAGTAGATCAAATTTAAAAAAAAATCCAGCGCACACATAGAAATTAATTAAAATATTTTTTTTTATTGCGGCGTGGTGTTACATCCTCAAACTGCGGGACAAGGGGAGGAGGGAGGGGTGGGGGAGAGGGTGGGGGGCGGGGGAGAGGGTGAGAGTGAGAGCGAGGATGAGGGTGAGCGCGAGGACTAGCGAGGCGCTGAAGGGGGGCTCGAGCGCCGGGCCCGCCGAGTTTGTCGACGACCCGTTCGTGAGGAAGACCTGGTAGTCCTTCCACCACGCCACGTGCAGCAGTTCGGCAAAGTAGATGCGCTGCTGGGCGACCTCGAGGATCAGCAGCATATTGGTGCTGCCGATGCCGACGATCGGATACTCGGTGTAGGCGTACGACTGCGGGACGACGGGGCCGCTGCCCGGTGTGGAGACGACCGCGGTCACTGCAGTGCTCTGGCCCGCGGGGATCGGCGCGAAGACTGCGCTGCTGGTGAGGTTCGAGAGGCCGCCGCTGACGGTCTGGAACTGGCCCTCGGTGTACAGGCTGAGAATCCAGTAGTTGAGATACACGAGCGGCGTCTTGATGGTCGGCGCGGAGAAGGGCACGGCGCGGAAGATGCCCATGCCCGTGGTCGTGGTGCCCGCGGCGCCAGGCGTGCCGCTCATGAACGTCACCAGCGCGTCCCGCCCCGAGTAGACCGCGCCGCGCAGATTGCCCGTCCCGCCATTCACGTCGCCCGCCGCGGAAACCGACGCGAACAGCAGGTTGTTGCGCATCCACGTCAGGAACTGCAGCGTCACCACCCACGTGCCCTGCATCGGGCAGTTGGCGGACCCCGCGGCCGCGCCCTGCGCCAGCAGCAGCAGCGGCACCAACTGCTGGCCCGCAGGCGGCAGCTGCCCCGGGCTCGCCGGCCCGTTGATCGCCACCTGCGTCGCGAACGCGACCTGGTGCCAGATCGTCGTCTGGATTGTCGCCGTCGTCGCGCCGTACGCCACCACCGACACGTGCAGCAGCCCCACGAACAGCGACAGCGGCGGCGTCGGGCCCAGCGTCCCGTTCGGATACACGTACTCCTCCGCGCGCATCACCGACGTGTACTGCTCGTTCGACGTGATGTTGATCGCCATTCCCGCCGCCCCCGCCACCACCATCGCCAACACCGCCACGGCCGCCGCTGAAACTGCAAGAAGCGTGTGCATCTGCGTACTTGATTGCTTTTTTTTCTACTCTCCCCCGTCTGCTGCAGTTTTCCTGTCATACGGTTTTTTATACTGCCGGAGAAGGGGCGGGAGGAGGAGAAGGAGAAGGGCAGAAGAAAACAGACACAACATGTCAAAACGCAGCTCTGTGGCGGAACAGTCGCCAGAAGACTTCGGGGAACAGCGGCGGGAGGAGGACGGAGACTACGACGACGACGACTACGAGCAGGACTGCGACGATGACGAGGATGACACCCGCTCGCACTCGCAAACTGCAGGAAAGGGGGGAGGGGAGAGGGGAGGGGAGAGGGGAGGGGAGAGCGGATCGCAGTCGGGGACGAAGCGCCGGAAAAGGGGCAACGGCGGCCGGCCGCTGGGCGAGGGCTCGCTCTACTCGTGGTCCAACACGCGCCGCCGCACGTTCGGCAAGAGCAGCGACCCGCGCCTGCACCCGCTCGCCGTCGTCCTGCAGTCGATGGCCAACCGCGTGCTGCAGTCCGCGTTCAGCATCGAGGCGACGCAGTATGAGATGCGGCGCATCTACTGCTCGCGCGCGCGGAAGACGAGGATGCAGGCGTATGCGCCGATGTGCGAGGACCGCAAGTACGACCCCTTCCCGGAGCGGGACCTCGTGGTGGTGCTGTGCCACAAGCCGGACCCCGCGACGGGCAGCCCGCTCTTCTACCTGACGCGCGACGAGACGGCGACTGCGGTGCTGCTGATGCCCTCGTCCGGCGACACGTGGGCCGAGCGCATGGCCGCCGCGCGCCGCATCCGCGGCCTGCCCTCGCACCACATGCCCCTGCGCCTCGGCGACGACGGCCAGCATCTCCTGCAGTTGCCGAGCCCGAGCTGCAGCAACGTGCTCGAGGTCGAGCGCGCGCAGACGTCCTTTGCCGCCGGGCTGACGGGCCTGCGCCGCATCCTCGCGACGCACTGCGTGTACGCGTCCGGGACGGGCGACCCCGCCGCGATGCAGGCCTTCCAGCACTTTGCCGACGCCAACCACGCCGCCGAGCGCCTGCTCGACCCCCACGCCGACTTTGCATTCAACCCCGAAAACGAAGACGATGCCGCGGCGGCCGGTCTGCTGCGGGACATCGCCTTCCACGCGTGCTGGTACGCAGCCGTGTGCGCCGCTTCCTGCAGCCAGCCCAACTCGGCCATCATGTACCACGCGCTCGCGACCGCCAAGGCGCCGCCAGACCCCAACCCCAAGTTTCTCGAGGGCGGCAGCCCGCCCCCGCCCCTCGCCGCCGCCCCGGCTCCCTACCGTGACTGCCTCTGGTAGGCGGGCTCCTTCTTCCCATCCCCCCCCCCTCCCACCCTCCACCCTGCAGTTCAACTGCAAGAGAGAGAGGGGGGAGAGGGGGGGGGGGGAAGGGAGGAGGGTGGGGGGAGTGCAGTGGGAAGAGAGATAGAGTGTAATAAAACTATGATGATGTCTTTTTTTAATGCTAAACATGTTTTTGTATCTGAAGAGGGGCGGGGGTGGGGGTGGGGGCGTGGGGGGTTAGTAGATCATGCGGGGACACAACTGCATTTGGATGGGGCGGGCGGAGAGGACGTCCTCGGGCTTGAAAGAGGAGAGGCGGCGCGCGCGCGGGTGCCGGCTGCGCGAATAGTGCATGCTGGAGCTGGCGGGCGTCAGCGGCTTCGTCTGGAAGTGCGGATACCCGAGGTAGATGACGATGCCGTCCTCGATGGTGTACTGGTTGGGCTTCTGGGGATTGGGAAACTCCTTGTAGCTGCGGCTGTAGAGCGGGGGCTGCTGCTCGGGATCGCTCTCGCAGTTGTAGAGGCTGCTCTCGCGCTCGGGCGGGGTGCCGTCGGGGCTGTAGTAGAAGATGAGGTCGACGGTGAGCTGGCGGGCGGAGCGCTTCATGTTCTGGTCGATGCCGTTGTTGACGACCCACGAGAACGGGTCGTAGTGGTTGCCGGTGTCCCGGATGGGCACCTTCTTGATGATGATGTAGAACGCGCCGAGCGGGCTCATGTACTCGGGGCAGTCGAACAGGTCCGGAAACTGGCACATGCCCGAAATCTCGACGGCCGCATTCATCGGCGTGTTGATCTGCGGTGTGCTGTAGTCGCTGCGGTAGTTGGAGCGCTGGTACAGCGGCTCGACTCCGCTCATCAGCACGCCCATGAAGTGCACTCTGTCGCGCAGCACGTCCATGTCCCAGAACGCCTCGTGATTCAGATCGTTGAGGCGCTTGCCCGACTGCATTTCGAGATGGCCCACGCCCGTGCCGTCGCGCGTGTCCCTCGCGAAAAACTCCTCGATGGCAGTCTTGTCCATCGCCCTGTTGTTGTTGGCCTCCTGGTTGGCAATTACGTCGGCCGTGTTGTGGCACATTGCCTGAAACGTGGCGAGGTCGAGCGCCAGCATTGCGCGGTCGGTGTGGATCGTCCCGATCGAGAAGATCGGCGTGCGATTGTCCCACCGCGACAGCCTCGTCATGTCTCCGACTGGATAGATGGAAAAGTTCAGCGTCTGGATGCCCGTCTCGAGCGCCACCGGCTCGTTCTCCCCGACCACGGCCTGCGGATTCCGCTGGTTGATGCCAAACTCGGGCTGGTCCAGCCCCGAGTGGTCCATCCGCGGCCGCTTCGTCGGAATCCCCATGATTGATCTTTCCATTCCTGACATTCTCTCTCTATCGCTCTGCCGCGTTTAATCTCCGCTGTATCTGCGTTGTCAATTAGTATTCTTACAATTTATTTTTTTTACTGCATCCTCCGTCTCTCTCTCTTGCTCTCCGTCCGTCCGTCCGTCCGTCAACTGCAGGAGAGTGTGGGTGTGGGGTGGGGAAAGGCTACCGACCGCTTGCAGTTGAAAAGGGCGCGGTGGGGCCGGAGATGGCGACGGAGTGCGAGGAGCCGAAGCGGCGCAGCGAGGAGTTGACGAAGCGCGAGCGCATGGCGTCGTTCGACTGGTTGAATACGGTGACGTTGATGTAGGCGCTGGCCTGCGTCAGCATCCAGTGCAGCTGGATGAGCTGCTGGCCGTACTTGTTGACGCGATCGGCGTTCTTGCCGTTGAAGACGCGGCGGCCGTCGCCGGTCACGCCGTTGACGTGGTGCAGACACCCCTCGATGATCTCGCCGATGCGGTATATCTGCTGCACGATCGGCCGCTTGATGTTGCTCTTGTCGTGCTTCGTCAGATGCTCCCTGACCTCGCTGGTCGTGATGAAGAAGCCCGGCAGGTTCTTGCGGATCGCGACCTCCTGCGCGTAGTTGAACGTGGCCTTCGCGCCCTCAAACACATGCAGTTCGCTCTGCACGCCGCAGTACATCAGGTCGTACAGCACCATCTGCACGTATGCGTGGTTGAAGCCCCGCCGCGGGCGCGTCGCGTCCGGATACGCAATCTTGCACAGCCGGCACGTGTGCTTGCGCACCGCCGCGTTCGCGAACCGGAAGTCGTTCACGTCGAAACTGCTCGGCGTCGGCGGGCCGCCCGCATTCAGAATCATCAGCCGCTCGAAGCACTCCTCCAGATACTTGCCCTCGTCCTCGTCCGGCTCGATGATCTCCCCGGCCAGTATCCGCGTCTGCTCAAACCCCGTGCTCTGGAACGCCACCACCCGCTCAAAGTAGTTCTCCGGATTCTCCTCCATCACCCCCTCATGGGGGTCGTTACCGCCATGGGGGGCGTTACCGCCCCCCATCCCCCCCTCCCTTACAGCACCAACCCCTGCCCCGATGCCTGCAGCTCCAGCGCCCGCTGGCCGCTCCATGTGCTCCCCGTGTCCATTCACCCCGTACTCCACCCGCGCCGGAATGCCCTCTTCAACTGCAGAACGGGCGGGAGATGCGGGGGGATGGAGCAGGGGCGGCGGCGAGGGCGCTTCCGGCGCGCCAGCCTGTTCTAGCGCAGGTGGTGGCGGCGGCGGATTGGCAGCAGCAGCGGCAGCAGCAGCAGCAGCAGCAGCGGCCCTCGCCTGCACCACGGCAACCGGCGGCGGAAGCATCCGCTCCACCCGCTTCGGTTTTTGCTTAGGCTGCGGCTGTTCTTGTTGCTGCTGCTCCGGCTCCGGTTCAGGCTCCCCTGCCTCTGCTGCCGCTCCGCCCCGCCCCCGGCCCCGGCCGCGACCCGCCCCCCGCCCCCGCCCGCCCCTTTCTGCTGCAGTTGCACGGGGCGCGAGCGGAGGCACGGCGGGGCCGAGGTCCTCGTAATCGGGCCCCTCCTCCGCGTAGGCGTACCCGCCCATGTCGCCGTCAAAGTAGCCGTACTCGTTGTCGCCCGCGCCGGGCCCGTCATCATCGTCGTCGTCGTCATCATCATCGTGGTCGGCGTAGCGCGGCTGGTTGCGGCCGTTCACGCGTTGGCCCATGTCCCGCAGCAGGTCCTCGGCGGCCTCCCGCGCAGACTCTCGGCCTCGCTTCGTCATCCCCGCGGCTCGCGCAAAAAGTTTGATTTTTAACCCGTCTTTTCGTCTGCCATCTGCTGTAAGAGACAAAAAAATTTTGACTGCAGAAAGAGTCGGGGCGGGTCTGGACCGAGGAAGGAAGGAGAGAGTGAGAGCGAGAGTGAGAGAATGACGAGCACGCTGTGCGACTACACCAAGGAACTGCCCGCGCTCGCCGACATCCTGCAGTCGATGGTGGCGACGGCGCAGTCGCAGCAGACGTCGCGGGCGGCGGGCGTGGCGGCGACGCGCATCCGGCTGATCAGTGCGCTCGACCCCGCGGCGACGGACCCGCGACTGCTGATCGTGCACGCGGGGACGCTCGTGGGCGCCGTCCGCGGCGCCGCAGCCGAGGACGAGCCGTACGAGAAGATGATGGGCCTCGGCAAGTACACCACCGCCGAGGAGTGTCCACACAACATTGCCGTGCAGTGGGCGATCCACTACCCCGTCGACTACGACTGGAACACGACCTCGGCGCTGCAGGAACTGCATCTCGTGGTCTGGAACATCGGCGTGCTGGGGCTCCTGCGCACGCTGGCAACTGCAAAACGCGCGGCGGCGGCGGGGCCCGGGGCCGGGGCGGCGGGCGGGATCAGCGCGGCGCAGCGCGGGGAGATTGCCGACGCGTGCTCCGCGTTCTGGTGGTGCCAGCGGCTTGCGCCGTCGCCGCCGCAGCGCGAGTACCTGTCCTCGGACCCGCTGCACATGCGGTTCGCAGCGTGCGCGGGCATGGAGTGGCTGAGCTACGCGCTGTACCGGCTGGCGCTGCTGGCGGGCGCAATCAGCTTCGAGGTCGAGGACGAGGACCTGCTGCAGCACGTCGCCCGGCAGTGGGACGACTCGACGGACGCGTGCGCCTACCTCGACACCGCCCTCTACTGGCTGCGCAACCCGGGCGCCGCCGACGACGCCGGCTCGCGGCTCATCAGGGCCGTCGAGGACCTCGCCGAGTGGACCAAGGCGTGGACTGCCATCCGCCGCGCGGCCAAGCGCGCGGTCCAGACCACCGACCCCTCGACCGCCGACGAGCAGACGACGCTGCGCGAGATCGCCGAGGCCTGCGCCAAGCTGCGCCTCGCCGCGGACAAGGCAACTGCAGCGCGCGTGCTCACCGTCGCCCAGCGCCAGTGCCACTCGATCGTGCGCTCGTCGCTCGGGCGCACCGCCATGGACCTGTATTCCCGCGCGCTGTCCAGCTGGTATCCCGACCAGGCCGCCGGCTCCGCCGCCGAAGACGCCGCCGCTGCTGCTGCCTCCAAGCGCCAGCGCGACAGGAACCCGCGCACCTTCTCGTGGGGCATGCTACTGCAAAAGGTGCAGGCCTACGCGCCCCTGCCCCCGGCCCCGGCCCCGGCCCTAGCCCCGGCCCCCGACCCGCAGCCCCCCGAAACCACAACCTCCTGCAGTTGAAGCGGGCACTGCAAAAGAGACACAACAATCGAAACGAAAAAAATGAGCGGGGAGAGCAAACTGAAGCGGCAGCAGCGGGAGCAGGATTGGCTCGCCGCCGGGCAGGATCTAGAGGAAGAGGAAGAGGAAGAGGAGGAAGAGGAGGAGGAGGAGGAGGAGGAGGAGGATTTCATTGGAAGGCTGATACAGGAGAGGAAGCGGATCAGGTTGTGGACTGGAAAGAGCAAAGACGGGGTGCAGCAGCAGGACGAGGACGAGGATGAGGATGATGGAGAGGATGGAGAGGAGGAAGAGGAAGAGGAAGAAGAAGGAGAGTCGACGGGAGATTACCTTGACAAAGGGTCCGTCAACGGCGATGACGTGCTGATAGAAGACGATGTCGGGCAGTTGGACTTCAAGAGCAAGGGTGATGGGGAAGAGGACGAGGAGGAGGACGATGAGGAGGATGATGACGAGGACGACGTGTTGATAGATGACAGAGAGGATGAGGAGGACGAGGAAGAGGACGAGGATGATGAGGAGGATGATGAGGAGGATGATGAGGAGGATGAGGATGAGGAAGAGGAGGAGGAAGAGGAGGAGGAGGACGACGGCGGGTATGGAGTAAAGCGCAAGCAGGGACTGCAGAAGAATGTGCGCACGCTTGAGCGGTACGCGCTCGAGGCGTGGGACGCGAGCTTCCACACGATCGTCATGAGCCCCTTCTTCAAGTGGGTGGTGTGGCCGGTCGTCAACTCGATCATCAGCGGCGCCGGGAACCAGAGCCACACGGGCACCGCCAAGTTTCAGGCCGACTTCCACCGCATCATGATGGGCGGCGCCGAGCACCGCCAGAACGCGCGCCTGCGCTTCGGCGAGCCCTCGGCAGTCACCGGCCCGTGCTGCGTTTGCCACAGACCCGGTGCAGTTGAACGGCTGTACCTCGGGATTCTCGACCACAAGGTCGAGGCGCGCTGGCCGCTCAGCGTCAGCTGCGAGCGGAAGGTGCGGCACGCGGCCGAAATCTACTGCCACCTGTGGCACATCTCGCGTCCGCCGCGCCACGACGACAGCGACCTCGGCTTCTCGACCATGATCGACCACTCCATCCAGGTCGGCTCCCGCAACCCGTCGGACATCAAGGACGGCTGGCTCAAGTTCGAGCGCCTCCTCCAGCCGCGAAAGTACTGAAACCCTCGCACAAAATTCCAACTAAATAAACACCCGCACTTTATTTTGACCATCTGTACCCACTGTTTCAAATTTAACTGCAAGAAATGTCGTCAAGAAGGGGACGGGAAGCGTTTTGGCGAAAGCACTTTTTTTCGACACGTGCGCTCCCGACCCTCTCTCGTGCAGTCCCTCGCGCTGTTTTTTTCGGGGTACGCTCTGTCTGATTTTTTGCCGTCCGGTCTTGATTTTTTGTACGTGCAGTCTTAAAAATTTTCAAATTTCACGTCCAAGTTGCGCGCAGTCTCGATTTACGTTCAAATTTGTACACTTTTTTTTGGACCAAAATTTGCTCAA
>Ga0302319_10001554_pt1 | contig 51065 bp, 49 predicted proteins | sample Bog_T0_2_FD_203319 | JGI IMG/M metagenome (GOLD analysis project Ga0302319, IMG submission 203319) | Peat permafrost microbial communities from Stordalen Mire near Abisko, Sweden - Bog_T0_2 | ecosystem: Environmental > Terrestrial > Soil > Wetlands > Peat | place: Sweden: Abisko, Stordalen Mire... | reverse complement strand
GTCCTTGCCCGTAAACATCGATCGAACGCTAGATACCGCCGACCGGCGCTTTGTCAACGTAAAGGTGTTCGCGACCGATTTCCTGCGGAACCGGATGCGGAGCCGCTGCTGCAACGCCGGAAAGTCAGCAACGTTCCACAGCCGCGTCGGCCTCCTGCCGGTGTTTGACTGCTTACGGCAAATGCCGCTCTAGCTGTCCGGAGCGATCGCGCTAAGGTGTGACCCCGGAGCTTTTCGAACAGGCCATGCCGACCACCCACAATCCTCCCGCCAAAATGAGGTTTCAGCTGAAACTGCGGCAGCGCGGGATCAGCGACCAGGCGGTGCTGCGCGCCATGGATGAGATCCCGCGCGAGTTGTTCGTAGAGCCGGCCGATCTCGCCGACGCCTATCGCGACAGCGCGCTCGGCATTGCCTGCGGGCAAACCATCAGTCAGCCCTTCGTGGTGGCCTACATGACGGAACAATTGCGGCTCGAGAGGCGCCATCGCGTCCTCGAGATCGGCACCGGATCCGGTTATCAGGCGGCCATCCTGTCCAGGCTCTGTCGGGACGTGCTGACCATCGAACGTTATCGTACGCTGGCGCAAACGGCCCGGGCCCGGCTGCGCCAGCTCGGCTGCGATCATGTCGAGGTGATGCTGGGAGACGGCTTCGATATACCTGAAAGCGCTGGGACCTTCGATCGGATCATCGTGACGGCGGCCTTGGAGCGAATTCCGCAGCCGTTGGCGGAGCGGCTCGAACCCGGGGGCATTTTGCTCGCGCCGGTCGGGCCGCATCCGGGTACCCAGACTCTGGTTCGCCTGACCCGGACCGAGAGCGGTCTGGAGCGCAAGGACCTGGTGGAGGTGCGCTTCGTACCGGCGGTGCCGGGTGTCGCCCGCGAACTCTGAGCCGCCGGATCGGTGCAGCCCGGTTGTCGCAGCTCGGTTGTGCTGGCGATTTCTTATCGGCAGGGTTAAGCCGTTGTTTACTGGCGCAGTGTTTACTCAAACCCGTAATTTGTTGCGTAGTTGTGAGTAACCATGTCCGGTATCGTCGAGTTGTGCTCGCGCCTGAAGCCGCACGCCGCGTTTCTTGCGCTGATGTCGATTGGTTTTGCCGGCTGCAGCGCCGACACGACGCGGTTTTCACAGAATCCGTTTGCTTCGCAACCGGAAGCCACCGGCTCGGTGGCCAGGCCGTATGTCGTAAGCCCTGAACTTCCGCAATATGCACGTCCGCAGCCGCAGGCCATGGCCTTGCCACCCCAGGTCGCATCGCCGCAATCCTACCCCGCCGAGGGCGTTTCCGGCGGCGGACGCGGACTGGCCGCCTACACACCCCCAGCCCATCCGATCGAGACCACCGGAACGGTGGCGCCGCGTTCGGTCGCCGCGACCCATGCGACGGCGCCGGCCGGCATCACCATCATTGTTGGAACCGCCGATACCCTGGAGAGCCTCGCCCATCACTATAACGTCGCGCCCGCGGCGATTTTGCAGGCCAACGGCTACAAAGGGCCGCGGGCGCTGTCGCCCGGCCAGCAATTGATCATTCCACCACATGCGGCCGTGGTCGCCGCCGCTCCCCCCGCCGCCGCTCCGGCCGTCGCTGCTCCAGCTGTCGCCGCGCCGGCGGTGGCCGTGGCGGCTCCGTCGAGCAGGCCCAGCGTCGCTGCGGCGGCACCGGGTATTCATGTGGTCAATCCCGGCGATACGCTGCACAGCATCGCGCATCGCCATCACATGACGGCCGAGGTGCTGGCAAAAGCCAATAACCTCGACGTGTCCGCCAAGCTGAAACTGGGCACAAAGCTAATCGTGCCGGCTGCGAAGTCCGCAGCCGTGCTGCCTGGCCCGGTAACCGGAGCGCTGCCGGCAGCAACCGCCGCAGCAGCGGCACCAGCCGCCAAGACGGCGGTGGCGACCGCCGTACCTGCGCAAAGTGCCCGTCTGGTCCAGCCGACGGCCACCGTGGAACCCAGCGAGATCGCCGCCAAGCCCGACGAAACTGTGGCGGCGCTGCCGACCTTCCGCTGGCCGGTGCGTGGCAAGGTGATTACCAGCTACGGCGCCAAGACCAATGGCAAGTCCAATGACGGCATCAATCTTGCGGTCCCGGAGGGGACGCCGGTGAAGGCGGCGGAAGACGGCGTGGTGGCCTATTCCGGAAACGAACTGAAGGGGTATGGCAACCTGATCCTGGTTCGGCACGCCAATGGCTATGTCACGGCCTATGCCCATGCGAGTGAACTGCTGGTCAAGCGCGGCGATACCATAAAGCGCGGCCAGGTCATCGCCAAGTCGGGTCAGTCGGGTGAAGTGGCGTCGCCGCAGCTTCATTTCGAGATCCGCAGGGGATCCACCCCGGTTGACCCGCTGCAGTTCCTCAACGGGGCCTGAGGCCGGATTCGAACCGGTCAACGGTCCGGTTTCACAGCATCCTCTGTCTCTGCAAGCGGCACGCGCCCATCCCTTGCTGGACGGCGCTTGTCTGAGAGGTTTGTCCAGGCTTGCTAGCCGAGACGGAACGCAAACGGTGCTCATGCGCGGGCGACGCATACCGTTTCTCGACATCTCTGGGGACGGCTCGCGCGCAGCGGTTGAACGCCTGACGCGCGCCCAGCGTAACACTACGATTCGGTTTATCCGAAGGCGGCCGTATCAAACGATCGGCCGGCGAGGAATTAATCCCTTGCTGCTAGAGCGTCGTCCAGGCTTTCAACCGGGACGTGTATCATGGTTTCGATCGGGCGTTTGTTCAATCTCTGTATGGTCGCGGCAACACTCATCGTGATGGTCGTCGCGGGTCAGTCGCTGACGCGGGAGTTGGTGGATTATCGGGCCCGTGCCCGCGCCATCGATGCGGAACGGGCGCTCGAGGCATCCTTGGGTCTGATGGAGAAGCTCGCGGTCCTGCGCGGTCCGACCGCCCGGCTGCTGGCCAGCCCACACGCGGCCACTGCCGAGGATCTGGGCCCGATGCTCGCCGTCCGCGGGGCCGTCGGTGCGGCCATGGCCGAACTGCGGACCCGGATTGCCGCGCTCACCGACAGCGATGGCACGCCGAATGGCGGTCAAGTCAGGGTCATCAGCGAGACCGCCGATTCGATCGACAGGGCGCGGCTCGCCAGAGCCGCCGTGATCGATGCCAGCCTGGCCCGGCCGCTGGCGGAGCGGGATGCCGGCATGATGAACGGCTACGCGGTGGATGATTTTGCGCTCGAGCGGCAATTCGTCCAATTGCTCAATGCGCTGCAGGCGCGGGTGGCTGTCGGCGCCGCGGAATCCGCCTCGGTCATCCAGATCGCCCGCTACGCGGCCGATCTGCGCGAACTCGCCGGTATTCAGGCCCAGGTGATCACGCCGGCGCAGGTCGAGCGACGCCCGTTCACGTCTGGGGAGCTCGAGAAGGCCGGATTGATCCAGGGCGAGATCAATCGGTTGCGTAGCCAGGTCGAGGCGGCAATTGGCTATGTCGGCGACCCGCCGGGGTTGGTCGCAGCATGGCGCCTGGCCGAGGACGGCTATTTCAGGCGGGGCCGCGACGCCATCGACCAGGTGCTGAAGGCGGGTGCGGTCGACGGAAATTATCCGATGCCGCTGCCGGACTTCATTCCGCTGGTCGCGGTGCAGCTGCGCAGCCTGATCGCGTTGCGCGACGGCGCGTCCGGGGCCGCCGTCGAACTGGCGAGCCAGGGTCGCAACCTGGCCTGGAGCCGCGTGGTCGCCTCGGCCGCCGAATTGGGCGGCGTGGTCGCCCTGGTGATCGGGTTGACGTTGCTGTTTCGGCGCCGGGTGGTGATTCCGCTGCTCCGGCTGGCCTGCAAGATTGAAGGGTTGGCCGCCGGCAAGCGCGACATCGTGATCGACATGACCGAGCGCAACGACGAAGTCGGCGGCCTCGCCCGTGCCAGCCAGGTCTTTCATGCCGCCTTGCTCGAACGCGAGCAGCTTGCCGAGAAACTGCAGTGGGAAATGATCGAGCGCAACAATGCCGAGGCGGCTCGCGCCGATCTTCAGGATCAATTGCTGCGGGCCAAGAAGATGGAAGCGATCGGCACCATGGCCGGTGGCGTCGCCCATGAACTCAACAACCTGCTGCAGCCGATCCTGATGCTTGGTGAATTGCTGGTGGATCAGTTTGCCGAGGAGGACCAGGATTGCCGCGACGACATGGCCATGATCATCGATCATGCCGAGCGCGCGCGCTACATCGTCAGCAGCATCGTCACCTTTGCCCGCAAGGAATCCGCCACCATCGGGACGCTCGATGTCGCGCACGAAATGCGCGCGGTGGATGCCATGCTCCGCAAGCTGGTGCCGTCCACCGTGCGAATCGAACAGCAGATTGCGCCCGAGACCTGCCTGGTATTGGCCAATCGTACCGAACTGTTGCAGGTGGTGACCAATCTGATCATGAACGCATCGCACGCGATGAATCAGCTCGGCTCGGTGCGGATCGCGCTCGGACACCGGCAACTCGGGGAGAGCGAGGCCACGCAATTGCAAGTGCGCCCCGGCGATTATGCCGATCTCTCGATCGCGGACACCGGCAGCGGCATCGAGCCGGGGCTGCTCGATCGCATCTTCGAGCCCTTCTTTACGACCAAGCCCGCCGGGCAGGGTACCGGCCTCGGTCTCTCCGTCGTCTACGGTATTGTCCATGCCTGGAAAGGCGCGATGCGGGTCGAGAGCGAGGTCGGTCGCGGCACCACGTTCTCGATCCTTGTTCCGATCCATTCCTCCTAAAGCATCTGCGGGAAACGGTGCCTCAACGTTCAGACCGGATGTCCGTAGTGTTACGGACCGCGCGGGCCAGCCGGCATTAATGGTGTCGCGATAGACCGTCGATCAAGGAGTTTCTTGGATGTCGATCGGGCGTTTATTCAATCTCTGCATGGTCGCGGCGATGCTGCTGGTGGCCCTCGTCGCCGGACAGGTGCTGGTGCGGGAAGCCGCCGATTACCGGGCGCGGAGCCATGCGATCGACGCCGGATATGCGCTCGAGGCCCTGCTGGACTTCATGGCCAAGGCGGCGGGCGAACGCGCCCCGACGTTTTCGCTGCTGGCGAGTGCGGTTGAAGCCAGCAGCAGCTCCAATATCAATGCGCTCGGCCTGATGCGCGCGCGGCGCGCCGAAACGGTGCAAGCGCTCGCGGTGCTGCGCGGCAGGATCGCCCTTCTCGTCGATCCCCAGAACATGCGGCCGGGCCAGCGCCTCGACAGCATCGTCGACCACATCGACGCCATCGAAAGCGAACGTGGCGCGATGCACGACCTGCTCGACGCGGGATTGGCCGAACCGAGAGAAAAACGCGATCCAGGTCTGGCCAGCGCCTACGCCGACGCCGATCAGAAACTGGCGCAGCATTTCACGCCCTTGCTCAACGCCCTGCAGGGCCGGGTGGCGATGGGTTCGCCGAATGCCGCCGCCATCGTTCAGATTGCCCGCTATGTCGCCGATCTGCGCGAAGTCGGCGGCTTGCAGCCCTCCTTGGTGAACGAGGCATTCGCTGCGAGGCGGCCCTTCACCGCACAGGAAAAGCAGGCGGTTGACCAGGTTCAGGGTGAAATCAACCGGTTGCGCGTCCAGATCGAAGCCAGCATTGCCTATGTCGGTAACCCGGCCGCGCTGAACGAGGCCTGGAAGGGCGTGCTGACCGGCTATTTCGGCCGCAGGCAGGCCATCATGGAGGAGATGTTCAAGCACGGCGTCTCGGACGGACAATATCCAATGCCGCTGGCGCAGTTCATTCCTACCGTCAACAAGGAATGGGATCAGGTGATCAAGCTGCGCGAGGCGGCGATCCATGGAGCGATCGAGGCTGCGAGCGCGAGCCGCGACGTGGCCTGGAGCCGGGTCCTCGGCGCCAGCAGCGAACTGCTGCTGGTGATCGCCGCGGTGAGCGGACTGACCTTCTGGTTTCGGCGGCAAATGGTGGGTCCGCTGCTCGGACTGGCCACTCAAATCGAACAGCTGGCGGCCGGCAGGCGCGACATCGTGATCGGCATGACCGAGCGTCGCGATGAAATCGGCGGCCTCGCCCGCGCGACGCAGGTTTTCCATGCCGCCTTGATCGAGCGCGAAAGGTTGACCGTCGATCTGAGATCCGAGATGGCGGAACGCGGCAAGGCCGAGCAGGCGCGCGCGGAGCTGCAGGAGCAGTTGCTGCGTGCCAAGAAGATGGAGGCGATCGGCACCATGGCCGGCGGCGTTGCCCACGAGCTCAACAATCTGCTGCAGCCGATCCTGATGCTCGCCGAAATCCTGATCGACAATTTTCCAGATGGTGACGCGGTCTCGCGGGAGGATATGAGCCTGATCATCGATCACGCCGAGCGCGCCCGTCACATCGTCGGCAGCATCGTCACCTTTGCCGGCAAGAAAGCCGCCGACATCGGGGCGCTCGATGTCGCCCGGGAAATTCGTACCGCGGATGCCTTGTTGCGCAGCCTGGTGCCGGCCACCATTACCATCGAAAAGCTGATCGGGCCCGAAACCTGCGTGGTCATGGCCAACCGCACCGAATTGATCCAGATCGTGACCAATCTCCTCATCAACGCCGCGCACGCGATGAACCACACAGGCTCGGTCCGGATCGGGCTCGAACACAGGCATTTGGATGCCAGCGAGGCGGCAGAACTGCATGTCGAGCCGGGTGACTACGCCGACCTGACGGTCAGCGATACCGGCAGCGGCATTGAACCGGGACTGCTCGAACGCATCTTTGAGCCATTCTTCACCACCAAGCCGGCCGGACAGGGCACCGGCCTCGGCCTGTCGGTGGCCTATGGCATCGTGCGCGCCTGGAAAGGCGCCATGCGCGTGCGGAGCGAAGTCGGACGCGGCACCACCTTTTCTGTGCTGGTTCCGGCACTTCGCGGCAGACATTAAACTCGCTTGACGGCTCCGTTGGTCCGCTGACAAGGGAGACGGCGTCCATGACTTAGTATTCGTACGGACAGGCGGCGGTAGCGCGCATTAAGCCTAAGGCCGTTATCTGATCTTTCAGAATCAGGAACTCCTTCAGCGATGTCGATCGGACGCTTGTTCAGTCTCTGCATGATGATCGCGACCCTGGTCGTCGTGCTGGTGGCCGGCCAATCGCTGGTCCGGGAGACCGCCGACTATCGGGCCCGGAGCCGCGCGATCGACGCTGGATATGCGCTGGAAGCCATGTTGAAAGTGATGTCGAGTGGCTCGATCGAGCGCGGTCCCACCTTTACGCTGCTGGCCAGCGATTCCGAGGCTGATAAGCCCGCCAATGAATTCTATCGGCGCCTGATGGCCGAACGGCGCGTCGTGACCGCGCAGGCGATGGCCGCGCTGCGGCTCAAGGTGGCGGCGCTCGACGATCCCGACGGGATCCCAAAAGACCAGCTTGTCGGCGCCATCATGGAGCGGATCGACACCTTGGATCGGGAACGCAGAGCCACCCGCGAGTTGATCGATTTCGGCCTGGCCCAACCACGCGACAAGCGCGACCCGAGCCTCGCCAACAAATACGCCGATGACGACCTGCAACTGCTCCGATTCTTCGTTCCGCTGCTCAACGCATTGCAGGCGCGGGTGGCCACCGGCTCGCCCAACGCTGCCTCGATTCTGCAGATCGCGCGCTATGCCGCCGACCTCCGGGAGCTCGGCGGCCTGCAGCCCTCGTTGATCACGGCGGCGATCGCCGAAGGGCGTCCGTTTACGATCAACGAAATTCACGCCGTCGATCGCACCCAGGGTGAAATCAACCGGTTGCAGATCCAGGTCGAGGCCGCCATCGCCTATGTCGGCAACCCGCCGGCATTGGTCGAGGCCTGGAAAGAGGCCATCGCCGGTTATTTTGGCAGGGGTCGAACCTTCATCGACCCCTTCATCAAGCAAGGCCAGTTGGATGGACATTATCCGATGCTGTTATCGCAGTTCATTCCGGCGGTGGCCACGGAATTGCTCGGCCTGCTCAAGCTGCGCGACGCCGCCAGCCATGGCGCGATCGAGGCGGCAATGCGGAGCCGGGACGATGCCTGGGACCGGGTCGTTTCATCCAGCAGCGAATTGCTTCTGGTGGTCGCCGCGGTCAGCGGATTGACCTTCTGGTTCCGACGGCTGGTCGTGGTGCCGCTGCTCAGCCTCGCGACCAAGATCGAGGGTCTGGCGGCGGGCGACCGCGACATCGTCATCGACATGACCGAGCGGCGCGACGAGGTCGGCGGGCTGGCGCGCGCCACCCGGGTATTTCACGCCGCCCTGATCGAACGCGAAGAGCTTGCCAGCAAGTTGCAGCTGGAAATGGCTGAGCGCGGCAAGGCCGAGGCGATGCGCGCGGATCTGCAGGATCAGCTGCTGCGGGCCAAGAAGATGGAGGCGATCGGCACCATGGCCGGCGGCGTCGCCCACGAGCTCAACAATCTGCTGCAGCCGATCCTGATGCTCGGCGAGCTGCTGGCGGATAATTTCCCGGAACATGACCAGGCCTCGCGCGAGGACATGGCCATGATCATCGATCACGCCGACCGGGCGCGGCATATTGTCGGCAGCATTGTTACATTTGCCCGCAAGGGCGCGACGCAGGTCGGGACGCTGGATGTCGCGCGCGAAATGCGCGCGGTCGACGCCATGCTGCGCAGCCTGGTTCCCGCCACCGTGAGGATTGAAAAGCTGATCGCGCCGGATGCCTGTCTGGTGATGGCCAACCGCACCGAGCTGCTGCAGGTTGTCACCAATTTGGTCATCAACGCGTCGCATGCGATGAATCTGTGCGGCCTGGTGACGATCGCGCTTGAGTACACCGCCTTGGACGAAAACGCGGCATCGCAGCTCAATGTCGCTCCCGGCGACTACGCCGATCTTTCCATCACCGACACCGGCAGCGGCATCGAGCCCGGACTGCTCGAACGTATCTTCGAGCCGTTCTTTACCACCAAGCCGGCCGGGCAGGGCACCGGCCTCGGTCTGTCGGTGGTGTACGGCATCGTCCACGCCTGGAAGGGTGCCATGCGCGTCCACAGCGAGGTCGGGCGCGGCACCACCTTCTCGGTTCTGGTTCCTATTCATTCCACCTGAGCGCAAAGGCAAATCTGATGGCGAATATTCTGGTGATCGACGACATGGCGGGGGTGCGGCGGGCGGTGAGTTCGGTGCTCAAGAAGGCAGGCCACGTCGTGACCGAGGCCGACAATGGTGCAACGGGATTGCAGCTGGCCGCCGAACACGAATTCAACCTGATCATCACCGATATTGTGATGCCCGGCACCGATGGCACGCAAGTCATCAAGGCGCTTGCCGGACGGCCCGGCGGCCCGCCGATCATTGCGATGTCGGGAGGTGGCGCGCATCTGACCAGCGAGGAGGCGCTCACCCATGCCAAGCAGACCGCCAATGGCGCGTTGGCCAAACCGTTCAGCGGCAAGGAATTGCTGGCGGCGGTCGACGCGCTCATCGGTGCCGTCGAGCCAGCCTGAATGGGCGCGGCCGGCGCCTATTTGGCGCCGAGCCTGACGCCGAGCCGGCCTGCCAGTTCCTGGGTGAACTGCCAGGCGACCCGGCCGGAGCGCGAGCCGCGCGTGGTCGACCATTCCAGCGCCTCATGTTCCAGTTCATCGGGCGGGATCGCGATGCCGAAATGGTTGCAATACCCCTTCACCATCGCGAGGTATTCGTCCTGGCTGCAGCGGTGAAAGCCGAGCCACAAGCCAAATCGGTCCGACAGCGACACTTTCTCCTCGACCGCCTCGCCGGGATTGATGGCGGTGGCGCGCTCGTTCTCCATCATGTCACGCGGCAGCAAATGTCTGCGATTGGAGGTGGCATAGAGGATCACATTGTCGGGCCGCCCCTCGATACCGCCCTCGAGCACCGCCTTGAGCGACTTGTAGGAAGCATCGTTGCCGTCGAACGACAGGTCGTCGCAGAACACGATAAAATGAAACGGCGCTCCCCGCAAAAGCGCCATCAGCCTCGGCAGGCTTTCAATGTCCTCGCGATGGATCTCGATCAGTTTGAGACGGTCGGCCGCTCCGCGATCGACATTGATGCTGGCATGCGCCGCCTTCACCAATGACGACTTGCCCATCCCGCGCGCGCCCCACAAGAGCGCATTATTGGCTGGCAGGCCGCTGGCAAAGCGTGCGGTATTCTCGATCAGAATGTCGCGCAAGCGATCGATGCCCTTGAGCAGCCCGAGGTCGACGCGACTGACCCGCGGCACCGGCGCGAGCCGTCCCTCGGGGTGCCAGACGAAGGCGTCGGCGCGATCCAGCGCAGGGGCCTCGTCGGGCGCCGTTGCCGCCGCCGGCAACCGTGCGGCGATCGTCTCAAGCGCGCAGGCGATCCGATCGGCCAGGCCATTCTGGCGCGGCGAAACAACGCGTTTTGACGCCGGTTTGGCCGTGTTCCGCTGACCACGAAGTGTTGTTTTGCTGGACTTTTTCGACATCACGGGGATTCCTTGCCACGCACCCTTAAAGGCCCTTGGAGGCCCCCGCAAGCGGCCGAAATCGGCGCCAAATCAGCGGCCTGGCGGCGTTGCAATTAGGACCGCGGCCGCTATAGTCCGCGCGAATTTGCCCGGGCTGGCCTGACGCCGATGCGTCGCCGGCTTTTTCCCGTTTCACGAGGACGATCGGAATGCTGATTACCCCTGCGTTTGCCCAGGTCGCGGGTGGCGGCGACACCAACGGAATGTTGATGTCGCTGCTGCCGTTCGCGCTGATTTTCGTGATCATGTATTTTCTGATTCTGAGGCCGCAGCAGAAGAAGGTCAAAGACCATGCCGAACTGGTCAAAAATATTCGCCGCGGCGACACCGTGGTGACGACCGGTGGCCTGGTTGGCAAGGTGACCAAGGTGGTCGACGACGACCAGATCGAATTTGAAATCTCCGACGGGGTCCGGGTGCGGCAGATGCGCCAGATGATCTCCGGTGTTCGCGCCAAGGGCGAACCGGCGAAGGAGAAGGAGAAGGAAAAGAGCGAGACCGCCAAGGACAAGGACGAGACGTCCGCGAGCTAGAAGCCGCGCACGCCGCACCCTAAGAGATCTGACAGGTCAACCCGATGCTGTATTTCACGCGGTGGAACGCGCTGGCTATTATTCTCGTTGCGCTGTTGGTGTGCCTGTGCGCCGTTCCGAACTTCTTCTCTGAAGCGACCGTCAAGAGCTGGCCGGCCTGGGCGCAGCGGCGCATGGTGCTCGGCCTCGACCTGCAGGGCGGATCCTCTCTGCTGCTCGCAGTCGATTCCAATTACATCAGGAAGGACAAGCTCGACCAGGTCCGCGATGACGTGCGGCGAACCCTGCGCGACGCCAAGATCCGCTACGAGGGCCTCGTCTCCAGGCCCGACAGCGTCGAGGTGCGGATCGCAGATGAGGCAAAATTTCAGACCGCGCTCGGCAAACTTCGCGAATTGTCCCAGCCACTGGGCGGGTTGCTCGGCTCCAGCGGCCAGCGCAGCCTGGAGGTCAGCGATGCCGGCGGTGGCCTGATCCGTCTCGTGGTGCCGCCGGCCGCCATCACCGAGCGCATCCGCCAGACCATCGATCAGTCGATGCAGATCGTCGAACGCCGCATCAACCAGCTCGGCACCGTCGAACCGGTGATTCAGCGCCAGGGCGCCGATCGCATTCTGGTGCAGGTGCCGGGCCTGGGGGACCCGACCGAACTCATTCACATCCTCGGGACCACCGCCAAGATGGACTTCCGCCTGGTGGACTCCTCGGTTCAGCCCGACCAGGGCCAGGTGCCGCCGGATTCCGAGGTGCTGATGAGCGCGTCATCGCCCAAGGTCCCCTATATCGTCAAGAAGCAGATTCTGGTCTCCGGCGGCGACCTCACCGATGCGCAGCCCGGGTTCGACCAGCGCTCCGGCGAACCGATCGTCAACTTCAAGTTCGATTCGGCAGGCTCGCGCAAATTCGCCCAGGCCACGACGGAAAACGTCGGGCAGCCCTTTGCGATCGTGCTCGACAACCAGGTGATTTCGGCACCTGTGATCCGCGAGCCGATTACCGGCGGCCAGGGCCAGATTTCCGGTAGCTTTACCGTGCAATCGGCGACCGAGCTCGCACTCTTGCTGCGCGCCGGCGCGCTGCCGGCGCCGTTGACGGTGATCGAGCAGCGCACCGTCGGACCGGGGCTTGGCCAGGACTCGATCGACAAGGGCGAGCTTGCCGCCTATGTCGGCTCGATCCTGGTGATCGTGTTCATGCTTTTGACTTACCGGCTGTTCGGCGTGTTCGCCAATATCGCGGTCGCCATCAATGTCGCGATGATCTTCGGCGCGCTGTCGCTTCTGAACGCCACGCTGACGCTGCCGGGTATCGCCGGCATCGTGCTGACGGTCGGCATCGCGGTGGATGCCAATGTGCTGATCTATGAGCGCATCCGCGAGGAACTGCGGGGCGGCCGCAACGCGATCTCGGCGATCGATGCCGGCTTCAAGCGCGCGCTCTCGACCATCCTGGATTCCAATATCACCACTTTCATCGCCGCTGGCGTGCTGTTCTTTATCGGTACCGGGCCGGTGCGCGGCTTTGCCGTGACGCTGGGCATCGGCATCCTGACCACGGTTTTCACCGCGTTTACGTTGACCCGCTTGATCGTCGCCGGATGGGTGCGATGGAAGCGGCCGCAACGCGTGCCGATTTGAGAAGGCGGAGCCTGATTTGACACATCTCGTCCTTATCGGCCTGGGCGTCCTGATCGCCGTGCTGACCGTGGTCAGCGCGTTCGGATGGCTGCCGTCGCTGCGCATCGTGCCCGACAATACGAAATTCGATTTCACCCGCTTTCGGCGCATCAGTTTTCCGATTTCGGCGGTGCTTTCGATTGTTGCGATCACGCTGTTCTTCACCCATGGGTTGAATTTCGGCATCGACTTCAAGGGCGGCACCTTGCTGGAAGTGCGCGCCAAATCCGGTGCCGCCGACATCGCCGCGATGCGCACAAGCCTGAACGGCCTCGGGCTCGGCGATGTCCAGTTGCAGCAATTTGGCGGCCCCGACGAGGTTCTGATCCGGGTCGCCGAACAGCCCGGCGGCGATGCCGCGCAGCAGCAGGCCGTCGAAAAGGTCAAGGGCGTGCTCGGCAATTCCGTCGACTATCGCCGCGTCGAAGTCGTGGGTCCGCGGGTATCCGGGGAGCTTCTGGCCTATGGCATGCTCGGCCTGATGGTCGCGATCTTTTCGATCCTGATCTATCTCTGGTTCCGTTTCGAATGGCAGTTTGCGCTCGGCGCCATGATCGCCAACGTCCATGACATCGTGCTGACGATTGGGTTCATGTCGATCTCGCAGGTCGATTTCGACCTCACCAGCATTGCCGCGCTGTTGACGATTCTCGGTTATTCGCTGAACGATACGGTGGTGATCTACGATCGGATTCGCGAAATTCTGCGGCGCTACAAGAAAATGCCGATGCCGGAACTGCTCAACGAATCGATCAACTCGACGCTGTCGCGCTCGATCATCACCCACGTCACGGTGACGCTGGCGCTGCTGGCGCTGTTGTTGTTCGGCGGCAACGCCATCCATAGTTTCACCGCGGTGATGATGTTCGGCGTGGTGCTGGTCGGCACCTACACCTCGATCTTCATCGCGGCGCCGATTCTGATCTATCTCGGCGTCGGCATCAATCGCGATGCGCCGGAAAAACCCGCAAAGAAATAGCCATGATCCCGACCTCAGGTCGCCGCATGCATCGGCCCGAGTGGCGGGAAACAGTCTTCCCGGCCAGCCTTTGCATGGATCCCGGGATCATGCCGCGACGTATCGGACGATAGCCATGGCGAGCCGCTCCGACGCGCCGCATCTGCCGAGGTCCGCCCCCATCGAGGCCTATGGCAAAGGCGGCTTCGCCTTCGATGCCATGTCGCATCGCGGCTCGCTGTTGTGCCTGCCTGAAGCGATCTGGCCCTGGCCGGTCGAGCGCCCGGAGCAGATCGACCGCGCGCAGCTTGCCCGCGTCTTCGATGCCGCAGGCGGGATCGATATGCTGATCATCGGCACCGGCACCGCGGTCTGGCTGCCTCCGACGCCGCTTCGCGAGGCGCTGCGCAGGGTCAAGATTGTGCTCGATGCCATGCAGACCGGACCCGCGATCCGCACCTACAACATCATGATCGGTGAAAAGCGGCGGGTCGCGGCGGCCCTGATCGCCGTACCATGAACGGCATGCAATTCTGCGCCGATCTGGTGCGCAGCCACGATTTTGCCCGCTACGCCGCGACCCTGTTCGTCCCACCCGAGCAGCGCCGCGGCCTGTTGGCGATCTATGCCTTCAATGTGGAGATCTGCCGGGTGCGGGAGCAGGTCAGCCAGCCGCTGCCGGGCGAGATCCGTCTGCAATGGTGGACCGATGTCCTGGCCGGCGCGGGGCACGGCGGGGTCGATGGCAATCCAGTGGCGGCGGAATTGCTTCGGGCGATCGACCATTGGCGCCTGCCGAAGGAACGGCTGACGCGCCTTATCAGCGAGCATCAGTTTGACCTCTACAATGATCCGATGCCGACCATGGCGGCGCTCGAAGGCTATATCGACGATACCTGCTCGGCGCTGTTCGCGCTGAGTGCGGCGATTGCCGGCCGGCCTTCCGCCGAGATCGAGCACCTCGCGCGCCATGCCGGTCTGGCGCAAGGTCTAACGCAGGTGATCGCGGCGCTGCCGCAGGACGCCGCGCGGCAGCAATTGTTCGTCCCGCTGCAGCTGCTGGAGAGCCATGGCAGCGGCCTGGAGGAGGTGTTTACGGGCCAGCCAACGCCTGGATTGCGTGCGGCCTTGGCTCAGTTGATCGACCAGGCCCGGGAACATTTGCGGGCTGCCCGTGCGCTGCTGGCGGACACGCCGCCAGCGATCAAGCCGGTGTTTCTGCCGCTGGCGCTGGTCGGCCGCGATCTCAAGGCGATGGCGCGGCACGACAGCCTGCCGCTGCGACCGAGGGCCAAATCGAGATTGCGGATCCTGTGGACCGAGTGGCGAGCAGCGCGGTCGCGGCTTTACCGGACCTGACGCGAACGATCGCCGCGCGTTTTCCGGAAGCTCGGTCGCTCGGCTAATTCGCGGGATCGGCTGCTTTCGTGCGCTTGATCGGTGACTTCGTCACGGCCTTAGGCGCGTCCATGCTCCGCGCGCTGCCCCAGGGATCGGCGGCGGGCTGGTCGGGAATGTTGCTGAGCGACTTCTTGTAGGCCGTTTCGGCCGAGCGCTCCGCCTCGATCTCCTGCCGTGATTTGGCCGGCGGAGGCGGTGGTCCGGGGGTGGTTTTACCTTGGCCATAGGCAGGCCCTGCCAAGACCGCGATCAGGACTGCTGCGATGAATATTCTCATGGGGATCTTTCGGGCTTCTGATCTGCTGTGATTCGCATTCATCCGCTATCGCGGGTGATGCCGTCCGCGGCGGCGCTGGGCGCCAGCTCCGCTGTCTCGAAATTGAAGCGGTCGCGCAGGTTCTTGCGCGATTCCAGGATGCTTTTCCAGAACGCCCGGTCGGTCGCGCTGGTCATCATCGGCTCGATCAGATCGAGCTGGTTCATGGCCACGAGTTGGAGAATCTCGGTGCGTGGCCTGCCGGCGCGGTCGCGTGGCAGGGCCTGGACGACCTGGATATGCTCCGGAGGCTTGGGGCCCCTCGCGGCGGTGAGGTCGCCGCGCAGCTCGGCCTCGAGCGCGCCGTCATCGGCCTCGACAAAGGCATAGAGGCCGACGCCACTGCGACGGTCGGCGAAGGCGACGATCGCGGTATCGCGGACCGCTGGATGGCTTCTGATCATCTCATTCAGCAGCGGCGCGTCGTTGACCAGCCGCCGACCGCCGCCTTCGCGGTCGGTAAAATTGAACAGGCCGCGGGTGATGGCGCGGTAGACCCGCTTGCCGGTCTGCAGCCAAAGGCTGGCGATGAAGGATTTGCGGGCCAGGATCTGGCGCTCCTTCGGCGTCAGCGCCTCGGGCGCGTAGCTGCGCTTGTGCTTCAGCAGGTGGCGCAGATCCTCATAGGCGGCGATGCGGAACAAGCGGCTGCGCCGTTTGAAGCAGGCGGCGAGCTGGAAATCGGTGAGATAGGCCTGGCCATCGGTGCCGCGCAGCCAGTTCTGCTCCTTGGCCAGGTCATTATGGCAGATGCCGGCGCGGTGCAGCTTGCGCAGCGCCTGCTTGGCGGAACGGAAATAGGCGATGTCCCCGGTCGGCTTGGCCAGATGCAAGGCGATGCCATGGATAAAACCGCGGATCAGCGCCATATCGCCCACCCATAGTAATTCGGGCCCAACCCGAAGCTCGCGCGCTTTGGTGAGGGCGTCGCGCTCGCGCCCGAACAGATGGCGCGCGACGGCGTAGGACCACCAGGGCACCTGATCGAGCCGGCGCAGCACCGCATCCACCTCGCCTGCGCCGTCGCGGAAGCGACCGCGCTCGACGGTGGAAAAGACATCGCGCTTCAGCAGCACACCATCGGTCCATCGCGCCGACAGCAACTCGGCCTCGTCAATAGGCAAACTCATGGCCGGCTCACGCGGCCACCGCAACGTTCACGCTGTCGGCGATCCAGCGCTCGAGATCACGGATCGCCCGCGCGCTCACCGCCTGCCGTTTGGCGATGGTCTTCTCGTTGCCGCGTAGCCTTGCGCCATCGGCGCTGCGGGTCGGCGGGCTGACAAGCGGTGGAAACAAACCAAAATTGATGTTCATCGGCTGGAACGAGCGCGGGCCGGCATCGACCGCCTCGATATGATCGCCGGTGATGTGGCCGAGCAGAGCCCCAAGTGCGGTGGTCACAGGAGGCGGCTTGAGCGCTGTGGCGTTGGCATCGGCCGCGGCATAGAGGCCGGCGATCAGCCCGATGGAAGCGGATTCCACATAGCCCTCGCAACCGGTCATCTGACCGGCGAAGCGCAGCCGGGGCTCCGCGCGAAGCCGCAATTGCCGGTCCAGAAGTTTTGGCGAATTCAGGAAGGTATTGCGGTGAAGGCCGCCGAGCCTGGCAAAGTCGGCGTTCTCCAGCCCGGGGATGGTGCGGAATACGCGCTGCTGCGCGCCATGCTTCAGCTTGGTCTGGAAGCCAACCATGTTGTAGAGGGTGGCGAGTTTGTTGTCCTGGCGCAGTTGCACGATGGCATGGGCCTTGACCGCCGGCTGATGCGGATTGGTCAGACCGACCGGCTTCATCGGTCCATGACGCAGCGTCTCACGACCGCGCTCAGCCATCACCTCGATCGGCAGGCAGCCGTCGAAATACGGCGTGTTGCTCTCCCAATCCTTGAACGCGGCCTTCTCGCCGTCGAGTAACGCCGCGACGAAGGCGTCATATTGCGCTTCCGTCAGCGGGCAGTTGATGTAATCGGCGCCGGTGCCGCCGGGACCCGTCTTGTCGTAACGGGACTGGTACCATGCCACGGACATGTCGATGCTGTCGCGGTGAACGATCGGCGCGATCGCGTCGAAGAAAGCCAGCGCATTCTCATCGGTGAGGTCTCGGATCGCCGCAGCCAGCGCTGCCGACGTCAACGGTCCGGTCGCAACGATGACATGGTGCCAGTCGGCGGGGGGCAGGCCAACGACCTCCCGGCGCCGAATTTCGATCAAGGGATGGCTGTGCAGGGCTTGGCTGACCGCCTTGGAAAATCCGTCGCGATCGACCGCCAGCGCGCCTCCGGCGGGCACCTGATTGGTATCGGCGGCGCGCATGATAAGCGACCCCAGAAGGCGCATTTCGGCGTGCAGCAGCCCAACCGCGTTGTTGGCGGCATCATCCGAGCGGAATGAATTAGAACAAACCAGTTCAGCCAGACCGTCGGTGCGATGGGCCTCGGTCATTCGCTCCGGGCGCATTTCATGCAAGACGACGCGGACGCCGCACCGGGCGACCTGCCAAGCGGCTTCTGAACCGGCGAGGCCACCGCCAATGATATGAACCGTCGCGGGGGGGGCTGGGGTGCCTTTAAGATTGCCTGTCATAGGCACAGAGGTAGCGCGTACACGCCGATACGACAACGCCCGCGATGCGCGGGCGTTACTGTTACCTGATCGTGGAAATCATCGAAGTCGAATCAGCCGTTGTAGTTCCCGGCCGCGACGCGCGGGATATCTGAGCGATCCAGGCCGATATCGGCCAGTTCGCGATCGCTGAGCTGGGACAATTCGCTGACATTGCGCTGATAGTCCCGGAACGCCTGGATCATGCGGATAAACGAGAGCAACATGGCAAAACTCCTTATATTTTTGATTCAGTTCTTCAAGGGAACCGCATCCTTGAAATGAATATAAGGGAGAGTTTTCTTAATCAGAAGCACAAATGGTGCGGTGCAGCTAAGCGAAAAATGCATGGCGAATGTAACAAGCGATTAACCTTTCAGCATGGCTCGGTCACCAGCCTGGCAAACCCCCGAGAACGGCGGCCAAACGCTCCGGAATCGTCGGATATCGCAGGATAACGCGTCGGTCAGGGCCAAATTGGCCGGATTGCGCCGCAATCAGCCGTTGAGGCGGATAAACGTCCGACGCGGTCTGAAGCGACGAGCCCCGTTTGCGGCTTGTTTATCATGCATGATTCGCATGAAGTAATTGAAATAATGAACGATCCCTCACTGTTGTAAGCTGCGCTGCAGCAATACAGGCGCACGGCCAGCCGCGTAGCCTGATTCGCCTTGGCGCGACGTAACCTCGGATCACCCGCGGCTGCCGCAAATAGTCGCGCGCCTCGACGCGCGTCGAGCGGTGCTGGCGGGGTGAGCAAGCGCGGCTCGAACCATCACCGGGTGCCCAGTTCCTGCATCAAAATGGGCGACACGGCGGGGTAAGTTACCGACCTGTAATGAGAACCGCAGCTGATGCATTCGTGGCTTGCATCGGACGCGTATCACAATTTTATCGCGACAAATTTATTCTGAGAAATTGCAAATCTGGCGAAAGCTGTGCTGCAGATCGCGGCAATGGCGCTGCATCTGATCCAAAGAATGGGAAAGTAACATGTTCAAAAAGTTACTCGGAGCGGCCGCCATGGCCACCTTGATGTCATCGACGGTTCCGGCCTCTGCGGCGCATATGGCGGCTTGCAGCGGTGCCAATCTTGAAAAAACCGAATCGATGATCGAATCGGCGGCCGATGGCCCCGGCAAGTTCATGGCCTATAGGGAAATCACCATGGCCCAGAACGCAATGCTGGACGGCAAAATGGGCGCCTGCGCGATGCATCTCACCAAGGCGATGCAGGATGGTACGATGCAGCAAGGCATGATGATGCAGCAAAACATGATGCAGGACACCATGATGCAGGAAGACAAGAAGTAGCAGGGCAGGGCCGGTCGCGGCTTGCGGCCGGCCCGTCTCCTTGAATCCAGTCGCGTTTGTCAGGGCGCGTGCGAGAGCTGGCTGGCGAAATAAGCGATGGTCCGCGCGTAAACCTCGCTCTTGTTCCATTGCTGGATCACTGCGAAATTGGCACTGCCCGGCTGCCAATCCTTGCCGCGCTGCCAGCCATAGCTGGACAGGTAGTTCGCGGTCGATGCCAGTACATCGGCGGGACTGTGCAGGAGGTCGCGATGGCCGTTGGCGTCGAAATCGACGGCATATTTGAGGTAGGAAGACGGCATGAACTGGGTCTGGCCGATCTCGCCGGCCCAGGCTCCGCGCATTTCGGGCGGGGCGAGATCGCCACGATCAAGGATGCGCAGTGCATCCATCAGTTCTGAGCGGAAGGTCTCCGCCCGCCGGCAGTCATAGGCCAGCGTTGCCAGCGACCGGATCGTTGGGAATTTACCGGTGTTGACACCGAAATCGGTCTCCAGCCCCCAGATCGCCACCAGGACCTCGCCGGGTACGCCATAGGCCTGCTCGATGCGGCCGAGCACCGAGCCATATTGCTTGAGCATGTTGGCGCCGCGGGTAAGCCGGGGCGGCACCATGCGGCCGGAAAACTCCTCAAAACTCTGGCTGAAGACACGCTGCGAATGATCGCGGCCGAGCACCCCCTGGTCCAATGTTACGCCGCTCAACGCGGCAGCCAGGGTGGCCGACGCGATGCCTTTGCCAGCCGCCTCGGTCTTGAAATCATCAAGCCAGGCGGCGAAGTTGCCGGTGTCGCAGGAGGCTGCGAGTGCCGGATCAACAAGCCAACCCAGCAGCGCGGCAATCATCAGGGCTTTGAAAACGCTCAAGGCTTTGACGGCGGCAAAGAGTCGATGAGATTTCATCGGGACGTCAGCTCCTGAATGTGTCTTGAATGAAAACGGAATGTTGCCCCGACGCGGCAAATATCTTTCGCAACCGCGGCTAAAACATGGCTAATTGGCGCGGAGCACGCAGGATAGGCCCTCAATCAAGCACCGCCACCACCGCTCGTTGCGAGCGGCGGAAGCGGTGCGGCCTTGCGACTTCGATGGAGTTCGTTTGGCTATTTCGGCTTAGGCGCCGTCCTTGCGCCGCCAGGGAAACAGCGCGGCAGGGAAATCGGCCGCGGGACGCCGTTGCCGGCGCTGGCGCGGGGGCCGCGGTTGTGGATTGGGATCCGGTGCGATCACCTTGCGATAGAGATGCCAAGTGGCATGGCCGAGAAGTGGGATCACGACGGCCAGTCCGAGGAACAGCGGCAGCGACCCTGCGACCAGGAGGAGGGCGACGATCAATCCCCATGCGGCCATCGGCAGCGGATTCTTCGCCACGGCGCGCAGCGACGTTACGACGGAATCGATGACGCCGGCATGTCGGTCGAGCATCAGGGGGAATGAGACTACGCTGACGCACAGCGCCACCAGGGCGAACAGGAAGCCAGCGCCGCAGCCGACCAGGATCAGCCACCATCCCTGTGGCGTGGTCAGGACCCGCCCGGCGAAATCGGGGATATCCGCGGCGGGGACGTAGCCAAACGCCGCCACATAGATCGACTGGGCGGTCGCCACCCAGGTGACGAACAGCGCCAACAGCAGCGTGCCGAGACCGAGCATGGCGCCAAAGGAAGGCGAGCGCAGCACCTCGATCGCATCCCAGGCGGAGGCTTCCTGGCCCAGTTCGCGCCGCCGGCTCAGCTCGTAAAGACCGAGCGCTGCGAATGGCCCAAGCAGGGCAAAACCGGCAGCGAGTGGAAACAACAGCGGCAGCACCGAATAGCCGAGCACGGTTCGCGCCAGCGCCAGACCCAGCACCGGATAGATCACGCAGAGGATCACGGCATGGCTCGGCACCGCCTTGAAATCCTCCCAGCCAAGCCGTAGCGCCTGGTTCAGGTCGGACAGCTCGATGGTGTTGATGATGGGCGCCGTCGCACGGTCTGCTGCGACGGGCTGCTCCAGAGGGGTAGTATCGCTGGGATATGGTTTGGCCATGGTCGTCTCTCTCCCTTGCCGCTGCGATTGAAATAGCGCCGGTCGAGGGCGCGGGCAGCCGTTCTGTGGAAAACGATCACGATCAGGCCAGACGCATAGACAGGGTAGCAAAGCTGGCCGTGTCGCGAACTGAATTCACGAGACTACTCCCAATCTGACGGCTAACGCCTCACGGTTCGGTGAGAAGCCGCTTGCTTGCAATGCAAAGGGTAAGCCTGGCTTGTTTTCGCCGCCAATCCGCCTCCGCCCGGCTCATTTGCGTCCGTAATCGGACCGGCGGCCGGTCTTGTCCTCTCTGACTGAAGCGATCGCCATCGGCGCAGCGCAACCATCCGACGTTCGTGCTGTTCTGATCACACCCTCTTTGACCCCTGGAGAACAATCGATGAGTATTTTTGGCAAGATCATGGGCGCCATCTTCGGCAGCAACGCCGAGGCGGCGCCGGCAGGCGGCGCGGCGAACCCCACGGCATCAACGCCGGCTGCGTCGTCGGCCGACGCCCCATCCGCGGCGCCGGTCGCGCCGTCGTCGGTCGATGTCGCGGTTATCGTCGACAAGGCGGCCGCCGCCAAAGGCGAGAAGCTCGACTGGCGCCATTCGATCGTCGATCTGATGAAGGCGCTCGATATCGATTCCAGTCTCGCTGCCCGCAAGCAGCTTGCCGGGGAACTCGGCTATGGCGGCGACACCAGCGATTCCGCCAGCATGAATGTCTGGTTGCACAAACAGGTGATGGCCAAGCTCGCCGCCAATGGCGGAAAGCTGCCGCCCGAGATCAAGCACTGAGCCGCCTTGCGGCCCGCGCCTAAGAGCCCGCTTTGTGCGGGCTTTTTTTGATACGCGGGAGGCCATCCGAATATCGATCGGTGGGATCGGATTTTTACCTGTCGGATGGTATGAGGGGCGACTGAGATCGGATCCCGGGCGATTCCAAGCTTCTAAGGCGCGGCGGCGCTTGAGGACGGCAAGTCTGCGGCTGCTTGTGGCTTATGGCGCCGAACCCGTGCATGCTCGCTTCAGCCCGGGAGAATGTCATGACCAGTCAAAAAGGTCCCAACATCAAGAAAAAGCAGAAATGCAAGAATTGCGAAGGCAAGGGCCTGTTGAAGAAGGGCGACAAGGTGGTGAAGTGTCAACGCTGCGGCGGCACCGGCCTGCGCTGAAACATCATTACGCCAGCCACGGCATCGTCGCAGCCGAGCCCCGGCGTATGCTGCTGGCAGCGGCGGCCTGATCGGACGGAGGTAAACGGAATGGCCAGAACCGTGCGACGGGGATCAAGGTGAGCCGCCCGGCAGCGCCTCGCGCGGGCGTCACGCCGATATCGCGCCGGGTGATGAATCTGGCTTATTTCTTGACCCAGAATGCCCGCCGGCACGGCGACCGGATCGGCTTGATCTGGGGCGAGCGCAGCTGGCGCTGGCGCGAGATCGATGGCGCCGTGTCGGCGCTCGCGGCCGCCCTTGCCGCGCGTGGCATCGTCCGCGGTGACCGCATCCTGGTCCATGCGAAGAATGGCGATGAAATGTTCTGGTCGATGTTCGCCGCATTCCGGCTCGGCGCGGTCTGGGTGCCGACCAATTTCAGGCTGCTGCCGGACGAGGTCGCCTATCTGGCCAGGGCCTCCGGCGCCAAGGCCTTTCTCTGCCATGGCGATTTCCCGGAACATGCCGAAGCCGTGCAGGCCGCAAGCGAGACGCTCGGTTTCATCTGGCGGATCGGCGGGGGAACACTCGGCGAACAGTCGGTCGCGGCAGTGATGGCTGAGCACGCGGGCGCCGAGGTCGACAATGCCAGCGTCCATTACGATGACCCTTGCTGGTTCTTCTTCACCTCCGGCACCACGGGACGCTCCAAGGCAGCGGTGCTGACCCACGGGCAGATGGCCTTTGTCGTGACCAACCATCTTGCCGACCTGATGCCGGGCACCACCGAAAACGACGCCTCGCTGGTGGTCGCGCCGTTGTCGCACGGCGCCGGCGTGCACCAGCTGGTGCAAACCGCGCGCGGCGTGCCGACCGTGCTGCTGTCGACCGAGCGTTTCGATATCGACGAGGCGTTCCGCTTGATCGAGCGCCATCGCATCAGCAATCTGTTCACGGTGCCGACCATCCTCAAGATGATGGTCGAGCATGGCGCGGCCGATCGCTATGATCATTCCTCGCTGCGCTACGTGATCTATGCCGGAGCGCCGATGTACCGCGAGGACCAGAAGGCCGCGCTGAAGAAACTCGGCCATGTGCTGGTGCAGTATTTTGGACTTGGCGAGGTCACCGGCAACATCACCGTGCTGCCGCCGGCGCTGCACGATCCCGAGGACGGCCCGCATGCGCGCATCGGCAGCTGCGGCTTCGAGCGCACCGGCATGCAGGTCTCGATCCAGGGCGACGACGGCCGCGAACTGACGCCGTTCGAGACCGGCGAGATCTGCGTCATCGGACCCGGCGTGTTCGCCGGCTATTACGACAACCCGGAAGCCAACGCCAACGCCTTTCGCGATGGCTGGTTTCGTACCGGCGATCTCGGCCACCGCGACGAGCAGGGTTTTATCTATATCACCGGACGTGCCTCGGACATGTACATTTCCGGTGGATCGAACATCTATCCGCGCGAGGTCGAGGAGAAAATCCTCACCCATCCCGCGGTCGGCGAGGTGGCGGTGCTCGGCGTGCCCGATCCGTTCTGGGGTGAGGTTGGCATCGCGGTCTGTGTTGTGAGGCCGGGCGCGAGCGCCGTCAGCGAACTCGAGCTTGCCGGTTTTCTCGCGACCAAATTGCCGCGCTACAAGATGCCGAAGCGGTTTTTCTTCTGGGAGGCGTTGCCGAAGTCGGGCTATGGCAAGGTGCCGAAGCGATTGGTGCGCGAACAACTCGAGGCGCGCGGCCTGCTCGATCTCCATGAAAAGCCGGCCGGCTGAACGTGCGCGAGGTCCGGCAGCCCGACCCGGGGTGTGCCTGAACGCGTGCAGGGCATTAGATAGCGCCGCAACATCGCCGGCTTCACATCAGCAATTGTAATGGGTTCATCAGACGCGATGACATCATCGTTCGTGATGACCACTGAATCTCTGATGCGGGAGTATGAGAAGCGGCTGTTTACCATATACCGCTAATTTTCTTGCGAGCTGGAATCGACGAGGAGATGCGCAGGGCAGCACTCGGACCAGATTCCGATAATTCCTGAAAGCGAGAAGAGCCATGCTAAGTCCCGCGGTCGTGATCTCTGATATAAAAGCGCTGCTGACGCTGTTGCTGCTCAAGACTGGCACGACGTCGGCGGAGATTCGTACCTCGCTGCAATTTGCGTCGACCTGGCGGACGATGGCGGTCGACGAGCGCGGCAATGACCCTGCCAGGGACATGCCGGCCGCCAACAATGTCGCCAAATTATATCCGAATTCGGATGCCGAAGCCGCCGCCCGCAACATGCAGCTGACGATCGAGGCGATGAATTCCGATGTCATGGCGCTTCTGACGTTGTCGTTGCTCAAGACCGGCTCGACCTCGGAAGAAATCCAGAAAGCGCTGCGTCTGGCCGCGCTGTCCCGCGCGACGGTCGCCGTGGAAACCCCGCGGAGCGCACCAGCCAGTGACCTGCCGGAGCCGTCCGACCCGTTCAGCGGCGATCCCGTGGCGCTGGCGCTCAAGCAGGCTTTGCTGAATGAGCTGCTGGTCTCCGGGTCCAATCATGGCGTTGCGATGAGCTGATTCTCTGCCCATGCCATGGGCGCGCGGGTTGTGACGCCCGATCGAGGATCTCCGTAGCACTACGAGGTTGGAACGCGCGAAAGAGGATGTTAACCAAACCAGGGGTGTCATTCCCTGCGCGTTGCGTTGCTTTACAGTGTCCGAAACCTAAGACGGGATAGGCAATGCATCGACAGCATGAGCGTGTGAATATTCCGCCGGAAATCCTGCGCGCCGCTGTCAAGGTTGCGGAAACCGAAAGCATCACCAAAGCCGCCCAGATCCTGGGATTGAGCCAGCCCGCCATCAGCGCCCAGCTGAAGCGCATCGAGTCCATTGTCGGCGGGAATATTTTCCAGCGAACCGGCAACGGCTCGATTCCGACCGAGTTCGGCAAGCTGGTCCTGACCCATGCGCGGAAAATCCTCGAGGGCAATGAACAGCTGCTCCGGCTGCGCGGCTTCGCTGACGACCGGCGCGCAATCAGGCTTGGCATCTGCACGCATTATGTCGAGACGGCGCTGCCGGGGCGGCTGCGACGATGCCTTGCCGATGCCACCGTCAGCGCCGCCAATTCGAGCGAGATCGCCAAGGGGCTGCTTGAACGCCATCTGGATGTCGGCCTGTTTCTGATGCCGTCGGATACGCTGCTTGACCCATCACTTCACGTGGTCAACCAGCGCGAGGAAGAGCTGAGCTGGGTCCGTTCGCCAAAATTCGTGGTCAGTCCGGGGGCGCCGATTCCGCTGGCGATCGGAATCGGCCAGACCACCGACGATCTGATGATCCGCGCGCTGCAGAAGGCGGGTCTTGGTTATCGAATCGCGCTGACCAGCTCGGACCATCATGCCCGCATGATCGCGGTCGAGGCCGGATATGCCGTGACCGTGCTGCCGAAAAAAATGGCGCCATCGGGACTGGTCTGCGCCCGCGACTATTATCTGCCGCCGCTCGGCACCGCCAGGATCATGCTCTGCGCCACCGAGGAGCTGAGTTCTCGCCCCTGCCAGATCGTCGATGATCTCAATCAGCAATTCTTCCCCCAGCCAGCCGCCGAACTGATCGCGTCGTAGGGCGAAAACGTTTCGTTGAGCCGCGCTTTCAATTCAGCGTCCATGACGAGCCAGCCACCGCGGCGTAGTCGTTGACCTCTGGCGTTCCTGTAAAAACGGCGTCGATGTGGTTCGAGACGACCGGCATTGCCTTGGGCTGTGGCGGTCTTCTCAGCATCATGGTTCACGAAGCGAATTTCCTGATCGACACCGACGAGGTGATCGCAATGGCGCCTGTCATTCCGCCGCTTCGCTCACCCCACGCTTCTTGCGTCCGCGTTCGGCCTTCGCCAGCACCGGGGCCAGGAACTTGCCGGTATAGCTGCGCGGCGCCTTGACGATGTCCTCCGGGGTGCCCCAGGCGACGATCTCGCCGCCGCCATCGCCGCCTTCGGGGCCGAGGTCGATCACCCAGTCGGCGGTCTTGATGACTTCGAGATTGTGCTCGATCACCACCACGCTGTTGCCTTGCGACACCAGCTCGTGCAGCACTTCCAGGAGCTTCTTGACGTCGTGGAAATGCAGCCCGGTGGTCGGCTCGTCCAGGATATAGAGCGTGCGTCCGGTGGCGCGCTTGGACAATTCCTTGGCGAGTTTCACCCGTTGGGCCTCGCCGCCGGACAGGGTCGTGGCCTGCTGGCCGACATGGATGTAGTCCAGCCCGACCCGGTGCAGGGTCTGGAAGGTTTCGCGCACGCGCGGCACCGCCTTGAAAAACTCGGCGGCTTCCTCCACGGTCATGTCGAGCACGTCGGCGATCGACTTGCCCTTGAACAGCACTTCGAGCGTCTCGCGGTTGTAGCGTTTGCCCTTGCAGACATCGCAGGTGACGTAGACATCGGGCAGAAAGTGCATCTCGATCTTGATCACGCCGTCGCCCTGGCAGGCTTCGCAGCGGCCGCCCTTGACGTTGAAGGAGAAGCGGCCGGGCTCATAGCCGCGCGCCTTCGCCTCGGGCAGGCCGGCGAACCATTCGCGGATCGGCGTGAAGGCGCCGGTATAGGTCGCGGGATTGGAGCGCGGGGTGCGGCCGATCGGCGACTGGTCGATGTCGATGATCTTGTCGATATGCTCCAGGCCCTCGATGCGGTCGTGCGCCGCCGCGCCCTCGCTGGCATTGTTGAGCTTCCGCGCGATCGCCTTGTAGACGGTGTCGATCAGGAACGTCGACTTGCCGCCGCCGGAGACGCCGGTGACGCAGGTGAACAGGCCGAGCGGAATTTCCGCCGAGATGTTCTTCAGATTGTTGCCGCGGGCGTTGATCACCTTGATGGTGCGGCGATGGTTCGGCGGCCGGCGCTCGGGGACCTCGACCGAGAGCGCGCCGGTGAGATATTTGCCGGTCAGCGATTTCGGATTCTTCATAATCTCGGCGGGCGTGCCCTGGGCGACGATATGGCCGCCATGGGTGCCGGCGCCGGGACCGATATCGAGCACGTAGTCGGCGAGCCGGATGGCGTCCTCGTCATGCTCAACCACGATCACGGTGTTGCCGAGGTCGCGCAGCCGCTTCAGCGTTTCCAACAGTCGCGCATTGTCGCGCTGATGCAGGCCGATCGACGGCTCGTCCAGCACATAGAGCACGCCGGTCAGGCCGGAGCCGATCTGCGAGGCCAGCCGGATGCGCTGGCTCTCGCCGCCGGAGAGGGTGCCGGAGGCCCGCGCCAGCGTCAGATAGTTAAGCCCGACATCGAGCAGGAACGACAACCGTTCGCGGATCTCCTTCAGCACCCGGGCTGCGATTTCGTTCTGCTGGGGGTTGAGCGCCTTCGGCACGGCTTCGAACCATTCGCCGGCGCGCCGCACCGACAATTCCGCGATCTCGCCGATATGCTTGCCGTCGATCTTGACGCAGAGCGCTTCCGGTTTCAGCCGATAGCCGTTGCAGGCAGCGCAGGGAATGTCGGAAAAATACTTGGCCAGTTCCTCGCGCGCCCATTCGCTCTCGGTCTCGCGAAAGCGGCGCTCGAGATTGGTGACCACGCCTTCGAACGGTTTCTTGGTGTCATAGGAGCGGACGCCATCCTCATAGGAAAACTTGATCTCGTCCTCGCCGGAGCCGCGCAGCAGCGCGTTCTGGGTTTTCTTCGGCAGATCCTTCCACCGGGTGTCGAGGGTGAATCTGTAGAACTTGCCGAGCGCGGTAAGAGTCTGGATGTAATAGGGCGAGGAGGATTTTGCCCATGGCGCGATGGCGCCCTTGCGCAAGGTCAGCTCCTTGTCGGGAATGACGAGGTCCTCGTCGATATGCTGCTCGACCCCAAGCCCGCCGCAGGCCGGGCAGGCGCCATAGGGATTGTTGAAGGAAAACAGCCGGGGCTCGATCTCCGGAATCGTGAAGCCGGACACCGGGCAGGCGAATTTCTCGGAAAACAGGATCCGCTCCGGCCCGCTCTTGTCGTGGATTTTTGCGACCTTCTTGCCGGCGGCCTCTTCCTTGGCGGCGGCGCCGCGCGGCTCGCTGGCGGTTGCCGGCGCATCGGCATATTCGATCACCGCCAGCCCCTCGGCGAGCTTCAGCGCCGTCTCGAAACTTTCCGCCAGCCGCTGGCCGATGTCGAGCCGCACCACAATGCGATCGACCACGACGTCGATATCGTGCGGGAATTTTTTGTCGAGCACCGGCGCTTCGGCGAGCTCGTGGAAGGCGCCGTCGATCTTGACCCGCTGGAAACCCTTCTTCAGATAGTCGGCGAGCTCCTTACGGTACTCGCCCTTGCGGCCGCGTACCACCGGCGCCAGCAGATAGAGCCTTGTGCCCTCCGGCAACGCCAGCACCCGATCGACCATCTGGGAGACGGTCTGGCTCAAAATCGGCAACCCGGTCGCCGGCGAATAGGGCACGCCGACGCGGGCCCACAGCAGCCTCATATAGTCGTAGATTTCGGTCACGGTGCCGACCGTGGAGCGCGGATTCTTCGAGGTTGTCTTCTGCTCGATCGAAATGGCCGGCGACAGCCCGTCGATCTGGTCGACATCGGGCTTCTGCATCATCTCCAGGAACTGGCGCGCATAGGCCGACAGCGACTCGACGTAGCGCCGCTGGCCCTCGGCATAGATGGTATCGAACGCCAGCGAGGACTTGCCCGATCCCGACAGGCCGGTGAAGACCACGAGCTTGTCACGCGGAATTTCAACGTCGACGTTCTTCAAATTATGCTCGCGCGCGCCGCGGATGGTGATCGCGCGACCGGCCGAGCCGGTCTGGGGTTGGCGCTTCGCCCTGATCACTTCATCCATATCGGCTGTTCCAGGCGCATCACCGCGCCGCTCCCATTCGCATCGGCATCTTCCGGAAAACCGCGGAGAACGCCATGCATCAGGCTGGGAACGTAGGAAGAACATCGCCGGATTTCCAGTGCTCCCGGCAAATCATCAACGGTTTGTTGCGGCACCGGCGGCTGGTTCGGATCGGGGAGCGACGCCATCGCAACGAGAAAGGCCGGTGGGGCGCCGACCAGCGTCAAGGCTCAGCCGGTCATCAGTATTTGGAAATCAGCGGGCCGCCCCAGCGGTAATTGATGCGCGCGGTGACCATGTCAAGGTCCTGGCGGATCGAGTCGATCCGCGACAGCGTGCCGGCGGTTGTGTTGAACGTCGTCGACTGGGTACCGAGGAAAAGATGATCGTATTCGATGGCAGCCGACCAGTTCGGCGCGAAGCCGTATTCGATGCCGGTACCGACGCTGGCGCCGTAACGGACGTCGGAGCCCTTATCAAAGAGCGTGCCGGTCGTTGTCGATACGCCGGTGTAGCGGCTGGACGTCACGGCGGCGCCGCCGCTGACATACCAGAGCAGGTTGTTCAGGGCCAATCCGACGTGACCGGTGAACAGACCCAGGCCATCAAGCCGGGTCGTGTTGGTGACACCCGCGCCGAGCGCGGCCGGCAGGCTGAGGCTCGACCCCTTGAGGTTGGCCCAGGCGCCTTGGGCCTCCAGACCATACACCAGCGCATTGGTCTGCACGCGGAAGCCAGCCTGGGCGCCAACCAGCGCGCCGGTGGCGGTATGGCAGCCTTCCGACGTCGATGGGACATTGATCGCCTGGCCCAAGAACGAGAACTCCGTGATGTTCAGGCACTGGTGGCTCGAGCCTGCGCCGGCGTTGAGACCGCCATAAAAGCCGCCCCAGTCGTAGACGGCGCTGATCATCGCGGGCGCCTTATAGGTTTGCGCCGGCAGGTCCGCGGCGCAAGCCGGCACGGATAGTCCGGCTGAAACCAGACCGAAGGTCCCCAGCAAACGTTTTTTCATGGTCTTCTACAGGTCCCTGTTCGTCTTCAGCGAACAACCTGAACAAGCCAAGAAGGCGGTATCGCGTCGCCCCGCAGGCGCGATCTGGGCCGCGCCGTCTCCCAACCGCCGTCGGCGTGCCACGATTGGCGTTGCGCGAATATGGCAAAGCGAGGATGCCGCGACAAAACAAAGGCCGGGACAAGGCCGGCCATCGAACAAGCGAAGCTCGATCAATGCGTCTCTACTTGACGTGTCAGGTACTTGACGCCTCAGGTACTTTACCTGTCAGTACTTTGCGATGACCGGTCCGCCCCAGCGGTAGTTCACGTGAACGGTCGCGAGATCAGCATCCTGCTTGATCGTATCGGTGCGCGAGAAAGTTCCGGCCGGAGCCCCGAATGCAACCGTGCCGGTCGAGATCATGGTGATGGATCGGTTACCCATGAACAAATGGTCGTATTCGGCGCCAACCGACCAGTTCGGGGCAAAGCTGTACTCGATACCGGCGCCGACGGTGCCGCCCCAACGGGCTTCGCTGGCCTTGTCGAAGACCACATTTGTTCCCGTAAGGAGACCGTTGTATCGATCAGAGGTAACGGCTGCGCCGCCTTTGAGATAGCCGAGCACGTTGTTCCAAGCATAGCCGACCTGACCCGTCAGCAGACCCAACCCGTCGATCTTGGTCTGATTGGTGGTGGCGGCAGCGGTAAGGGAACTCGGATTCGAGCTCTTCAGCTGGGACCAATCGCCCTGAAATTCCAGCCCGAACACCCAGGAGCTGCTCTGGAATCGGTAACCGATCTGGCCGCCAACCAGGCCACCGCTGGCGGTATGGCAGCCCTCCGGGATCGGAGTGCCCGGGGTGATGTCGGTGTCGGTCCAGCACAGATGGCTCCAGGCGCCGCCGCCATTGAGGCCGACGTATAAACCGCTCCAGTCATAGCTCACGGCAACGATCCCTGGCGCCTTATAACTCTGCGCAGGCAGGTCGGCGGCGACCGCCGGTGCGGCGATCCCCAACGCGACAAGACCCATGGCCCCAAGCCGAAATTTCTTCATCGTAAGCTCCGGCGCTTCGCCCGATGTTAGGTCGAAGTGCGTCGAATTCAAAGCACGACCGCAGCCATGCTAACCTTCTGGCTTCGCCATATATAGACCTTTTCATGGCAATTGCCGTCTCCGAAATGCAACACCGGACCGAAATGGGAGGCGCGCGATGCGGCCGCCAAAGGGACGGCAGGTCAGAATCCGAGTTTTATTTCTGGAACAAAACTGGAACATCCGGAGGCAAAATGCTATATGTGGATAACCCTGGGATGGCCAGGCTCGTGCGGCGGACGACCGTATAGGGTCGAATTCGAGGGTTCTGAGGGATGGCGGCCTTTAGGCTGAGAGCCTGAAGGCTGAGAGCCTGACCCCGGACAGTCCGGCAAATGACGAAGAGTGGAGAGCGGCGATGGCGGGAAGCGTGAACAAGGTGATTCTGGTCGGCAATCTCGGCAAGGATCCGGAAATCCGGCGGACGCAGGATGGGCGTCCGATTGCCAATCTGAGCGTTGCGACGTCTGAGACCTGGCGCGACAAGGCGACCGGCGAGCGCAAGGAGAAGACCGAGTGGCATCGCGTCGTGATCTTCTCCGAACCGCTCTGCAAGGTCGTCGAGCAATATCTCAAGAAGGGCGCCAAGGTTTATATCGAAGGCGCGCTGCAGACCCGCAAATGGACCGATCAGTCCGGGGTCGAGAAATATTCCACTGAAGTCGTGCTGCAGGGCTTCAACTCGACGCTCACCATGCTCGATGGCCGCAGTGGCGGCGCGGGCGGCGGCTATTCGACGCCCGACGACGGGGCCGGCGATTTCGGGTCCAGCAGTCCTTCGATCGCAGCACCCCGCCGCGCCGTTGCGGCCGCGGCCGGTGCCCGCAACAGCGACATGGATGATGATATTCCGTTCTGAGTGAGCGGCGTCCGGCGCCTACAGCCGGTAGCCCCATGCGCGCAGCGATATGCGGGACCACCGCAAGGACGAAGTCCCGGATGCCGTTTTGGTAATCCGGGCTACAGCTGCTGGGCGACCGCCGACCGGTTCGCCTGATTCCAAACGGTCTCCAACTCGGCTTTCGAGATCTGTTTGGCGGCTTTGGCGGAGAATTGCGGATTCGGGTTGATGGTTGCGAGCGGCGGGATTGGAGCTTCGGGCATCACGTCCCGCCAGTCGTCGGCTGCATAGCTGTGTGTCTCAAATCGGCCGTCACCATAATTCCTTATGCTTCGAACTTGACCAGCGGCATGCGTCCAGTTCGTCGTACCATTCGACCGGCTCGTCCTCCGCCGCCTTGATCCAGAAGCTATAGAACTAACCATTGGCAGGGCCAGGCCGTGGCGGCCCGGGCAATTTAATCATCTCGCTCCCTCGTGATATGGCCCACCGAGAGCGCGGCGATTTCAGGGTCATCAAGTCATCGAATCTACATCAGCGTCGCCGGGTCAGCAAACCTAAGCCCGGAGTCATTCGCGACCGAGAGGCTTATCTTTACAATGTAAAGAATAAACTTGACAATGGAAAGATAAATGTAAACCCTCATCACATGACACTCACGCCGAGACCCCGAGGATCCCTGCCGATGTCGCTCACGCCGCTCCTGAACGCAGCGCCGCAAATCCAGATTCACGCTTTTGCGGCGATCGCCGCCTTTGTGCTCGGTACGATCCAATTGGTCGCGCCCAAGGGCACGGTGCCGCATCGAATCCTGGGCTGGTGCTGGGTAGCCCTGATGCTTTTGATCAGCGCATCGTCGTTCTTCGTTCACGGCCACGGCTTTCGATTGTGGCACAGCTGGAGTCCGATCCATCTGCTGTCGGTCTTCGTGCCCATCATGCTGGTGGTGGCCGTGCTGGCTGCGCGCCGGCACGACGTGCGGACCCACCAGGTCACGATGATCTCGATCTTCGCCGGCGCGCTGGTCGTTGCCGGCCTCTTCACCCTGGTTCCGGGGCGAATCATGCATGACGTGCTGCTGGGCCCTTGAGCCGCCTGAGGGCCACGCCCGAGGGCTTCTTGCGGCCCCTGCGCCGGGTTCCGGCGGACGATGTAAGTCCCTGGAAAAACGAAGGGAAAAAGCGCTCGCCCGAGGCCTGTTAAGGGGTGGTTTGGAAGCCTCCGATAGGCTATACGAATCCGAGCCAAACCTGACCGGATTCCCCATTGTCTGACCCCGAAGAACCCAAGCCCGGCGAACCGCCGGGACCGTCGGATATTCGTCCCGTATCCATCCTCGACGAGATGAAGCGCTCCTACCTCGATTACGCCATGAGCGTCATCGTGGCGCGTGCGTTGCCGGACGCCCGCGACGGCCTCAAGCCGGTGCATCGGCGCATTCTCTATGCGATGTATGAGAACGGTTTCGAGTGGAATAAGCCCTATCGCAAGTCGGCGCGCACCGTCGGCGACGTGATCGGTAAGTACCATCCGCATGGCGACCAGTCGGTCTATGACGCCTTGGTGCGGATGGCGCAGGACTTTTCCATGCGCGTGCCGCTGATCGACGGGCAGGGCAATTTCGGCTCGGTGGATGGCGACATGCCGGCGGCGATGCGCTACACCGAGTCGCGCCTGACCAAGATCGCGCACTCGCTGCTCGACGACATCGACAAGGACACCGTCGATTACCAGGATAATTACGACAGCTCCGAGCGCGAACCGACGGTGCTGCCGGCCAAGTTCCCGAACCTGCTGGTCAACGGCGCCGGCGGTATCGCGGTGGGTATGGCGACCAACATTCCGCCGCACAACCTCGGCGAGGTGATCGACGCCTGCGTGGCGCTGATCGACGATCCCGCGCTCGGCATCGACGACCTGAACCGCATCATTCCCGGGCCGGATTTTCCGACCGGCGGCATCATCCTGGGCCGCCAGGGCATCCGCTCGGCCTATCATCTGGGCCGCGGCTCGATCGTGATGCGCGGCAAGGTGTCGATCGACACCATCCGCAAGGATCGCGAGGCGATCATCGTCTCCGAGATTCCATTCCAGGTGAACAAGGCCACCATGGTCGAGCGCATCGCCGAATTGGTGCGCGAAAAGAAGATCGAGGGGATTTCGGATCTGCGCGATGAATCCGACCGCGACGGCTTTCGCGTCGTGATCGAGCTGAAGCGCGACGCCATGCCGGATGTGGTGCTGAACCAGCTTTACCGGTTCACGCCGTTGCAGACCAATTTCGGCGCCAACATGGTCGCGCTCGACGCCGGCCGTCCGCAGCTGATGAATTTGAAGGATCTGCTGACGCTGTTCATCGCCTTCCGCGAGCAGGTGGTGACGCGACGCACCAAATTCCTGCTCAACAAGGCCCGCGACCGCGCCCATATCCTGGTCGGACTGGCGATCGCGGTCGCCAATATCGACGAGATCATTCGGGTGATCCGCACCTCGCCCGATCCCGCCACCGCGCGCGACATCCTGATGTCGCGGGACTGGCCGGCCAGGGACGTCGACGCGATGATCACGCTAATTGACGATCCGAGGCATCGGCTCAATCCCGACGGCACGGCGCGGCTGTCGATGGAGCAGGCCAAGGCCATTCTGGATCTCCGGCTGCAGCGTCTGACGGCGCTGGGGCGGGAGGAGATTTCCCAGGAACTCGACAGGCTGGCGCTGGAAATCGCCGACTATCTTGAGATCCTGCGCTCGCGCGCCCGGGTGCAGACGATCGTCAAGACCGAACTCGCGGCGGTGAAATCGGAATTCGCCACCCCGCGCAAGACCGTCATCATCGAGCACGAGGGCGAGGTCGAGGACGAGGACCTGATCCAGCGCGAGGACATGGTGGTGACCGTCTCGCATGCCGGCTATGTCAAGCGGGTGCCGCTTTCGACCTATCGGGCGCAGCGCCGCGGCGGCAAGGGCCGCGCGGGGATGCAGACCCGTGACGAGGATTTTGTCAGCCGGCTGTTTGTGGCTTCCACCCATACGCCGGTGCTGTTCTTCTCGTCGCGCGGCCAGGTCTACAAGGAAAAGGTCTGGCGGCTGCCGGTGGCGGCGCCGAATGCGCGCGGCAAGGCCATGATCAACATCCTGCCGCTGGAGCAGGGCGAACGCATCACCACCATCATGCCGCTGCCGGAGGACGAGAGCTCCTGGGCCAATCTTGACGTGATGTTCGCGACCACCGGCGGCACGGTCCGCCGCAACAAGCTGTCGGACTTCGTCGACGTCCGCCGTTCCGGCATCATCGCCATGAAGCTCGATGCCGAGGAGGCGATCGTCGACGTCCAGATCTGCACCGAGCGCGATGATGTGTTGCTCACCGCCGCCGGCGGCCAGTGCATCCGTTTCCCGGTCACCGATGTCCGGGTGTTCCAGGGCCGCACCTCGATGGGGGTGCGCGGCATCGCGCTGCCCGACAACGACAAGCTGATCTCGCTCACCATCCTGCGCCACATGGATGCCGATTCGGAGGAACGCGCCGCTTATCTGCGCCGTGCCAATGCGGTCAGGCGAGGGGGCGCCGAGGAGGAAGCCGGCTCCGACAGCGAGGATGCATCCGGCGCCATCGAGCTTGGCGAGCAGCGCTATGTCGAAATGTCGGCGAGCGAGCAGTTCGTGCTGACCATCAGCGAAAACGGCTATGGCAAGCGCACCTCGTCGTTCGAATACCGTACCACCGGCCGCGGCGGCAAAGGCATCGTGGCGATGTCGGTGAACGAACGCAACGGCAAGCTGGTGGCGTCCTTCCCGGTCGAGGACTCAGACCAGATCATGCTGGTGACCGACAAGGGACAATTGATCCGCTGCCCGGTCGAAGGCATCCGCATCGCCGGCCGCTCGACCCAGGGCGTCATCGTGTTCGACACCGCCGAGCAGGAGCATGTGGTGTCGGTCGAGCACATCGGCGACGAGGGCGAGGGCGGCGGCAATGGCGATTAGCCGGAGTTGCGCGGCCGCCACGGCGTCGCCGACCGCCGTCGATGCAACTCAGGGCGTGCGGTCGGCGGTGACCAGGCGAACCTGCCCGATGCTGGCCCTGGATCCGGTGGCACGTAGGCATGCGGCTGCGAAATTCGGCCAGGATTGCGTTGCGCAGTCGGCCGGCCTGATGTCGAGCCGGTCGCCCTTGGCAAGCGCCTGCGGAACGCTGGCTTCGACCTGCGGCGCGAAGCCGGGGAGAATAGCCATGGCGGCGGCAACCAGCGCCGCGACGGCGATAGCGGAGAGTGTTCTGATCATGACGGTCCCCAGTCGGTGGGCCTGTGCGGCCCGTCGTTTCGTTGCTTAACGTCTAGTTAACGCCGGTTTCCGGATCTCTTCGCTGGGTTCGCAAACGGGTTTCTTCCCGCATCGGTCGTGTTTCGTGGCGGTTCGCGCCGCGAAACAATCGCGGCTGCGGCGCGACCTCCAAAATCTCCACTAAGCATATGATTTAAATAAATAAAATAGACTTCTCAGCGCTCTCGGGCGGCGCCCGCTTGCCGCCGCGCGCGCGGCGCGGTACAGGGATTGATGCCCCGTATCGCGCTTTATCCCGGCTCCTTCGACCCTGTTACCAATGGCCATCTCGACGTGGTCAGGCACGCCGTGCTGCTGTGTGACCGGTTGGTGGTGGCGGTCGGTGTCAACGCGAGCAAGCAGCCACTGTTTACAACGGAGCAGCGCCTTGACATGGTCCGGGCGGTGTTCGCACCGGTGGCCGCGGATGCGGGTTGCGCGTTCGACTGCGTGACCTATGACAACCTGACCGTTACCGCGGCGCAGAAACACGGCGCGACCCTGCTGATCCGTGGCCTGCGCGATGGCACCGACCTCGATTTCGAGATGCAGATTGCGGGAATGAACGAAGCCATGGCCCCTGATGTCCACACCGTGTTTGTTCCGGCCTCGGTGGCGGTCCGCCCCATCACAGCCACGCTGGTGCGCCAGATTGCCGGCATGGGTGGCGATGTCGCGCGATTCGTGCCGCCGCTGGTCGAAGCCAGCCTCAAGACCAAATTCGCGCCCTGACCAGGCGCTCGGTTGACAACGCCATCCTTCACCCGATCCGGAGTTTCCATGATCCGAGCTCTCGCTTTCATCACCGTACTGCTGTGCGCCGTCCCCGTGCTGGCACAGCCGTTGCCGGCCAATATCGACAAGGCCAATACGATCGTGGTCGACACCACCAAGGGCCGCATCATCATCAAGCTACGGCCCGACATTGCGCCCCAGCATGCCGAGCGCATCAAGCTGTTGGCCCGAGACGGCTACTACAACAATGTGCCGTTCCACCGCGTGATCGAGGGATTCATGGCGCAGACTGGCGACGGCAAGAACTTCAACGGTACTGGCGGCTCGAAATATCCGAATCTGCCAGCGGAATTTTCCAGCGTGCCGTTCACCCGAGGTATCGTCGGCATGGCGCGCGCCAGTGATCCCAATTCGGCGAATTCGCAGTTTTTCATCATGTTCGCGGACGGACCGTCTCTCAACGGCAAATACACCGTGATCGGCCAGGTGGTGTCGGGCATGGATGTCGTCGACAAGATCAAGCGCGGCGAACCCGTCACCGATCCCGACAAGATGGTGAAGGTGCAGGTCGCCGCCGATATCAAGTGAGCGTTCGATGCGGGAGGCGTTGCAACGCTGCACGCTGACGCCATTTACCGAAGGGATCGGCGGCGCGATTGCCGGTCGGCCATTCGCCATCCGGTTCTATTACCGGGAACCTCCACCCCAACCGACAGAGAAAGAGCATGGCTGAAACCGAAAACACCTTGATCCTTGAAACCACGCAGGGACCCGTCAGCATCGAGATGCGGCCGGATCTTGCCCCCGGCCATGTCGCCCGCATCAAGGAGTTGGTGCGCGAGGGCTTTTATGATGGGATCGTGTTCCACCGCGTGATCGATGGCTTCATGGCGCAGACCGGCTGTCCGCAGGGCACCGGCACCGGTGGATCCGGCAAGAAGCTGAAGGCCGAATTCAACAAGGAGCCGCATGTCCGCGGCACCACCTCGATGGCGCGGGCCGCCAGCCCGGATTCCGGCGACAGCCAATTCTTCATCTGTTTCGAGGATGCCTCGTTCCTGAACAACCAGTACACGGTCTGGGGCAAGGTCAGTTCCGGCATGGAGAACGTCGACAAGATCAAGCGCGGCGAGCCGGTGAAGGACCCTGATAAGATCATCAAGGCCCGCATGGCGCTCGACGCGGGCTGAGATCGGCCGAGATTGCGGGCGTCACAGGCCGCAAGGAGCGCATCGCGCCATGCGCACCGAGCTGTTCGATTTTGAGCTGCCGCCCGACCGCATCGCATTGCGGCCGGCGAGCCCACGCGATGCCGCGCGGATGCTGGTGGTGCGGACCGACGGCGGCTTGCACGACCAGGTTGTTGCAGAATTGCCGCAATGGCTGGCGCCGGGTGACCAACTCGTCGTCAACGACACCAGGGTAATCTCGGCTCAGCTCAAGGGCCGCCGCATCGGCCGCGGCACTGAACCGAAGATCGAGGCGACGCTGATCAAACGGCTCGACGGCTCGCGCTGGCAGGCGCTGGTGAAGCCGGCGAGAAAGCTGGTCGCGGGAGATGTGGTGCGTTTTGGTGACGCGGACCGCGCCTGCCTGCTTGGCCATCTCGATGCCAGCATCGAGGCCAAGGGCCGTGACGGCGAACTGACGCTGTGTTTTGCGCTGCATGGGCCTTCGCTCGATCAGGCCATTGCCGAACTGGGCTCACCACCGCTGCCGCCCTATATCGCCGGCAAACGGCCGCCCGATGCGCGCGACGCCGCGGATTACCAGACCATGTTCGCGGCCCATGACGGCGCGGTGGCGGCGCCGACCGCGGGGCTGCACTTCACGCCGGCGCTGCAAATGGCGCTCGCCCAGCGCGGCATCGGGCTGCATCGGATCACGCTGCATGTTGGGGCAGGGACCTTCCTGCCGGTCAAGGTCGAGGATACCGCCGGGCACCGCATGCATGCTGAATGGGGCACCCTCTCGGCCGCCACGGCAGCGGCGCTGAACGCGGCGCGCGCGCAAGGTGGCCGCATCGTTGCGGTCGGCACCACCTCGCTGCGGCTGTTGGAAAGCGCCGCCAAGGACGCTGGCACATTGGCGCCGTTCAGCGGCGAAACCGCGATCTTCATTACCCCGGGCTACCGGTTCCGCGCGGTCGACATCCTCCTGACCAATTTTCATCTGCCGCGCTCGACGCTGTTCATGCTGGTCGCAGCCTTCAGCGGCCTTGACCGCATGCAGCGCGCCTACGCGCATGCCATCGCCGGCGGCTACCGGTTCTATTCCTATGGCGACGCCAGCCTGCTGTTTCGCGCGGGCATCTGAGGCCGCGATCCATCGGCGTCGGTCAAGATCGAAACCCTGCCCAACCCGGTTGAAATCAAGGGCGATGTCACGCCATAAGCTGCGCATGACCCTTGCCAATGGCTTTGAACTTGTTGCCACCGACGGCGCCGCGCGGACCGGTCGGTTGATGACACCGCATGGCGCGGTGCGGACGCCCGCTTTCATGCCGGTCGGCACCGCCGGCGCGATGAAGAGCCTGCACTGGCGGGAGGTGCGCGATGCCGGCGCCGACATCGTGCTCGGCAATACCTATCATCTGATGTTGCGGCCGGGTGCCGGGCGCATTGCCGCACTCGGCGGCCTGCAGCGATTTACCGGCTGGAATGGCCCGATGTTGACCGATTCCGGCGGCTTCCAGGTGATGTCGCTGGCGCAGCTGCGCAAGGTCAGTGAGCGCGCCGTCACCTTCCGCTCCCATATCGATGGCACCAAGGTCGAGCTGTCGCCGGAACGTTCGATCGAGGTGCAGCTTCTGCTCGGCTCCGATATTGCCATGCAGCTCGATGAATGCGTGCGGTTGCCGGCGGAGCGCGACGAGATCGAGCGGGCGATGCAACTCTCGCTGCGCTGGGCCGAGCGCAGCAAGCGGGCCTTCGAAACCGCGCCGGCGGGATATCTGCTGTTTGGCATTGTGCAGGGCGGTGACGTGCCCGACCTGCGCCACGCCAGCGCGCGGCAACTGGTTGCGACCGGCTTTCACGGCTACGCGATCGGCGGCCTCGCGGTCGGCGAGCCGCAGGCGGTGATGTTGGCGATGATCGAGGAAGTCGCGCCGATCCTGCCCGACGATCGTCCGCGTTATCTGATGGGGGTCGGAACACCCGAGGACATGCTGGAGGCCGTGGCGCGCGGTGTCGACATGTTCGACTGCGTGATGCCGACCCGCAACGGTCGTCATGGGGTGGCGTTCACGCGGTTTGGCCAGGTCAATCTGCGAAATGCACGCCACGCCGACGATCCGCGGCCGCTCGATGACCAAAGCGCCTGGCCATCCACCCGCGATTGCACGCGCGCCTATCTGCATCACCTTGTCAAGTCAGGCGAAGCGCTGGGCGCGATGCTGTTGTCCGAAATCAACATCGCCTATTATCAATCCCTGATGCAGGGCATCAGGGCTGCGATAGCCGTGGGACGCTTCGCCGATTTTCGCGAGCGGACGCGCGCCGACTGGGCCAAAGGCGATATTTTGCCGCGCTAGAAAATTTACCGCACTGAATGTTTTATCACGCGAATAGTCGCCCCGATTTCAGCAGCGGGCGTACCGCCGAAGCGCATGTTTGGTTACAAAACCGTAACCACAGGTATCGCAGGTCCAAAGATAACTGATGATATTGTCGGCAACAAAGGCGGACGCTTCCGCGGCCACCATCGAATCCGCGCATACCGGGCAGGTCGGCAGCTGGCATCCACGCGGATCGCTGTGGCGCGACATGGTTGACTTGAAATCAGCTGATTGAAAATCATCTGACCGAAAATCACCAACCTTGGCTTCAGCGACGGCGGACATCAATGGGCTCCCTTCCATCTATCCGAACCATACACTGATTTGTTTGACGATGCTGCAACACAAATGCGTTGGATTTGTAGTATTTTGCGCCGGCTAAAACGTGTGCAATGCAGCGATCCAGATCAGCCGGATTTTCGCTTGCCGCCGCCCCGCCGCCCCCTCTATTGAGGGAACATGTTCAATTCGATCGTTTAGCGGAGGAGCTTTCGATGTCACAGCCACCACGGCGTCCGCGGACGCTGAACGACGCCCGCACCGAGGCCGAGGCGGCGTTCAAGAAGACCACCACCAAGCTACCGGAAGCGCCGCCCAAGCCGGTCGCGCTGCCCGGAGTCAAGGAGATGGTGTCGCTGCGGATTGATCAGGACGTGCTGGAATATTTCCAGGAGGGCGGCGCGGGCTGGCAGGAGCGCATCAATCAGGCGCTGCGCACGGCCGCTGGAAAATAATTTCGCTACGGCGGAAGGCGAGGGCTTCGGCGCTCGTCATCAGAACAGGCTTGGCCGCGTGAATGGTTTGCGTTGACTGCGTCGAGCCGAGCAACCGCGCCGCATTAAACGCGGACGGTCTCGGGCAGCGCGGCGGAGGTCCGGAGATTGAGCAGATTGCCGCACAGGATCAGGGCGGCACCAAGCAACGTGAAAAGATCCAGCCGCTCCCCATAGATCAGCCAGCCGGCGGTCGCGCTCAACGGCACCCGCAGGAAGTCCATCGGCAGCACCACGGTGGCGTCGGCATACAGCATCGCGCGCGCCATGCAGTAATGCGAGAATGTACCGCAGAAGGCCAGCACGCCGATCAAGCCCCAGGCATAGGCCAATGGCCATTTCCAGACCATCAGCGCGGGAGACCTCCATGATCTCGAACACATTGAGCTCGTGCGCGGTCTCACGACCGGCGATGGCCACAATCAGCATCAAGCCAAGCCAGCCGGTCATCCATAGCGCGGCCATCGTTTTGGAAGGCGGACGGTTCATCGGATCCCGGGAACTCAGGCATGCCGCAGGCGGGCGGTGAAATAGCTGGCCGGTATCGACGATACGGTCGGCATTTGCAACCGCCGCGCCAGTGGCTATTCGGCTGCGAATTCGAACTGGGAGCGGCAGCAGGATTGATGCTAAGGAGAGTGGGTGTCTGTTGTCGCTTCGGCTGGGGACCGAGCCGGAGCGGTCGTTCTGGCTCTCCCTTATCAATCAATCCGGAGAATCCGCTGATGCGCATCCTGCAACCGGCCGATTGGGCAAAACCGCGCGGCTTCGCGCACGGTGTCGTCGTTGATGCACCCGGCCGCTGGATCGTCCTGGCCGGACAGACCGGCGACGCGAACGGCGAATATGCCAGCGATATGGCAGGGCAAGTGGCTGTTGCGCTGCGAAAGATCATCACACTGCTCGCAGAGGCCGGCGCTGGTCCCGAACATATCGTCCGCCTGACCTGGTATTTGACCAGCCGCGAGGAATACGAGGCCGCCGGCGCCGGCATCGGCGCGGCCTGGCGCGAGACGCTCGCGCGTAACTTTCCGCCGTCGACCCTGCTTTACATTGCTGGTCTGGTCGACGTCAGGGCCAAGGTCGAGATCGAAGTGACCGCTTTCGTAGCTGCCAATTGAGGCAATGGCTAGCTACGCGACAGCGTGATCGCCGCGGCTCTGAAAGCGGTACCGGCCTTGATCAGGACGGATTGCTTGTTGCCTCGCGTCGTCAAGATGATATTCGCAGTGAAGCCAGGCGCGGTGGCGATCACCTCGAACTCACCATGGCCGGCGCGTCCCTCAAGATTGCCGCTGACGTTCCGAGAGCTTTCGCTCCAGGTTCCGGAAAGCGACGAGCCCTCTGCCATGACATTGCTGGAGAGATCGAACCGGTAGCTGTCGCTGGCGCAGGTCAGCTTCTGGTTCAGGCCGTTACCGCCGGCGCCGACGGCATAGGTGGCGCGGCATCGGATCCGCTCGGTCGATCCGTCATCGAGGGTGACGCTGCCGGAACCCGACCAGACGCCGGCCATTCCAGCGAAGGGGCCCGCTTGCGCATAGCTGGCTGAGCCCGGGCAATTCACCAGCAGCACGGTGGCGGCGGCCACGATCAGGCGGCCGATGGCCGCCCATCTACCGGATGTCGGCCGCGTTTTGCTGGCGCGAAGCCTCCCATCGACCGCTGCACGGCACGCCCGCGGATGCCCCATTCCATTTCCCCGATCCGGAATTTCCACTGATTTGACCATTCGCATAAGCGCCCCGGATTGTGACTCGAACAAGACCCGCGTGCCCAATGCTCCCGGTAACATCCGCGCGCGGCCCGGAGATCCTGCCATCCGTGATAGTAAGTGTTGAGTGCGTTGCCGGTTCGCAAGATCCCGCCTTGGTAACGATGGTCACCTCCCATACCCCGTCATAAAGCGTCTCGGCGGTGGCAGGCGTCGCGACCCCAGCCGCCGCGACGGCCAACGCCGAAGCCAGAGCGATCGTATAGATTTGGTTGTAGCCCATGAATTCAGTCCCCGATGCGTGTGTCGCCATGGCTTCTTCAGAGGTCAATGTGGTCAAACTTTGCTGCATTGCAACAAAAACCAATATGCTCGGTTTTTCAAACGTTTGAAAACGGCAATGGTTCCGTTTTGTGAACCGGCTCCCGCGGCCTGCGCCGATCGAATGCCCCGTCCACCGCCTTCCTGCTGGATTCGCTGCGATTTTTCCAGCAGGCCGACGTCCAGAAACGTTATCTGTGGAGGCTCTATCTCGATAGGCTGGGCGCCAGGGTGGCGAATTGTTCGTCCTGCGGCTTTGCCGGCAGGCTGCCATGGATCCTCGCATAATCGATGACGTCGCCAAGCAGCTTTTGGCCGAGCGGGGCGAGGGCGCGTTCCCATAATTCGCGCGCCGTTTCCCCCTTCTTGACAAAGCACCATTCCTGGGCCGCAATTGCCCCGGCATCCATGCGGTCGGCGAGATGATACACAGTCCCGCCCGCGATCGGATCGGCCTCCTTGATCGTCCATTCGACCGCCGCGATGCCACGATGCCGGGGCAGCAACGACGGATGATAACCGATGCCCCCCAGCTTCGCCACGGCCAGCGCGTCCGCGGCGATGCGGGCGTGACTGTGGGCGGTGACGATCAGGTCGGTCGCGTCGGCAATCTCCGAGGCGACCACCAGTTTCGGATTGGCCTGGACCTGGACCTCGATGCCGACGGCCTTCGCCGCCGCGCCGAGCCGGTCATCGGCATCGGCAATCACCACCCTTGCAATATCGACACCATGCTGACGCAGGGTGTTCAGCGTGGTGACGCCGAAATGGCGGGAGCCGACGAGGGTAATCCGCATGGAGGCTGTTCCGTGGTTGTTGCTGGCGACCCAGCGGGCATAGTATGCCGCGCGGCAATCTTAAATGCACCCACGCCTGACTGCCACGGATGGCAGAAACTATAATGGTCGAATTGCCGAGGGCCGGCTTGTTCCATAATTTTTACGCCGTTGGCGAGGGTTCGGCAGCGTGTCGAACCGGTAAACTGAAGCCCTCCGGACTTTGGGGCAAGGCAGCGGCCTAGCGGCAGAGGTAGCCATCAACGGCGTGGGCCAGGAAGATTCCGGCGCTGAGGACACCGAAGAGCGCGGTAACTGCTTCAAACATGACGAAGATCCTTTCGATAGCCGAGCCCGCTGACCTAACCGCAGGGTCCGCTACACAGTCAAAAGGATTTCAGATGGGATTTTCGTTTTGAAAGCCCGATGTTGATTCCGCGCAACAGTTGTTGCAGCTTTGCCATTCGCGCGCCCTTGGCGTGGGCGAGAGATGGCCGGTGGCCGACCAAGTGGCGGCGAAAGCTTGGCCAATCGCAGTTTCCGCGCATTCCGCGCGGATTCGCAAGGCAGAACCTGCCTTGGCCCGCGCGGTTTCCTGGTTCGGGGCCACCGGCCCGGCATCAGGTGGGCGTGGCCCGCCCCACTCTCGGCTCACATTGATCCTGTGACCGACTGGTGGCCATCATTTTCGCCGTAGGCCTCTTCCCGGTACAGGCCCAGCGCGCGGATCGCCGGCAGATCGTTGAAGCTGAACAGGCAGGCATCGTCCGTGCCGGAGGCGTTGCCATGCTCATGCAGCGCCCAGGAGGGCAGGCAGAAGATATCGCGCTCGGTCCAGTCGAAGCGGCGGCCATTGATGATCGAATAGCCGGATCCCTTGGCGCATTGATAGACGACGCTGCCGGTGTGGCGATGGGCGCGGGTGGTCTCGCCGGGCCGCAGCAACTGCATGCTGGCGCCAAGCGTCGGCATCACAGGGCCACCGGTCAAAGGGTTCATGTAGTCCATCATGATGCCGTCATAGGGTGAGCCGGCGCTGGCCTTGGCGTAGCGCAACAAGCCCTCATAGGTCGGGTCCCATTCGTATTTCAAGAGCGGCGAGTAGGGGTGGCTCCAGCGGCCGGTGGCGGGCCGGAGGCCGGGCGCGCGGTAGGTCAGGCTGGAGTCGTCCACCGCATGGGTCACCTTTTGCCGCAGGTCCGGATGCACCTCGTAGAAATTGGCCTCGAGCGCGTTCATCAGCGGGATGTCCAGACCGTCCTGCCAGATGCAGGTCGTGCCGTCGGCGGATACCCCGTGTTCGTGCCAGGTGCCATTGGGCGTCAGCACGAAGTCGTTGCGTCCCAATGTCAAATGATGCCCGTCCACGATCGTATAGGCCCCTGTGCCTTCCATGATGAAGCGCAGCGCCGACGCGGAGTGACGATGCGAGGACGCCACTTCGCCTGCTTTCATGACCTGCAGCCCGGTATAGAGCCAGCCGACCGCGGCCGAGACATCGCGGCGGTTGGGATTGCTCAGATAGATCACGCGGCGCCCGGCCTTTTCCGGCGACACCAGTTCCAGCGAGCGCAGCACGTGGTGCCGCAGGTCGCGGTAGCGCCACAGGGTTGGTGTCGAGCTGGATTGCGGGAACCAGGGCTCGATAGTGTTGGCGACCGTCCATAGCGCACCGGCGTCCAGCGTTTCAAGCTCGCGATAATAGTCGCGGAGCTCGTCGGTGTCCTCGACATTGGCCCGTCCGATCACGTCTTCACGCATGGCGCTCTCCAGGCTGCGCGCGCCGCATGGCGGCGCTGATGGTATCGGCGTCGCCTGGGTGCGGCGACAGCCGAACCGGTGACGGCGATTGACGCTATCATGCCGCGGCTCAGATTGGATACAAGGCCGCGGTTGCAGTGCAAGGTTGCTATCCGGCGCGGGCGGGAGGATGCTGCGGTTTCGTCAGCCTCAGGGTTTCGTCAGCCTGGGCTTTCAAGGCCAAGGTTTTTAAGTCCAAGGGAGAGCCGCATGAGCAAGGCCGGTCTCGACAATCGCCACCGCAACAAGGACGGCGACATCAGCCACAAGCACGGCGACACCCTGATCCGCACCCTGCGACGGATCTACGGACCGGGTTTTGCCGCCGGCTATCCCGAAACCGAGCCACTCAGCGAGATTCTGCTCCAGCTCAACGAAACCTCGCTGAGCCAGCTGCGCCGCGATCATGAGACCGGCCATCTGGCGCACAAGATCGCCAACGCGTCGAAATAGCTCGCGGGCCGCCGGAGCCACAGCCTCGCTGGAACGCTTACCCGTGCTTCAGTTTCATGACCAGAATGGAAGCGGCCAGACATAAGGTAATGGCGTTGGCGACGATCAGCGGCAGATCCAGGATGGCTATTCCGTAGAGCAGCCAGAGCGCGATGCCGAGCGTCATCAGCAGGAACATGCCCAGCGAGATATCGTTCGCGGAGCGGCTCCGCCATACCTTGACGAGCTGCGGAACGAACGCGACCGTGGTGCAAAAGGCGGCCAGCAGCCCCAACAGATTGAGCATCAGAACCTCATGATGAACCGCGGCCGATCGTCGGCAGGCCCGGCGAAGAGACCCGGTGATGGTTAACGTAGCATTGCGATCAGGAATAATCCCGTAGCCACCGATCCAACGGAGTCATTCGGCGCCATGACAGGTTGCAGGCCGGCCGCCAACATCAATGCCGCTGTGGTGGTGTCCACGTCAGGCCGTGGTTTTCGCCAGCGACGGCTCGATGCCTGGTTCTGCCTGCGGCGAAGCCCCGCTGTGCTTTTGGTCGATATAGGCAACCCGTTGCTTCGAGCCCAGGATCAACGGGACGCGCTGGTGAAGGGTTTGGGCGGCGAGGTCGAGGATGCGGGCTCGCCCTGTCGAGGCCGCACCGCCGGCCTGTTCGATGATCAGCGCCATCGGATGGGCCTCATAAAGAAGCCGCAGCCGGCCGTCGGCATAGCCTTCGCGCGTATCCGCCGGATAGAGAAACACCCCGCCGCGGATCAGGATCCGATACACTTCGGCGACCAGCGAGGCGATCCAGCGCATGTTGAAGTTGCTTCCAAGCGGACCGCCCGCGCCGGCCAGGCAATCTTCCACGAAGCCGCGAACCGGCGCCTCCCAGTGGCGAAGGTTCGACGCGTTGATGGCAAACTCGTTGGCGCTGACCGGAATCTCCACCCGCTCTCGGATCATTTTGTAGACGCGCTGGATGCGGTCGAGGGTGAAAATGCAGACGCCATCGCCGAGCGTCAAGACCAGGGATGTCTGCGGCCCGTAAACAACAAAGCCGGCGGCGAGCTGCGCGCTGCCGGGCGCTGTGAAGGGCAACTCGGTCGGCCGGTGCGGCAGGATCGAAAAGATCGTTCCGACCGAGGTGTTGGTTTCGATATTGGAAGAGCCGTCGAGCGGATCATAGGCAATCGAGATCGGCGCCGTCGCATCCCCGAGTTCCGGCGCTTCAGCCTCTTCCGAGGCCAGCGCCGCGCAGCGCACCGTTGTCAGGGCGCCACGGATCAGCTGATCGGCGCGAATATCCAGGTCCTTCTGCCGATCACCATCAGCATTCCGGCCGTGTTCCTGGCCGGTAATCCCGGCCAGGGCGCCAAGCCCGATCAATTCGGATATCTCGATCGAGGCGAGGACGAAGGCATGAAGCGCGGCGGCGACGGCCAGCCGAAGCGGATCTCGGCCGGCATAGCGAGCGATATGCGCGGCAAAGCTGCTTTCCTCGGCCATCATCGTTCCTCAGCGCGGCAATCGATCGGCCGATAGCCTCGCCATCTGCGCCATGCCGAGATTCCAGAAAAATAGTGAACTTGCGGCCGATAGCACGGAAATAACGATGATTCAAACGCGGTACAGCGCTGGCGCATACCGGGCGGCCTTGTCTCTCGTTTTACCCGCAAAAAGGTGCATAAGCCACGCCGCGGCAGTTGTGATTGAGATTATGGAAACGTCTGCGCGTGGTGTCTGCGGGCGGCTTATGATCTCATAACGGAGGCGTCTCGAAACAGGAAGGCCTCGCCGCAGCAACGCACCCACCCGGTAGAATGTGAGAACAAGTCGGCCAGATTTCGGCGAACGAACAAACAAAGGGTTGCTATCGCTTGATGCGGCAGGGCGCTCGTGTTTCGAGACGCCCGCCATTGCGATCGCGTCAGCTGAGGATGAAGTCAGAGTCCCGATCGGTCACTTCGTCCGGGTCGATATCGCACGGCTTGATCTCGAGATGATCATCCAGAATCATTTTTCCGTCCGCGCCTTGCACCACGAGGCCGGCGCGTTCGGCCGCGTTCCAGGCTTGCTCCGGGGTCGAAAAGCTGCGGGTGAGCCTTTCATCGTCTTCAAACAGCGCATAGGGCATCAGCCTCTCCAGAGCGAAGTTTTCCCAGCTGGCGCAATGAGCGAGGAGAACTCTTGTTCCCGTCTTTAAACCAGACCAAGCGCATTCTCGAGCTGGCGCTTGCTCATTTTGGAGCGCCCCGCGATCTGTCGGCGTTTCGCCTTGGCATAAAGCTCCTGCCGGGTATGTCCGTCGGCTCGATGAGCGCGCGCGCTGGCGGCCCTCTGACCGCGTGCGGTCGGCTTCTTGGCATCCCGCCCGGCCATGGCAGGCGTACTTTCTCGCCTGCCATGCGCGCCGATGTGCGACCTGCCTTCGCGCTCCTGCTGTGCGGTGCGTCCGGCCGTTTCCTTTTGTTCGGTGCGGCGCAGGTTGCGCTGGTTGCGCCGTCCGCTTTCATATTTGGAACTGCCGGCTTCCTGGAGCGCGATCGCGATGGCTTGGCGGCGGCTCTTGACCTTGCCCGCTTTGCCGCCCGGACCGCTCTTGAGTTCGCCATGGCTGAACTCGTGCATGACCCTGCCGGTAATCCTCCGTTGGCGAGGCGATGTTGAAGCCATTGTATCCTCCTGTCGCAAATGATCGACGCCATCGAGTTGACGGCGTCGATTGCCGGTTTCGCCGAGTGCCGGATGGTGCGCTTCTTCTCAGGCGACGAAGGGCACGCCGTAATAGTCGCTGACCGCTCGGGTGCGCGACTCGTCGGCCCAGTTCCAGCCGTTGTCGTTGCCATATCTGGGCGCGCCTTCCAGCTGTTGCTGGGTCACGCCGGTCCGATATCCGCCGAGCGTCGTGTCATATTTCAGCGACTGCCAGGGCAGGGGATAGTAATCGTCACCGATCCCCAGAAAACCGCCGAAGCTGAGCACCGCGTACGAGACCCTGCCGCTCTTCTTGTCGATCATGACACGCTCGATTGAGCCGATTTTCTGATCGTCGGGCCCGTAGACCGCGGTTCCCTCGACCTTGTCGCTTCCAATCAGGCTTCCAGTCTCTCTTGCGTCTGTCAGCATCGCCAACCTCCCTTGAGCCAGGTTGACGAAAAACAATCGCCGCGATTCTTTGTTCCCGGGGAAGCGATGATAAGGTACACCGGCGATGCGCTGCGAGGCGTCAAAATTCAATCGCCATTGATGATACGCTGCTCCCAGCCCGAGCTGGGGCGTGTCCCGGCGTAGCCCGGAAAAATTTCGAGATTGATCAACGATCTTGACCGCCGGACGTAACCGCGTCGGCAGTCGAACTGCTACGCGCCCGGCTCGCGGCGAATTCCAGCTATCGTGCACATCTGTGGCTAATTTGCTACTTCCGGTTTCAAATATGGCTAAACTGCGATTTTGCGTTGCGCGGCTCCTGCCACCTCAATAGTTTTACCAAGCGAGCAGCATGAATGATTGCGCCGGCGACGGGCCTCCACCGGATCGGCCGAACCATGGAAACGCACAGCAATCCGGTCCTGCTTCAGAAAGAGGGCGCCATGTTGTTTTCAGCGCAGGGGCAGCGAGCCGGAATTGGCCGCCGCTGCCCGCAGGTCTCGCGTTGTCGCCTTGTCCGCATGGTGGGGTGCCGGCAGCTCCAGCTATGGTGTGGCGCATTGATCATTGCCCTGACTTCGCCGGCGCTGGGGCAGAATATCAACACGCTGCCCGCCTGGAACGGAACCAATTCGATCTCGGCCTGGGGTGTGACCGACACCGCGACCTACGGGCAGACCATTACACCCGTGGCAGGCCAAACCGTTTTGAACGGTTTCACCTTCGAATTGGGTCAGCTCTCGGGAACGGCGCCGCAATATCAGGCCTATGTCTATCAGTGGAACAGCGCGACCAACCGCATTGTCGGGGCGCCGCTCTATGCCTCGGCCGCGATGACGGCGCCGAGCGGGGCCGCATTCACGGCGGTGACGATCAACACCGGCAGCATCGTGCTGACCCCGGGTCAGCAATATGTGTTGTTCCTGAACACGTCGAACCAGCAGCCGGAGGCCGCCGCTAGCTACAAGTATGGATCCATCGCGAACACCACCGCCTATCCTGCCGGCCAATTCGTTTTCCAGAACAATGGCGCGAATTTCGCCAGCTTGAGCACCACCAGCTGGAGCACGATTGCCAGCGACCTCGCGTTCATGGCGATGTTCGGTGCTCTGCCCATCGTCGCTCCTCTGCCTCCTCCTCCGCCACCCTTCATCATTCCCTTGCTGCCGGCGGGGACGTCGGTCAATCCGACCCATGTGGCCGCGGCCATCGACAGGGTTGTCGCGGGTGGCGCGACGGTGCCGGCCGGGTACACCGGTCTCTACACGCTCG
>Ga0302319_10001551_pt1 | contig 51157 bp, 38 predicted proteins | sample Bog_T0_2_FD_203319 | JGI IMG/M metagenome (GOLD analysis project Ga0302319, IMG submission 203319) | Peat permafrost microbial communities from Stordalen Mire near Abisko, Sweden - Bog_T0_2 | ecosystem: Environmental > Terrestrial > Soil > Wetlands > Peat | place: Sweden: Abisko, Stordalen Mire... | reverse complement strand
TCAGCAATGGCGGCCCTCCTCTGTCTCCAGAATCGGACCGGTGGCTCACCACCGATGGGTGGAGGATTTTTCAATCAGCATAATGGGGATTTTTGCATCAGCCGTGACAACCGCAAGGATCAAGAGAGATGCGAGCCAGAGGATCAGGGCCCTCGCCCAGCTGCCGTGTGCGTTCCGTAGGCCGATGGATTGCGCGGAATGGCGGATAAAAAACAGCTCAACGGCGGAAATGGCCGCCATGCCACAGATGAGCGCGAGAAGCTCCCCTGTGGATGCCTTGCCCATCCACTGAGAGGAATGGCGCGCCATGGCAACGCAGTCCGCGGCAAGCGTGACAAGCACCCCAAATGCAACCGAGGCCTGAACACGAAGCAGGAATGCCTCCTGCAGCATTGTCGGCCCGGAGATTCCGTAAGGCCGGAAGGCGCGAAAGCAGGCAAGAATGGTCAAGGGTACGGAGAGAATGGTGCAGAACGAGCCGATGGCGTCATACGGGTCGTCCCCGAACGGGATAAGGGCCGACAGCGACGGGTCATGCTTGGTGGTGTTAAAGAACCAATAGAACACGACCGACAAGACGAGGACAGCGAGGGAATTCAGTTTTATATGGAGTTTCATGTTGTCTCTGAAATCAATATATATCTGTTGCAGATATATCTGTAGCAGAGATACTCAAGAAAAGGCAAACAGCATGAGACCCTTCTCGCCGGGCGTTTCACAACCAGGCGGGTTGTCAATTTTATGGCAGATTCTCGAAATCATGCCATAATTACATGGAGGTGGCAGATGACCACAGAAACGGTAGTTCTTGGTGAAAGCGGCAGAATCGTCCTGCCGGCTGCGATCCGGAAGGAATTTGGACTTGAAGCTGGAGCACGGCTTACCGTAATCAGCGATGGCGCGGAAATCCGGATTTTGAGCCGAAAGATGGCGCTGGAAAGCATCCGTGCTGGAATTATCAAGCAACGGGGGAGTCTGGAAGGAATTCTGGATGAGTTCCTTGCTGAAAAGCGTGAGGAAGCAGCGCGTGAATAGGGTCGTGCTCGACTCAGCTGCGGTTCTGGCAATGATTCAGGGCGAGCCCGGCGGAGAGCGGGTGGAGGCACTGCTTGACGCAAAGGAGCTTGGTGCGGATGTGCAGGTTTTGATGAGTTGGGTGAATTGGTGTGAGGTGCTGACCCGAACCCAGCGTGATAACCGAGCGATGACTGGCGACGAGTTGACTGGTGCTTTGGTGGGAGTGGAGTTGATTGTATTTGGACCGGTTGACGCTGAGCTCGCAGCCAATTATGCGCTTGTGCATCGAGCGCTCTCGCTGGGCGACCGGGCCTGTCTGGCTCTGGCCAAGATCAACGGTGCGACTGCATGGACCGCGGACCGGGTTTGGACGCAATTCCAATTGGATGTGCCGATCGAATTGATTCGTCCTTGAGGCCGGCGGTCAGGCTTCCCTATTCTAAACGGACCTTTCATTCGCTCGCCGTCCAGGGCCGCATTGTTGCAACTTCCCGGCTCAGCGTATCCAGCCGCGCCAGCAGTTCGGTGTGCCGCTTGTCCTCCACGGAAGGGTCGAAAGCCTCCACATAGAAGGTTCCGTTCGGCTCGAGCTCGCACTTGCGCACCTGGTGGAAGCCCTCGAACCCTTGCCGGTGCACGACCGAAAGCAGTTCCTCGCGGGTCAGGGACTCCTGGTTCATGGCCTTGATGTCGATTTGACCGTTGCGGATGAGGGTTGTGGATCGGCCTTCGAGTGCGCGCGTCAGCCGCCGCGACCGGAACAGGGCTTTCACCACCAGCCAGTTGATGGCCAGCAGGCCAAAGGCGCCGATCACGCCGCCAGTCACCGAGTTGTCGTCGCCGATGATGGCGTTCTGCACGGTGTTTGAGAGCGAGAGCAGGACGACGAGGTCAAAGGGGTTGAGTTGAGCCAGTTCGCGCTTCCCGAAGATGCGCAGCAACAGAACCAGGACAAGATAGACAATGACCGGACGAGCCAGCTTCTCCAGGATGGGAAGCGGCAGGTGAAACATGCTGTCAAATATGGGGGAATGCATGGAATCGAGAATAGCGGCTCGGCTAGCGCCTTTCCAGCCGAATTATCAGGTTCACATCGTGACTAACTGGGTCCGCCCACGGTTCGCATCGACAGAGTCACACCCCGTTTGAGTTTGCTCTTGAAGAATGGCAGCGACCTGGCCAGCCCTTCCTTGAGCATGATGCGCGGTTCCCAGTCCAACGTGGTGCGGGCTTTCGTAATATCCGGGCAGCGCCGCGTCGGGTCGTCTTCAGGGAGAGCCTCGAAGCGCAGCTCACTGCTTGACCCGGTAGCCTCAAGGACCGCCTGGGCACACTCAAGAATCGTGAACTCATCCGGATTGCCGATGTTCACAGGCAAATGCTCGCTCGAGCGCGATAGGCGCAGGATGCCCTCGATCAGGTCGTCGACATAGCAGAAGCTTCGCGTCTGGCTTCCATCGCCGTAGATGGTAAGCGGCTCGCTGTTCAGCGCCTGCATCATGAAATTCGAGATCACGCGCCCATCGCCAGGCTGCAGGCGAGGGCCATAGGTGTTGAAGATGCGCACCAGGTGGGTGTCCGCGCCGCGCGACCGATGATAGGCCATCACCAGGGCCTCTGCGTAGCGTTTGGCTTCGTCGTAGACCGAGCGCGGTCCAACCGGATTGACATTGCCCCAGTATGTCTCAGTCTGCGGATGCTCCAGCGGATCCCCGTAGCACTCGGAAGTGGAAGCATGCAGAAACCCGGCGCGGTATTTGACCGCAATTTCAAGCGCGTTCTCTACGCCCACCGAGCCTACGCGAAGTGTCTCCAATGGCAGGCGGAGGTACTCTGGCGGGCTCGCCGGCGAAGCCATGTTGAACACATAATCCACCGGGCCCGGGTCGAAGGGAATACAAATATCACGTTCCTCGAAGGTGAAGCGCGCGTCGGTTGCCAGATGGACTATGTTTTCCCGGTCGCCCGTGCAGAGATTGTCCACACCGACAACCGAATAGCCCTCGCCCAAAAGACGATCGGTGAGATGGGACCCAAGGAATCCGGCTGCGCCGGTGACTAGAACACGCATGTGGGGTTAGTCCAATCTTCCATTGCTGAGCCGTGCGGGCCACCGTGCGGTAAACTCTCCGGACTGTTCAGGACTGATGCGTACTGAAATTGCTCCACGAAACAAAGTGTCTTACGAGACCAGGACTCGCGGCTTACCCTGCTGCGCGTGGTAGCTTGCCGGCCTGCCCACGCTCACGTATGTGAATCCGTGCTCCTGCATTTGTTGGGGCTTGTACATGTTGCGACCGTCGACGACGATCGGGAAGCGCACGACCTGGTTCAGGCGCACCAAGTCAAGATTGCCGAACTCCTTCCAATCGGTAAGAATCAGCACTGCATCCGCATCTTTCGCCGCTTCATAGATTCCCGTGGCGTATTGCATCTTTGCGGACGGTGGCAATATGGCCTGTGTCCGTTCCATCGCCGCAGGGTCATACGCTGTGATGGTCGCGCCCGCTTCAATGAGCTTCTTGATTACCTCAATCGCCGGGCTGTCGCGAATGTCGTCTGTGTTTCCCTTGAAGGCCAGCCCGAGCGCTGCCAACTTCTTCCCCCGAAGCGTCCAAAGCGCGCCAAGCACCTTGTTGAAGAACACGTTCCGCTGTGTCTCGTTGATCTTGCGGATCTCCTGCAGCAATTGAAAGTCGACCCCATGCTGCTGGGCCACCCAGTGAAAAGCCGCCACGTCCTTGGGGAAACAGCTTCCGCCATAGCCCAGGCCGGCGTGCAGAAACTTCGGGCCAATCCGGGTGTCCAGCCCCATCCCTTCGGCAATGTCCTCAATATCCGCGTCCACTGCCTCGGCAAGGTTGGCAACCGCGTTGATGAACGAGATCTTCAGCGCGAGAAATGCATTCGATGCATGTTTAATGATCTCTGCGCTCTGTGCCGAGGTAACGATGATACGCGCCGGGTTGGCCTTTGAGCACATCCCCTGGAGCGCATCCGGAAGCTCGTAATAGCTGCCCGAGGTGAGCGGCTCATAGATGCGCTCCAGCAACTCTGCCGCGCGCTCCGTATTGGCGCCCACCACGATGCGGTCCGGATGCAGAAAGTCGATTACTGCCGTGCCTTCCCGCAAAAACTCCGGGTTCGACACAACGTCAAAGCTCTTTGCGTCCACACCGTGCCGGTAAAGCACCCGCCGGATCCACTCATTGGTGTACACGGGTACCGTGCTCTTCTCAACGATTACTTTGTAGTCATTGATCTGCCGCGCAATCTCCGAGACTACCGCCTCGACATACGACAAGTCGGCTGCGCCCGTATCGCCTTGCGGCGTGCCCACGGCAATGAAGATCGCCTCGCTACGCTCCACAGCCGACGCGAGATCGGTGGTGAACTCTACACCGTGGTCGCGATGGCGCGCCAGCAACTCCGGCAACTGGTCCTCGAAGATCGGCACCCCGCCATCTCGAAGCATCTTCACCTTCGCTTCGTCGTTGTCCACGCAGGTTACGCGGTGGCCCATCTCGGCAAAGCACACTGCCGCAACGAGTCCGACATACCCGGACCCGATTACACAGATATTTACAGGTTTAGACATGAGTAATTTGATCTCGTTTCTCGCTATGCGCAGATTCAGGCTGGCTTTTCTATCTTACGGATGACTACCTGAAGTTTAGCAGCCCAAGGCAGCATGGGCAAACGCTCAACCATGCGCAGGCATCCGCCGTTGCAGGCCCTCGGCTCTTCACGGCGGCATCCACTCTGGGCAGGTTTGTGCGATGCAACCGAATCGCGATTCAGCCGCGGTGTCTAAAACCGACAATCCCACATTCGGTCCAAATGATTATGATTGCATTGCCGAGCTTGCGGATATTCTTGCGAGTTTGCGCGGGAATTCGCTGAATCGGCGAAAATAAGGCGCAATGACTAACCAGCTGCGAACTTTGTTGCATGGCGCCGGCCTCCTGCTGGTGGTGGGAGCGTGGCAGTGTACCGCCAGGCCGGCACATGCGCAGGGCAGCACTGCATTTACTACGACAACCAAGAGCAAGGAAAAGGATCGGGAATTGCAAGGCCGGCTCCCTGGCAAGCCTTCGCTTGAACCCGTCTTCTCAATACCCGTGGAGCCGCTTGGATTTTCAGCCCCCGGAGCCATCTACCTGGGACAGCGAAATGTGCTGGCTTCTCTCGACTTCATTGACGAGGACCGGCTGCTCTTCACGTTTCGGGTGCCAGGCCTCCTCCACCGCGACGCCGCCAACAACTCATCGAGCGAGGAGCGAAGAATTCGCGCGGTGGTTTTGTCGCTGCCGACCGGCACAATTACCGCTGAGGCGCTTTGGACCGTCCATGACCGTATCCGCTACCTGTGGATGCTCAAGGACGGCCACTTCCTGTTGCGCGACCGGGACGGACTGCAGCAAGGCAACGCCGCACTGGAACTCAAGCCTCTTTTGCATTTTCCCGGGCCATTGCAGTGGATGGAAATGGACCCGGCCCAGGACCTTTTGATCACCAACAGCCGTGAGCCCGTTGAGGTTGCCGAGCGTGCGGGCGATGTGCCAAAACCGGCCGCCGCTCAGGCCACCATAAGCGTGGACGGGCAAAAATCCGGCGCTCCTGATCCCGCCGCGCCAAGCTTGGTTGTCCGCATTCTTGAGCGCGGCTCCGGCAAGGTCATGCTGGTAAGCCGCACCCGCGTTCCCGTGCATCTCCCTATCAACTCCGACGGCTACGTGGAAAGCCTGCGCGGCGATGGAGAGCGATGGATGCTCAATCTCAACTATTTCAGCGGGGGCAGCAGGGTTCTGGGCCGCGTCAGTTCACTTTGCCCGCCAAGCATCGACTTCGTTTCTCAGCAGGAGCTGCTTGTCACGGGCTGCGAAACTGGCGGAGGACAGCGGCTCGTCGCCCTTTCCACGGACGGCCATCAGCTTTGGGAAGCTTCCAGCCCATCCCAGACCATCTGGCCGCAGTTGGTGATGGCGCCCAACGGTTCCCGGATGGCCCGCGAAACCCTGGTGGTCAACCACGAAATCAACGCCTACTCCCCGCTCGACACGGATGACATCAAGGGCCAGCTTGTGCAGGTGTTTAACGCCGCCGACGGCGCCGTTGCGCTGCAGACATCCGCCAGTCCCCCGCTTGATGCTGGAGGGAACGTTGCCTTCTCCGCTTCTGGCCGTCGCGTTGCCGTCGTCAACGCCGGCGCTATCCAGGTCTTCGAACTCCCTGAGCCACCGCTGACTAAGAACGACCCCAAGACGCCGGCTGCACGCTGACCAGTACCCCTACAAACATCCCGGCGCCAGCGGCACGCTCCCGTCCAGCCAGTGCAAATAGGTGGCGATGCTGTGGTAGCAGCCGAGATTCTTACTCCCAAACGCCGCCGAGTCGAAGCTGTACGCTACGTCGACGTGCTCATCATCCAGAAGGAACGGGATGGTCGGCGGGAGCTTGGGAACGACATCGCGCGTATTGACGATGCGCCACGAGGCGAACGGGAGGCTCTGGAACACATGCTTGAACTCAAGATTTCCCACCTTCGGCGAAGCAAGCGTGCTGATAAGTGAGATGTCGAATTTCCGCTTGGCTCTGTTCTCGAGAGCGAAAAGCTTGGCCAGCGCAGAGCCCAGGCTGTGCCCGGTCACAATGGTGGGACGGTCTTGGCGGGTGCGGCCTTGAGCAAATGCATGCGCAACGCCCCGCTCGCCCTCGCGTCGAAGGGCAAGCTGTTCCAACTGATCGCCAAACGAGCCGGTAAGTTCAGGCTCCATCACATTGGCTGCCACCTGTCCCGGGGCAACGTGGGGGACCGGAACAACCTTGATGGTCGAGTAGATATTGTCGAAGCCAAAAGCCACGCGGCCTGCTGAGGGCACCTGCTTGAACGGCACCATGACGATGGAAGCCGCGTCGTCGAGCCACTCAATGATTCCTTCAGTTCCTCGAATCGCGATGATCCGGTTGTCGGGGTTGGCGATCTCGTGCACGACGATGCCGTAGAATTTCGGTTCTCTGATCTGGAGCAGGAAGTCCGACATGTTTATCCACGCGGAGAGCTCCCAGCCGAGCGGAATGTGCAATGGAGCAGGACGAAGGTTTTGCTCGTCTGCCTGGAACATGTCGTGGGCCGCGGCAACAAACTGGCCGTAGAAAGCTGCCTGTTTGGGGTCAAGCGGAGTATCCATCGTGAATTTCCCTTCAGAGTCGTGTGCACGGATAGTACTGCTGAGCGCGGCAAAGCTCAATTCAATTCATTTGCTCTCGTTTGAACGCACGAAAAGACAGTTCCCGCGATCAGTTTGCACAGCAATGGCCACTCCCATTTCCCCTGATTTCAGGATCGAAGAAGTGAAGGAGAGATCTTTTATCAGTCAGGAAGGAAGGAACAAGTGCCGGAATCGTGCATTTGACCCGCGGATCGCCGTCTTTCCCGTTCGAGCCGCCTTGCACCCGTGTAAACTTGCCAATGGGAGATTTTTCTTGTCCACGGCCCTCCTTCAATTTACGGCTGCGGCGGCCACTGACCGCGGTCGCAAGCGCCCGTCCAACGAAGATGCATTTGGCTTTTCAGTGGAGGATGGCGTCTACCTCGTCTGTGACGGCATGGGCGGCGCCGCGGCCGGGGAGATAGCCAGCTCAATTGCCGTGGATGAGTTGCTTCGCCTGCTAACCGCCAACGCAACCGGTGAGGATGCGCCCGGCCCGATGCCGGCCCGCGCGGAACAAGCTATCTGCGCCGCCAATGAGGCCATCTACTCCCGCTCCCAGCGCAATTACAAGCTCAGCGGCATGGGCACTACCCTGGTCGGCTTGCTGGTCGAGGAGCGCCGCATCTGGGTCCTCAATGTTGGCGACAGCCGTTGCTACCGGCTGCGCGGCCGCTCTCTTGAGCAAATTACGAATGACCACTCCCTGGTTGAGGAACAGGTGCGCCTTGGCCGCATGTCTCGCTTCGACGCCCAGCGATCGCCGCTGCGGAATGTTATTACTCGCGCACTCGGAACACAGTGCCGGGTTACACCGGACATCTTCGAATTGGCACCCGAGCCGGGCGACCTTTTCCTGCTCTGTTCTGACGGTTTGACTCGTGAGCTCTCTGACCCAATGATCGAGTCAATCTTGGAGGCTGGCGAAATTGATCAGCCGTTGGACGCCCTCTGTTCGCGCCTGGTAGATGCCGCCAAGAAAGCCGGCGGTCACGACAACATTACCTGCATCCTCGTCCGCGCCAGCGAATGAAGCCGCTGTCTTTCGCAAGACTGAGCAAGTTCAGCTCACCGCCGCAGGCTTGAGGCGCGCACTACCAGTCTGGGTGTCACCGTCTGAATTTTCCGCCGTGCTGGAGCCTTCCCTGATAGGAGGCTCAGAGCCAACTCCGCTGCCAGCCTGCCGATCGCGGTACTGTCCTGGTCAATCGACGTCAGCGGAACTCGCAGGAAATCCGAATACAGTACGTTGCCGCAACCGACGACGGCGATGTCTTCAGGGATTCGGAGTCCGGCGTCCAGGATGGCCCGCATCGTTCCCAGCGCAATCGGATCGTTGAAGCAGAAAACTCCGTCTGGAGTCCGCTTGAGTGCCAGCAGTTTCCTGGCTGCCTCATAGCCTCCGGGTTCGCCGCGGTCGTCGCCGGAGGTCCCGATTGGGACAACGTACTCCGCCAGCGGCTCACGTCCATGCGCAGCCAATGCCTTGGTGAACCCGAGAAGCCGGCCGATGGCAGTGCTGGTCTGCGGCCCGCGGATGTGGGCGATTCTGCGGCATCCCTGTTCAATCAGGTGGTTCGTGGCCAGTAATCCCACTGCCTCATCATCCACGCCGACAAAATTCGCCGTAAGCCCTTCGAACCGTCGATCGATCAGAATGTACGGCGTTTGCCTCTTTTCAATGTGCCGTAGCGTTTCCCCGTTCGACTGCGCGGAGGCAATCAGCAGTACGTCGACCCGCCGCGCGAGCAACTGCTCAATCTCCTGGCGCTCAAGCTCTCCGTCTTCCTCTGAAGACGTGATGATCAGGCTGTACCCGTGGCCCCGGATTGCCGCCGAGATCGCTTTGGCGACCTGGGCAAAAAAGGGGTGCAGCAGGTCCGGAACCACCAGGCCAATCGTCCAACTTCGCCCGGTGATCAGGGCCCGCGCGGCGAAGTTGGGCTGGTAATTCAGTTCCTCCATGCGCTTCAGAATCCGGCTTCGGGTCCTTTCCGCAATGTCAGGGTGGCCGCGCAGCGCCTTGGAAATGGTCACCGTGGAAAGACCCATGTCCTGCGCGATGTCTTTCATGCGGACGGCAAGCCTGGCGCGTCCTGTTTGAGTTTTCGCGCCGAAATCCGGAAGACTCTTCATGAAATCCTCGCTTACTTTCGTGCCGGTGACCACGACACTGCACGCGTGCGCCAGCGCCGTCCTGATCGCAGCTTAATCGATAACTATATCTTTTCCGAATGGGAATTTCATGTTGACATCTTCCGCGCCGGCGCGTATTCTTCCGTCGTCACAGTTATCGATAACTATCGTAATCCCAGGGAGCCTTTATGGGCAACGAAATCGCATACGCAGCAGTCGCCATCGACCCCGCTTCCGTTCCGCAGAGAACGCTTTCCACAGGGTCGAAAATGCCCGCGGTCGGCCTGGGAACCTTCGGGTCGGATCACGTCACGCCTGCGCAGGTGGCAGCGGCAGTCCAGGGCGCGGCCGCCTGCGGCTACCGGCATTTCGACTGCGCTTCCGTCTACGGCAATGAATCCGAAGTCGGAGCCGCGCTTGAGGCCGTCATCCGTCGCGGCGTGAAGCGCGAAGAGCTTTGGATCACTTCAAAGCTCTGGAATGACAAGCATGGCGAAGACGAAGTCATCGCGTCTTGCCGCAAATCCCTCGCCAATCTTCGCCTTGAGTACCTTGATCTCTACCTGGTTCACTGGCCCTTTCCCAACTTCCATCCGCCAGGCTGCGATGTGAGTTCGCGCAGCGCCGACGCCAAGCCGTACATCCACGAAAACTACATGAAGACCTGGCGCAAGATGGAAGAGCTTGTTGACCTCGGCCTGGTTCGTCATATAGGGACCTCGAATATGACCATCCCGAAGCTGCAACTTGTTTTGCGGGATGCCCGAATAAAGCCCGCGGTCAACGAGATGGAATTGCATCCGCATTTTCAGCAGCCTGAGCTATTCAAATTCGTCGTCGAGAATGGCATTGAGCCCATCGGCTACTGTCCAATCGGTTCACCCGGCCGCCCTGAACGCGATCGCACGGCGGAAGATACCGCTCCCACCGAAGATCCGGTGATTATTGAGATTGCAAAGTGTCACGGCATTCATCCTGCGGTGGTGTGCATCAAGTGGGCAGTTCAGCGCGGCCAAACGCCGATTCCGTTCTCGATCAACAACTATCGCGCCAATCTGGCTGGTGCGATCAGCGATCCACTGAGCACGGAAGAGATGGAACAAATCGCCGCCATCGACCGTGGCTGCCGCCTGATCAAAGGCCAGGTCTTTCTGTGGAAAGACGGTCAAACCTGGGAAGACCTCTGGGATATTCACGGAGAGATTACGCCGGCCTGAGATGGCCTCGACAAATCGATCTGGCAACACGCGTCAGGAGTAAAGAAATGTCAACCACAATGACCGCGGCGTTCTTGCCCGGCGACAGCACCGTAGAGATGCGAACCGTGGACGTGCCGGCTCCGGGCCACGGCGAAGTGTTGCTGCGGGTGAAGGCGTCTACCATCTGTGGCTCGGATATTCGCTGCATCTATCACGAGCATCTTGGCAAGGGGCCAGAGGGCTATCAGGGTGTGATTGCAGGCCACGAGCCATGCGGCCAAATTGTCGCCACCGGCCCAGGCTGCCGGCGCTTCAAGACAGGCGATCGCGCCATTGTGTATCACATCTCAGGGTGCGGCGTGTGCAACGATTGCCGGCGCGGCTACATGATCTCCTGCACCAGTGAGAAGTATCGCCGAGCTTACGGATGGCAGCGCGATGGCGGAATGGCGGACTACATGGTCGCCGAAGAAAAGGATCTGATCGCGCTGCCTGATGAGCTGTCCTATGCCGATGGAGCGCAGGTTGCCTGCGGCTTCGGCACCGTTTACGAGGGGCTGGAAAAAATCGGCATCAACGGCAACCACGCTGTACTGATTACGGGTCTGGGCCCGGTGGGTTTGGCTACTGGCGCTCTTTGCCGCAAACTTGGCGCAAACAAAATCATCGGCATTGATGTGGTTGCGGAACGCATGCAGATTGCACTGGATCTCGGCTTATGCGATGTCGTGCTGGCCTCTGGCCCCGACAACGTGGAACAGGTTAAGGAAATTACTGGTGGCTTTGGCGTGGAGCGCGCAGTGGACTGTTCCGCGCACCACGCGGCGAGAGCCACAGCCATCCGCGCCACGCGCAAATGGGGAAAGATTGTTTTCATCGGCGAAGGCGGGCGGGTTGAAATCAATCCCTCACCAGACATGATTCACGATCAGAAAACCCTGTATGGCTCATGGGTCACTTCCACCTGGCTGATGGAGGAGTTGGTCGAGCGGCTGGTGCGATGGAACCTGCATCCCGCCGATATCATTACGCACAGGTTCCCACTCGATCGTGCCAGCGAAGCCTATGCGCTGATGGCCTCCGGAAAGTGCGGCAAAGTAGCAGTCTGCGCTGATGAAGAGCTAATTCAGTGATACTGCGAAGGAGCAAGCCATGAGCCAGGTAGCCGCCGCCATAGAGTGGAAGAGTCAACTAGCTGCCGCGCTGCGCCTCTTCGGTCATCGCAATTGGATCGTCGTTGCGGATTCAGCATATCCCGCGCAGTCGAGCCCTGGGATTGAGACCGTAGCATCAGACAGCGATCAGGTTCACGTGCTGCGAACCGTTGTCGAAGGAATCTCTGCCAGCAGCCACGTCCGGGCCAATATCTACCTCGACCACGAACTCGATTTTCTATCGGAGCAGGATGCGCCAGGCGTCGTAAACTACCGGCACGAATTGCAAACCATTCTTCGCGGCACCAGCGTCCTCAAGGTGCCACATGAGCAAATCATTCATAAACTCGATCAGTCCGCAGAGTTGTTTCGCATCCTCATCATCAAGACGGGATTCACCGTCCCTTACACATCTGTTTTCCTCGAACTCGATTGCGGCTACTGGAGCGCCGATGCAGAATCACGGCTACGCGCGGCCATCGCAAATACCGAACCGAAGTAAATCCCGCTGCCTTGCGAGGAACTTGTAAGATTGCAGGCGTGAACCCCGGCCCAGTTTGAAACACGAAAGGAAAAACCGAATGGCATTGAACAGGCGCAAGCTACTCCAGATGATGGGCGGTGCATCGGCCGCTCTGGCTCTTCCACGATTCGCAAGAGCGCAGAGCGCAAACTTTGCACCGACACGGCAGTCGCTTCAGGCATACCGCATTCCCGAGTGGTATCGCGACGCCAAGTTCGGCATCTGGGCGCATTGGGGGCCGCAGTCAGCGATTGAATATGGCGATTGGTATGCGCGAACCATGTACGAAGAGGGTTCGCCGCAGTATCGGTACCATGTGGAGACGTATGGTCATCCCTCCAAGGTCGGCTACAAGGACCTGGTGAATAACTGGAAGGCCGCCAAGTGGGACCCGGACCATTTGATGAGCCTTTACAAGAAGGCCGGTGCGAAGTACTTCGTCAGCATGGGCGTGCATCACGATAACTTCGACCTGTGGGACTCAAAGCATAACCGCTGGAACGCTGTGAACATGGGCCCAAAGCGCGATGTTGTAGGCACATGGCAGAAGGCGGCGCAGAAGCAGGGCTTGCGTTTTGGCGTGAGCGAACATCTCTGGATCAGTTACAAATGGTGGGCGCCGAGTCACATGGCGGACAAGTCAGGACCGCTGACCGGCGTCTCCTATGACGGCGCCGATCCGCAGTTTGCCGACCTGTATCATGACGCGGACTGCGCACGCTTCGGAGACAAGCTCGACTGGAACGACGACGGAATTCCTGACTCGTGGAAGCAACATTATTTCAATCGCATTACCGATCTGATCGACAAGTATCAACCCGACTTGCTTTACACCGATGGCCATCTGCCCTTTGAGGACTATGGGCTGAAGGTTGTTTCGCACCTTTACAACGTGAGTGCGCAGTTGCATGGCGGGACGACGGAATCGGTTTATACAAGCAAGGAGAGTTCAGACTGCGCGGTGGGGACCTGCCTGCTCGATCATGAGCGCGGGGTCTCGGACGGGATCGCAAAGAATCCCTGGCAGACCGACACCTGCATTGGCCAATGGCATTACAACCGCGGCGAGAAATACAAGTCAGCCAAGAAAGTGATCGACCTGCTCACCGATATCGTCAGCAAGAACGGCAACCTGCTTTTGAACTTCCCGCTGCCCAACTCGGGCGAACTGGATTTTGAAGAAATGGTCACTCTCAACGGTATCACCGAATGGATGTCGGTCAACAGCGAAGGCATCTACAGTTCGCGCCCATGGAAGATTTATGGCGAAGGTCCATCGACCAAAGTCAAAATCGAGACAGGGAACTTCAATGAAGACAAGTCGAAGGACTTGACCGCGGAAGATGTTCGCTTCACCACCAAAGACAGCACACTGTACGCGTTTGTGATGGGCTGGCCGGAGAAGGCGGCTGTTGTCAATTCTCTTGGCGTTGCCAGCGATCAGATGCCGGGCAAAATCCGCAATGTTGAGTTGCTCGGATACAAGGGCGATTTGAAATGGAAGCAGGACGAGTCGTCCCTGCGCGTCGAGATGCCTGCGGAAAAACTCTCCGATATCGGCATCACGCTGAAGGTCGCGCTGGCGTAGCGAAGAAAACGGCGCTGGACGACGATCATTGCAAGTGGATGGGCCGGAATGGGTTTGAGGATCTCCTGAGTTGTGGAGAGATTTCAACTCTTTCCGGCCTTGCGTGTTTTGCACAAGCGGCACAGTCCTTGTTCACCGGCAGCATGTACGATGAACAAGGACCTATGATGAAAGAAGCAAAAACCCTCTCTCCCGAAATCCTCCTTCATATTGCAAAAACCCTGAATCTGCCCATGCGCGGTATCGTTGCGGTCATTGAGTTGCTCGACGATGGTGGCACTGTCCCTTTTATCGCTCGCTATCGCAAAGAGGCGACAGGCAACCTGGATGAAGTGCAGATTCGCGACATCGAAGAGAAGCTCGCCTACTTTCGAGATCTCGCCGAGCGCCGGCAAACCATCCTTGCTTCCATTGCCGAACAGGGCAAGCTGGCGGATGACCTCAAGGCTCGCATAGAAGCCACGCTCGATAAGAACGAGCTTGAAGACCTGTACCTTCCCTACAAACCCAAGCGCCGCACCAAGGCCACCATTGCCCGCGAGAAAGGCCTGGAGCCGTTGGCGCAGTACCTGTGGGCGCAGCAGAATGCGACCGAGCCGCTGGAGAAGTTTGCCGCCGGGTTTGTGAATGCAGAACTCGGGGTAGCAACCGCGGACGAGGCGCTCGAGGGTGCGCGCCACATTGTCGCCGAACGGATCAGCGAAGACGCCGACCTGCGCAAGGCGCTGCGCACACTGGTCTTTGACGAGGGAGTTGTAGTCAGCCGCAAGTCGACGGATGCGGTGGACGATCAGGAAAAGTTCAAGATGTACTACGAGTACAGCGAACCTGTGAAGTCCATCCCATCGCATCGCATGCTGGCCATCCGCCGCGGCGAAGGCGAGAACGTGCTCTACTTCCTCATCGAAGTCGAGACGGAGCGCGCCATTGCCATCATGCAGCGCCATGTGCTGCGGCAGCGCGGCGACTGGACACGTCAACTCGAGCTCGCCATTGATGACGCGTGGAAGCGGCTGCTGAATTCTTCCATTCAGGGCGAGATTCGTCTGGAACTGAAGAAGCGCTCTGACACCGAGGCGATCAAGGTCTTCCGCGATAATCTTTACAACTTGCTTCTCGCTCCGCCTGCAGGTCCCATATCAGTGCTTGGAATCGATCCCGGCCTGCGCACTGGATGCAAAGTTGCCGTGGTCGATAACACAGGCAAGCTGCTTGCGCACGACGTCTTCTACCTGCACACATCCAAGCACGGCAATGCCGAGGCTGCGCCAAAACTTGAAGCCCTCCTCCGCAAACACAACGTCCGCGCCATCGCCATCGGCAATGGCACGGCCTCGCGTGAGACGGATGCGTTCGTACGCGACTTCCTCCGCGAAAAAGGAATCAGCGATATCTTCTCTGTCACCGTGAGTGAGTCCGGCGCAAGTGTCTACTCCGCTTCTGCAATTGCCCGCCAGGAGTTTCCCGATCTCGATCTCACTGTGCGCGGCGCCATCTCCATCGCCCGCAGATTGCAGGATCCGCTCTCGGAATTGGTGAAGGTGGATCCCAAGTCCATCGGCGTCGGACAATACCAGCACGATGTCGATCAGCGGCAGCTGCAGGAGTCGCTTGAAACGGTGATTGAAAGCTGCGTCAACAAGGTCGGCGTCGATCTGAATACAGCTTCGTGGACCCTGCTTCGCTTCGTCGCCGGAATCACCGAGCGCACAGCGCTGAGCATCGTGAACCATCGCAATGAGAAGGGCAGCTTCCGCTCTCGCGCGCAGGTGCTTGAAGTGGCCGGAATCGGCCCCAAGACCTTCGAGCAGGCCGCGGGGTTTCTGCGCATTCGCAACGGCGACAATCCGCTCGACATGACGGCGGTTCATCCCGAGTCGTACCCGGTAGTGGAGCAGATTGCCGGGCTCCTCGATGCTTCGGTCGAACAACTTATTCAACGGCCAGAACTACTCGAACAGGTAGACCGCGGCAAGCTCTCGGCCGGCGCATTCACGGTCAACGATATTCTTGCCGAGCTGCGCAAGCCGGGCCGCGATCCGCGCGACACGTTTGTTGCGCCAAGCTTCCGCGAAGAGGTGAGGGAACTGTCGGACGTGCAGGCGGGCATGGTGCTTGAGGGCGTTGTGACAAATGTGACCAAGTTCGGCGCGTTCATTGACATCGGCGTCCACCAGGACGGTCTCGTCCACATCAGCGAACTCTCCAATCGTTTTATCAAGGAGCCTTCGGAGGCCGTCAAGACCGGGCAGATTGTGAAGGTGAAAGTGTTAAGCGTCGACGCGAAAGCCAAACGCATCGCCTTGTCCATCAAGCAACTCACCGCGCCGACGCCCCGTCCCGCGACTCAGCAGCCACAGCCAGTCCCCAAACCGGAACTATCATTGAACGAAAAATTTGCCGCGTTCGCTACGAAATGGAAAGTACGCTAAGCCCCGGGGGAATGCTCACCGAGATTTGCGAGCATACAGCGCGGCGCGGATGAGGCCGCTTCCGGTTCGCCATGCAGGTTCCCAGGCAGGCGCTTAAAGTGTTCCCTGGTCTTCCGGATCCCGAAGCGGTTGGAAGGCCTCGTACTTTGCGCGGTGAGCCTTAAGTTTGAAGATCAAGCTGGCGTCTCCCTGTTTGCCGGCTACGGTGATGGCCTGGTCCACGGCGTCCTTGGCCCGGTCAAAGCGTCCGGTTTCGGCGTATGCGGCTGAAAGCGTGTCCAGCACGGAACTGTCCTTCGACTGGGTCAAGTCTCGCGCGCGCTCAGCCAGTATTACGGCCTCGGGTCCATCACGCACGGCAGCGTCGGCGCTGGTGGCCATGAGGCTCGCGGCCAGGACCAGCACTGAGACCCGATCGGGTTCATCATCCAGCGCCAGTCGCAGTTGGGCAAGAGCGTCGGCATATTCTCCCTGCACATAAAAGGCGAATCCCAGCGCTTCGTGCGCCTGGAAGAACCTCGGATAGATGCGAACGGAGTTCTTCCAGGCTGCAATGGCTTCGTCAATGTTCTGCTCTCGCATATGTACGGCGCCCAAGCTATAGAAGGCTTCCAGAAACTCCGGATTCACCTGGGTCGCTTTCTGGAGATAGAAAATAGCTTCCTTCGACTTGCCCGCGGCCATCAGAGCACCGCCCATGCCGAAGTTTACGCGCGCGTCTTCCGGATTCATGGCGATGGCTTTCTGCCAGGCCTCGAATGCGCCGGCCTGGTCTCCTTTTGCCTGCAAATCTGCAGCATCATCCATCAGCTTGTAGAAATCTGAGGCCGGGGAGGCGATGTCGAGAATCCCGTCCTGAGGGATATTGACGAACTCGGGCAGGTTCACTGCGCGATTGGCGGCCGTGGAGTTATCAATCAGGATCGGCGGCGAGTCGTTTCCGTCCGCATCAATGTGAGTGAGATACATCTGTGTGTAAGGCGAGCGGCTCTTCGAGGAAAACACCAGCCAGCGCCCGTTCGGCGAAAAACTGTGCCAGGAGTTCATCAGACTGGTATTGCAGCGCATCCGGCGCGCCACTCCGCCGGTCGCGGGCACAATGAAGAGTTCGCTATCCGGGCGCATCAACTGCGCGTTGCGGTTTTTGACAAAGACAATCCAGCGTCCGTCGGGAGAGATCTTGGGGAAGTTGTTGCTCATCCCGTTGTTTGAAGCTCCCTGGATCGGCTCTGCACCTCCGCCCTTTCCGTCGTTGAAGGGCACACGGTACAGGTCATACTTGATTGGCACTTCATTCGCATCATTGGCTTCCGTCGGCAGCGGCACGTTGTTTGGATGCGGTTCCCGGGCCTCGGCGCGAACGAAGACAACATACTTTCCATCCGGACTCCAGACGCCATCCGTCTGCACGAATCGTGGGTCGTCCGCGCCCGGCAGCGGCTGCCTGCGCCGGGTCTCGCGGCTGTACCAGGTGAGGATGCCCCTGGTTGGGTAAAACACCTGCAGGAAGCGATAGTCCTTGAAGTTGGTGACAAAATAGGAACTGCCGATCGACTCGTCTCGACCGGCAAATGTGGTCAGCACATACTTTCCATCCGGGGAAACCTGCGACATGAATCCAACCCGCGATTGCCCCACGCGCATATCCTGATTCCAGGAGACAGTGTCTTCGCTGCGAATGGCCATGTGCTGCTGAACAGGAACCACCGCGTACAGGCCCTTGTCATTGGCGGGACCATCCACATCCATGCCCATCGACTTGCCGTCGGCAGAAAACGAGTGGCAGTTGGCGCAGGTGTGAAGCCCGGTCATCAACAACCGGCTCTCAGGCTTGCTGATATCGCGAAGCCGCCACGCGATCAGGCTCATCTTGGCAGGCGCCAGCGGTTGCACCACATGATTGTCTCCCTCGAAGGGCATCAGTGGCACATCGCGATAGAAGATCGGTGCTCCAACCGGGTCACTGGAGGTCGTGAGAGTGACACGCCCATGGCTTACACCGCGGCTCGCGTCATCCAGTCCGGTGAATTCGACTGTTGCCGTACGGCCTGCGGAGTGCTTCTTGATCAACGCCCAGGTGTCGGCGTCAGGCTTCCAGGTATGCGCGGCGGCCTGCTCCGGCGTTAGAAACGGCGGCTTATTGGCCGAGGAGACAGCGCGTGGATCAACCTCGCCCAGTTTCATGCCCTTACCGGAGGATACGGCGCGTATCTGTTTTGCGTGATCCCCAAAGCTGACATCGATACGCCAGGATCGAGCCGACTGCTCCGCATCGCGCCACAGGAAGGTGGGCGCAACCATGTCGGGAGGGAATATTGATGCATCCTGCGGATAATCCACCGTGATGGAGGCCTTCCCGGCGTCCGTCGCATCCTGACCCGCGGCGCTCATTTTTCTCGCCGTGGCAAGAACCGTCAGCCCCGGTCCCCCCGTGGCCACAACATCGCGCAGAAACGGCACAAGAAGAGCAGCAGCCCCCAGAATCGGAACTCCCACCGCCAGCAATCGACCCGCCCTGTTGCGCGGCACAGCCTCTTCAACGCGAATGCAACACCCCTTCCAATCCAGATTCAACCCTAGCGGTGGAGCTGTACTGGCAGGCTGTGATCTGGGTCACAGGGAGGAACTTCTCCTCCACCACGAGATGGACTGGAATTGGCGGAGATGGTCCTGTCCCGCGTTGTCTCGCCAATTCGATCAAGATTACCCGTGCGAGATCGAGCCCTTATTCGGACTCCAGTTGATGACATGGTAAGTGGCCGGGGTGACGCCGATGTTGCGGAATCCATGCAGGCTGTTGGATGCGTTGAAGACTACGGAACCGGCGCCAACCTTGATCCAATTGCCATCGGACAGCGTTTCGCATTGTCCCTCGCGGAGGATGATCAGCTCTTCATTTACATGGCGGTGCGGTGGATGCGATTCGAGACCGGGGTTGAGCGTGGTGACATGCATCTCCAGATGGTCAAGCGTCGCCGTGGGGCTGTCGCATAGCGATCGGACCTCGCCAACCGCCGTTTTGACCGGCTTCATGTCGTCCCATGCAAAGACGGTGGGGCCGAGAATGGGTTGGTCCCCGGCCGCCATTGCGATACCTTTCAGAGCGCCTGGGATGGCAATCAATCCGACGAGTGCGTTGCGTCTGGTAATCATGACTCCCTTTCCTGACCAACAAATGAGAATACGATCTTTATAGCTTCCAACCTTGGAAACCTGGTTTGCGGCGGGTACGCTCGATGTACTCCATCGCTAATCCTGCAGTGTCACGGCGGTCGCACCGCGCTGCGCCTTAATGACTAATTCGGCAGCGAGCAGGCATTGGGCCTGATCCTGTGCGTCGTGCGTTCTATTTACAACATCTGCGACAAACTGGGGTCCAAACGGAAGCGGCATGTTATTGCAGTCGATGTATGTCGCTTGCTTGTTGTCGACAAGGAATAGGTTGTTCCCCTGGCGCCCAACCGCCACGTTGATATATTTACGAATTTCGATGTAGCCGTTTGTCCCGAGAATGAACAATCGTCCATCTCCCCATGTGGCCAGGCCGTCGGGCGTAAACCAATCCAGGCGCACGTAACCGAGACCGCGATCGCCGCGCAGCACCATGTCGCCAAAATCCTGGAAGCGCGGATGTTCGGGGTGGCGGACGTTGGCAACCTGGGACTCGACAATCTCCGCCTGCTTTGACCCGGTGTAGAAGAGAAACTGATCTACCTGGTGCGAACCGATGTCGCAGAGAATGCCGCCGTACTGATCCGGATTCCAGAACCAATCCGGCCTTCCCGTGCCGCCGCCGGCATCGCCTCGATTCTGGACGACCTGATGGGGCGCGATGTTGATGGTCTGAATCACTCTGCCGATGGCCCCCTGCTGGATGAGAACGCCGGCATAGACGGCGGCCTTCACCTCGAGCCGTTCGCTATACAGGATGGCGTAAATGCGACTTGTCTCGGCAATGGTCAGGCGCAATTCAGCGAGCTGCTCGAGCGTTGTGACGCCGGGCTTGTCAGAAAGAAAGTCCTTGCCGTGCTTCATTGCGCGAACGCCAAAGGGCGCGCGTTCGTTTGCGATTTGCGAACTCAGGACAAGCTGCACCGAGGCATCGTTCAGAATCTCGTCTTGCGTCTTGACGATCTTGACAGCAGGGAATCGCTTTGCAAAACCCGCCAGCTTGTCTTGCTCGCCACCCCACGCCGCCACGAGTTCTCCGCCGCCGCGCTGGATCGCGGCGATCATGCCATAGATGTGATCGTGGCTCATTCCGCAAACGGCGAATTTGATGCGATACTTCGGTGCCTCGTCGGCCAGTGCAGGCGCTTGAACCGCAGTCTCGATTACGGACCCCCGCTGGTTGCCTGCACCAATCATCCATTCCGGCATGCCGGCCATGATGGCTACCGACCCCAATCCAGTCTGCTTCAGAAAACTTCGCCGGCCTGCATCTCGGTTCTTCATTCTGTCTCCAAACCCACGGCTGCTCAGAGTCACGCGAATCCGTCTCGCTCACAGTCTTTGAAAGTCTACCGCGAGTCAAGAGAGTGGGGGAGACGAGGATTGCTCCGCTCTACTTCAAAGCCGGCTCTCCAGTGCACACGGATCGAGTGTTTGGCGAGCCACAATGTCCGGAAAACTCCCTTTCGGCCGAGAATATTGTGATCAATGAACGCTGGGTAGAATCTTTCGCGAAAGAGCGAATCTACAGTTAGATTCGCTTATCCGGGATCGGGACATTCTCCAAGGGAAAATCGTCATGGCAGGAAATGCAGACGTTCCGGTCCCCCGCCACCTAACTCGCGACCGGATTTAGCAACCTCCGCAATTCTCGATGCAATGTTCTGGATCGAGGCGGTGCAGAACCCGCATGGGACTACCTTCCTGCAACTCCAGTACACCCAGACAGCGATTTTAAACTTTCTTGGGAACGACTGGCCCCATATCACAGTTGCGACTGTGACGAAAATTGCTTTAGGAGTTTGAGGAGCCCGTTCGCGAGTTTTTCGACGAACTCGACACCCACTTGAGAAATGAGAAAAGACTTCAGCTCTCTCAGGCTGTTTTTGCGGTCTGGTTCTCACGCCCGTAATGCTGCTTCAGGTTGCCTGGCGTAATGAGTTGATGCTTGATAAACACTGCGTTAGGAACCGAAACTCTTTGAGTAAGGATGTCTGAAGCAAGCGCGATGAGTTGCTCGCCGTATCGCTCTGGGAAATAGGCGACCGAGCCAATGAAACGTGAGTTGGATTTTCGCATCTGCAGGCGAGCCTCAATTGACCCATTCTGTCCTACGATCGCACAGTCCTGGAGTCGACCGGCTTCCTTGAAAGCCTCCAATGCGCCGAGTGCGCTTGGATCGAAGATGGCGCTAACAAGAATCCGCTTTGCCTTGGACTTGGCGAGGTGTCGCCGGACGCTTTCACGGCTTAAATCGAACTGCCAGTCACCGTTTACCGTCGATATCTTTGCCTGCGCGGAATTGGGAAGCACCTCGTTGATCCCCAAGAGGCATCCAGTGAGCCTTGCCTCTGGCAAGGATCCAGCTCGCGGGGCGCCGATCAAGAGGATTTCATCCACTTCCCCATTCCAGTGCCGCTGAGCCCAGTGCGCGAGATAACGCCCCGCCGTTAGCCCTGCATGACAATTATCCACGCCAAAGTAGATAGCGTTGGGGTGAGGCATTTCGATTGCAATCAGGGGAAGTTTCCTGCAGCTGGTCCGAGTGGAAATGACAGCGGCAATCTGAGAGTAGGATTGGAACATCATGACAAGGTCAACGTTTTCGGCGAGCAGTCTTTCCACATTTTCAAGGGCAACGTCCGGATTCTGCTGGCTATTCAGCACCACCAGGTCGACTCCCGCCCGCTGCGCGCTTTCGATGAGGCCGCGCCCGACAGCGCGATAAAAGGAGGTTTCTCCAGTCTCCGCCAGGTAGCCAATTTTGTATCTTCGTCCAGGAGAGATTCCGCCGGCAAGCCGGTATTTTCGGCTTCCGTCCTTTACTACCATCCCATTCACTTGAAGTGTACTCATGAGCCGGAAGACGGTTGGCCTGCTCAGGTGCGTAAGTTCAGCGAGCTCGAATAAGGGCAAGCTGCCTTCGTTCTGGAGAATTCGCAGAAGGCGACAAGCTCGGCCCACAGATTCGATCTGGTATGGAGCTGCCGGTTTCAGTGAACTGCCCAATTCTCTTTTTATCTTCATTGGTTGATTTTTTCACCCAATGAAATCTGGCGTCAAGCAAATCTATCGGCGACTCGGGCCTGGAATGCCCATGCTCGCCAAAAGGTCGTCGGAAAACCGATTTCTTCCGTTCGTCGACAATTTCAAGAAGTTTACACAATGAAATCACGCGAATCGGCTGCGGCGCATCTTGACTGTTGTTTCATAGCACCCGTAGATTTTCGGTTGCGAAGTAATTCCCCTATTGCAATACGCTCGGAATCGCGCCTCGCCGAAAACAGAGAAGCAACAATCATTTGAATTGGAGGTCTCACCCATGTTCGACCCGATCCAGCACGCTCGCCGTGCGGCGCTCAGGCAATCAGAAACAAACGTGTCGCAGAAGTGCTACGAATTCATCAACGAATTGAGCGAGTTGAAGTTTAACCGGCAGTTCGGTTCCCGTTTTCGGGCGATGTCGATATTCCTACTACTGCTATGGTCGTTGGCGGCTGGCCATGCACAAAGTGGCGGCGCCACCGGAACGATTGTCGGAACGGTAGTGGACTCGACAGGAGCCGTAATACCGGGAGCTGAGATCAGTATTACCGAATCCGACACCAATGTCACCAATAAGACGTTTGCATCAGCCAGTGGCAATTACTCCGTTGCTTCCTTGAAGCCCGGTACATATCGCGTGACCGTTGTTGCAAAGGGGTTCTCAACCACCACGGCCCTAAACGTAGAACTGACGGTCGGATCTGAAGCGCGCGTCGACATAAAGCTTGCACCGGGTTCGGAACAGCAAACCGTCAGCGTGAATGCCGATGCGACAAGTCTGGATACGGAGAATGGAGCCATTGGGCAAGTCGTTACCGGGGACGAAATTGTTGATCTGCCTCTGAATGGCCGTAACTTCACGCAACTGCTATTGCTCAATTCAGGAGCTGTGTCCAGTAGCGGCGAACAGGGTTCTCTGCGTGCAAACGAAGGCGGTTCACTCACGATTCAGGGTTCGCGCCCAACGTCGAACCAGTACTTTCTCGATGGCATCAATATCAACGACACGTATTACCAAACGCCTGCCGTTGTCCCATCGATCGATATATTGCAGGAGTTCCAGGAGCAGACCAAGGGCTATTCGGCTGCATACGGCGGAGGTGCGAACCAACTGAATATCAGCACACGGTCTGGGGCGAACCAGGTCCACGGCACAGCCTACGACTTTTTCCGAAACGATGCTCTTGACGCAAAGGGTTACTTTACCCCCGCCGGCGCCAAAAACCCGCCACTTCGTCAAAACCAGTTCGGTTATGTGCTCAGTGGCCCAATCGTTGTTCCGCATCTCTACAACGGCCATAACAAAAGCTTCTTCCTTGCCAATTACGAGGGCTTGCGGTCAAAAACATCTACGAACAATTTTCGAAATGTCCCGACGGTGGAGGAAAAGGGCGGCCAATTCACAGATCCAATCGTGAATCCGTTCACCAAGGTTCCGTACGCGAATAACTCAATTGACCCGTCCACATTCTCCACGCTCGCCAAGAATTCCTTGAGCCACATTCCCGACCCAAACAGCACGGCCCCGCAGGGAAACTACTTCATTACATTTTCCCTGCCCACAGATTCAGACCAGCAGACCTACCGTTTCGACCAGACGATCGGAACCCACGATAGCGTCTTCGGTCGATATACTCAAACTGCCTACGTGGCTACTTCGCAAAGCACAGGCGGAAGCTTCGCGGAAGGATTGGCTAACTTCAGCGAAACGTCAAAAAGTGTCGTCGGGAGCTGGACTCATACTTTTTCTCCCACGTTGGTCAATCAGGCACGCTTCGGCTACATGAACGAAGGGGCAAACCTCGAAGGGCAGCCCACCACCGCGGCTGCACTCAACGCATTAGGCCTGCAAAACCTCTACCCATTTTCCCCGGATCTCCCGTTTCCGCTTTTCTCGTTTCGCGGCAACAACCTCAGCCCTTTCGGCGGAGACGCAGTGATTCAGCAGTTTAACGAGCAGCCTTACTCCATCTCTGACGGGGTGACCTGGAACGTCAAGAGGCACACCGTGAGCTTTGGATTGGATGTGCGTTGGTGGCACACCTACCAGAACAATCCCTCGCCTCCCGAGTTGGGCTTTGACGGTTCAGGTTCGGGCGATCCATTTGCGGATTACCTCACAGGCTATGTGGCTCAGGCAACTGCACTGGCGCCCACACCCTATGCACCAACCATTGCAACCTCCAACGCGGTGGCATACAGTTTCCGCTACTTTGCTCCCTGGGTTCAGGACGACTGGAAGATCTCTCAGAAGCTCACCATCAACGCCGGCGTTCGCTATGACTTCAACAAGAAACCGGTTGAGGACCTGGACCGCGTTTTCTGGCTCGACCCCAGCATTCCCGGAGGCGGTGAGTATACCGCCAACAAGTCGCTTATCGCGAGCGGCGTCGGCGGTTCGCTTTATGCCTACGGCGGAGAACACTTCCCAGGCCCGGCGCAGGTGCTGAATCTTGCGCCGCGCGTTGGATTTGCCTACAGGCCATCCAACAACGACAAGACTGTAATTCGCGCCGGCTACGGTATCTTCTACGACACGGCCGAGACCAAGGAAGCAGACGATGGCGGGGGCTATCCATTCGCGGAGCAGCTGACACTTACGGATGTCAGTTCGACAAGTCTGTTTCCGGTCACGCCGGCCCTGGCGCCGGTGACCAGCGCAGACCTTGGATTCCTCTTCATTCAAACCGCACGTACCCACACGCCTTACATGCAAGACTGGCAACTATCCATCGAACGCGAGGTGTTCGCAGGATGGAAAGCGGAAGTGGACTATCTTGGGTCCAAGGGTACCCACCTGCTCGGACGCGTGTGGGAAAATGCTCCAACGAAATACGATCCGGCGAATCCCACTCCAGCCTCGGCGCGTGTTCCCTATCCGAACATCGGCTTCATCCTCGACCACTTCTATGACTTCCATTCCAACTACAACGCGCTGCAGGCGAAGCTGGAGCACTCGGGAAGGGACTACAGCGCGATTCTGAGCTACACATACTCGCACAGCCTGGATGACAAGTCCTCAGAAGCGGGCATCAATGGTGACACTTCAGGGAATGGCCCTCAGAACGAATATGACTTTAGAGCCGACTATAGTTCGAGCAGCTTCGACATTACGAACAGCTTTGTAGGCAGCTTTACGGCCGACCTTCCGTTCGGCAAGGGCAAGCACTTCCTGGCCAGCAATTCATGGGCGCTTGATGCTTTGGTCGGGGGCTGGCAAGTCAACGGGATTGTCAGTCTGCGAACCGGCTTTCCGTTCTCTGTAGGTGCGACCGATATCAACTTCATCAATCAGTGCTTTGGGCAGCGAGCCGATGTTGTCGGAAACCCGAAAGCTGGAGGGTTCCAAAAGGGCGTAAACGAGTGGTTCAACACGTCGTCTTTCGTTCAGCCTGCGATGGGAAATTACGGCGACTCCTCGAGGGACATCCTTCGCGCGCCGGGAGTCGAGAACGTCGATGCTTCCTTGTTCAAGAGCTTCGCAATAATTGAGCGCTTGAACCTTCAAACTCGCTTTGAGGGATTCAATCTGTTCAATCATACAAACCTTGGATTTCCAAATGCGAGCGTTCCCCAAAGCGCTGCGCTTCCTAATCCTTCCTTCGGGACTATCGGTTCCGCTGCGCCAGGGCGGATCATCCAGATCGCGATGAAGCTTATCTGGTAGCGCCCGTTTGAAATCTGGTTGGGGGCCTGATCAAGACTCAAAGCCCCCAACTCAGTTCTTAGACAAGGCTTGGATCGTGCCCGCATGCGAGAGTCCGTGAACCACTCGCAATAAGTGCAGTTAAGCAGGCTCAGCAGAAATGCGCCGAGACCTTTTCATCTCGAGAGCTCTACAAGAGGAGCGGGAACGCTTGGACCATATGGACAGACGGAAGTTTCTAACCGGGGCAGCCGCCCTGGCAGCAAGTACTCAATTCAACTGGCGGCTGGAAGCAGAAAAACTGCGCGCCGGTGAGGGCGCATGTCAGGTCGCAGCCTACTATTTCGGGAACTATCACCTGGATGAACGCAACACCAAAGCACATGGGCCGGCTTGGACAGAATGGAACCTGGTCAAGTCAGCTACGCCCAGGTTCTCAGGGGAACGTCAACCACGAATCCCGCTTTGGGGATATGAGGATGAGGCTGACCCCAGGGTTTTCGAGAGAAAAATCGCAGTGGCCTCAGCCAGCAGAATCGATGCGTTCCTGTTCGACTGGTATTGGTACAAGGACGGACCTTTTCTGGAGTCGGTCTTGACCGACGGCTATCTCAAGGCATCGAATAATCGGGATCTTAAATTCGCAGTCATGTGGGCCAACCACGATTGGTTTGACATTCAACCGGCCAAAATGGGCGCTGAACCGGCCCTGCAGTTCGCGGGTGCTATCGGAGCTGAGCCTTTTGAGGCTATGGTCGATCGGCTTCTTGAACTATTTCAGCACCCGTCTTACATGCTTGTGGATGGCTGTCCTTATTTTTCAGTTTATGAATTGTTCAGGTTTGTTCAAGGCATGGGTGGCGTGGCAGGGGCGGCGATTGCACTGGAGAAAATGAGAGCAAAGGCGCGGGCGATAGGATTTCCGAACATCCACGTAAACGCTGTCACCTGGGGTGTGAAGCTGCTTCCCGGCCAGAGCGAGGTCGCCAACCTGCCAGAGCTTCTTGATCGATTGCACGTCGATAGTACGACCTCGTATGTCTGGATCCATCACACCCGGTTTTCGGAGAACTTTACGACCGATTATCGCGACATCCAGAATCAGTATGAGATCTATCGCGCTTCCGCTGCGAAGACATTGGGGAAGGTGTATTTTCCAAACGTTACCGTTGGGTGGGACTCAACCCCCCGGACCTGTCAGTCAGATAACTTTCGGCTGGGTGAATATCCCTATACATCTGTCATCGTCAACAACACACCCCAGGCGTTCAGGTCCGCATTGGAGTCCGCCAAGTCATTTGCGCTGGAAAATCTTCCGTCTGACAAGAGAGTGATCACTTTGAATTCCTGGAACGAGTGGACGGAAGGCAGCTATCTGGAACCCGATACTGTCAACGGGCTGGCTTACCTTGACGCGGTGCGTGAAGTGTTTGGGAGGACCTAACCTATGATTTCAGGTGGACGAACTGCCCCAACGCACCGGCATTCGAATTCTCTGTCCGGCGCTGTAAAATCGAACACCAACATGACAGTGGATCAGAAATGGATGCGAAGCATGGCGGCCGCTGTTGGCATGCTCACAGATCTGCGCGGCCTTCGTCTGAAGGTCACGATCGAAGTTGCTCTTTGCAGCGTAATCTTGATCGCCCAGTTTGCGTTTGCCGCCGACTACAAAGTCCAGAGATGGCAGGCTGTCGAAATTACGCTGACAAGTTCTGTCACGTACGAGAACCCGTTTCAAGATGTTGATGTGACCGCGATCTTCACGGGGCCAGACAAGAAAACGATCCTTCGTCCGGCGTTCTGGGACGGTGGGGCAACCTGGAAGGTCAGATTCGCACCGACGGAGGCCGGGCTGTGGACCATGACTACGAATGCAACGGACGCGAAGAACCCCGGCCTTCATCATGCAACGAGAACCGTACAATGTGACCCGTATTCAGGAGAACTGGATGTTTATAAGCACGGCTTCCTGAAAGTCAGCGGCAATGGCCGGTACTTGACCTACGCGGACGGAATCCCATTCTTCTATTTGGGAGACACACACTGGATTCTGTCTCATGAGCGATTCGATAGGTCCAACGCACCTGGCGTGGCTTCGCAGTTCAAATATACCGTCGACAAGCGCGTAAGACAGGGATTTACGGTTTTCCAATCGGAGACCAGCTTCCAGGCGCGCAGCGCGGGAATCCGGATCAACCAGGAAGCAATCGCCGATGAAGAAGCCGACGCAGACTTGAAGCATGGCTTTACGAGCGCCGACCTTCCCGGCTTCGCAAATCTCGACCGGAAGTTCAAATACATTGCAGACCAGGGCCTGGTACATGCCAATGCGGAATTCTCCTGGGTGGGCGATCCCGCCTTATTTCCGGTCTTCACCGAAGCGTACATGGCGCGGCTTGCCAAGTATTGGGTAGCTCGTTACGGGGCTTATCCAGTTATCTGGACGATAGCCCAGGAAGTTGACAAGAACTACTACGGGGCGTTCGACGCGAAGACGATCACCAAATGGTTCGCGGTTGCACAGAGCATCGCCGAGAATGATGCATATCATCACCCCGTCATGCCGCACATGGAGAGTACCGATCATACGACGAGCGCAGATTCGTGGTGGTCCGGTAAGCCGTTTCATAGCGGCTGGGCCGTGCAGTGGCAGGGCGAACTGACTGAAAAGGGAACTGCCGAGGGCTTCTGGAACTCTTTGCCTACCAAGCCTGCGATCCTATACGAAAGCGCATACGATGGTTTCTGGACCGATTCGCGAGGAGCACTCGGAGCCGCCTACAAGGCTTTTCAATACGGCATGTACGGCTATGGCTACGGCGCCAACGGCATATGGAACGATATTTATTCCAAGCCCGGTGAGCCGGCCGATTTCGGAACCGATTGCCAGATGCCGGAACATTACTCCTGGTGGCGTGACGGGGCCGATCTGAGAACCGGAGATCAGCTGACTTACTTCAAGCGTTTCTATACAAGCCTGGACTGGTGGAAGCTGGTTCCGCGGTTCAACGATCATGCCTGGGGTAACTTCCTGAATGCCGCCCAGTCATTTCTTTCTTCTGACGGAAACAGCACGTATGTCGTATTCTTCACCGGCAGCGCGAGAACGCCCGCCAGTTTGAATCAAATGGACAATACTTCAACCTATGCGGCTCAATGGTTCAATCCGCGAGACGGGCAATTTGAGACCATCGGCACAGTTACGCCAAAAGACAGCCAATGGGTAATTCCAGACCGGCCTACCGCCGAGGATTGGATTTTGTTAGTAAGAAAGACTGGCGCCGGCCAAGCGGCAATCGAACACACGAAAGCACAGTAGATCTTATCGTTCCAAGGGCCGCAGGACGTAGACACATGAATATCATTCAGCGCGGCCCTCGCAACTTCTTCCAACTTCATCCAATTCAAAACCTGTTGTACGCGTCCGGCGGACGGCGTTGAACGGCCTGATGACCGGTTTTCGGCCGGGATCGAGATTGTTTCTCAGGCCCTCCAGCCATCCCGGCCGAGTCGGAAGGTGTGGTTGCAGGTAGCAGAGTTACTTGCCCGTACCCGTCAACGCAATGCTCTGCGGTGAGTTGCCTGCATTGTCGCTGATGGTGACCGCGGCCGTGAGCGCGCCTGCGGCAGTGGGTGCAAAGTGCCCGTGGATGGTGCAGGTTGCCCCGACTGCCAGGTTTGTTCCGCAGGTGTTCGCAAACACGAACGACGATGCGTTGCCGCCTGTAACGACGATGCTGTTGATGGAAAGAGCCGCGCTGCCTATGTTGGATAAGGTCACAATCCTGGATCCGCTCGCAGTCCCCACGGCCTGAGTGCCGAACGACAGGCTTGTCGCCGTCAGACTCACCACAGGAGCATCAACGCCCGTGCCGCTGACCGTGATCGATTGCGGCGACCCACTGGCGCTGTCCGTGATGGTAATTTCCGCTGTCAACGTTCCTGTGGCCGTCGGCGCGAAGTGCCCATGAATCGTGCAATTGGCCGCTGGAGCCAGAGTCGCTCCGCAGGTGTTTGCAAACATAAAGGAAGACGCGCCCGGGCCGGTTAAGGAAATGCTGCCGATGGTCAGAGGTGAGCCGCCCGTGTTGGTCAAAGTCACGATTTGCGATGGGCCAGCGCCTCCAACGGGTTCGGTCCCGAAGGAGAGGCCGGTTGCCGACAGTTTGGCCGCCGCGGCCGTCACGCCCGTGCCACTCACCGCGACGGCTTGCGGTGAGTCCGGCGCATTGTCCACAATCGACAACGCTGCCGTGTCAACGCCGGCCGCAGCGGGATCGAACATCAAATTGATTTGGCACGATGCGCCCGCGGCCACACTGGTTCCGCAATTGTTCGAAGTAACAAACGAGGAAGCGTTCAGCCCCGTGAGCCCAATGCTGCTGATGGAAAGCGCCGTGTTCCCCGTGTTGCTCAGGGTCACCGTCTGCGCCGCGCTTTGGACACCCAGGATCTGATCGGCGAAGGTCAACTGGCTGGAAGAGAGCGAAGCCGATGGAACCAGGCATCCCGCGAGCGTGAAATCCTCAATCTGGGTCGACCAGTTGTTGGTCCCATCCATTGGCTGATATTGCTGCGTGTAATAGAACGTGCAATCGTCAACCGGATCCACGGTAAGTGTGGCGCGGGTATCCCAGCTGGACGTCGTTTGTGAACCATTGCCGGGATTGAGCAGAGTTTCGTTGCCCAGCGTGCCTGTCGAATCGCCCGGCGCACGGCTGGCCACATATTGGCTCGGCCATATCTGCGAGCTGGAAAGGTTATACGCGGTCGCGATATTCCCCGCATGGTCTGCGGCGATGCTGGGAAGAAAGCGATAGGGACCGGCGCTTGCCTGAACGTCGCCCTCCTGTTGCAGGTACAAATAGTCATTCGATGCGACACGCATCTCGTAAAAGCGAACATTCGACACCGTCTCCACGGTCTCAGTGGCCAGCAGTTGCTGATAGCTGCCGTAATTGCGGTAAGGCATGCGACCGTTGATAAAGCTGCCCGCCGGGCTCAATTGGTCCCCGTTGGGTTGCGGAACGCAGGATCCACCGCAGGCCAAATTGTAGTTGCCCTCGTCAATCAGGATCGGCAGGCTCAGCGTTGAGTTCTGGCTGTTACTCCAATCCACATGAAACTTCCAAACGTCGATTGCCAGATAGTTCAGATCGTCCGCGGCGAAGTAGGCCGGTGCCCCTGCCGGGGGCGGGGTCGCACTGTCGAGATCGGAAACGACGACATTGTAGTTCTGATTCTGAAGCTGAATGCACTGAATTCCGGCCGCGTCGCCGAGGAGCATCTGGCTGCGCTGCATCGCGCAGAGCTTCGGCCCCGCAAAGGTTGTGCCTGAATACATATCGAACGACATGTAGTACCCGTCCGGCCACACGCCAAGTTTCGCGTCGCGATTGATCCAGGAAGTGTTGACGTACCCGATTTGAAACGAATAGCGATTCCAGGCTCCTGTCGCATCGTCGGTCTTGGAGACTGCGACGCATTGAAGGTAGGGCGGTCCGCTGGCTTTTGCATACTGGCTGACAACCCACACGTTGGCCAGCTTATCGAAGTTCACCGTCGGCTGGCCGTCATTGTCGGTTTCGCAGGCGCCGCCAAAGCCGCTCCATATCGTGTTTCCGGCCACCGGCCCAAAGAGTGCGTTGCCCGTGGACTTTGAGAAAACGGCAAAAGCATCGTCCACCCACTGCACATATTGCGTAGTGCCCACGGCCCCGGTCGCGTCTGAGGGACTGTTGGCTGGAGTGAATGGACCGTTCGGGCCGGCGAAGTAGTTTCCTACGCCGGCGATGTTGAAAAATCCAAGCGTGGTCACCGCTCCGGTCTCGCCGTTCACCAGCTCAGGAGCAGCTTTATCGGAAATGGCTGCGGCGGCTGAACCGCGCTTGTCCAAGGGAAGCTGAAATTGGCTGGCGCTCGAGACGCGCCGGGCCGTTGCGGCCGGCGTCATCGTGCGCAGCGGCTCGGAGACATCGTGATGCATATCCGTGCCAGCTGTGAACTGCCCGGCGCCCGAGCCCGAGCCGGGATTTCTGGTCTGCGCGCTGAGCACGCATGAAAGAGCGAAGAGAGCGGTTGTGAGTGTCAATACGGTCAAAAACCTGTGTGAGCGGCAAGTCATCGAAAAGTCCTCCATTCCGTTTAGCGACAAGGCGGAGGTAGCGCCCTCACCAGTGGGCGAATTATTTGGAATAAGGGGGCAGGGAATAGGGGTTCGCTCCACGCGTGTCAGGTCCCCCATTTACCAGATCGCCATTTCCCTCAATTGCCCAGTTCCGGTGGCGCGAGCAGGCGCTGATTCTCCCGCTAGAAGTTGGACATGTTTATTGTTGTCGTGAAATGTGTATGATTAGCGTGCGTTTTCCGTGGTTCGGAAGGACCCATGCAAGTCTTCACCGTTGCATGGCGACTTTGCGGTTGAATTGTTCGATAGCTCTCCGATCTGCCGGGGGATACTGCCGCTGCGAAGTGCCAGCGGAGGGCCATTCCAGGGCGCATAGCGACTCGACGGTCGAGACAAGCATGTATGGAAGAGAGGGATCTTCGCCATGGTCCAATCATTCATCCCGACTTGCTTAATTCTTCCTCTCCGTTTCAACTTCTTGAATCGATTGAAAGGCGTGTCTGCAGCGCTGCTGTTTGTGTTGCCTGCGCTGGCGATGCAGTCGTCCGGGCAGACCACAACGGTCAGCGGCACGGTCTACGATCCGCGGACTTTTGCGAATGGCGGCCTGCCCCTGCCTGGCGTTCTGGTTTATGCCACCACAGGAACGGCAGCGCAGCTCACGCCTGGGGTGCAATGCCTGACCTCGGCATCCTCGACGCCGCCCGTTCCCGGCGTCGTGAGCTACACCAATACCGGCGTGGACGGCACTTTCACGCTGAACAATGTGCCGGTGAACGCAACCTATACCGTCGTGATCCAGGCGGGTAAATGGCGGCGGCAGTTCAAAGAAATCGTCGGGGCCACTGCGCTGGCAGGAATTGAACTGGACATGCCATCGAATCGCACGCAGGGCGACATTCCGCTGATTGCCATTTCTACAGGCAGCGTCGATGGGATGGAGTGCGTGCTGCGGGATATGGGCATCGCAGACACGGAGTTTACCGACGACAACGGGACCATCAATCCCGGCGGGCGCATTCACCTTTACCTGGGCAGCGGGGCTGGTGGCGCTGTTATCAATGCATCGACTCCGTCTCAGACCGTTTTGATGAACAGCGCGGCGACAATGAACGGCTACGACGTGTTGATGTTTCCGTGCCAGGGAGGTCCGGAAGATCAATCGTCCCCTGCCGGAGCGGCCAACCTGCTGAGCTATGCGAATACCGGCGGCCGGGTGTTTGCAACCCATTACAGTTACGCGTGGCTTGATCCAAATGACCCATTCGACTCGCAATTCCCGCCGGTTGTGGATTGGAACCATACTCTGCCGTATCCCTACCCCGACCCAGGAGCGGCCACCATCAACACCGCCTTTACCGACGGGGCAACGCTCGCGCAATGGCTGCTGAACCAGGGCGCGTCGAATGCTTATGGGCAAGTTGACCTTTCCACCCTGCGGAACGATATCACCGCAGTGATTCCGCCGACGCAATCCTGGGCGACCGCGAACTCCGATAACGCGATCATGCAGATCACCTTCAATACGCCGGTGGGCGCACCCGCTGCAAACCAGTGCGGACGCGTGTTGTACAACGAGTACCATGTCGTAGATCTGGAGAACCTCCCCAGCGGAAACGACACCGGGCAAGCGTATCCGAGCGAGTGCCCAGGCTCGGCTCTGCCCGCGGGCACCAATAAAATGACGCCGCAGGAAGAGATGCTTGAGTATGCACTTTTCGATCTTTCGTCTTTCGTGACGCCGGTGGTAGTGCCCACGCTTTCCATTTCGTTTAGCCCAGGCCCGCTTATCGTAAACCAAAACGAGACCGCCATTCCGTTGACGGTGAATGTCACCAATACCAGCACCACGACGCCCATCAACAGTACTGCCGCTCTGACGCTTACGCTGCCTGCGGGACTAACGCCGACAGACTTGTCAGACGCAACCGGCGGTTGGAACTGCACGGTTGGTACCCTGACTTGCACACGGACGGTCGGTATTGCCGCAGGTACGAGCGATGCGGCCACATTGACGGTGAGCGTTCCGGCATACCCGGCGGGAGGAATTGCAACGCCGGCTAAGCTGACCGCGACGGTTTCGAGCCCGAATTTCTCGAATAATGTGTCCGCTTCGGATGCAGTGATCTTCCAGCAACCGCCGCCGATCCTGTGGCCGACGCCGGCGCCGATCATTTATGGCACCCCGTTGAGCGGGACACAGCTCGACGCCACTTCAGCTTTGCCGGGGAGCTTCGTCTATTCTCCCGCCGCGGGAACGGTACTGCCTGTGGGGCAACAGACGCTTTCAGTAACTTTCGCGCCGACGGACAGCACCGATTACACGACCGGGACGGCGACGGTGACGCTCACGGTTCTTCCGGTGACACCCAGCCTTGGGTTGACGGCATCGCCCAACCCGGCTTTCGCGTTGAATCCGGTCACTTTCACAGCTACCATTTCTGCGTTTGCAACTTCGCCAACCGGCACGATCGCTTTTTACGATGGGACCACGCAGCTTGGGACGGGCTCGGTGGTATCGGGGTTGGCGACATACACGGTATCCACGCTGACCGCCGGGATTCATTCGATCACAGCGGCCTATTCAGGCGATTCGAGTTATGGATCTGCAACCAGTGGTGCCGTGTCAGAGGCGATTCTCGACTTCAAGCTTACTGAGTCAAGCAGCGTAACAGTGGGCGCCGTGACGACTTATGACCTCACGATTACGCCGGAAGGCGGCACAACCTTTCCCGGAGCGTTGACGATGAGTGTATCCGGCCTTCCGTATAGGGTCACGGGCGCCTTTACCCCGTCTACAGTGCCGGCAAATTCGGGAGCAACCCTAGTTGTGCTTCAGGTGACGTCGCTAAACTTTGTGGCGATGCATTCTTCGCGCGGGCCCTTTGGTGATGGAGCGCTGCCCACGGCGCTTGGGCTGATCCTGCTTCCCGTTGCCGGAATGCTTCGCAAGGCTGCTCATGGCTGGAACAGGCTGGCGCTGCTGGGGCTGATGGGTGCAGTTCTTGCAGTGGGATTGACGGGATGCAACAAAGTCACTCTCACTCCGCACACTTCTTCCATCACCATCACTGCGGCGGCGGGTTCTTTGTCGCACTCTGTTACTGCGAGCCTCACCGTGCAGTAGAGTGAGTGGCGATGTTTTGCGTGAAGGCAGCAAGTTAGCCTTCGCTGGAAACCTGGGGACAGACGGGTGGGACACTCTAATATCTGTCCGCAGAAATTCTGCCTGATCGGTGCCTGGGAATGCGGATGCGGGTTTCGCGGCCGGCCCTATTCCAGTTGGATGGGCCTTGTGCCGCCGAGTTAAAATCGCATTCAAGAATGGACGAGTTCAGGAGGGCAGGTCGATGGTGGTAAGCACCCTCCAGCGGCGGTGTACATCGGACGATGAGAAGGCAAGGAATTCATTCTTGGATACACAATTTGAGAAGGATCCAACTCTGACGGTGGATGATGTCGCTCAAAGGCTCCACGTGAGTAAAGACTGGGTTTGGGACCATTCATCCCGTAAATATCCCCTCCCGCGGGTCATTCGATTCGGTAACGGCACCCTCAGGTACAAGGCAAGTCGAATTGAAGAGCTTATCGACGAGCAGGAGCGGAGTACAGCGCTGAAGCAAAGACGGATGTGAGCGCGCTCGCTCCAACCAGGGGTAAACTCGAAAAAGCCGAAAGCAGCCGCTCACTTCGCGCTTGCTCATCAACCTCGTCGCAGCCCAACTACCCAGCCCGGTAAAGCCTTAGGCAGTACGATACCTGGTTCGCGTTCACGTCATGTTGCCGGCCAAGCGACGGCACCGGCATCGGCGACAATAACATCAATTCCACGATCTCCCGCTTTTCCCCTACTCTACAATGCGACCGCCGGGCCGAAGCGCCATCGAATCCTTCAACAATCTCATCTGTCTCCGCCCTTCCGTGGAATTTGGCCATTACAAGTCGAGCATGAATCCTCAGCAGCACCATGACAATTCGGCGGTTTAGAGAAGCCTCACCGCGAGGAGAATGATCGCAAATCCCGGAAACAATAGCGCCGAACCTCCATTTTTGTATGGCCTGACAGACGCTCGATAGGTCACACTTTTATAATCATGGCACTGAGGGTCTCGGGATGGGCAGCCAGCCAATTCGCATCTTGAGCGTCGAAGACCACCCCGTTTTCCGGGAGGGCTTGAGCACGATCATTGCCTCTCAAACTGACATGACTCTCGTTGCGCAGGCAGTTGATGCCGCTGAGGCAGTTGGGGAGTTCCGTCGCCATCGCCCCGATATCACCCTCATGGATCTTCGACTTTCTGGCACGAATGGTATAGACGCCATGGTCGCGATTCGCGGAGAGTTTCCGCAGGCGCGTATTGTCATGCTGACCACCTCTGATTGCGATGGAGAAATCCGGCGGGCCATGCGGGCCGGGGCATCTGGCTACATTCTAAAGAGCATGCCGAAGAACGAATTGCTGGGGGTGATACGGACCGTTTACTCTGGTCGACGATATCTGCCTCCCGAAGTTGCAGCGCGCCTCTCGGAGCATTTGGGCGAAGACAACCTGACCGACCGGGAGTTGCAGGTGCTTCGGCTCATCCGCGACGGCCATCGAAACAAGCAGATCGCCGATCAACTTGCAATTGCTGAGACTACGGTCAATTTCCACATCAAAAATCTAGTCGACAAACTACAGGCGAACGACAGGACTCATGCTGTCACCATTGCAGTGCGACGAGGTCTGCTCGAAATCTGATCCGGGCCTGTAGAAGACTACAGCTCACTGGCAGCAGATTGTGACAGTCCGCATAGATCTCAAGTGCGTTATCGTGGCGATGAGGCAACCATGACCGGGAGTGCGTGGCTAGACCGGACGGTCCGATGGATCGCTTGCGCAGCCGCGCTCCTGGCGCCGGCAGTGCCGGCGTTGAGCGCAGATGACGCTGCGGCGATCGCGCAGATGTACCACTCAGCCTGGACAGCCAGAGATGGGCTGAGTGGCTTGGTCAGCTCGCTGGCGCAGACCGAGGACGGCTTTTTGTGGGTGGGCACGACCGAAGGACTGTATCGATTCGACGGCAAGACGTTTGAAGCCTATAAGCCGGAGACGGGCAACTTTCCGTCAACCGGCATCATGACGCTGGAGGCGGCGCGGGACGGATTGTGGATCGGATATCTGAGTGGAGGAGTGAGCGTTCTGAAGGATGGGCGGCTGAAAAACTACTCCGAGCGCGACGGCCTGCCGATTTCCAGAGTTCGTTCGATCGTGCACACGGAAGACGGGACGGTTTGGGTCGCGACAATTGGCGGGGTTGCGCGCCTCGAGGGCGACCATTGGCAAAAAGTCCGCCTGGACTGGAATTTCACCGCAAGGTCCGCAGAGAAGTTGGTGGTGGATCGGAGCGGCACGCTGTGGGCCTCGGTGAAGACCGGACTCCTCTACCTTCCGAAAGGGGCGCACAGTTTCGTAGACGTGGGCGTTCGCGCGCACCAGATTTCGAGCCTTGCGCCTGCGCCGGATGGTTCGATGGTTTACACGGACTTTCCGCCGGCAAACGGGTCGCCGCACGTTTGCCGATTGCAGAGGAAGCCCGACGCCCCGGTTGCGCACTGTATATCTTTGCCGGGCATTGCGTCGGTCTTTGTGGATGGAATGGGATCCTTGTGGTTTACCGGCGATAATGTCGTGCACCTCGCGCACCCGGAACTGCTTGACTGGAATGGCGGGCGGACGCTGCGAGCGAGCACTGAGGAATTTGGTAAGAGCGAGGGTTTGACTGCATTTGCGGAAGCGATACTCGAAGACCGCGAGGGCAACATCTGGATCGGGACCGACAAGGGTCTGGAAAGGTTGCGGCAGCGGAATCTGCGATGGTATCCCGCGCCCGAGAGCCAGGAGTATTTCAACCTGGCGGAAGGCGATGGCGGCGAAATCTGGGCATCGTCCTCGGGTGGACCCGTGTACCGGATCGCCGCCGGAAAGGCGATCCACGGCTCACCGGACAATGTGCGCTACTTTTATCGTGAGCCCTCGGGGGCATTGTGGGCGAGCCAGCCCGACGGCATCTGGGCATGGAGCGGAAGCCGTTTCGTAAAACAATCCGTGCCGAAGGTAGTCGATCAGATCCTGCCCGTGACGTTGACAGATCCGATGATTGTAGTTTCAGCCGCAGCGGACAGCAGCGGAGGAGTGTGGATTGCCATCGGCGGCCGGGGCGAGTTTTACGTGAAGAACGGGGAGTGGCGCTTCGTGCCGGTGCTCAAGGATCATCCAGACTGGGCGGCGAACGCAGCGGCCGTGGATGATGAGGGCCGACTGTGGGTGGCCAACGACGCCCATCTTGCCGCTTATAAGGATGGCGTGACGGGTGCGGAGACCCAGGTCTATGACGACGCGAAGGGACCGGGCGTCGGGCCGATCAAAACGATCGGCGCGTCGGCCAATGATGTACTGATCGGGGGCGAACTGGGGTTGTCAGTGTTTCACGGAGGTGAATTCCACCGCATCGAGCCGGCCGACAGCAGCAGCTTCGGCAGAGTAACGAGCATTGTGCCGACACCTGCGGACGGCATATGGCTGGCGGCTACGCCAGGGATTGTGCATATCGCGGCGGAGGAAGTAGCCAGGGCGCTCGAGCAGCCTGGATACCGTGTGCGCTGCGACATCCTGGATTTAGTCACCGACCTGCCCGATCCCCTGCAAGGGGGAGCCGCACAGGACGAGGCGCTGCGGGCGAAAGATGGCTCCCTGTGGTTCGCAACTTTGCAGGGATTCGCGCAGGTCAATCCCCGGCTGCGCCACAATCCGCTGGCGCCGCCAGTGGCGATCCGATCGATGGTGGCGGACGATCGTACCTACTCGACTTTTTCGCCGGCAAGGTTGCCGGCGCTGACACGAAACATTCGTTTCGACTACACGGCGCTGAGCCTCTCGATTCCAGAGCGGGCGCGGTTCCGCTACAGACTGGACGGCCTGGATTCAAAGTGGCGCGAAGCAGGGTCGATTCGGCAGGCGATTTACGACAACCTGGGACCGGGGAAGTATACCTTCCGTGTGATCGCATGCAACAGCGATGGTGTATGGAACATGACAGGGGCGACGATGGCGTTCACCATCCTGCCTGCGTGGTACCAGGAGAACTGGTTTCGCGCGGTTTGCACGGTGCTGACGCTGTTAGCCCTGTGGATCACATTTCGTCTGCGCCTGCAGCAGATGAGGCGGGCGCTGACTGCGCGTTTCGACGAGCGGCTAGCGGAGCGCACACGCATGGCACGGGAACTCCACGATACTTTCCTTCAGACGATTCAGGGCAGCAAATTCGTTGTCGACGATGGCCTTGAGGAACCACTTGATCCGGAGAGGATGCGCCGTGCATTGGGACAGGTCTCCGGCTGGCTCGCACAGGCGATTGAGGAAGGCCGCGCGGCTCTGAATTCGCTGCGGTCCTCGACGACGTTGAAAAACGATCTCGGGCCGGCGCTGAGACGGTCTGCCGAAGGTGGGGTCGTCCCCAACGGAATGACGGTATCGGTTTCGGTCATTGGGGATGTACGAGAGTTGCATCCGATCGTTCGCGACGAGTTGTATCGAATCGGACATGAAGCGATTCAAAATGCAAAAGCCCACTCTCACGCAAGTTTCCTGAGTATCGACCTGGCGTATGGTCACGATCTCGTGCTGCATGTAAGGGACAATGGGGTCGGCATTGATCCAGGCTATGCCACGCGTGGGAGAGAGGGCCATCATGGCCTGCAGGGCATGCGTGAGCGTGCTGCCCGTATCAAGGGACGATTGACTCTCCTCAGTTCCGCTGAATCCGGAACGGATATCTCCGTGATAGTGCCGGGCAGCGTGAGCTTCTTGCATCCCGACGGCGGCATATTCTCGAGGCTCCGCAGCTTCTATCGTCGCGCCCTTCGCAACCGCGACCCGTTGTAGGTTCCCACACGTTTTCCCTTACAACAATCAAATCGCACCTGCAGAAAATGTCAGGGGCTTTTCTGTAGTTTCAAGTGTGTTGCGCGTCCTGGGATATCTATATCGTGTGGTTAGATAGGCAGCGGTAAAGCATGCCACGCCCCTAAAGCATAGCAACTGGTGAATCTTCGGCACTATCTCCCCATGGTGAAGAATTGAGGACCATATGCGTGATCGGGAATCGAACCGGACCGGTAGACAACTGGAAGTGATCGCACTTTGTGATGCGAACCTGATCCGCTTGGCTGAACGCGAGCTGGCGGCCTTTGCCAAAGCGGTGAGAGTACTGTTTGGCTCCAAACAGGCACGCCTATCCACTGCAGAGTGGATCGACGAACTGGAGTCTCTGAATTGGCCAGCCAGACCAGGAGTTTCAGACTTTCGTCGCATTACGGCGGCAGCATCGGCCAGGCTCGCTGATCGACAACTCTCCCCATGTTTCATTCAATACAAGGTGGAGGCCTCGCACTCATGAATACCGCCAGCCAAGTCCCCACAGTTTGGAATCAACTCGCCGAGGCCATGTATCTCAAGAATTCGCTGACGGCCCAGGTCACCTTGTCCGAACACGCCTCGTCCCCGTTTGCGAGGGTTCAGAGCAGCAACGGTCTGCCGGAAATTGCACGTCCGATCGTTAGAGAGGAGGGCTTTCTAGTTGCATTGCAACTCAAAGCCATACCTTTTATTGAGCAATTCTTCGGAAGGACGAAGGTGTCGAGTGGTTCTTATCCGATCGGTGGAGTTAGTGCAATCGACTTACGGGAAGAGCCCGCAGTTCTGCTCCCACACCCCTTCGATGCATTGGTGCTGTATGTCACTCAAGCTTCGCTGGATGAAGTTGCCTATTCCCATGGGGCGCGACGCGTGGAGCAATTGGCTTGGCCGCTTGGGCATTTCGACCCCGTCGTTTACCACCTTGGAAAGACCCTTCTCTCTTCGCTTGAGCAACCGCATCACACTTCGAAGCTTGTCGTCGACCATGTTTTGCATGCCTTGAACTGTCATTTTGTCTGTACCTATGGCGGTGTGAAAATGTCGGGCCCGCAATTTCGTGGTGGACTTTCCTCGTTTCAGAAGCTAAGAGCAACAGAACTCTTGGAGGCCAATCTGGATGGCAAGATAGCTCTCCAGCAGGTTGCAGAAGCATGTGACTTGTCAGTAGGCCACTTTGCTCGGGCCTTCAGGCAAACCTTTCGCAAGCCGCCTCATAAGTGGCTAACGGAACGGCGGGTGGATAGAGCCAGAGATCTCATGACGAATTCCCGGCTACCCCTTGCAGACATCGCCATTCAGTCCGGATTCGCGGATCAATCTGCACTTAACCGCACCTTCAAGCGACTTCACGGGGTAGCTCCAGGAATATGGCGGCGGACGACGACTCGCCGCACCATCGGTCTGGGCAGTTCAAATGGCGAAGACGCAGGTCCCTACCAACAATTGCTTGTATGACCAGCGCACGGATTGTTCTTATGCAGCAGGAATGGCCAACTCCTGAAGGCTTTCGCCTAGATGCCTCCCCTTATCCAGAACTAAGCTCAGATGTAACAGGACTCCGATTGGGCAAGTAAATCGGCACGCGAAGTGAAGATCACAAGACGAGAGGACAATTCATGAGAAAAGGAACAACTATCCAGGCAGTTTTGAGTGTCGGACTTCTGCTGACGGCAGCATTCCATAGCGTTGGCTATGCCCAACAGGCACCACAATCCTCGCAAGACAATTTCAAGCACGGCGTCAAGAACATCGTACTGGTTCACGGAGCCTGGGCTGACGGCTCGAGTTGGTCCGGCGTGATCTCTCTGCTGGATGCCGATGGATACCATGTTGTGGCGGTGCAGCTTCCCCTTACTTCCTTGACAGACGACGACGCCGTAACGCAGCGTGCGATCACACGCATTACAACGGCATATCCGGGGCCCGTGCTGCTCGTCGGACACTCCTATGGAGGCGTCGTGATCGGAGATACGCCCGGCAATGATCCAAATATCGCAGGCTTGGTTTATGTTGCCGCGTTTGCTCCCGACAGCGGCGAATCCGCGCTCTCACTGCTGGGAACGCTTAAAACCCCTTCTCCGATTACGCCGTTTCTTGTCTTCGACACCGCCGGGGAATTCGTAACAATCTCTCCACAGGGTGTGGCCGAGGCCTTCGCTCAAGACTTATCGAAGCGTGAGCAGGTGCAGCTGACGGCTACGCAAGGTCCAGCGTCTGTTGCAGTCCTCGCGGCGACGCCAACTGTCATACCCGCTTGGCGAACGAAGCCTTCATGGTTCATCGTCGCCTCTCAAGATAAGGCGATCACTGCAGGTCTGGAGGAGTCGATGGCGGAAAGAATTGGGGCGACAACGATCACATTGCCAACCTGCCATCTGGCAATGCTTCAGGAGCCGCACAAAGTTGCAGAGTTTATCGAGCAAGCGGCGACATCGGCCGGAAGCCGGTAATAACCTGGATTGAAACGGGAATTCCTGCAACGCCAATGGACACGACTCTGTGTCCATTGGCATTGCGGGCTTTTCGTCACTGCCTGAGCTAACCGGCTCGAAGGGTCTCCCCTTGGGAAGCATCAATCCTGACTGCTAGAGGGCCAAATCGGTCAAGCCTGGATGTTCATCTGGGCGTCGTCCGAGGGGCCAATGGAACTTTCGTTCGGCCTCACTGATCGGGAGTTCGTTGATGCTTGCGTGCCTCGTATGCATCAGCCCTTCAGAGTCGAACTCCCAGTTTTCATTACCGTAGGCGCGAAACCAATTGCCCGAATCATCGTGATACTCGTAGGCAAACCGGACGGCAATCCGGTTGTCCAGAAAGGCCCAGATTTCCTTGACGAGTCGGTAGTCGAGTTCTCGGGTCCACTTCCGTTTAAGCAGTGCGACGATCTCTTGACGCCCATTGGCGAACTCCGCTCGATTTCGCCAGTGCGAATCTACTGTGTACGCAAGGGAGACCTTTTCCGGGTCTCGGCTGTTCCAGCCGTCTTCTGCCAATCGAATCTTTTGGATAGCAGTTTCCAGAGTAAAGGGAGGTAGTGGGGGGCGAGGGGCCATGAGAATATCCTTTCCGTTAATTGCCCAATAGGATTCAAGGGAGGGCGGCGTTCCGGTCCGAGGTCTGCGGCCTTCAATCGCTTCTCGGGTGTCTTGCTGGAATGCTGTAGCCTACGAACTACTCCAGCGGCTTCAGTTCACCAAACACCGTGGGAATCAGCTCGGCAACGGTCGGATGAATGTGTACCGAGTGCTGCAGGAGCGATACCGGCTTGCGGGCATACATTGCTGTGAGAATACAGTGAATAGCCTCGTCGCCACACGTGCCCAGGATTGTCGCGCCGAGTATCTCCTTCGTCTGGGCATCGGCCAACACTTTCATGAATCCGTTCGTCTCGCCCTTCTCGACAGCGCGACCGACCTTCGTCATGGGACGAATCCCTATCAGTGCGGGGCGGCCACGCTCACGCACCTCACGTTCGTTCATGCCCACCTGTGCCAATGGGGGATCAATATAGACGGCATGGCAGGGGATGCGGTCGTCGACGCTGCGAGTGCCCCCGTCAAGCAGGTTCGCCGCAACGATCTCATAGTCGTTGTAGGAGGTGTGCGTAAACGCGCCGCGCCCGTTGCAGTCGCCAATCGCCCACACGCCGGGTATGGCGGTCTCCAGTCGCGAGTTTACCGGGATAAATCCGTTTTCATCGCGCGCAATCCCTGCCGCTTCAAGCCAGAGGTCATCCGTGTTGGGAGTCCGGCCTGTAGCCAGCAACACATGGCTTGCAACGATCTCCGGAGAATTTTCGTGGCAGTCCACATGGACCACCGGTTGCGAATCGTGCATTCCCAACCGAATGCAATCCGCCTGGGTGCGAATATGTATGCCTTCTTTCTCAAGAATGGCGCGAACGGCGTCAGAGACATCAGCATCTTCGTGGCTTAGTAGCTTGGACTGCCGTTCCACTATCGTGACATCCGAACCGAAGCGCCGAAACATCTGCGCGAACTCCAGCCCAACGTAGCTTCCGCCAACGACCACCAAGTGCGATGGCAGAACATCGAGTCTGAGTATTGTGGAGTTCGTCAGGTACGGGACCTCGTCAATTCCTCCAAGCTTGGGGATGGCAGGCCTCGTTCCAACATTCAGAAAGATCTGCTTCGCCTGCAGCACATCTCCGTCGACGGTAACGGAGGCCGGCCCAACAAAGCGCGCTACGCCATGGATGACTGTGCAGTGCTTCATGCTGCCCAGCCACTTCTCAAGGCCCTGGCGAGACTTGGTTACGATCGCATCCTTCCTTCGCTGAACCGCGGCAAGGTCAACACCTGCGAGGTGTTGTGGCGGCAAACCCATATCCTCTGCACGACGAATCATCTGCGCTGCCTTGGCGCTCGCCACCAGCGCTTTGGTTGGGGTACAGCCCGTGTTCACGCACGTGCCGCCGAGCAGGTCTCGCTCAATCAGCGCCACGGTCTTTCCTGCTTCGTTGAAGCGGGCTGCCAGCGAGGGCCCTGCCTGGCCGGCGCCAATAACGATTGCGTCAAATGTCTTATTCATTCAAACCTCGTCGTTTCCGCATTGCGGCCCCGTGCATCCGCATACCGAGGGCTAGTTCCGCGCAATCGATAGCCGCAAACATGTGTTGATTCCCCTCGATATGCTTCATTGCGCGGCGTAGGCAAGAACAACCATAAGGCTCACATTATCGAGACGGCTTCATACACTTCTGAAACTAGTAGTAGGCGACCGGACATTCTTAGCAGAATACGATACGATTTGGCTCTCCATGATGAATATGTCGGAAATTGCCATTCGTCTCAAGCCATCGAGCACATGGATTAGAATTCAGCTTCCATAATAGAGACAGTCTGGCCAGATAGGCGGCTGCGCTTCGCATAGCGTCCTGGCACACAAATGATAAAGCGCACGACTTAACAAGAGGCCGTGAGTGGCATCAATTGGCGGCCCATCACAGAAAGGCCTACGGATATGAACAAACCCATTCGATCCATCGCGCTGAGCGTCGCATTAATCGGCGGCATCATGAGCATTCCAACCGGTTCGAACGCACAAGTCGAGACGCATCGTGTTCACAATATTGTCTTGGTTCACGGTGCGTGGGCAGATGGCTCTGGCTGGAAGAGCGTCTACGACATTCTCACGAAGGATGGGTACAAGGTGAGCATCGTTCAGGAGCCAGAGACATCTTTCACAGATGACGTGGCTGCCACCAAACGTATCCTCGCACTCCAGGACGGGCCAAGTCTTCTTGTCGCTCACAGTTATGGAGGCGCTGTGATTACAGAGGCTGGCACAGAACCGTCCGTCGCGGGCTTGGTATATGTTGTTGCGCATATGCCGGATGCCGGCGAAGACGAGGCTGACGACGGCAAGCGCTTCCCGAGCGACTTGAGCAGGTCAACGGCAATCAAGAGAACTCCAGATGGCTTCACATACCTTGATCCCACACAATTTCGTGATTACTTCGCCGCGGATTTGCCAGTTGCGCAGGCCGAATCAATGGCGCATTCACAGGTTTTGAATTTTGCGGGCAACTTCAAGGCAGTCATCACCAAGCCTGCCTGGCGCACTAAGCCGAGTTGGATGATCGTTGCAACCAAAGACAGGACGATCAACCCCGATCTGGAGCGATGGTATGCGGCGCGTGCAAAAAGTCACACCACAGAGATCGCAGGAGCTAGCCATTCGGTGTACGTCTCCCGTCCCAAGGAGGTTGCTGCTGTCATCGAAGAGGCTGCAACGCACGCTCAGTAGTAGATCTCATGATTCGCGCCTTGCGCAGTACTGGAGTATCTGAATCTGGCTGCTCTGTGGAGAGCAACAATTGGTTCAGGAAGGAAAGAAGAGCCTCAGAGTTCCAACTGCGAAGGAGAGTGCTTGCCATGACGACAACGCGGTCTAAACCGCCGGTGAAAGCATTTCATTTTGTCACCTTGTTTTGCCTCTGCATTCATCCCGGCCTCTACGCCAAGCAGAAGGGACAACCGTTCGATGGCGTCATTCTGCCAACACTTCCCGAGGTGCGCGGGCCCTTTGTTCTAGATGCGATGAATGATCCGACAAATGGGAAAGGCGCATTCTCCTTTGAAGGCCGCGAAGTTCCCCCGGTCATTCGTACGGAGCCGGGCGGAAGGATTCGCGTTGCGTACATCAATCACATGTCAACAAAGTCCAAAGAATTATGTGTCGATGGACCCTGTACGAATATGACGAACCTGCATTTCCATGGGCTTCACGTCTCTCCAAAGTCTCCCGAGGACGACGTTCTTTCCATGATGGCCATGCCAGGCCAATCGCTGCAATACGTGGTTGACATCCCGAAGGATCAACCGCCCGGATTGTATTGGTACCATACACATCCTCACGGGGAGAGTTATCAGCAGGATCTCGATGGAATGTCGGGAGCTATCGTCATCGACGGCATCGACCGGTATGTCCCGGAAGTGCGTTCATTGAGGGAGCGAATTCTAATTCTTCGCGACGCGGAATTGCGGGAGCACGATGCAGCGTCATCCCTTCTAAAGGAGCAGGTTGAACTGTCTCCAACCGCGTGCGGCTGCGCCACTGGGGATCCCCAACGAATCTTCACAGTGAACGGTGTTGTCCGACCGCGGATAGCCATTGAAACAGGTGAAAAGCAGTTCTGGCGCATCGTAAACGCATCTCCCGATCTTTATGCGGACCTTGAGTTTGACACGGAACAATTGACAGTGATTGCGCTGGACGGAATGCCGCTGGCCTATCACGACCCCTATCGCCGAACTGAGTTATTGCAGCATGTTCTGCTCGCGCCCGCCGGACGTGTTGAGGCAATTGCCACGGGGCCGAAGGGAGGCGTGCACGCGTCGCTCCGTACCCGTTGCGTCGATACAGGGTCGGATGGAGACCCGAATCCTGCGATGGTTGTCGCAGATATCGACACGTCGAGAGCGGCGCCAACACGCTCTGCTCCGGGAACTCCAAGCACAGAGAAGGCCGTATACAAGACCCTTGCTCCCGCCTTAGTGAAAGGACTGGAAGGCAGCACGCCCGGGTTCACAATAAAGTTTACCGAGGATGCTCATGGTTTCTATGTGAACGACAGGAAGTACTCTCCAGCCGATAGCCCCATGCTCACGGTGAAAGTTGGGCATTACGTTCATTGGCGCGTTGTCAACGAATCTCGGGAAATCCACCCGTTTCATATCCATCAGGTCCATTTTCTTGTTTATTCACAGAACGGGAAGAAGGCAGATCAGCCAGAATGGCTGGACACAGTGAATGTCTCGCCCGAGGGTTCAGTCGATTTGATTATGGACTTTACCGACCCGATTATCCGTGGAATGTCCGTGTTTCATTGTCACTTGCTCAAACATGAAGACAAGGGAATGATGGCAAAGATTCTCTTTCAATGATTTGAATTGAGCACCGGATTTGAGACAAGCCCATGCAACGGGAAGCTCAGGAACCCTGTCTCATCACTGCGTGGCGCTCTTCGAACAAGTTCGGCCAGACTTTAACGAACATCAACCTGACCGTATCCGGGCGAAGCGCCGGAAAAGAAATGTCGGAGAAGCATGGCGAAGAGTTAAGGAGGAGACGGAGATGAGTGAGGAACGAGAGGTACAGCAAGTGCTTGCGAAGTATGTACGCGGATCGGATGCGAGAGATGGCTCAGCAGTGGCAGCGCTATTCACCGACTTGGGGCGCGTGGAGATTTCTTATAACAACTCGGGCAGATTGGAGCCCGTTGGCGAATTGGTGGGGCAGGAGGCGATTGCTGCCGCCGTATCGCAGATGATGCGACCACACCCTGCGCATGGTTGGAGCCACCACACAACCCATGACCACATTATCGAATTGAATGGTGACACCGCGACGATCGATGCTCAATTTGTCGTCTTCGAAGTTCGTGGCAAGGAGCGGCCGTCTACGGGATGGCCCGACGGAGCGTTCGGAGTTCAGGGCACAGTGACTCCAATCGAGTCAGGCTACTATCGGCCGATCTTGCATCGGGTGGACGGCGTATGGAAGATCGATACGCTCCGCATCGTGATGAACCTTCCGTTGGCATTCCCCGGGCAATAAGGAGCTAACCATGAAGGCTGTGATCTATCGGCGGTATGGTGGGCCGGAAGTACTTGAACTTGCGGATGTGCCGGACCCCAAATTGGCGCAGAACAGTGTGCTTATCAGGGTGAAGGCGGCCGCACTCAACCCAGCGGACCTTGCACTGCAGGCGGGTCTTGGAGACTCGATTATGGACGCATGGTTTCCAGTGATTCCTGGCTGGGACGTTGCGGGGATCGTAGAACGTGTAGGCGCGGGTGTCATCGAGGTAGCCGCTGGAGATGAAGTGATCAGCTTTGTACGTGAGGAGATTCTTCACCATGGCACGTACGCCGAAAAGGTCTCTGCACCGGCGTCTACCTTGGTTCGCAAGCCGCGCAATTCGACGTGGGCGCAAGCAGCCGGGCTCCCGTTGGCGGGACTCACGGCATACCAGGCAATCGTTCACACGCTCAAGCTGATGAAGGGCGAGACTGTTCTAATTCACGGAGCGTCAGGTGGTGTGGGCTCCCTGGCTGCGCAGGTCGCAGTGTCGCACGGGGCGCGTGTAATTGGTTCGGGGTCAACCGGCAGTCACAAGTATCTTCGTTCCATCGCTGTGGAGCCTGTCCCGTATGGAGATGATTTGGTTCGCAACGTGCACGCAATCCTCTCGGACGGTGTCGATGCCATCCTTGACTGTGTCGGGCGTGGAGTCCTTGCGCTCAGTCCTCAGTTGGGCCGCGCTGGATACCGTTCCTGCTCGATCGCCGACAGCGCTGCTGGTGTAACAACGGTGTTTGCGCGGATGAACCAGGCGGATCTGCTGAGGCTTGTTGAACTTGTCGAAGCAGGGAACCTAACAGTCGAGGTTGCGGCAACCTATCCGCTCGAAGATGCGGCGAGTGCGCAGTTGGCGTTGCGCAACGGCGGAAAGAAACCTGGGAAGATCGTGCTGGAAATGGGCTGACGCGGTACAGTAGACGGGCTGTCTTCGGCGGGACAAAGTGAATTCGCAACGGATCAATGATCGAAGAAGGAGAGCACGTATTATGAATGACACTAAAACAGCCGCGACAAAGGTATGGCTCATCACCGGAAGTACGCGCGGATTGGGGCGGGCACTTGCAGAAGCGGTCCTCGCTGCCGGCCACAGACTTGTGGCAACAGGGCGTGATCCGGGACAACTCAAAGATCTGGTGGGGCGCTATGGCGATCGAGTTCGCGCCATAACCCTGGGTGTGACAAGCGAGCAAGGGGCGATCGCTGCCGTTGCTGAAGCAATCAAGGCCTTCGGGCGGTTGGATGTGGTTGCCAACAATGCCGGCTATGGCGACGTTTGCCCGATCGAAGATATGAGCATGGCGGAGTTTCGAGCGCAAATAGAAACAAACCTGTTCGGCGTCGTTCATGTCACGAAAGCGGCGATTCCGTTTATGCGGGAGCAAGGAAGCGGTCACATTCTTCAATTCTCCTCGGTCGGCGGTCGCATAGGCCCAATTGGACGTGCAGCCTACGCTGCCGCGAAATGGGGAGTGGAGGGTTTCTCAGAAGTTCTATCGAAGGAGGTTGGTCCTCTCGGTGTAAAGGTGACGATCATTGAGCCGGGTGGCTTTCGTACCGACTTTGCAGGCTCTTCGACTTCAATCCGAGAAGGGCGTCCTGAGTATGACGCGACAGTAGGGAAGATTGCACGGTTTCAACGCGACTTCAATGGAAAGCAACCGGGAGATCCGGCAAAGGCCGCCGCTGCCGTGGTCCGCATTACCGGCGTCGACAACCCTCCGCTTAGATTGATTCTCGGCAGCGATGCCTTTCAGGCTATAGAACAGAATGACCTCGCGAAATTGAATTCCGACAGAGAGTGGAAGGAACTGAGTATTTCAACAGACTTCGACCTAGAGTAATTGCCCTTAAGTGCATTTCGCATAAACTCCATAGGGCTGAACAAAACCGCATGTGAAGTCGTAGCGCGGCCACAGGACTGCATGATCCTTGCCGCCCTTCAGACGTATCGCTCGCGCAACGCTCGTCTCGCTCGGGATAGCCGAGACTTCACTGCCGGTACGGAAAGATTGGCCAGCAAAGCGATCTCTGTAAGCGAGTAATCCTGTCTCTGCTGCATTTTGACGACAGTGCGCAGAGTAGGATTGAGACGGTCAATCGACCTATTCATCCAGTCGATCATTTCGGACCTTAAAAGGTCGGCTTCGGTATCAATGGCTTTATCCTGAATCTCCCAATGCCACTGGGAGTCGCCATTACTCAGGTTGTCGAAGGATGCTTCTGGGCGTGATCGCCTTCTGCGCAGTTCGCCAAGCGCTGCGTTGATGCCAATACGCACAAGCCATGTCGAAAACTTTGCAGCGCCATTGAAGCTCTGCAGGTGGGCGAACGCCTTGAGGAACGTCTCCTGAGCGAGATCTTCAGCGTCCTCGCGGTTCTTCACAATTCGATACGCTGCGCGGAAGACCACTCGATGAGTGGCGACGCCATAGCTCGACAAGCGCGGTCTTACTGCCGGACCTTGCGGACTGTACCAGTTCTTCGTCGCTGTCCAGAGCGCCGCAAAACCCGGCGACGGGTTCGTGAATGTGGGGCACTTCACTCATTTCGTCGTCCTTTCCGATTGATTCTGTCAATGCGGCTCTCTGATCGGCGTGGAACCAACACTCTGCGACAGCTTTTCAGCAGCCCGCTAGGCCTTCAAGAATGCGAGTAGCTCTGCATTTACCTGGTCCGCATTGGTGGTGCAAAGACCGTGAGGCGCCCCCGGAATCACCTTCAGAACTGAACCCTTGACAGTATCCGTTCGGGCAAGGGCATACTTTTGCAGGCGTAGATTACATGATTGACTGGATGCATGAACAAGACGTCATCGCAATCAGAACATCTTGGTCGTCA
>Ga0302319_10001550_pt1 | contig 51162 bp, 42 predicted proteins | sample Bog_T0_2_FD_203319 | JGI IMG/M metagenome (GOLD analysis project Ga0302319, IMG submission 203319) | Peat permafrost microbial communities from Stordalen Mire near Abisko, Sweden - Bog_T0_2 | ecosystem: Environmental > Terrestrial > Soil > Wetlands > Peat | place: Sweden: Abisko, Stordalen Mire... | reverse complement strand
GTCGCGAATCGCTCATCAATCGTATCCGTGCAGCGAAAGTACCGGCAACTTTAGGCGACCAGCGGGGCGCGCGTCGGCGCCCAAACTCGCCCTGCCGATCTACGATGCTATTCTACTCCGCAAAGCGAAAAACGTGTGCCCGCGGGAGAGATCGAAGCACTAATGCGCCTGCGCCACCGCCACGATGTGGGCGCGGCGATTCCGCTGCCAGCAGGCTTCGTCGTGTTCCTCGCAGACGGGGCGTTGTTTGCCGTAGCTGACCACGTTGAGTTGCGCAGCGGGGATACCGACCTGGACCAGGTAGTCCTTGGCGGACTCGGCACGCTTATCGCCGAGCGCCATGTTGTACTCGGCGGAACCGCGCTCATCGCAGTGGCCTTCGATGGTCAGCTTGTAGCTCGGGTAATCTTTCAGAATGTCTCGCAGTTCCGCCGAATCGGCCTGGAGGGCTTTCAGGGCGTCGGAACGCAGCGACGCCTTGTCGTAGTCAAAATAGGCGTCTTCGATTTTGGCCAGAAGCTCGTCGATGCGCGCTCGGGTCGCCGCATTTGGCATCCGCGGGGTCTGCGCGACGGGCGCGGGGGGAGCCGGTTTCATGGCGGTTTGCGCCGGCGGAGGAGCCGATTTCGCGGTCGCTACGGCCGGGACTGGAACCGGCGGGGGCGGCGGGGGCACTGCGGCGTTCTTCTTGGCGCAAGCGGCGGCAAGCAAACTGACCGCGGCAACTGCAATCAGGGTTCGTTTTTGAGCGTGCTTCATGGTGTTCCTTCCCTATTTAATGATTGAACCCGTTTGTGGGGTGCGAGCGAAATCCTGTCCGCACAGGATATTTAGCCGGCGGAGGTTGAATTACACTCGCAGTCGGAGAATATCGCGCTCCAGATGCTCGTTCGCTATCCCAACAGCCCCGTTGGCCGATTACGGATACTGCAAGAGCTCCGAGCCGGAATGATCCTCAGTCTTTGGGCCACATTGCGGCAGCCTTACGGCCCGCGCGGAGCAGATCGACGGAAGACGGGCGATGGGGGATTGAAAATGCGCAGTTTTGTGCTGGCAATTGTGGGGTTTCTCCTGTTCGGCGCCGCCGTGGTGTACGCCGACCAGGACAAACCGAACTTGAGCGGAACGTGGCAACTCGACCAGGCCGGCACCAATCCGGGCCAGACTAACAAGAATCTCGTGCTCGCCATCGAAGAGACGGGGCAGAGTATTCATATAAAGGAAACCCGTGGACCCAACCCCAAGGTCGACGTTTCGAGCCTTACCTGCAGCACGACGGGGGAAGAGTGCGCAATGCAGGACGGCGGAGACAAGGCACAGGCGTTTGTCTATTACAACGGCCCGGTGCTGGTCGTCCTGAAGACACATGGACGCAAGGGCGACTCCGTGGAGAAACGGCGGTTAACGCTATCTCCGACGGGCGATTCCCTGGTCGTTGAGATCACGCATATCGAACCCCAAGGCAAAGTAGAGAAGCTCGTGCTTTCCAAAGCGCGGTAATGGTATGAGGGACCAAACCTTGGACGCCTCCCGTATCACCATCGACCCCATCTATACGCGCCGCGGTGACCAGGGCGAGACCAGCCTGGCGGGTGGCCAGCGAGTGGCCAAAGACAATGCCCGCATCGAGGCCTATGGCGTTATCGACGAGTTGAACGCCTTCTTCGGATCAGCCCGCGCTCTCGCTGAAGAGACGACTGATCGCAACGGCAGAGTGTGGCCCCTGGTGCCGTTCCTGCTGCGCGTCCAGCACGAGTTGTTCAACATCGGTTGCATCCTGGCCACTCGACCCGAGGAGATGCAGCCCAGCCAGGCCCGCGTTATTCTCGCCGACGTCACCCGCCTCGAGCACGAAATTGACCGAGTAAACCGTGGCCTGCCCGCACGACGCTGCTTCGTACTGTCCGGCAGCGGCTGTCTCAACGGTGTGTGCACCAATGCCGTACCATCTGCCGCCGGGCCGAGCGGGTCACCGTCTCCTTGGCCCGTCAGGAACCCGTTCCCGCCCGAAGCCGTCCAATACCTCAACCGATTAGCCGACGCGCTCTTCGTGTGGAGCCGCTGGGTCAGCCACGTCTGTAGCGAAAGTGAATCGTTATGGGATCCCGACCACTCGGCTCCAGTGCCGGACCGGTGAATCAAGGCGACCTCTATCGCTATCGCCCACTGGCAATCCCCTCGTGATGGCGGCCAGGAGATCTAATTGTTGCCGAACACCGTTGGCTGGGCGGGAGCGAAATCCTGTTCGCACAGGATTTCGTGCCCGGCAGGGCTTGCACTACACTCAAGACTGGAAAGGGGCGCGCTCCCAGCTTGCATTCCAACGGGGCCAATCCGGTAGCCGGTTCCGGTGAGAAGCGCCGCAAACCTTCGTGGTTGATTCTGTCTCTGGGCTTCGGTGGACTGCTGGTCTGTATCGTGGCGGCTGGCGTGGGGACGCTGGCCGCCTTGCAGCGGGTCCGCAACAGCGAAGCCCAATCGCGGAGGGCGTTTCTCGATCGGCTCGGCGCCCTGGATCAGATCCGCGCCCAGATCTACCTGTCGGGCACCTACGTGCGCGACTTCCTGCTCTCGCCGGACCCTGACACCGCCAAAGCCCAAGCCGCGCACCTCACCACGTTAGAACAGCAGACGCGCAACGCGCTGAACGCCTACGGCCACGACCTGGAGCCTGAGGAACGGCAGCCTTTCCTGGCGCTGCGCAGTGAGATTGACGCCTACTGGCGGGTACTCGATTCGACCGTCGCCTGGTCGCCCGAGGAACGCAACCGTCTGCGGCTCTCGTTCTTTTACAGTGAATTGGTTCCGCGGCGCACGGCGATGTTGCAGGTCGCGGACCGCATCGCCGAGGTAAATGAACGAGGCCTGACCCGTTCGGAGGCGCGCTCGGCCGCCTCTGCCGACAGCCTGCGGCGCTCCCTGATGCTGACATTCGCGGGCACCTTAGGCGGCGGATTGATCCTGGCGCTGGTGACGATCGGCTTCACGCTTCGGCTGGAACGGGAACTTAACCTGCGCCGGGCAGACTTGCAGGAATTGTCGACGCTGCTGCTGCGCGCACAGGAGAACGAGCGCCGCGCGTTGGCGCGGGAACTCCACGACGAGGTCGGGCAGTCTCTTTCGGCGATCCTGATGGAAACCGAAGGCGCCGAGTGCGCGGAGCCACCGCCCGCCATCCGCGACCACCTCAATTCGATTAAGCGCCTGGCGGAAAAGACGGTCAACCAAGTGCGCGACCTTGCCCTCCTCTTGCGGCCGTCGATGCTCGATGACCTGGGGCTAACACCGGCGTTGAACTGGCATGCGCGCGAAACCAGCAAGCGCACCGGGCTGAACGTGGTGGTCTCAGCCGACGACGCCATCGACAGCCTGCCAGATGAGCACCGGACGTGCATTTACCGTCTGGTGCAGGAGGCGGTGAACAACGCCGTTCGCCACGCCCACGCACGCACCGTCGAAGTAGCGGTGCGCAGAGAAAACCAGAAGGTTGACGTAACCGTGCAGGACGACGGGGCGGGTTTTGATACCCGCTTCATGCGCGGCCTTGGCCTGCTGGGCATGGAGGAGCGGATACGCCGGTTGGGCGGAGGCCTCAAGATCAGCTCCGAGCCGGGTCGAGGGACGCTCGTCCGAGCGTCGCTGCCGGTTGCCGAACTGGACGGGAGGAATGGTCATGAAGCCAATTCGTATCTTGCTGGCTGACGACCATACGGTGGTGCGCGACGGACTGCGCGCCCTGCTGGAGCACGAGTCCGACATGACCGTGGTGGCGGAAGCGGCCGACGGACGGGAATGCATCCTGTTGGCGGAGACGGAGGCTCCCGATGTGATCGTGATGGATATCGCCATGCCCAACATGAACGGCATGGAGGCCACGCGCCGGGTTCTCGCAGCTAACGCGCGGGTCGGCGTTGTGATCCTGAGCATGCACCAGGACGAGAGCTACGTCCTGGGTGCGCTGAAAGCCGGTGCGAAAGGGTACCTTCTCAAGGATTCGATCCGCAGCGAGGTAGTGCAGGCAATTCGCGCGGTGTCTCAAGGCCGTTCCTTCCTGACCCGCAAGGTCGCCCGAATACTCCAGGAAGACTACGTCAGCCGCCTGCAGCAGCGCGGCCTGGAGGACCGCTACGACCTGCTCTCGGATCGCGAGCGGGAAGTTTTGCAGATGATTGCGGAGGGACGCTCAAACAAAGAAGTCGCCAACCTGTTAAATATCAGCCTAACCACCGTCGAAACTCATCGGGGCCATATCCTGCAAAAGCTCGACATCCACAGCGTCCCAGAACTCATCCTCTACGCCGTGCGCAAGGGCATCATTTCTTGATGAACTTGCAGGGAGTCGGCCTATTGTTTCTTGAGTCTTGAGTCGCCCTTCAGAAGGGAATTTACAGGCGGCGAAAGAAAGGCTGGGAGCCAATGAGGTGCTCAAATGCACTCGTCTTCTACCGCGTTGCCTAACAATCCAGCCGTGCGCCACCAGCGGCACCACACAATCCCCGACTACCTCTTCCTTTTTCCGGCGAACATCGTGCTTACTCCGCCCAAGATCACTATCGCACTCACAAAGGGTGACACCTTCTTCTCGCGCTGGGTTTCCGCACCCACGGATATGCCACCGGTCTTGAAGCCTTCCTGTTCGTTGCGAGGCATCGGCACAACGAGCGAAACGATGCCCAGAATCAGGACTGCCATTCCAACCCAAAACAGAACTTTCACGCGCTCTCCTTCCGAGTTTGGGGGATATTCCGTAGCGAGTCGCCGGGCCAAGTTGTCTCGGCGGCGACACCACCCCCTGCCTCAGGCGCGCCGAAAAAGGCGCGCCGCGTCACGGACCAAGCCCCTCACGAAGCGCGCTTTTGCAGCAGTCGGAGAGTCCCGGCTCCGCCCAAAGCCAGCAATCCGAACAGAGCGATCAGGGGTAACGAACTTGCCGTCGCGGGCAGGGTCGCTGCCGGCGCCACTATCGGCTCCGCTGCTGGCGGCGGTGTGACCGCCTGTGCGAGTTCCACATCTTCTCCCGTGGGTTTCACCGCGATCACGGGCGCCTGCTTCAACTGCACTACTTCCGGCTCGTTTACCGTCAAGATCGGCCTTTCGACCTCAAGCGGCAAATCGGCCGTCGTGGCGAGAACTGGTGTGCTGGCCGTCTTGGCTAACTCAGCTGCTTTCGCTCGCGGGTAGACAAACTCCTCGCCCCAGACTTTGCCCGGATAGAACCACGCCCGAAGTGCCTCTGGCAAACCGGCCGGCCGCTCCCGGAAGGTAACTACGGTTTTGCCGGTCGCCCTTAGGCGATAGTTTGGGATGGCCAATATGGTGGCGTAAACCACTGTCTCGTCCTTATTGAAGATCTGGACGATGTGCCGGTCGCTCTGCGAGTCTAAGAGCTTGAACACATAGGTGCCGGCCGGCAGTACACCCCACCCCTTGAGATGGACTCCCGGGATCTCTACAGGCGCGCTGAAGGTCATCACTGTTTTGTCGTTCCATTCGTCCGCCTTTGCGGCTGGCGAAAATGCCACGCCCACTAGGGCCAGACTGAACACGGCTGTTGTTACTGTTCTCAAAACACTCATCTGCTTCTTCTCCTTTGCTCTAGAATCTGTGCCAGCGGCTCTGCGATTTGTCGGGCACCATACCTGCAGACCTCCGGCTGGCTGTTCGCGCACGTCGGACGAGAAGCATTCCGAGGTCCATCGGCACACGACCGCGCGAAGAATGCGCCTGTCGTCCTGTCCAGGGCCGTGTTTGCTGCACCTTGAAAACATGCGGCACAGCGCCAAAGCTGAGAATCTCGCACGAGATGGTCCAGAATAGAATTCCGCTGTTCGGAGGCTCAGGCCGCCGAGGCAGCGTGGGGCTAGCACGACCTCACCAGCGCCGCGATGCAACGGCTGCACTTTGAAATGCGAGACTTGCCGACGCGCCATGTGCGAATGCCGCTGCCAGGCGGGTCTCGCAGCCGTCCAAGGCCTTCGAGTGCGGCCCGGCATGCAAGAAATGTTCATGTCCAAGCGCACGCGGAGTGCCGTCCTCAACGAGCGTCCCGGAGGAAACCTTTTTCCTGCAAAAGCCGCTTGTGCTCGGCGATCCTCCCCGTCTGTTCCATCATCGGCGTCGGGCACCTTCCGGACATAAAGTCTTAGCTTTCTTCGCTCCCCTGCGTCCGAGTGGCGAATGAACTGCTATGAATGGCCTGGAGATTCGTCGTTGCGCTTCCAACTGCATCCAGGCCGATGGGCCTGCTTCCAAATGCGGCAACGGCGCATCGCTGACGGGCTTGGCCATTTTCAGACAATGCTCATTCACCAGGACTGGACATTTGCCCAGTTCCGCCGGCCGGTATCGAAGGCTAACATTCGGAGTAGCGCTGCGCTGAGAAATCAATGAGCGGCCGACCAGAGGAGTGTGTTTCATCGCCGGAGCGGACCGCAGCGGTCCTTGCAGTCAGTCCTTTGCCCGCTGAGCGCGATCGACTTCAAAAGATCCTCTCCCAGGAAAACTGGCAACTGTACGAGGCTTCAGACTGCTGTGAAGCTTTGGCGTTGTTGCGCGACCAAAGTGTTCCGGTGCTCCTCTGCGAGCGTGATCACGCCGACGGCAACTGGGAAGAGCTTTTGAACACCACGGCGAGCCTGCCGGCTCCTCCGAATCTTATTGTGTTCTCTCGTCTGGCCGACGAATCCCTCTGGGCGAAGGTGCGCCGGTGGGAATGCGACTTTGGTGCGAGCACCGTCAAAAAAACGAAGGCTGCGAACCGCGCAGTTGTATCCGCTGGGAAAATGTTGTCGCACCGCCCGGTCGGACGGCCGGGACCTTAACGTGGGTAGTTGAGTGGTCTAGTATCTAGCGGGAACGTACCGTAGAGAACGCCGTCATTACGGAGCAAGGGAAAGGTGGCAGAGCCATGATCGAGAAACCAACACGCGGCGAGCAGCCAGAGTTGCCTGCAGGCGAGCAGGTTAGACCCGTCGGAAATCACCGCATTGTCGGGCGATGGCGTACGCTGAAACTCATCATTCTCGCTGCGGTCGTCCTCATTGCTTTCCTGGGCTTCATTTCCGGCTTGATACAGAAGGGGCTGTGGATGGGGCAACTGGGCTACTCCGGCGTCTTCTGGACACTCCTGTCCCTGCGGTGGGGGCTGTTTTGCGCGGCTTTCGCTGTCGCGCTTCTGTACCTCTGGATCAATCTTCTCCTGGCGGCGAGAAACGGCGCCACTTTCCGTGCGGGTCACTTGACCAGCGAGTCTACAATTTCTGCGAACCTCGGTTTTCAGATCTCTCCCGTGGTTTTGAAACTAGCCATGGGCACGATCGCTGCTGTCGCCGCTCTGATCTTTGCTCTGATCTTCTATGGCCAATGGGATACATATCTCCGATTCCGATACGGCGGATCCTTTGAGTTGTCCGATCCTCTCTTTGGAGTCGGTGTCGGTTTTTATCTGTTTCGTCTTCCCTTTTATGAACTTTTGCAGGGCAGCCTGGTCGCATTGGCGCTGATTACCCTCCTGGCCGTCCTGGTCTTCTACGCGTATTTCGGGTCACTACGGTTCGGCCGCAGCGGACAGATGGATGGCCGGAGCGCGAAGGCCGCTCCGCATCTGTCCACTCTGTTCTTTGTCCTGGTCGGCAGTTTTGGATGGGGGTTTTACCTAGACCACTACGAACTCCTGTACTCTACTCAGGGAGTAGTTTACGGAGCCGGTTATACGGCGGATCATGTGACCCGCATCTCCTACTGGATCATGGTCGGCGCGGCGGCGGCGCTGTGCGCGCTGCTGGCGCTTAATATCTTCCGGCCGCGATTTAGAACGATAGTTATTGGATTCGGAATTTACGTTGGCTTGTACTTCATCGCCGTTTGGCTGGCGCCGGCTCTTTTTCAGAGGTTCATGGTGCAGCCGAACGAGCTGGCCCGCGAAACTCCGTATCTCAAGAACAACATAGAATTCACCCGAAAAGCCTACAGCCTCGACACGATTCAGGAAACATCCTACCCGGCGCTGGCCGACCTGACGCCCGAGGTTATTGCGAGAAATGAAGACACGATCCAGAACATCCGTCTCTGGGACTACCGCCCATTGCTTCAGATGTACCAACAAGCCCAGGAGATACGCCTTTATTATCAGTTTTACGGGGTTAATGTGGACCGCTACCACCTGCCGGACGGTTATCACCAGGTGATGCTTTCGACCCGCGAGCTCTCCCCGGAGCTTCCCGCGGAAGCCCAAACCTGGGTTAACCAAAAGTTGCAGTTCACGCATGGCTATGGCTTGGTGATGAGTTTCGTCTCGAAGACTATGGGGGGTGGCTTTCCGCAGTACGTTCTTGAGAATATCCCGCCCGAATCAGCCTACGGCCTGAATATAAACCAGCCTTCCATCTACTACGGCGAATCCATGCCCGGATATCGGATCGTCGCCACCGGCGTTAAAGAGTTCGACTACCCCAAGGGAAATCAGAATGTCTACACCAGTTACGCCGGAACCGGAGGCGTCCCGCTGGACAGCTTGTGGAAGCGGCTCTTGTTCGCCTGGACTCAGGCGGATGTCAACATACTGTTTACGTCCTATCTTCAGCCGGAAAGTAAGATTCAGATCTGGAGGCGCGTTCAGGAGCGCGTGCAACAGATCGCTCCGTTCCTAGGCCTCGACCAGGACCCCTACGCCGTGGTGAGCGAGGGCAAACTGTACTGGATCCAGGATGCTTACACCTTCTCGGATCACTATCCTTACTCCAGCCCTCACGCCGCCGCCTTTGAGCGAGGGCTGAACTACATTCGCAACTCCGTCAAGGTGGTTGTGGACATGTATGACGGAACCGTCCGGTTCTACGTCATGGATCCGAACGACCCCGTTCTGGCGGTTTACCGGCGTGCGTTTCCGGGCGTATTCCAGGACCTGAATCAGCTTTCGGCAGATCTGAAAATGCATCTGCGGTATCCGGAGGATCTTTTCTCCATCCAGGCCGACCAGTACACAACATTCCATATGACGGTTCCGCAGGTCTACTATAACCGCGAGGACCTCTGGGTGCTTCCCAACGAGACGTACGCGGGCAAGGTCGCGCCCATGGAGTCCTATTACATCCTGATGAAACTCCCTGGAAGCAGCCAGCTCGAGTACCTCCTCATGACTCCTTTCACTCCTCAGAAGCGAAATAATATGATCTCCTGGTTGGCAGCCAGGTGCGATTTCCCCGAATACGGGAAGATGCTCTTTTACGAACTTCCCAAGGAGAAGCTGATCTACGGACCGATGCAAATCGAGGCGATGATCGATCAGAACACGATGATCGCTCAGCAACTGACCCTCTGGGACCAAAAAGGGTCGAGAGTCATTCGTGGAAACCTGATCGCGGTACCGATCGAGAACTCCTTTCTCTATGTGGTGCCGCTGTACCTCACGGCCGCGGGCACGGACTTCCCCCAACTCAAGCGCGTGATCGTGATTTCGGGCGACAAAGTGGCGATGGAGCCCACTCTCGATGAGGCAATCCAATCCGTCTTCGGCACGCAACAACCGCAGAATGCCGCGCAAGCTCCCCGTGGGCAACCGGACTTGGGCCAGGCGAAGGCGCAATTCGATGATGCCCAGAAGGCAATGCAGCAGGGAAATTGGGGAGACTTCGGCAAGGCGATGGACGCCCTCAAGCGCTTGCTGAACGGGTCGCCAAAGTGATCACTCTTATTGCAGACAATCTAAGGCTGCGCTGGCGCCTTTCGTGGCCAGGGAGTTTAGTGGTGAGCGGACCGAGGCATAAAATGGGACAGGCCGATCCAGCCACGAGAATACATCCTAGTCAGAATGCCGGCGTCGAAAACAGCGCTGATGTGCTGGAAGAAATCTGGCGCACTGCAGACCGCAAACGCCCAAAGGCCAACTTCACTTTAGGCTCACGCTTAGTCCGTAAGCTCCGGGTTGCTCTGGCTGGCATGAAGACGGACGTCTTCGGAGCCTGTCTATGCTGCAAAGCTTCGCTCGGACTGAGCCGTCTGACGGCAGCACCGTGGACTCCCTTGTGCGTTCGATGCCAGGAAGCCGCCGACCGCGACGATGCGGAGGTTCTCAAAATTCGTTCACGTGGCTGACGCTACTGCGCCGGAACTCACGTGAAATGCAACGAAATCGATTTGGAAAGATAGAAAGGAACGGAAGTTATGTTGGAAACGAACTCGGTAGTAGCTATTTACGGAACCCACGCCCAAGCAGAGGAAGCGGTAAAGGAACTGCAGCGGTCTGGGTTCGATATGAAGAAAATGTCCATCGTTGGCAAGGACTATCATACCGACGAAAACGTCGTCGGATACTATAACACCGGCGACCGCATGAAGTACTGGGGCAAGCAAGGGGCCTTCTGGGGAGGACTCTGGGGCATGTTGTTCGGCGCCTTCTTCATCATTCCAGGCCTCGGGCCGATATTAGTGGCCGGCCCGTTGGTCGCCTGGATCGTCGGCGCATTGGAAGGCGCCGTCGTGGTGGGGGGATTGAGCGCGCTCGGCGCGGGGTTGTACAGCATTGGCATCCCCAAGGACAGCGTCGTCCAGTATGAGGCAGCGCTTAAGGCTGACAAGTTTCTCCTTCTGGCCCACGGCACCGTGAACGAGGTGGCCCAGGCCAGGGACATCCTGCAGACGACTCACCCGCTTGAGATTAAAACGCACGCAGCGGAACGCGAGCAATCCGCCTTGGTTAGCGCCAGGTAGTCGGATATATAACCACGGCATTCACCAGTTCTGAGAAAAGAACGTTTAAGGAGAACTTCTATGCATAACAACGTGTTGATCGTATCGGTAGCAAGCCTGGCTTTGGCCCTGCCTGCTTTGGCGTCGGATCGCGATGATGACATTGGGCGTGTTCAAAAAGCGACCCAGGTCTTCCAGGAAATCATGAGGACGCCTGACAAGGGCATCCCCCAAGACCTGCTGGAAAACGCGAAATGCGTTGCCATCATTCCAGGAGAGGAGAAGGCAGCCTTCATATTCGGCGGCAACTACGGCAAGGGATTGGCTACCTGCCGCACTGAGAATGGCTGGAGTGCTCCGATGTTTGTGGCTGTCGGAGGCGGGAGCGTCGGCTTCCAGATTGGTGCCTCTTTCACCGACGTGGTGTTGCTGTTTATGAACGACCATGCTTTGCAAAGCCTGCTGAGTGACAAATTCAAGATCGGCGCCGACGTAACCGTGGCAGCAGGGCCGGTGGGGAGACAGGCATCCGCCAACACGGACGTGAAGCTCAATGCGGAGATCTTGAGCTATTCGCGCAGCAAAGGTGTTTTTGCCGGGGCCAGCGTGGATGGCGCCGTCGTGCAGGCCGACCACAGCGGAGACAAAGCCATGTACGGCTCCGATGTCACCCACCAGGAAATCCTTCACGGCAAAGTTGCGCTTCCTGAGTCGGCGCGGAGACTGCTGGCGGACCTTGCCAAGTACCCCGCGCACCGTTGAAACCGGCGCTGGAAGGCAGCTCCGATGACAACTTATTCGAATACGACGGCCACTAAAGGACCAAAGTCACCCCGAGTCGGAATTAGAACGCTTCTGTTTATAGTCGTCTTGACAGTCATCTTTTTTCTGCTCGCACAAAGCATGGTGCATCACCGCTTCCATCAAGGCGGCTGGGTCAACCGGAACGGCAGGGTCGTACCATAGCAGCGAGCTCGGGCGAGGTGGATCGCGGCGTGGCCATCTGCGGTAGTGGCGTGGGTGCGTGCATTGCCGCCAATTAAGGTGCCGGGCGTGCGGGCCTGCGTGATCCACGAGTGTTTTTCAGCCCACTAGGGATCGGAGGGCGACTCCATGAATGTGATCTGCCTCGGGGGCCACGTCGTCGGGAATGCCGCCGCGTGGGAGTAGGTAAGAACATTTCTGCAGGCAAGATTCAGCGGCGCCGAACGTCACCGGCGCCGTTTCGCTAAGGTCGCAAGTTTGGAAAACACGGAGGAAATGTCATGAACGTGAATCCTTTGAAGGAGTTGGGAACCCTTGGTCAATCCCTATGGCTGGACTATATCCGGCGAGATCTGATCGCCAGCGGAAAACTCCGGCGTTTGATCGAGGAGGATGGATTACGGGGGATGACCTCGAACCCGTCCATTTTTGAGAAGGCGATTGCGGACAGCCACGATTACGACGAAGACATTCGTGCCATCGCGTTTAGCGGAAAAGGCGCTGAGACAATCTACGAAACCCTCAGCCAGCGAGACGTTCAGAGCGCCGCCGACGAGTTCCGGCCTCTCTACGACCGGACTGATGGCAAAGATGGATATGTCAGCCTGGAGGTCAATCCGCACCTGGCGCACGACACTAAGGGGACGATTGAGGAAGCCCGGCGGTTGTGGGCCGCGCTGGATCGGCCGAATGTCCTCATCAAGGTGCCGGCAACGGCCAATGGGCTACCCGCCATCCAGCAACTAATCGGCGAAGGCATCAGCGTCAACGTGACGCTGCTGTTTGGATTGCCGCGGTACGCCCAAGTGGCGGAAGCCTATATCGCTGGCCTCGAAGCGCGCGCGGCCCAGGGGCAGCCTTTGAAGCATTTAGCCTCGGTGGCCAGCTTTTTTGTAAGCCGCATTGATGCGCTAGTCGATCCGCCGCTGGAAAAACTCATTGTACAAGGCTGCAAGGAGTCGGATCTGGCGAGAAAGGCTCACGGGCAAATCGCCGTCGCCAGCGCGAAGATGGCGTATCAACACTACAAAGAGATCTTTGCCTGCGACCGGTTTAGAAAGCTGGCCGCTAAAGGCGCTCGAGTCCAGCGGCTGCTCTGGGCCAGCACCGGCACCAAGAACCCCAACTACAGTGACGTGAAATACATTGAGGCTCTCATCGGACCGGATACGGTCAACACGGTGCCGCTCGAAACCATGGAAGCCTATCGCGACCATGGAGAGCCGAAGGCCCGGCTCGAACACGATGTCAAAGAAGCCCAGTGGCTGTTGGAGCAACTGCCGGAACTGGGTATCGGCATCGACAATGTGACTCGGCAGCTTGAGGACGAAGGAGTCGAGAAATTCATCAAGCCGTTCGACAAACTGATGGAGACCGTGGCGCAAAGGTCAGCACGGCATTTGACGAGACAAGCATGAAGGTGAGTCCATATGCGGGAAAGGCGGCTGAAGCATCGATGCGGGTGAACAATCCCCGGGATCGGAGCGACAAATTATGAGCAAACAGGACCGTGCCAGCCACCCCATATACAGTCTCCTACCCACGGAAATCGAGGGGTTCGATTCCCTGGTGGAACTCGCCCTGGATATGCGCTGGTCGTGGAATCACGCGACCGACGAAGTCTGGCGGCAGCTTGATCCCGACCTCTGGGCGATGACGAACAATCCGTGGGTAGTCCTGCAGACGGCCTCCCGCGACGAGATCAAACGTGTGTTAGGCGATCCCGTTTTCCGCAAGAGCGTGGATGGGTTGGTCGAAGCCAGTCGCCAGGCGGCCAAAGCGCCCGCGTGGTTCCAGCGGAACCATGCGGAGGCTCCACTGACCTGCGCCGCCTATTTCAGCATGGAATTCATGCTGAGCGAGGCATTGCCAATCTACTCGGGCGGGCTCGGGAACGTGGCGGGCGACCAACTCAAGGCCGCCAGCGATCTCGGCATACCTGTGGTCGGCGTTGGGCTCCTCTATCAGCAGGGTTATTTTCGCCAGGTGATTGACAAAAACGGAGATCAACAGGCCCTCTACCCGTATAACGATCCTGGACAGTTGCCGATCATGCCGTTGCGCCAACCAAACGGGGAGTGGTTGCGGCTGGAGATCGCGTTGCCTGGATACTCGGTCTGGCTGCGCGCCTGGCAGGTCCAGGTTGGCAGGGTGAAGCTTTACCTGCTGGACAGCAATGACGCGGCGAACTATCCGGTTCATCGAGGAATTACCAGCGAGCTCTACGGGGGCGGCCCGGAATTGCGCCTCAAGCAGGAAATGCTGCTCGGGATCGGCGGATGGCGGCTGCTCCGCGCGCTCGGGCTTCAACCGGAGGTCTGCCACCTGAATGAAGGACACGCGGCGTTGGCCGTTCTGGAACGTGCCCGGAGCTTTATGGAAGATACGGGCAAGCCCTTCGAAGTGGCACTGGCCGTGACTCGAGTTGGCAATCTCTTCACCACGCACACGGCGGTGGCCGCGGGCTTTGACCGTTTCGCTCCGGCCCTTATCGAGCAATACCTCGGTGGATACGCCAAGCAAAAGCTCGGCATTTCGCTCCATGACTTGCTGGCTCTGGGCCGCCAGAACGCGGATGATTCTTCGGAGCCTTTCAACATGGCCTATCTGTCAATCCGGGGGAGCGGGTCGGTGAATGGTGTAAGCCGCCTGCACGGGAAGGTAAGCCGGCACCTTTTTCTGCCTCTGTTCCCGCGCTGGCCGGAAGACGAAGTCCCGATCGGACATGTGACTAACGGAGTCCACACGCCCACCTGGGACTCTGCCCCGGCTGACGATCTTTGGACCGAAACCTGTGGAAAGGATCGCTGGCTGGGGACGACTGAGACTCTGGAGCAAGACATTCGCCGGGTCTCCGACGCCAAGCTCTGGCAGTTTCGCACCGCGGCCAGTAAGTCTCTTGTCGAGTATGCTCGCGAACGGTTGTCCCGGGACTTGGCCGCAGCAGGCGCGCCGTCCGAGGACGTCGAAGCCGCGAAGCATCTCTTCGATCCCAATACCCTGACGCTGGGCTTTGCTCGCCGCTTCGCGACCTACAAGCGACCAAACTTGCTCCTGCACGACCCACAGCGCCTGCTTCGCTTGTTGACCAATACGCAGCGCCCAGTGCAACTCATCATCGCCGGTAAGGCGCATCCGGCGGACCAGGCTGGACAGGCCCTGATTCGGGATTGGATGCATTTCATCCGGCGGCCGGAGACGCGCCCCCATGCGGTCTTTCTCAGTGACTATGACATGCTTCTGACCGAGCACCTGGTGCAGGGCGTGGATGTCTGGATCAACACCCCACGGCGTCCCTGGGAGGCTTGCGGAACCAGCGGCATGAAGGTGCTGGTCAACGGAGGCATCAATCTATCCGAGTTGGATGGCTGGTGGGCGGAAGCTTACACGCCTGAAGTCGGGTGGGCATTGGGAGATGGCCAGGAACACGGCGAGGCCCCAGCCTGGGACGCTGCCGAAGCCGAAGCCCTCTACGATCTGTTGGAACGGCAGGTAATTCCAGAGTTCTACACGCGCGGCGAGAACGGTATTCCTGCCGCCTGGGTAGCACGGATGCGGGAAAGCATGGCACGGTTGACGCCGGCGTTTGCCGCAAGCCGCGCGGTGCGGGAATACTTGGAGCAACACTACCTTCCGGCTGCAGCCGCCTACCGTGAGCGCGCTGCAAATAAAGGCGCAGTGGGCAGTCAAGTAGTCGATTGGCGACACGAGGTCGAGGGAAAGTGGGGCTCGCTGCGCTTCGGCGACTTACGGGTCGAAACCAATGCTGGCCACCACGTATTTGAAGTCGAAGTCTTTCTGAACGATCTCGACCCGAGTGCGGCGCGAGTTGAGCTTTTTGCGGACGGAATCGACGGCAGCGATCCCGCACGGGTGGAAATGGAGTGTGCGCGACCGCAACCTGACGCCTCCCGCCGGTGCGTCTATCACGCGACGGTACCCACCACACGTCCAGCGAGAGACTACACGGCGCGAGTGATTCCCCGGTTTTCCGGAGTGGCGGTTCCGCTGGAATCCGCACGAATCCTATGGCAACGATGATGAAAACGGATCAACGCGAGTTGCACGATTACATCTCGGAAACCTCCGAGCACGCCGACGTTCAGGCGGGCTCTCCTCTGCCTTTGGGAACCCAGGAAAAGGGAGGAGGAGTTAATTTCGCCATTTTCAGCCGTTGGGCCAGCCGCGTCCGACTGGAGTTGTTCGATCATCCCGAAGACACAGCGCCCGCCCGGACAATCGATCTCGCTTCACGGCGCAACCGCACCGGTGACGTATGGCACGTTTGGGTGCAGGGGATCGGCCCGGGTCAACTCTATGCTTACCGCGTGGACGGCCCTTACAAACCCGCCGAAGGACATCGTTTCAATTTCAACCGGCTTCTTCTCGATCCGTTCGCTGCCGCGATTTCGCGGCCGCCCCTTTGGGATTTTGCATCGGCACTCGGATACGACCCATTGGCGCCGGAGCAAGACTTGGCTCTCTCGAAGCTGGATAATTCCAGGTCGATGCCGAAATGCGTTTTTGTCAACGAGCCCTTCGAGTGGGGTGGAGACCAGCCCCTCCGGCGTTGCTGGTCGAAGACCGTCATTTACGAAACGCATATTCGCGGCTTTACCATTCACCCGAAGTCGGGCGCGGATCATCCGGGAACCTACCGCGGCCTGATGGAGAAGATTCCCTATCTCAAAGCTCTGGGAGTGACCGCTGTGGAACTGATGCCCGTGCAGGAGTTCAATGAAACTTCTGTCACGCGCTGTAATCCGCAAACACGGCAACCGTTGAGGAACTACTGGGGATACGATCCCGTAGCATTCTTTGCGCCCAAAGCTTCCTATAGCAGCTCGGGAGGTTTGGGTCAGCAGAAGCTGGAGTTCAAGGAAATGGTCCGGGCCTTTCACAGCGCCGGCATCGAAGTGATTCTGGACGTGGTGTTCAATCATACGGCAGAGGGAGACGAACTGGGACCGACGCTCTGTTTCCGTGGGATGGATAACGCGATCTTCTACATGTTGGCGGGCGACAAACGCTACTACAAAAACTATGCCGGGACTGGCAATACCATCAACGCCAACCATCCCGTGGTACGAGACCACATCTTGGCCGCGCTCCGTTATTGGATGGTCGAGATGCATGTGGATGGATTCCGGTTTGACCTGGCGTCGGTTCTCGGCCGGGACGGCGCCGGCAAGTTGCTCGCCAACGCCCCGCTTCTCGAACGGATCGCCGAGGACCCGATCTTGAGAGACGTGAAAATCATCGCCGAGGCGTGGGATGCCGCCGGTGCATACCAGGTGGGTAGTTTTTCAGAGCGGCGTTGGGCGGAGTGGAACGGCCGATACCGGGATGATGTCCGGCGCTTCTGGCGCGGCGATGAGGGGATGCTCGGTTTGTTTGCCAGCCGCATCTGCGGGAGTGCCGACATCTATACCAATTCGGGCAAAGGCCCCGAGGGCAGCATCAACTTCGTCACCTGCCACGACGGCTTCACTCTGAACGACATGGTGAGTTATCGCTACAAGCACAATGAAGCAAACGGAGAAAACAACCATGACGGTACCGACGCCAACTTCAGCGAGAACTATGGCTCCGAAGGCGAAACGACGGATACCGGAATCGAGACCTTGCGGAAACGCCAGATTAAGAACTTTCTTCTGACCCTGCTGATCTCGCGCGGCGTACCGATGCTCTTGGGCGGCGACGAATTCCGCCGCACGCAGGGCGGAAATAACAACGCTTACTGCCAGGACAATGAAACCAGTTGGATTGACTGGACCTGTCTTGAACGGCACCAGGAGATCCACCGGTTTGCTCGTGGCATGATCGCATTTCGCGATGCGCATCCGGTGCTCAGCAAGGAGCAATTCTACACGGACGCCGAGATCCGTTGGATTGGCCCACAAGGAGGACTTCCCAACTGGGCTGACCCGAAAGAAAAACAGTTTGCCTGTCTGATCCAGGAAGACGAGCAGCGCGCACTTTGCCTGATGTTCAATGCTGGCGTCGATGTGGTCAGTTTCGGTTTGCCCCCCGCACTGCCGGGGGCACGTTGGTATCTGGCCGTTGACACCTCTCGTGAAGCGCCGCAAGATCTGTCTGCCGCGGGCGAGGAACCGCTCTGGGAAGAATCACGAACCTACCGCCTGAGCCCCCGATCCAGCGCCATACTCCTGGCTCGAAGAACGGAGGCTAAATGAAAGGCGCGCTCCCAGTCACGACGTTGTTTCTAGATGTCGGCGGTGTCCTGCTCAACAACGGCTGGGATCATCATGCGCGCAGACGGGCAGCTCAGCACTTCAAGCTGAAGTGGGCCGAGATGGAGGAGCGGCATGCCCTGACCTTCGAAACCCACGAGGAAGGAAAGCTCACGTTCGAAGAATATTTGGGGCGGGTGGTGTTCTACCAAAAACGACCGTTCACCCGGGCTCAGTTTCGGCGTTTCATGTGCGCGCAATCGAAGCCTTACCCCGAGATGATCAAGTTGTTCGCTCAGCTCAAGATCCGGCATCGGCTGAAGATCGCCGTCGTCAGCAACGAAGCGCGCGAAGTGAATGCTTACCGGATTCGCAAGTTCAAGCTGGACTGGTTCGTGGATTCCTTCATTTCCTCCTGCTTCGTCCACATCCGCAAGCCCGACGCGGACATCTTTCGGCTTGCGCTGGACATCGCTCAGGCGCCGGTGCGGCAGGTAGTCTATATCGAAAACACCCCGATGTTCGTCCAGGTCGCCCAAGGTTTGGGGATTCGAAGCATTCTCCACACGGATTACAAGTCCACCTGCGCGGAATTGGCATCGTTCGGATTGCCGAACGAAGGAGCTATCCATGAAACCCGCTAACCCATCCGTCCTGACGATCAATGGCGGCTCATCGAGCATCAAATTCGCGGAGTACCAGCTTGGTGAACCCCTGAATCGAAGCCTTCATGGAACGGTGGATCGCATCGGCATGAACGGGACGAATCTGACGTTCCAACTCCCGGGCACAAGTCAGCACGACAGCCGCCGCCTCGACGCCTCCGACCACAAATCGGCAGCGACTTTTCTGATGGATTGGCTCGAAGAGCAGCATGGTTTTGAATCGGTGCAGGCCGTGGGACACCGTGTTGTCCACGGCATGCAACACACCTCACCCGAGCTGGTCACCCAGGAATTATTGGAGGAACTACATAGCATCAGCCCGTATGACCCGGACCATCTGCCCAGCGAGATTGAACTGATCGAAGTATTCCGCCAGCGTCATCCGAAACTGCCCCAGGTGGCCTGTTTTGACACCGCGTTCCACCGCACCATGCCGCGTGTTGCCAAGCTGCTTCCCATCCCGCGTTGTTATGACGCGAAGGGAGTGCAACGTTACGGTTTCCACGGTCTGTCCTATGCCTATCTGATGGAAGAACTCGCGCGCCTGGGCGACCCGGCTGCCACGACTGGCCGCGTCATTCTCGCTCATCTGGGCAACGGCGCGAGCATGGCCGCGGTGCGTAACGGCAAGAGCATCGACACCAGCATGAGTTTCACACCCACGGCGGGATTGGTGATGAGCACCCGCTCCGGCGATCTGGACCCCAGTCTGTTCCCCTATTTCGCGCGAACCGAACAGATGACCGCAAAACAGTTTTCCGTAATGGTCAACCACCATTCCGGCCTGCTCGGCGTCTCGGAGACGAGTTCCGACATGCGAGACTTGCTGGCGCAGGAAGCCCATGATATCCGCGCCGCGGAAGCCGTGGCGCTGTTCTGTTATCAGGCAAGAAAGTGGATCGGCGCCTTCGCCGCTGCGCTCGGTGGCTTGGATATGTTCGTGTTCGCCGGAGGCATCGGCGAAAACGCGCCACTCGTCCGCGCGCGCATCTGCGATGGACTGGCCTTCCTCGGCATCGAATTGAGCGAGTCGCGCAATGCGGAGACTGCGGGAGTGATTTCTACGGACGCTAGCCGGGCCACGGTTCGCGTCATTCGAACGGACGAAGATCTGATGATTGCGCGATCGGTGCGCCGCATTCTCGAAACCGACGCGGGAAACGGAAAGGATTGACCATGAAAACCAACACAGTTACATCGGAACAGCTTCACAAGAACCCCGACGGGATCGAGACTAAGGACTTAACCACAAAGACCAACACGCTCACTCCAGACCTGCTCCACAAGATGAACGCCTACTGGCGGGCCGCCAACTATCTGTCGGTTGGCCAGATTTATCTTTACGACAACCCGCTGCTGAAGGAGCCGCTGAAACTGTCGCACGTGAAGCCGCTGGTGGTCGGGCATTGGGGCACCACGCCGGGCCAGAACTTCATCTACGTGCACTTGAACCGGGTAATCAAAAAGTATGACCTGGACATGTTCTACATAGCCGGTCCCGGTCACGGCGGCCCGGCGATTGTCGGCAACGTTTACCTGGAAGGCACCTGGAGCGACGTTTATCCGAACGTCACCCAGGACGAGGCTGGGCTCAAGGAGTTGTTCAAGCAGTTCTCGTTTCCCGGCGGGATTTCCAGCCATGTTGCGCCGACGACCCCTGGATCGATTCACGAGGGTGGCGAACTGGGGTACTCGCTCAGCCATGCCTTCGGGGCGGCGTTCGACAACCCCGGTCTGATCGTTGCCTGCGTCGTGGGCGACGGTGAAGCGGAAACTGGCCCCCTGGCGACCGCATGGCAGTCCAATAAGCTCCTCGACCCAATTACCGACGGAGCCGTGCTGCCGATCCTGCATCTCAATGGCTACAAGATCAGCAATCCGACCCTTCTCGCCCGCATCGAGCATGAGGAACTGGAGCAATTTCTGCGAGGCTGCGGCTGGACGCCCTGTTTTGTGGAAGGCGACGAGCCGGAAAAGATGCATGAACTCATGGCCACCACCTTGGACAAAGCCGTCGAGCAAATCCGGCAAATCCAAACCAATGCGCGGAGGAAGAACGACACCACTCGGGCGCGCTGGCCAATGATCGTCCTCAAATCGCCCAAAGGCTGGACGGGACCGAAGGTGGTCGATGGCCTGCAAATCGAGGGTACCTTCCGAGCGCACCAGGTTCCACTGCTGGTGGATCCGGAGCACCCCGATCATGTCAAGCTGCTGGAAAGCTGGATGAAAAGCTACAAGGCCGAGGAACTCTTCGATGAGAATGGCCATCTCATGCCGGAATTGGCCGAGCTGGCGCCGAAGGGTGACCGGCGGATGGGCGCCAATCCCCACGCTAACGGTGGAATCCTGCTGCGTGATCTGCGCATGCCGGATTTCCACGTCCACGCGGTGACTGTGCCCTCGCCCGGCGCTGTTAACGGCCAGGATACGCTGGTGCTGGGTAAGTTCCTCCGCGACGTGGCTAAGCTAAATCAGGATCAGCGTAACTTCCGAATCTTCGGTCCGGATGAGACACTGTCGAATCTCCTGGGTGCGGTCTTTGAAGTCACCAACCGCCAGTGGGACGCCCGGGAGGTAAAGAACGACGAATTCCTCGCGCCCGCCGGACGCGTGCTGGACTCGATGCTGAGCGAGCACCAGTGCGAGGGTTGGCTGGAAGGCTATCTGCTGACCGGGCGCCACGGTCTGTTCAACAGCTACGAGGCTTTTATTCGCATCGTCGACTCGATGTTCAGCCAGCACGCCAAGTGGCTGAAGGTATGTCTGGAACTGCCCTGGCGGCGGAAGATATCGTCGCTGAACTATCTGCTCGCCTCCCACGTTTGGCAGCAGGATCACAACGGCTTCACCCACCAGGATCCCGGTTTCCTCGACCACGTGATCAACAAGAAGGCCGACATCGTGCGTGTCTACCTTCCGCCCGATGCCAATTGTCTGCTGTCGGTCTTCGATCACTGCCTACGCAGCCGGAATTACGTCAACGTCGTGGTTGCGGGCAAACACGCCCTCCCACAATGGCTGAGCATGGACGCTGCGGTGGTGCATTGCACGGAAGGAATTGGCATCTGGCAATGGGCTAGCAACGACCAGGACGGCGAGCCGGATGTGGTGATGGCCTGCTGCGGAGACACGCCCACGCTGGAGATCATGGCCGCCGTTTCCATCCTTCGCGAGCATCTGCCCGATCTGAAGATCCGCGTAATCAATGTCGTCGATCTGATGAAGCTGCAATCGAGTAGCGAGCACCCGCATGGGCTCAGTGAGACGGATTACGATTCGCTATTCACCAAAGACAAGCACATCATCTTTGGCTTTCACGGATACCCCTGGCTGGTCCACCGGCTCACCTACCGACGGACCAACCGCAACCTGCACGTTCGGGGCTACAAGGAAGAGGGCACTATCACGACGGCCTTCGACATGAGGGTGCAGAACGATCTCGACCGGTTCCACCTGGTGCAGGACGTGGTTGATCGGGTACCTCACTTGGGCTCCCGGGGGGCGTACCTGAAGCAGACGATGCAGGACAAACTCATCGAGCACAAGCATTACATCGACAAGCACGGCGAAGACTTGCCGGAAATCCGTAACTGGAAGTGGGGCCGGATCGAAACCCAGAAGGGGAAGCCGCCGGTGGAAAAGGGTGGATAAGCGGGCGCGAACCTGGACAACAACTTACCCTAAAACGCACCAAAGGAGACCACAATGCCCATTCAGCTTAATGAAGAAAACGGCGGGAAGATTCTCGTCGTTCACGTCAGCGGGAAGCTGGCAAAAGCAGATTACGAGCACTTTGTGCCCGAGTTCGAACGACTCGTCCGGCAGCACGGAAAACTGCGCCTGCTGTTGGACATGACCGACTTCCACGGCTGGGAAGCCGGCGCGCTATGGGAGGACGTCAAGCTCGACATTAAACACTTCGCCGACATCGAACGGCTCGCGATGGTCGGGGAAAAGAAGTGGCAGCAAGGCATGGCGACGTTCTGCAAGCCGTTCACGACGGCGACGATCCGATACTTCGATCGCGCCAACGCCGCTGAGGCGCGGCAGTGGTTGGGTAACTAGTAGCCTGACGGCAAACGCGCGCCAGTGAATTCGGGCGTGCTCGTCTCGATCCGCGGCAAGACTTGCCACCGATTCAATCGGTGCTGTGTGCCGGGAATTCGTAACTGGAAATGGAGCAACCCCAAATGAATGCGCAAGAGCTTATAGACACGGCGAACGCGCTGGTCGCCGATGACAAGGGACTACTGGCGATGGATGAAAGTAATCCAACCTGCAACAAACGATTTGCCAAGCTGGGGATTCCTCAGACTGAGGAGACGCGGCGCGCCTACCGGGAGTTGATTGTGACCACGCCCGGTCTCGAGGAGTCCATTAGTGGCGCGATTCTCTACAACGAGACGATCCGCCAGCAGAAGAAAGATGGCACTCTCTTTGTTAAGGTCCTCACCGATGCCGGAATCATTCCCGGCATCAAAGTCGACACCGGCGCAAAGGATCTGGCCGGTCATCCCGGAGAGAAAATCACCGAAGGTCTGGACGGCTTGCGCGACCGGCTGGCTGAATACTCCCAAATGGGCGCGCGCTTTGCCAAGTGGCGCGCGGTGATTGCCGTAGGCGAAGGCATTCCCAGCCGAGGCTGCATCGAAACCAACGCGCACGCCTTGGCGCGCTATGCCGCGTTGTGCCAGGAAGCCGGAATGGTCCCCGTCGTCGAGCCGGAAGTGCTCATGGACGGCCAGCATACCCTGGAGCGCTGCTGCGAGGTCACGGAGGAAGTCCTGAAAACGGTTTTCAGCCAGCTTTACATACAGGGGGTGACGCTGGAGGGCATGATCCTGAAGCCCAATATGGTGCTTCCGGGATCGACCTGCTCCAAGCAAGAGGCGGTAGACGAGGTGGCCGATGCCACGGAGCGCTGTCTCTTGCGATCCGTCCCCGCCGCAGTCCCGGGGATTGCGTTCTTATCGGGCGGCCAATCCGCGGAACTGGCTTCGGCCCGTCTGAACGCGATGAATGTCAGATTCAAGTCGCGGATGCCTTGGGCGTTGGCATTTTCGTTTGCCCGCGCCATTCAGCAACCGGCTTTAGAGATTTGGCGAGGCCAAGAGGCGAACGTATCGGCAGCCCAGCAAGCTCTGAATCACCGGGCCAGTTGCAACCGGGCCGCGCGTCGGGGCGAATACAGTGCCGCCATGGAAAAGAGTTCGGCAACTGTCCCGCAACTTACACAACCTGTGGCCTAGCAAAGATAGAAGGAGTACCCGTTATGAAACCAGGTGAAGCTCCGAACGGCTCGGCGCCGGCGCCGGGAGCGAAGTGCGATGCGCAGAAGAACCTCAAATCGATTTCCATGGAGGAGCTGCAAAAAAAGCTGGGCTCATCGCCGGATGGCCTGAGTCAGGCCGAGGCGCAGAAGCGGTTAGCGCAATATGGCCCGAACGAGATTGCGGAAAAGAAAGACAATCCGTTCCTTAAGTTCCTCACCTATTTTTGGGGGCCCATCCCGTGGATGATTGAAGGGGCGGTGATTCTGTCTGGCGTAGTTCGGCACTGGCCCGATTTCTTTATCATCCTGCTCCTGTTGGTGTCCAACGCCGTGGTTGGATTCTGGGAAGAACACCAGGCGGGCGATGCGATCGCCGCACTCCGGAAGCAGTTGGCGATCAAAGCCAAAGTCAAACGTGACGGGAAATGGACGGATCCTTCAGCGAAGGAAGTGGTGCCGGGCGACGTCATCCGCCTCAGACTGGGCGACATCGTTCCAGCCGACGCGCGCCTGCTGCCCGGCGACCCGGTGGAGGTGGACCAGTCCGCGCTGACCGGCGAATCGCTACCCGCCGAAAAAAAGCCGGGCGATGCGGTATTCTCGGGCTCCATCATTCGCCAGGGCGAAATCGAAGCGATGGTGTACGCCACCGGTACCGACACCTACTTCGGCAAGACGGCGCAAATGGTGCAGGGCCCGGAATCCGCCAGCCATTTCCAGAAAGCCGTGCTGAAGATCGGCGACTACCTGATTCTTCTCGCCGTAGCGCTGGTAGCATTGATTGTCACTGTCGCGCTCTTTCGTCACGATCCGGTCATGAGCACGCTGGAGTTCGCGCTGGTGCTTCTGGTGGCCGCGATTCCGGTGGCGATGCCGACCGTACTGTCAGTGACCATGGCAGTGGGCGCACGCCTTCTGGCGAAGAAGCAAGCCATTATCACCAAGCTCTCGGCGATCGAAGAACTGGCCGGCGTGGACATCCTTTGTTCGGATAAGACCGGCACGCTGACCCTGAATAAGCTGACCCTGGGCGACCCCTTCATGCTGAAGGGAATCACAGCCGACGAGGTCATCCTGTGCGCTGCGCTTGCATCCCGCGCCGAAGACAAAGACACCATAGACCTTGCAGTGATCGGCGGAGTCAAGGACCCAAAGACTTTGAAGGCCTGCCAGGTGCTCCATTTTCAACCGTTCGATCCGGTCCACAAGCGCACCGAAGCTACGGTGAAAGGCGCGGACGGAAAGCAGTTCTACGTGGCCAAAGGCGCCCCACAGGTAATTCTCAAGATGTCCATCAATGCCGGCGAGGTGAAGGATGCCGTCGAGAAGGCCGTCGACGAATTCGCCGCAAAAGGCTACCGCTCATTAGGGGTAACCCGCGCCGATGAGGAAAACAAATGGCGAATGGTGGGGGTGTTACCTTTATTCGACGAGCCTCGCCCCGATGCCAAAGCCACGATAGCGAGCGCCCGTCAAATGGGTGTGAGCGTCAAGATGGTTACCGGCGATCAAATGGCAATCGCTAAGGAAACCGCCAGGCAGTTGGGGATGGGCACGAACATCCTCAATGCCAGCGCATTTGGCGATATCAAGCATCACGAGACGGCGCAGGCGGCGGAATCAATCGAAAAGGCGGACGGTTTCGCCCAGGTGTTCCCGGAACACAAATTCCACATCGTGGATGTCCTACAGCAGCGCGGCCACATCGTCGGCATGACCGGCGACGGTGTGAACGACGCCCCCGCGCTCAAGAAAGCGGACTGCGGCATCGCCGTTTCCGGCGCGACGGATACGGCGCGCGCCGCGGCGGACATTGTTCTGCTAGCTTCCGGCCTGTCCGTAATCATCGATGCGATCAAGGAGAGCCGCCGCATCTTCCAGCGGATGAACAGCTACGCGATCTACCGGATCGCCGAGACGCTGCGCGTACTGTTTTTCATGACGCTGGCGATCCTGGTGTTTAACTTCTACCCGGTGACCGCCGTGATGATCGTGATGCTGGCGTTGCTCAACGACGGAGCCATCCTGTCCATCGCCTATGACAACGTTCATTACAAGGATAAGCCCGAGGCTTGGAACATGCGCCTGGTGCTGGGAGTTTCCACGGTGCTGGGCGTCATCGGGGTTGTGGCTGCGTTTGGTCTGTTTTATCTTGGCGAGCGCGTATTCCACCTCAACCGTGCACACATTCAGACGCTGATGTATTTGAAACTGTCCGTGGCCGGACATCTGACGATTTTCCTGACGCGCACGCGCGGCCCATTCTGGTCCATACGCCCCGCGCGGATTCTATGGGTAGCCGTACTCGGCACGCAAACGGTGGCGACGCTGATTGCGGTTTATGGGCTGTTTATGACGCCCCTCGGCTGGGGCTGGGCGGCATTCGTATGGGGCTATGCAATCGCTTGGGCTCTTTTGAATGACCGCGTGAAACTGCTGGCCTATCGAATATTCGACCCTACTAAACCCCCGTTGCTGAGCAAAAAGCCCAAGGGTCCGAATCCGCAAGATCTCAAACCGCAGATCGCCAAGCGGGCCTATGAAATCTATGAGGAGCGAGGCCGCCACGACGGCCAGGCAGATCAGGACTGGCTCGAGGCGGAGCGCGAGACAGAGAAGGATCGGGAGGCGGGACATGCGAAGGCCGTGCCAGTGTCCTCCTGATCTGCCGTCAAGGATGGAATGGAGAAAGCACCTATGAAAGAAGTTAAGCACAGTTCTCACCAGCACGGAACGCCCGCTCGCGAGAGTATTCAGCATGACCCGGATCCTTATTGGAGACGGGCGCATCATGATTGGCGCGTATGGGTCGGCCTGTTTTTCATGCTCGCGGCCATCACGATCTATGTCCTGAGCGATGACTTGTCGTTCTTCCCTCGCATTTTTCGACAGCAGCCAGTATCGGATGCGAGGGGAAAATAGCGGAGCCCAATGAGTCAAGAACTCCTTTATCCACTACGATTCGAGCCGATCTATCAGTATCGGCTCTGGGGCGGCCGGCGTTTGGCCGACCTCCTCACCGCACCGCTGCCGGGTGACGACCCCGTCGGCGAAGCGTGGGTGCTCAGCGACCGCGCTGACCATCCGAGCCGTGTTGCTGAGGGACCGCTCAAGGGACGAACCATCTCTCAACTGCTGGAACAGTTTCCTCAACAGGTGATGGGAAAGCTGGCGGGGCGATTCGGCCGATTCCCGCTGCTGTTGAAGTTCCTCGACGCACGTGAAATGCTCTCGGTCCAGGTTCATCCTGCGGATACCCACACAGACCTGCTCCCGGCGGGCGAGACCGGTAAGACCGAAGCCTGGGTTGTACTGGAGGCAGGGCCAAAGAGCCGCATCTATGCGGGTCTGCGGCCTGGCGTCACGGAAGCGGGTCTGCGGCAGGCGATTGCGAACGGAGGGGTGGCGGACCAACTCGCATACATTACGCCGCAGCCCGGCGATGCCGTCTTCATACCGGCTGGGACGGTTCACTCTCTGGGCGGCGACATCGTGGTGTTCGAGGTTCAGGAGAACAGCGACGTAACATTTCGCTTGTACGACTGGAACCATGTTGACGCGAAGACAGGCAAGCCACGCGCACTCCAAATCGATCAGGCCCTTGCCTGCGTCGATTTTGGGGAGTGTGCGGGCGGTCTGGTGACGCCCGTGATGGAGTCTAAGACGCCGGTGGAGCGCGAGCAACTCTCTCGCTGTGAACACTTCTGGCTGTCGCGCCTTCAAGGGGACATGCCGTTTGTCTTTGGCAAGTCAGGTGCGCCGAGCGTGCTGGTGTGCATCGAGGGCGCGGGGCAAGTCGAGCACAGTGGAGAACAGTATGCCATCAGAAAAGGCGACGTCTTTCTGTTGCCTGCGGTTCTCGGAACGTGTAGCGTTCAGCCGCGAGGCGCAGTAAAGCTGTTGGAAATCGAGATACCGGAATGAAAAAGCTGATCGTCTTTGACCTGGATGGAACTCTGGCCGAAAGTAAAGCCCCTCTTGATGCCGAAATGTCGCGACTGCTCGGCGACCTTCTCGGCATTGTCAAGGCGGCCGTGATATCCGGAGGCGATTGGCCGCAGTTTGAAAAACAGGTGCTCTCCCGTCTTCCCCATGACGCAAGCCTGGCGAATCTATCGATCCTGCCCACATGTGGAACCAAGTTCTTCCGCTACGCAGGGGACTGGAAGAAGATCTATTCCGAAGACTTCACGGCAAGTGAAAAAGAGAAGATCGTCAGCTCTCTCAAGAAGGCGCTCGAAGAAGCCGGTTTCCAAGCCAAAAAGGTCTGGGGGGAAGTGATTGAAGACCGGGGAAGCCAGATCACATTCTCAGCGCTCGGTCAGCAGGCGCCCTTGGAAGAAAAGAAGAAATGGGATTCCGATTATGCCAAGCGCAAGAAGATCAAAGCGATTCTCGACACGTTGATCCCCGAGTTTTCCGTCCGCATGGGCGGCGCGACGTCCATAGATGTCACCAAACCGGGCATAGACAAAGCCTACGGAGTCAGAAAACTAAGAGACGTTCTCGGCATTTCATTGAAAGAAATGATTTACATTGGCGACGCCCTGTTCGCGGGCGGGAACGACTATCCGGCCGAGCAGGCAGGTGTTGTTTCTATTCCGGTTCAGGGTCCCCACGAGACGAAACGGGTTGTCGAAACAATCATCGCTTGTCTGTCGGATCACGGTCAGGAAGCGTTGAAGCTATGAGGACACTCTGATGATCGGATTCAAATTGCAGCGTCTCGGAATGATAATGGAGCCAGAGCCGGGCAATCCCCAGGAGGTTGAAGGCGTCTTAAATCCAGCCGCTGCTCGCGGCCCCGATGGTAAGCTCTACCTTTTTCCACGGCTGGTTGCGAAGGGGAACTACTCACGCATCGGCATTGCACGAGTGCGGTTCAATGAAGCTGGCAATCCGGCCGGCGTCGAACGGCTCGGCATCGCACTGGAGCCGGAAGCCGACTATGAGTTGCAGCCCGGCGGTAAGGGCGGGTGCGAGGATCCGCGGATCACGTTCGTGGAACCGCTCCGGCGCTACTTGATGACCTACGCGGCATTTTCAGCCCGTGGCCCACGGATCGCTTTTGCGGTCTCGGAAGACCTCTTCCACTGGAAGCGCCTGGGGCTCGCGAGTTTCGGCCCGTATCAGGGCATCGAATTCGCCGACGTGGACGACAAAGACGCCAGCCTCTTTCCCGTCGCCATTCCCAATCCTTCCGGTCACCCGGAACTGGCCATTCTCCACCGGCCGCTTTTCCCCGGCACTCGTCCCGAAGAGACCGCCGTCCATCCCGCGTCCCGCGAGTTGGATCTGGAGCGGGAAAGCATCTGGATATCCTACTGCCCGACGCCGCTGGACGGCCGTGAACCGAGTTGTCTCGGCAAGTTTACCTCACATCACCGGCTGGCCGCTCCCGTCTCGCCCTGGGAGCGGCTCAAAATCGGCGCCGGCACTCCGCCTATTCTGGGGCGGCACGGATGGCTGATCGTTTACCACGGTGTGAGCGAAATAGTGAAGCCGGGCAACGCCGGGCGCCAACTATGTTACTCGGCTGGGGTGATGGTGCTTTCGAAGGAGCATCCGCGCGTGATCCGCTATCGTTCGGCGGAGCCTGTGCTGATTCCATCGCTGCCGCAGGAACGCGACGGGACCGTCGCCAACGTCGTGTTCCCCACCGGCATCGACCGGCGCGACGATCTTGGATCGCCGGACCGCTTCGACATCTATTACGGGATGGCCGACAGCCGGATTGGCGTGGCGCGTCTTGATGTGCCGGATTTCGTGCCGACGGGAGGAGTCGCGGACCCGCCAGAAGCCAGGGTGTAACGCGCTCAGGAGATAGTCATCGTGAAACCGAATGCAGATAAGCCCGCGGCGAAGGACGATCTGAAAACGCTTCCCATGCTGGAACTGCAGGCAAAGTTGGGGTCGTCGCCGGACGGCCTCAGTCAAGCCGAAGCGCAGAAACGGCTGACCCAATACGGGCCTAACGAGATCGAAGAAAAGAAAACCAATGCGTTCCTGAAATTCCTCAGCTATTTTTGGGGTCCAATCCCATGGATGATCGAAGTAGCGGTGATCCTGTCGGGCGCGGTCCAGCACTGGCCGGATTTCTTCATCATCCTCCTCCTGCTGGTTTCCAATGCCGTCGTCGGATTCTGGGAAGAAAGCCAGGCGGGCAACGCCATCGCTGCCCTGAAGGCCAAACTGGCGATCAAGGCCCGGGTGAAACGTGATGGAAAGTGGATTACTCCGGCGGCGCGCGAGGTGGTGCCGGGCGACGTCATCCGCCTGCGCCTGGGCGACATTGTGCCGGCAGATGCGCGCTTGCTGCCGGGCGACCCAGTGGAGGTGGATCAGTCCGCGTTGACGGGAGAGTCTTTGCCCGCCGAGCGCAAACCTGGCGAGGCTGTGTTTTCGGGATCGATCGTCCGCCAGGGCGAAATCGGCGCGCTGGTCTATGCCACGGGCGCGAACACCTACTTCGGCAAGACGGCGCAACTGGTGCAGGAGGCGCACACCGTCAGCCATTTCCAGCGTGCTGTGCTGAAAATTGGCGATTACCTGATCGTCCTCGCGGTGGCTCTAGTGGCGGTGATTGTTACCGTCGCGCTCTTCCGCGGCGACCCGATCCTCACCACGTTGCAGTTCGCCTTAGTGCTGACCGTGGCCGCGATTCCGGTGGCCATGCCCACGGTTTTGTCGGTGACAATGGCGGTCGGCGCGCGGCTGCTCGCCAAGAGAGAAGCTATTGTGAGCCGGTTGGTAGCCATCGAGGAATTGGCGGGCGTGGACGTGCTGTGCGCTGACAAGACCGGCACTCTGACCCAGAACAAGCTGACGCTGGGCGATCCATTCGGTGTGAACGATGTCCCCGCCGACCAAGTCATCTTCAATGCCGCGCTGGCCTCGCGGGCGGACAACAACGACACCATTGATCTGGCCGTTCTGGGCGGTCTGAAAAACGCCCAGGAGTTGAATGGCTATCAGGTGGTCCATTTTCAGCCCTTCGACCCGGTACATAAGCGCACCGAAGCCGCCGTCAAAGCCGCTGACGGAAGGACGTTCAAAGTAACGAAGGGCGCGCCGCAGGTGATTTTAGAATTGTCGGCCAATGCCGGGCAGGTGAAGCCCGCAGTCGAGAAGGCCGTCAATGAATTCGCGGCGCGCGGGTTTCGTTCGTTGGGCGTGGCGCGGGCCGAGGGAGAAGGCCAATGGCAGTTTCTGGGTGTCTTGCCCCTGTTCGATCCGCCACGGGAAGACGCCAAGGCAACCATCGCGACCGCGTGCCAGATGGGCGTGAAGGTCAAGATGGTTACCGGCGATCAACTGGCCATCGCTCAGGAAACCGCGATGAAATTAGGGATGGGCACGGCGATTCTCGACGCCGGCGGTTTGGGCGACGTAAAGCATCACGAATCGGCCCAGTCGGCGGAGTCCATCGAAAAAGCCGACGGTTTTGCCCAGGTATTCCCCGAACACAAGTTCCATATCGTGGACGTGCTGCAGCAGCGCGGCCACATTGTCGGCATGACGGGCGACGGGGTGAACGACGCCCCCGCGCTGAAGAAAGCTGACTGCGGCATCGCCGTTTCCGGCGCCACGGACGCCGCGCGCGCGGCGGCATCCATCGTGCTGATGACGCCCGGCCTGTCGGTGATTATCGACGCGATCAAGGAGAGCCGAAAAACGTTCCAGCGGATGAACAGCTATGCGATCTACCGTATTGCTGAGACGCTGCGCGTGCTGTTGTTCATGACGCTGGCGATCCTGGTGTTCAACTTCTATCCACTGACGGCGGTGATGATCGTGATACTGGCGTTGCTCAACGACGGAGCCATCCTGTCCATCGCTTATGACAACGTTCATTACAAGGATAAGCCCGAGGCCTGGAACATGCGTCTGGTGCTGGGGATTTCCACGGTGCTGGGTGTCATCGGGGTCGTCTCCGCCTTCGGATTGTTTTATCTCGGTGAGCGTGTCTTTCATCTCGATCGTGCGCACATCCAGACGCTGATGTATTTGAAGCTGTCCGTGGCCGGACATCTAACGATTTTCCTGACGCGTACGCGCGGCCCGTTCTGGTCCATACGCCCCGCGCGGGTTCTATGGGCAGCGGTGCTCGGCACGCAAGCGCTGGCGACCCTGATTGCGGTTTATGGGCTGTTTATGACACCCCTCGGCTGGGGCTGGGCTGCGTTCGTTTGGGGCTACGCTCTGGCTTGGTTCCTGCTGAACGACCGCGTGAAACTGCTCGCCTATCGGATTTTTGATCCTACTAAAGCCCCGTTGTTGGAGATTCGGAAACAGTATGCGTGACGGGTGAAGGCCGCGTCAAGGTCCTCGTTATCCCCATGAGTGGTAAGCGGCGCACCTGCGCAGTTCGTTGATATCGAAGGGATGAAGATGCAGATCAATTCAAAGGACTTCCGAGTGCGGCCCGGAGAAAAGGTCCAACTCAGAGAGTGGCCGACGATTGTGAAGCCATTTTTCACGTCGAAGAACGATTATCAAGAACTCCTAGGAGAGCACGTTCAAGAGTTGAGCTCGCTGCAACACCTTCACTACGCTTCCAACCGCTATGCGTTGCTCCTGATTTTTCAGGGATGGATGCCGGCGGCAAGGACGGCGCCATTCGGCACGTTATGTCCGGGATCAATCCGCAGGGCTGCCAGGTCTTTAGCTTCAAGCAGCCGAGCGCCAACGAATTGGAACATGATTTTCTTTGGCGCACGACATGCCGGCTTCCCGGGCGCGGTCACATCGGCATATTCAATCGTTCCTACTACGAAGAGGTGTTGGTCGTTCGGGTGCATCCGGAGATTCTCCGCAGCGAGGGGCTTTCGGAAGAGTTGCGCGACGAGAAAACCATCTGGGCGGAGCGGTATCGCTCCATCCGGGACCTGGAGAGCCACCTATATCGCAACGGAACGCGGACTATCAAGGTATTCCTCCATCTCTCCCAGGAAGAACAGCGAAGGCGATTCCTCGAGCGAATTGATGAGCCCGATAAGAACTGGAAATTCAGCCTCGCGGACATTCACGAGCGGAAATACTGGAAGCATTACATGAAGGCTTATGGGGCCTGTCTGAGCGCGACAAGTACCCATCACGCGCCCTGGTACGTCGTTCCCGCCGACGATAAGGAGAATGCCCGGTTGATTGTTTCTCGGATTGTCCTTGATGCGTTCCATAAAATGAAGATGGCATACCCTAAGACCACCGCGAAACGCCGGCAGGAATTGGAATCTATGCGCAAGCGGCTCTGAAGGATAACTTATGACCGAGAATCAACCACAACAACAGTACGCACTCGGCATGATCGGCTTGGGCGTGATGGGTCGCAACATGTTGCTCAACATGGCAGACCACGGCTTCCCGGTGGCGGGCTATGACAAGGATTCGAGCAAGGTAGAAGCGCTCCGGAAGGAGTCGGCGGCAAACGACATACACGCCGCGGATAATATCAAGGACTTCATCGGATTACTCCGGGCGCCGCGCGCAGTCATGATGCTGGTGCCCGCCGGCCCGCCCGTGGATTCCGTGATCGCCGATCTGTTGCCGCATCTCGAAAAGGGCGACCTCATCATCGACGCCGGCAATTCCTACTTCAAAGATACGAACCTGCGAGCCCGTAACCTGGTTGGGAAGGGCATTCAATTCCTCGGCGTCGGCATCTCTGGCGGCGAGGAGGGCGCGCGCCATGGCCCGAGCATCATGCCCGGCGGACCTAAAGAAGCGTATGAGCGGGTCCGCCCGCTGCTCGAGGCGGTAGCTGCCAAAGTCGATGGAGAGCCGTGCGTGACCTACCTGGGCCCAGGATCGGCCGGGCATTTTGTCAAGACCGTGCACAACGGTATCGAGTACGCGCTGATGCAACTCCTAGCCGAGACATACGACCTGATGAAGCGGGGCCTCGGCTTGAGCGACGATGAACTGCGCGACATGTACGAGGCGTGGAATCGGCGAGAACTCAACGGCTACCTGATCGAGATCACCAGTCGCATCTTCAACAAGGTCGACGAAAGCACCGGCAAGCGGCTGATCGACGAAATCCTGGATGTGGGCAAACAGAATGGCACCGGCATGTGGACCTCGCAGAGCGCGATGGAGCTGCAAGTGCCTATTCCCACGATCGACCTGGCGGTCGCGATGCGGGATATGTCCGTGTTGGAAAAGCAGCGCGAGACGGCCGGCGCGATCTTCAAACGGCCGATCCCACCGTTCACCGGCGACCGCAAAGTCTTCCTCGACCAACTGGGCCACGCGCTCTATGCCGCGATGATCGTCGCCTACGCGCAAGGCATGGCTGTCCTGGCGGCAGCATCGGACAAGTACGCGTACACCCTGGATCTCGAGGCCGTGGCGCGAATCTGGCGGGGCGGCTGCATCATCCGCGCCGAGCTGCTGGAGGACATTAGGACGGCATATCGCAACCAACCGGGGCTGCCGAATCTGCTACTGGCGCCGGAGTTATCGAACAAGGTAAGGGCCAACCAGGAGGATTTGCGCCACGTCGTCTGCGCGGCAGTCGAGATGGGTTTGCCCGCACCCTGTTTCATGACTGCGTTGGGCTACCTCGACGGCTACCGCAGTGCCTGGCTGCCGGCGAACCTGATTCAGGCACAGCGCGATTACTTCGGCGCGCACAGTTACGAGCGCGTCGACGTCAAAGGCACATTTCACACGGACTGGACGAAGGGTTGACGTGATGAAGACCAACGATCTACTCGAACCAAATATATTCGTTATTTTCGGTGGAGCGGGCGACCTGACCTGGCGGAAGCTGATGCCGGCCCTGTTTGACCTTTCGCAGAGCCATAGCATTCCGGCTCATTTCGCGATTATCGCGGTAGACCGAGTCGCGCTCAGCGAAGACGCCCTGCGCAAGCGCCTGCACGAGGGAGTCAAAAGGTTCGCCCGCAGCGGGAAAACCGCCGTCAAGGAGTGGAAGCAGCTCTCGCTGCATATCCGCTATTTGCAGGGCGATTTCAAAGCCAACGCGACCTATGCGGAAGTTGGCCAGCTGCGCGCAAGCCTGGAAAAGGAATGGGGCGCCAAAGCCCAACGCATTTTCTACATGGCCACGCCGCCCTCCCTGTTTGGTGAAATCCCTCGCCTTATAAACTATGCCGGCCTCGCGGCCGACCGGGAACGGTCGCGAATTGTCATTGAGAAACCGATCGGGTATGACCTGGAGTCGGCACAGGCGCTGAACCGCACACTCGCCAACGACTTTCAAGAATCTCAAATCTTCCGTATCGACCATTACCTGGGCAAAGAGACGGTGCAGAACATCCTGGCCTTTCGCTTTGCCAATCCACTGTTCGAGCCGATCTGGAACCGGCGTTATGTCGACTACGTGACCATCACGGTCGCCGAAGAGGTGGGCGTGGAGCATCGCGGCGGTTATTACGACAAGGCCGGCGCGCTGCGCGACATGGTGCAGAACCATCTGTTGCAACTGCTCTGCCTGGTAGCCATGGAACCGATGGTCTCCTTCGATGCCGACGAGATTCGCAATAAGAAAGTGGACGTGCTGCACGCGGCTAGGCCCGTTCCGCACGACGAGGTGCATCGCTCCACGGTTCGCGGGCAGTATGACAGCGGCTGGGTTGGCGGCAAGAAAGTGTGCGCATATCGCGAAGAAGACGGCGTATCGCCCGATTCACCGACGGAAACGTTTGCCGCCTTGCGGCTATTCATCGATAACTGGCGCTGGCAGGACGTGCCATTCTATCTGCGTACCGGCAAACGCCTCCTCCGTCAGGCGTCGGAAATCGCCATCCAGTTCCGCGCGGTTCCGCATCAATCGTTTCCCAGCGAGGCGACCCTCGATTGGAAACCGTCGCGCCTGATCTTGTTGATACAGCCCGACGAAGGCATCGTGCTCCGCTTTCAAGCAAAACACCCTGGGCCTAAGATGGTCTTGCAGCCGGTGGACATGCAGTTCAGCTATCGCGAAAGTTTCGACACGCCATCGCCGGAGGCCTATGTGACGCTGCTGGCGGACGTGATCGACAACGATGCCACGCTGTTCATGCGCGACGACCAGGTGGAGGCGGCGTGGCGCCTATTGATGCCGGTGCTCGAGGTGTGGAACTCGAGCCCTCCCAATGATTTTCCGAACTACGCCAGCGGCACTTGGGGGCCGGATTCGACGCAAGGTCTGCTGGTTCAACAAGGGCACAGTTGGCCGGCTCCCGTGGAATTGGCCGGGCGCCCCAAATGAGAAAACTCATGACCCGGCACAGTATTCCGTTAGGCAGGATTCTGGGAATCCCAACGATGCCGCGACGGTGGTCAGGTGATGACCGGCAGCCAAGTAACACATGGCGACGAATGGAGCTCATGGGTATCCACGGCCACGGCGTTGGCTGTGTCATTCTGGCCCACTTTGAAGGAGAACTGCGAGACGACACTCGAGATAATTGGGCATTACCTTTGTTTGCGATCACTTGTCGATGGAGTATTGGCATTGGATAGCATTCAATTACTAACTTCGGTCGTTTCACCAAAGTCATCCATCGGTGAACCATCTCCCGTCACCCGAAGAGACTCTGGTTTTTGCCGCGCATCCGCCGTAGTCTGCTGGTAACGGCGGCAGAAGTGGCAATTTAAATTAAGGAAGGCAGCTATGCAGAACTGGTTCGCAGAGTGCGGCGCCTCGATGCGCGCCTTTTGGCTGGAAGACCAAGGACAGGACCTGATCGAATATACCCTCCTGCTCGCGTTCGTCGCCCTGGCGTCGGCGACTTTGTTCCTCCGCGCTGGCGGCAGCATCAAATCGATCTGGACCACCACCAACTCGCAGTTGGCGGCGGCCGCCGCTTCCGCATCGTCGTAGCCCGACGCTTACGCAGTCCCGATTTCAGATAATTATCCTGGAAACTCAAGGTTCAAACCGGAGCGCTACTGCTCTTGATCGCCGCTGTCGGCGCGATGCTGACCCGGCGCGTTCGCCTCGCGCCCACAACCCTGACCTGCAGAAGCGAGTCGTCATGGCGGCTCTCGATCTGCTGAGGATCGCAGTGACGGAGCCCCTCGCGGCAGACTTTTCCGACATCGATTCCCGATCTTCACCTTTCCGCGGGTGACAGGCCGGCAGGCAATGACTTTCTCCGGAAAGTTCGCTCAGTGAGACAACAACCCCCCTTGCAACCAGCGATAGCGGACGCTCGCAGTTAATCTGTTGATTAGCCATTCCTGACGCAAGGCCGGCGTCCACGACCGCTATAACATGCTGCCCGGGAGCGCTTTCGAGGTCGATTTCGGCGGCCCTAACGATGCCGTGCTGCTGACCAACTTCCTCCACCATTTCGATCAGCCTACCTGCGTGGGCCTATTGAAGAAGGTCCACACTGCGCTGCGGCCCGGCGGGCGCGCCGCCACGCTCGAGTTCGTGCCCAATGAAGACCGCGTCTCCCCGCCCATGCCTACGGCTTTCAGCATGACCATGCTGGCGTCCACGGTAGCGGGTGACGCCTACACCCTGAGCGAACTTACAGACATGTACAACCAGGCAGGCTTCGGAGGCGTTACCGCCGCCCCATCCCCATGAGCCCACACACTGTGGTCATGGGCGCGTCTGATTACCGCTGCGCCAGCGCTCGGGTAGTAGTGGTCTGGGTGTCCGGGGGCGGCGTCGCCAGGCTGGTGCCCTCCTATGGCTGTGGCGACAGAGAGAGAGCATTGGAACATTTCGCAGCATTCTACAATAGGCGGTACGGCTCCACGGTGCAATGGGAATCGGAGCCGGCCGGTCAAAACTACAAGGAAACAGGCAGAATACTGTGGACAAGCGCATCCCATTGGTGATCCGGGAGGTTGCATACAATCTACGCGGTGGATTCCTGGTTCGTCCTCTAATCATCACGCTCACACTCGGTTGCTTGGGTGCGGTGCTGTCATACCTCGAAGAGTTAGTCCCCGGGTTTTCTGATTTCGTTCCGAAGGTGCTCTTTCCATCTCATTCCGACCCACAGGTGGCGCAGGTCATTCTGGGAGGCATCGCGGCCTCGATCATGACCGTGGTCTCGATCGTTTTCGCGATATTGCTGATGACACTCACGCTGGCCTCCATGCAGTTTTCCCCGCGCATCATCGTCAGCTTTTCCAGGGATCGCGTGACGCAATGGACGCTGGGGATCTTTCTCGGCACGTTCACCTACTGCATGGCCGCGCTTCCGGCGGCACATTCGCTCCCGCACCCGTTCGCGCCGGTCGTCACGGTGCTGGGGGCGATGCTGCTGGCGCTGGTCTGCGTCGGCTGGTTGCTGTTTTTCATCCATCACATCTCGCGCGCGATCAGCGTCAACCACATCGTGGACCGGATCGCTTCGGAAACTGAGGTGATGATCGACGAGGTGATGCGCTGGCCGCACCGACCGGGCCGCCCGGATGGCGACGATCCGCGACGGGGATACCCGTGGGAGACGACGCTCACCAGCCAGGTCTCCGGCTACATCCGCTTCCTCGACACCCGGCGCTTGGTTGCGGTCGCCAAGACGTACCATGTCAGAGTCGACGTCTTGCGCCGCGTCGGCCACTTCGTCCCGGCTGGAGTACCGCTGATGAAACTTTCGAAGGGCGACCGGATACCGCCGGAAGGGAGCGAGGAGCTTCGAGGAGCATTCGACTTAGGTCCCACCAGGACCCTGCAACAGGACGTGGAATTCGGAGTTTTGCAGATCGTCGACATCGCGCTGAAAGCCATCTCACCCGCCGTCAATGACCCCACCACCGCGATCGGCTCAGTGGACCAGTTGAGCCGCATACTGATCCGGTTTTCGTCGCGTGACACACCGGAGTCGATTCTCTATGATCCGCCTGGGGTTTTTCGCGTTCATGTTCCATGGATCGGCTTTGAGCGGCTTCTGGATTCAGCTTTCGAACAAATACGGTTGTATTCCAGGTCTGATGTTGCGGTGAGCTTGCGTCTTTTGCGTGCGCTGACTGACATCGCGGTCACTACGCCCGACCCGCTGTTCCATCGAATTCTCGGTGAGCGCGGCCGACGGATCGTCGATGGTTGTACAGGCTCCCTGGGCGAGGAAGAGCTGAAGCCGCTTCGGGCGAGAGCAGCGGTGCTGGAGAATCTCACTGCTTCGTCTCAGGCGGCCAACGGAGCCTAATTCGAAGTGAGTTGATAGCGAGCGTATGGAGCCGGCCCGTCGCTTCGCACCGTGGGCTTAGGCGCTATGGTTGCCCGCAGCTTTTAGGCGCCCACGCGCCTGCATGTCTGTGTACCCGCTTGTTTACCAGCAACCTCAACAGTGCTTCTGCACGCCCGAAGGCGCGGCTGGATGGCCTAACGGACCGGGTAGAGGTCCACCAATCAGATTCACCAGCCCCTCTGACCTTTGTTGTTGTGCAGGGCGGTTGCTGGATCGTCCAAGGAAGAAGACTTCCTGACTGGCTATGAAGCTGTCCCGGCAATGCCGCAGCCAAACACGACCGCCCACGCCCGTTTTCCTCAAACAGCTTCAACATGCGCCTCTTCGACTTCCGGCATCCCTCGCGAGATGCACTCCTCAACTCACGCGACCCGCAGTCCGGAAACACCTCTCATCCGGATTCCGGCCACATCAAATTGAATTGTTTTGAAGGGTGCCTTTCGGAGGGTGCGCTTTGCGCTGGCCTGGCGAACCGAGCCCTTATGTCTCGATTCTATCGCACGCCGTGCGCCGGAGCCAAACATTTTCGCGTGCGAGCGATTTCGTCGCGTTCGGCGGCCTCGGTACTGCCACGATTCAGCGAGCCGCACTGGGGGGAAACTGGGGGTACCCCAGAGGTCAAGGAATAGGAAATTCGGGTAAGGACGGGTAATTCCAGATTTCGACCTCAGTTTGGACACGGCGCCGCAAGTGGCGTGTCGTCAAATAGTTGTGTTGGAAATAAAAGGGGTTGGAGTGGCTCCTCAGGTAGGACTCGAACCTACAACCCTTCGGTTAACAGGCGAGTGCTGAGCCGGGGCTGCTCTCGTGCTTCCTCGGCCGTAGAGCGCATTCCATAGGGCGGCGGCTCATGACGCTTGCGTACTCATCTGTCCACTTCCGATTTCCTCGGCTTGACGAGCCGGAGCGGTTCATTGGGATCGTAATCGAATCCTTTCCGAAGCGGGCGTCGGCGCAGGCTTGCGCTGTTTGAGCGCCGCGATTCTCCGTGCCACCGCGGTTGATGGCGTTGGCAGCAACACAGCCGAGCCGGTCGCATGCTGGGATGCGACTTCGCTGGTATCGCCAGACGTGAGGCTGGCTCGCTTCGCGAGTTTTGCCTTTCGGGTCCGAAGCTTTAGGAAATGATGTATGTTGCTCGGGCAGGTGCTGAGCTGGCACTCTTTCGCCAGTACCCGCGCGATTTCGCCGAAGGTCCGGCCACGGCGACGCATCCCCTCGATCAGCGTGAGGTGCGGGTCCAGCCGCGAGCGCGGCGGTTTGGCCGGCAGTCTTTCGAGAATCTCGTTGACCTTGTCATTCATCTCAATCCCACCTGAAACGCCCCTGGCATGAGCCCAGCGGCCCGCAGAAGACGTTGAAACGTCCGTCGAATGACGATTGAACAAGCATCGAATATCCATTGAATATTCATCGAATACTCGATGAACGTGCATCGAATAGAACGGGCTTCGCGGGGGTCGCGAAACCTAAGCCGACAGGCTTAGGGATGGTGTCTCTCTTCTTATTCCGTGTTCTCGGAAGCTACTCAATCTCGTGCCGACGCCGCAATTCGCTGGATCGTCTCCCGGAACATTCTCTCAATATCTGCCGCGGCAGACACCGGAAATCCCAGTTGCTCAGCGAGAGCCTCCAATTCGGGACGCCACGTCGGCGGGACTGCGAACTGCGGAGGAAAATCATGGGTAGCGCGCTCCTGAAAAACCCGCCGGGCTGATGCAAGAGCTGCCGCGTAGTCAAGCTGGCCGAGGGTTTCTATCAGGAGGATGTCCAGCACATCTCGGGCGCGGGTTGAGGACGTATTCGGCGCCGTGCATGCGTGAAGCTTCTGACCGACCTGTTCGCTCAGGCTGATGCACCTTACGGGCGATGTGACCTTGACGCCCATTTCATGTAGCCCGGCAATTGCGGGCTCCACGAGATCAACAGTTGTTTTGGTAGTCGGTCCCAGATCCACCTCGACGGTCTGCCACGCACGAGTCCGGTGTTGAATCGCGACCTCAACTCTCACCGTATCAGCGAGGTCCATCTCATGGACCTGCCCCTTGAGCCTGAAGGAAAACTGGTCGAAACCCAACCTCAAGGCCTGCTCAAAAGATCGAAGCCGAGTTCTGCGGTCGCCATCCAACACAAGGTCGAGATCCTTGGTCGCGCGGGCGCGTTGAGCAAAACGCAGTTCCATCGCCACGCCGCCCTTAAGATAGTACCCCGCGAGTAGGCCTTCAGTCGTTGCCCGTTCGAGCACGCCGCAGATAGTCAGGAATGACACCCACCTCCGTAATCGCTCTTGATCCAGGCCCTGATCGCGCGCGACGCGGGCGAGGGTTTTTCCCAGCCGCTCGGAAGGCTGCTGTCGCTGTGTCATCGATTTCCGCTGTCCTGCTGTTGGGTATCCGTCTCAAGGCTGCGGACATAGCTGTTGACGCGGCGGGTCAACCGTTGCGCTTCGCTGCTGTTGATGTATCCTTCCCGGCGGGCGTCCGATATCGCTTGACGTACGACGCCGACTTGACCGGTGGAGGTCAACACATCCTGTACGGTTCGACCGACCGTCGTAAGGGGCAGCCCCTCGTGGAGCGTCACTTCGTCGGCCTGGAGATTTGCATGATGTACCTCAACCCATTTCGGGCGCACCCTACGGAGCCGGGCATTCCGGGGAACCGTGATGTGTACGGAAGCAGGGCTTGCGTCGGAAATCCCATATGCCGCCAGGGCAGTGGCGTGCGAAAGCGCAGCATTTTGTGGACCGTCATCAGCCTTGGCCCAGAGCACGGCCTCCCGATATTGAGAGAATCGACTCGAAGGAAAGTGCGGGATTCGGTAGACTCCGCGAGCGGCCCGCTCCAGCCGCCCGCGCTGCGTGAGGCGCGCGAGGACTGAATCCGCAATCCCTGCGTCTCTCGCCTGCTTTGCGGTCAGGAGGCCGTCATGCTCTTCGGCCAGCGCAATCAACTCATCGAATCGAGTCCTCGGCACAATCTCGATTGTCCCACTCGACGCGAGCGCATGTCAATATCATTCCATAATGGAACTATATTGACAAGACGGCCCCAACCGAGCTATTTCGACGATAACCGCTGCTGGACTTTACCTTGATTACCTCATTAAGGCAGCTCTTGGAGAGCCACCATTGAAAACAGAAGACTTCCTTGACCAGAAAACAGCGCCTTGAACGCCTAAGTCCTCTATTTACAATCGAAATCCGTTTTCCCAAGCTGGACGTCGCGGGTTCGAGCCCCGTCTCCCGCTCCATGTTTTCAATAACTTGGAAGCACCCACCGATTCCGTTATTCCGTTTATTCCATTAAGCCGGGTTAGCTAAACAAACTCGAAGCCGCAGTGTTTCGAAAACCACAACCCCAGAGTCGGGTCGCGTCTTCCTGGGCGTCGCAAAGCGCTAGTCTCCGCGTCTTTCTCGCTCGGGCAACCCGGTGCACCCGGCGTTAGCTCCTGCCCGCCTCCACGGACATCGCATCTTCCACGCCCTCCAATTGAAACGTGTCGGCATAGCCCTGTAGATCCAGGTAGCCGGTCCCGGACAGGCAGAAAGCGATGGTTGCGGCTTCACCCGCTTGTTGAAAGTGTCGGGCTTCCCGGATCACCTGCGCGATGGCGTGGCATGATTCGGGAGCGGCCAGAATCCCCTCGGACTCGAAGAACGCGCGCCCCGCGTTGAAGGCCTCCTGCGAAGAGACGGCCGCGGCTTCGACCACGCCGTGGTGGAAAAGATAGCTGAGCAGCGGGCTCTTGCCGTGGTAGCGCAGACCACCGGCGTGCATCTTCTCGGGTAGGAACTCGCGCCCCAGCGTGTACATCTTCACTTGAGGCGTCAATCCGAAGGCGTCCGCGAATTCGTAGCGATACTCGCCTTGCGTGAGCACCGGAATCCGGTCCGATTCGACGGCGAGCATACGCGGAATTCTTCCGCGCCACGGCCCATGGCCGAAACGGGCGGCGGCGAAGGGGCTGATAAAACCGGTGAAATTCGTTCCACCTCCCACGCACCCGATCACCAGGTCGGGCTCGACACGGTGCTCTTGTAGCTGACCGGCAAGCTCGATTCCAATCACGGTCTGATGAAGCGCCGCGTAATAACTCATGCAACCGAGCGCCAATCGGGCGTCCGGCCGCGCCGCCACCATTTCCATCGCTTCGCTCATGCCAATGCCGAGCGAGCCGGGATGTCCGGGGTCCTGTTCGAACAGTGCGCGGCCGCACTTGGTGAATGGACTGGGTGAGGCGATGGCGGTCGCGCCAGCAAGCTGCATGAGATAGCGCCGGTAAGGCTTCGCGCTATAGCTGTTGCGCGTCATGAATACGGTGCAGCGGACACCCAGATTGTGGCAACTCCATCCCAGCGCGCAGCCCCACTGCCCGGCTCCGGTATCGGTGATGAGTTCGGCCAGACCTTGCTTGCGGGCATAATACGCCTGCGGAATGGCGGTGTTGGGCTTGTGGCTTCCCGTCGGCGAGACATCTTCGCGCTTGCAGTAAATCGCGCCCGCATAACCGATGGCTTTCTCGAGCCCGCGCGCCCGGTGAACGGGAGTGGGCCGGTATTTGGCGTATTCCCGCGCGACTTCCTCCGGAATGGGGATCCAGGCGTCCGCGCCATAAGGGCCGTCCAGCAATTCGATGCGCGCGCACTCTTCGCTATAGATTTTCGCCAGCCCGTCAAACGAGACGGTCTGCCCGTCGCTGAAGCGCGCGATGGGGAGTGGGGAAGGCAGAAGCGCAGCGAGATTCAGCCAGGCTTCCGGAACGGGAATCTGAGTGTGCATGGGCATAGTTGTAAGATCTGCCGCGATCAGCGGCCGGGGCCTCCATCGCTCCAGGGAGAGGATATTTTGCCGGCCAGCGTGACCGGCAGGGCTTCGACAAATTCGATTACGCGCGGCAGCTTGTATTCGGCGAGCCGGCGCCGGCAGTGCGAGATCACGTGGGATCTGGTCATTTCGAAGCCTTCCCGCAACTCGATCCGCGCTCGAATCAGTTCGCTCTCGCGATCACCGCCGTCCGCATCGACATGACAGGCCACGACGCCTTCGAGCGACTCGACCGCCTGCTCGATTTCCGCCGGATCGATCTTCACGCCGGCCATGTTGATCATCCGCCGCGTTCTGCCCAAAAGCCGCAATCGTCCGTCCGAATCCTGGCAGCCGAGATCGCCGGTTCGAAAGAACCCATCCTCGAACACCCGGAGATTCCATTCCGGGTCCGCGACATATCCGGACATCACCATGGGTGACCGCACGGCCACTTCGCCTTCGTTGAGGATGCGGATCTCGACTTCGTCAATGGGAGTCCCGACAGTTCCCGGCGGAGGAGGCTCGGCTGAGCGATCGATCGAGATTACGCTGGTTTCCGTCGATCCGTACAATTGGCGCACGCGCGTGCCGAAACGCTCCTGCCACGCCAGGGCTAGCGTCTGGGGCATGCGCGCGCCGGCGGACACGCACAGTTTCAACGTAGGCAGATAATGGGCGTGGTCGAGCAGCATCCGGTAAATAAATGGCGAGCCGATCAGGACATCGGCGTTCTCCGCCGCAACCAGCCGCGCGCAGGCCGCCGGCGTGAAGTGCCGCACGAGGATGAGACACGCGCCGTTGAGCAGCGGCAGGATCAAGCTGTTATGAAATCCGCTGGAGTGATAAAAGGGAACCACGCACAGGAAGCGCCGGCCGGGATCGATGGCGAGAGCCTGGGCGACATTGCGGGCTCCGGCCAGCAGGTTCCGATGGCTTCGGGGAACGATGCGCGGCGTACCTGTCGAACCGGACGTCGCCAGATACAGCGCCGGGCTGTCCCCGTCCACCGCGTGCGCCCGCGGAGAGCGGAGAGTTTGGCCAAATCCATCGTCGATCGCGAGCACTCGCGCGCTGGAGACCACCTGCTCCCACTCCGGGCGTGACGCGCGCCCGGTAATCACGCCGTGGATCTTCAGCCGCTCACCGATACTACGCAGCTCCGGGGCGCGCCAACCCGGATGCAGGGGCATGAAAACGCCGCCCAATTCGGCGATCGCGAAAAAGCACGCCACGAACTGCCACGAGTTTTCGAGGGACCCCAGAATCACGTCGCCTGGCGCTACGTGGAGGCGCTGCTGCAGCCACTCGCGCGAGCTATCGATCTGCCGGATCAGTTGAGCGTAAGTGATTCGCTCCGCTCCGTCCACAATTGCCAAACGTTCCGGGTTGTCTTCGGCAAGGGCTCGCAGCCGTTGGGCGATCATTCCTTGTAGCGCGCCTCCCCGCGAGCCTCCACATACGCCGCGAGCCGCGGAAGGTCCTCGATGAAATCCAGTTCCAGCCGCTCCGGCTCGATCACGATGTGGAACTCTTTTTCCACCGCCGCCACGAAGGCCAGCGCCGCCATGGAATCGACGCCGGCAATCTCCGACAATCGAGTGACGCCACGCAATTCGTCTTCCAGCAGGTTCAACTGAAGCGATTCGACGGAAATCGCGCGAAGACGGTTCAGGATATCCATTTGCTCCAGTCCTCGGGGTGGTCCCGGATCTGCCGCTCTATGGCGCCGGCCAACAGGGGCAGATTGGCCGCCGCAAACTCGTCCGAACCATCGGCTGGAATCGTCTCCAGAGCCTCGCCGAACTGAATCCGCACCCCGGCGCCGTTGCCGGTCGCGAGCATCGGAACCACCTGGCACCCGGAGGCGCGGATTAGCTCGAAATATCCGGCCGGGAATCTCCAGGGCGCGCCGAGGAAAGGCCATTCCACGGCCTTGCGAAGGTGCTGTCCATCCAGATGGATATTCACCAGCCCGCCGGAGCGAAGTCTCTTCAGAATGCGGAGGGCGCAGTCGGGCTGGTGAACGTAAACTTCGTCGCGAAAAACCCGGTGCAGAAACTCCGCATAGCGCGGATACAGGAAACGGCGCCCAAGACGCGAGGTCATCGCTCCGGATGACGGCTGGACCCGCACAGTCATCACCGGATAGCCGAGTTTCGTCAGGTATCTCTTGGCGATTCTCGAAGCGTAAAAGTGAGCCGTGAGGATCAGCACGCCCTTCCCCGCCGCCCGCGCTTGTTCGAGGTGGTCGAGCCCTCCGATGCCGTCACAACAAATCCGTCCATCGAGCGAAGAATCGGCCAGCAGCAGGTTATCCATCTCGGAGGCGGCGAATTTAGAGACCGAGCGGCGGGCGATCCGTGGCGCTTGATCGGCCGTAATGCCCACGCCGGGAAATGCCATCATGCGCCTCGCTGCTCTCTTCCGCTGGGACCGGAACCGCAATTGGAAGAGCGGACCGGCGATCCAGTAAAGCATGCGCCGCGGAAGGCGTCCGGAGAGGAGACGAAACGGATAATAGTACAGGAACCACAGCAGATCCTTGACCGTAATCCAGGGAAGAGACTTTGCCGCAGCATCGGGCAACCGCAACCCCGCATAGCTGTCGATGACAGCGGTCTTTTCCGGCATAGAGACTCACCAACGCGAGGAGAACCTAGACATTATAACTTCCGGCGGCTCCGGGTCGAAGGAGAAGGAAACGGCGCTCACATATCGGAGCGCACGGCGGAGCACGAAGGTGTGGGACCCGGCGTCAGACCACCCGACGAACTCACAAACTCCGCCGGGGATTCCGCCGGATCCGCGCACAACGGCTGGTCTGCCCCGCGGTTCTGAAGTGCGAGCCGGGACCAAACATGCGAGGTAAGCCCCGCCGCGAATCCGGCGCCGCCACACAGGAAGTAAAGGCAATGCAGAGGGAACGCACGCAGGCAGAACCAGGGGTTCCGCACGCGAGCGAGGAAGCGATAGAAGTCGGAATTCAGGGCCATCACGGCTACAGCGGCTATTGTGGCCGAGAGGACCAGAGCCGCCGCCAGCCGCCCGCCGAAAACCGCCGCGCAGACAACCGACAGGATCAACGCTAACGCTGCCCAGCCCGAGGCGAGAACGCTGAAGCGCTGCCCACATTGGAGATTCAGGTCGGCCGGCATCTGGTTGGATCGCAGGATCAGAAGCGTCCAGGGAATCGCGCGGTCCACCAGGTCCGTCCTCATCACAGTCCAGAAACGGAGTCGTTTGAGGTGTTTGACCTGCAAGCCCTTGTCGAGCCAAACCTGCCTCCCGGCATGGCGGAGGCGCGTGCCCAGTTCCACATCTTCGATGCGAGGCCGCGTGTGCGTCTCGTCGAAGCCGCCGTACGACCGGAAGACGGCCGTGCGCATGGCGCCGCAGCCCGTCCAGAACCCGCAGGTGCGAGCTTGACCGCGCTGGTGGGTGTAGCAGTGCAGAAGGTTGCGGTACTGCGAGAGCAGGTCCGGGCTGGCTGGATCCTGGTCGTAGGACCCGATCACGGCGTCGCGCGCCGGATCTTCGGAGAACCGCGCGGCGATGCGCGCCAGGGCGGCCGGGGGCACCACAACGTCGGCGTCGACAAAGAGCAGAATCCCGCCGCGTGCCATGCCGGCGCCCAGATTGCGCGCACATCCGGGTCCGCGCCGGCCAGACGTTGAGACCACGGTTACGCCGGCTGTCTGCGCGATTCGCGCCGAGCCGTCCGTCGAGCCATCATCGACTACGATGCACTCGAGCGGCGCTGGACGCAGTTCCCGGACGGCTTTGAGGCACGCCGCCAAATAGGCCGCCCCATTATAGACAGGGATGACGATCGATATGTCCGGCGCCATGGGGCGAACTCTCAAGGTATCACGGAGGGGCCGCGAGCGAGCGAGAAAAGCCGCGAAGCGCTCTCCCGGGAACCGCCACAAGCAGTGAACAGAGGACCAAGCCGGCCAGCGTAATGACCACGCCAATTCCGAATGAGTCCGAACGGAAGGAGAACTGAAGCTCGCGGTCGCCGGCGGGAACCACCACGCCCATCAACATCAGATCGACGTGGACGATCGGCAGTTGCTGGCCGTCCACGGTGGCGCGCCATCCCGGATAATATGGCACGCTCAAACGCAAGAGAGCCGGCGAGGTGGCATGATAACGGATGCGATAGGACTCTTCGTTGTACGAAATCACGGTAGCCGTCGCCGCCGGGTCCTGCCAAATGGCCCTGTGCGGCAAGAGCGCGACCGACTGCAATCGAGGGTCCAGGGTCTGGATCGCGCGGAGCGCTTCCGCCCTGTTCCCGACGTCCATGATCGATTTGGGGAAATACACGCGAGGCAGCACGGATGGATTGGATGCCACGCCGGCCGAATCGGCCGTCAAATAGGTGCTGACGTTGAGACCGTCCCGGAGGTTGGGGTTTTGCTTCATGACGGCCAGATACCTCATGTAATCTCCGATCGGCAGCGCGGCGTATCCGGCGGTGGTTTCCAGGTGAAGATCGACCGCGAAGTTCTGCGGGCCGACCGGGGCTCGCCGTCCTCCCTCGAAGCGAGTAAGCGGCGGCACCGCCCTCGCCACGTGGCGCAGCAGGGCGTCTTCCCCATCTCCGTAGGCGCTGTCGAATGTGAAGTGCCCGTATGCGAGCGGGTTCTCGAGCAAATTCCAGTACCAGACGTCGACAAACAAAACCGCGATGAGGATCGCGCCCAGGTAGGGAACACGCCAGCGCCGCACCACCCAGGCAAACCCCGCGGCGGCCAGCATAGCCAAACCCAGCGCGACCACAAACCAGCCCTGAATTGGCTCGCGCACCTTGTTCATTCCCGGCAGCAACATCGCAAGGCGGTAGAGTCCGGCTGCACTGCCCAGCATGAACCACGCGGCAGGCACGATCAGGAACAAGGCGTGCAGGCGGGTTTTTGTCTTGGCAAGGCCGAGAGCCGCCAGAGGAAGCAGCAGAAAGCCCGCGTAAAAGTAATACTGGGTAATGTCAGCAGGCCCCGTGTACTTATCCGAAATCGCGCCCAGCCAATCCGGCGCGACCAGGGTCGGCAGGGCCCGGAGTTCCAGGACTCCGTCCGTGGCTCGTGAATAATTCGACGTTGCGCGGGACGTGGTCTCGACCAGTTCGAGCGTGGGCACAATCTGAATGGCCGCCACGATGATCGCCAGCGCCAGCATACCGGCCACGATCGAGGCGATCCGCAACCAACGGCGCGGCGCGCGGTACAGGTCCGCCAGCGCATACAGCCCGAGAGCCAGAAACCCATACATGGCGGTCTGGAAATAGCCGGCCAGAATCATCGCGGCGCCGGCCATGCCTCCCAGGGCCGTATATCTGACGGCGCTGCCGTCGAGCGCGCGCCGGAACGCCAACAGCAACCATGGGAGACAAGCTGCCGCGGCGAAGATGCCAACGTGAGAAGCGTGCCCGGCAAAGAATCCGGACAGCCCATAGCAGAGTCCCCCAAGCACTGCGGCCGACCGGTTTTCGACAAGGCGCGAAATCAGGAGAAACGCGCCAAGGCAGGCGATGAGGGCGTTCAGCGCCAGTTCCGCCTGAATCATGCGCGGCGTAATCCCAATTAGAAAGAACGGCCAGTGCGGCGGATACCATGCGGCTGTCTCCGGATACGCAAGGAATGGATAGCCAGCGTAAACGTACGGCGTCCACGAAGGAAGGCTGCCCGAACGGACGTGATCGGACCAGTACTTCTGAAAGGGGTAATGCAAGTCGGCCGCGTCCCATTGAATACTGGCGGACTCGGACGCGAGCGGTACCAAATAGAAAACCAGGACCAGAGCGGCAATCACGGCGGGCGCGGCCCAGCGCGACTGCTTCTGTGGCTCCGATGCCGGAGTCCCATCGGAGGTTTTCTTCCGTCCCTTTTTCACGCTTGAGTCACCATTGTAGATCAGGGTGTGGGCCGATAACCCACCTATCTCGACGGCGTGGCGTGCCGTTTCATTACGCTGCGCTCCTTATGACCGTTGAATTCCACCCGGTGCCACCGATCTGTGTATCATCGAGAAGACTGGTAGGAGCGCGTGCATTTCACACCTTACCGGAGGATTTCGGAAGCCACAAGAGGAGCCCTTATTTGGATGCGCCGATCTTCATTGTAGGAGGGCCGCGGAGTGGCACCACCCTGCTGCGGAATATGCTAAACCGGCATCCGGCGATCGCCATCTGCCGCGAAACGGAATTCTTCCATTGGATCTACAAGCGACGGCGGACTTTCGGCAGCTTGAGCGATCCGGGAAATCGCCAGCGGGTAGTGAAGCAGTACCTTGCCACGCAACGCATGCAGAGGATGCGGTTGGATTTAGAGGCTCTAGGGGCAACGCTGCTCCAGGAAGCCACTAGCTACGAGGCGATGTTCCTCTCGTTATTGCGTTTCTTTGCGCGAGCGCACGGCAAAAGGCGCTGCGGCGAGAAGACTCCTCACAACGCCTTGATCGCCGAAATGCTGTCCGAATGGTATCCCGATGCGGTCGTCATTCATCTGTTACGGGATCCTCGAGATGCCGTCGCGTCAATGTTACGCATGCCCTGGGCGCCCCGGAGCGTGGTTTCAAATGCGCGCACCTGGCTACGGTTTAACCTGGGCGGCTGGCGCTCGCGGCACCGCCCGAATTATTTGCTGGTGCGTTACGAAGAACTGGTAACAGAGCCCGAAGCGCAGCTCAGACGCATCTGCGCTTTTGCCGGAGAGGAGTATTCTCCCGCCATGCTCGTCCCGAATTGGGATCCCACAGCAGAGCTGTTTTGGTTTCAGCGCGCGGAAGAACCGGTGACCACCGAACGGCTGGGCAAGTGGCGGGACGAACTTACGCCGAATCTAGTTGCGCTGGTCGAGTGGGTCGTCGGGCGCTATATGAAGACGTTCGGATACGAGGCTGTTGGAGGCCGGCCCACAAGCCTGAGCCTCCTTCGCGAGCTCGCATCCGCTGTTTCTTATGCCGTCGGGAAACGTGTGGAACAGTTTCCGGCAGTTTGGTATTACCTCATCCGGTCTACCAATATCGTTAGAGAAGAAGCCGCCCGCGAGCGGTATTTGAAGTCGACCGCTGCACACCGCTCACGGCCGTAAATGGACTCAGGGTCGCCGGTCAAACTTACCCTGGATTCCGAAGTCAACCTCGGCGAAGTTGGATTTCCACAGCGGAAGACCAGGAAAAAGCAAGTCTTGTATCAGGGCACGGCTTGAGCCGTGCCGGAACGGGATGAACCTGATGGGCTTTAGCCCCTGGCCGGCAGACAGTGGCTTCCATGAGAAGGCCGGCCGATGTCAAGGGAATACTGTTTAGGAGTTTCCTCAGATTTTGAGCCCGTCCCAAGCAAGCAGCAGTTCCAGTTGTAGATTGGGAAGCGGCTCTTCCGGTGGG
>Ga0302319_10001549_pt1 | contig 51169 bp, 38 predicted proteins | sample Bog_T0_2_FD_203319 | JGI IMG/M metagenome (GOLD analysis project Ga0302319, IMG submission 203319) | Peat permafrost microbial communities from Stordalen Mire near Abisko, Sweden - Bog_T0_2 | ecosystem: Environmental > Terrestrial > Soil > Wetlands > Peat | place: Sweden: Abisko, Stordalen Mire... | reverse complement strand
AAATCCCGTGCATCCGACCGCCGGTAGACCGCTAAACCTATGCGGTCAGCAATTTTAGCCGCATGCCGATCGCTGATTCCGCTCGATTGGGCTGAGGCATCCCACTGAGCGGGTCAGGAGGTCTGAAATTATGCGCGCTGATCCGGTCCCTGGTCTGGTGTTCAGGATGCGGATCACCTCGAGCGGGCGGCTTTCGGCCACTGCCTAGGTCCGTTCCCAGGTGTGCCTGCAGGCGTGGCAGGCGGTGCGGCGCACGAACAGCAGCGGGAAGAGCACGGGAAACATGATCGTCCACATGTAGGGGCCGTAGTCGCTGATGTTCGTCGAGCCGCACTGCGGGCAGACGTAATCGTCCTCGTCCGCCGGCAGGGGTGGGCCATCGCTGTCGGCCAGGATGGCCGTGGCGGCCGCGACATCCGCTGCCGGCACCGACAGCTGGATGTGGCCGAAGGCCGCCTGCAGCAGGCCGTCCGCGCCGATGGCATGCTCATTCTCGACCAGGGCGACGAGGCCATGCTGCTCCAGCAGCCCTTTGTCGACATGGGCCATGGAGGCGCTCAGGTAGGTCTTGACCGCGGTAAAGCCCATGCGTCCTCCCGTGTGCGGCAGCAGGCGCCGATGGCGATGAGCCGCCAGAGATCTGCCAGCATCCTAGCATGTGGCTGGCCCAGGGCTACGAAGCGCCGGGTCGAGGCCGCTCACGGACTCGCTGGCAGGCGGCCTGGAGCGTCCGGTGGAGCTGCTGATGTCGGTGGCGAACGCTCCAGCGCCCACCATACGGCATTGGCGAGCAGGCGTCGGAAGCCGGCAGTGGCGAAATCCGTCGGCGTGCCCAGGGAGGTGTAGAAGATCCGGCTGCGACCCACCTGGTTGGTCCAGGCGACGTTCTGGATCGCGCTCTCACCGTCGCACTGCCCGGTCAGGAGCGGCTGCGCAGTGTGTGCGAGGGTGGGGTTCTTGTACAGCTTGCGCGTGCTCAGGGTGCTGGCATCAATGCCGGCGAGGATGGGATGCGTTGCGGCGCCCGGGGCGCAGGCCAGGTGCGCCGGCAGATCGTCGTAGTGCCCCTGGTAGCTGCCGCCGAGGATCTCCTGATCGAAGGTCATCCAGCCCTGATGGCGGTCATCGGCGGGCACGGCACCGAAGGCGTGGCTGGCGGTGCGAATGCCGATCAGCGGCTTGCCGGCGCGCAGATGCGCGCGGATGAGCTCCAGCTGCGCCGTCAGCAGCGTGTGCCGGCGCACGCTGATCAGCAGGAGGTCCGCCTGCGGCAGGGCGGTCAGTCCGGGGAAGTCGGTGGGGTCCTGGGGATTCTCGCGCACCACGATGCAGTGCACCCCCTGGGGGGCCAGGTCGCTCTGGGCGAAGGCGGGCAGGGTGATCCCGGTCTGGTATTCCGGTTCGGCGATCAGCAGCATCACCGTCGGACCGGGCGCTTCCCCGGCTGAGGCCACCACGCCGAGCCCGAGGAGGATCAGCACCACGGCAGCCGAGCTCCAGGTCGTCATCGGGGAGGATGACCACCAAAGCGTTCGCTGCGCGGACAGGGTCGGTCGGGCGCGGGCGTGCATGGCATCGATCCTCGTCGTCGGTCGTCGGCTCCGAGCACTCTGGGTGCGGCACCGCTTCCGTCTTGGTCGCGTGGGCGGTGACGCCTGGGGTGGTGGGCGATGCGCGATGGTGATGCCGATGCCCTGCGTGCGGGGCGCTAGCGGGCATCACCGCCGGGAACCAACGACGGTGGACGCCGGAAGGCCCACCAGCCGACCGCGCTCAGGAGTCCCGCGAGCAGCAGGGTCGAAGAGGCGCAGATGATGATGTCCAGGCGAATGGCCTCTGCCCGTTCGGCGCTGCTGTCGTCGGGAGGTCCGCCGATGCCATCGGACCAGGTCTCGAAATGGCAGGGGAAGCCCCTCCAGCCCGCGAAGCTCCCTTGGTCACCGCTGATGCCCCCTATGAGGCACTGATAGGTCCAGAAGGCGGTCGCGACCAGGCAGATGTGGACGCAGATGGCGCGGATCAGCGCGGGAGTGCCCGCAGGATGCTGGCGTCGCAGCAGGATGCGTGCTGGGATAAGCGAGGTCGACGGCATGCCGTCATCGGATCAGCTGGGCGGGCCGAGGCAACGAATCCCCGATCACTTCAGCCGGTAGTACATCACGTCGTCGATGGTGATCTTGTTCGAGACCAGCAGGCGCAGGACCTGCTTGGACTCGTGGGCGATGCCAGGCGAGCTGAAGCTGCCGATGAGCGTGCCATCGACCGAGGCGGTCATGGTATCGCCGAGGATGGTGACGCTCAGCGCATGCCACTCGCCCACGCTGGTAGTGCAGGGGAAGACCTTCTGTTTGGTCTTGAGCAGCGCCTCATCCTCCTTGGTCAGCGTCCCCGCCTTGCGGCCATCGTAGTACTTGAGCAGCATCGAGCCGGTCTTCATGTCCTGCAGGGTCACCTTGGTCGGGGCGAAGATCGCCGCGCAGAGATGGCCGGCGTGGACCTCCTTGCAGCCCAGGTCGGCGAAGTTCAGCATCAGGGTGTCCTTGTCCTCATGGAACTTGAACTTCATGCGCGCCGTGCCGTCGATGAAGACGAAGGCATGGCCGACATCCACCGGATGGATGGCCTCGGGATGGATATGGATGTACAAGGCGCCATCGACCAGGTCGACCTCCTTGTGATTCTTCGCGCTCCATGAGCTGCTGGTATTCCATCCGTTGCCCGGCTCATCGACCAGGGACTGCGTCTCATGCCGCTCGAAATCGTCGGAGAACACCAGCGTGCCGAGCTTCTCCTCGGCGACGAGCGGCATGAGGAGGGTGGCGGCGAGCAGGAGCAGGATGCGCATGGGGAGGCCTCGAGCGGTGTGTGCGGCGCCAAGCGGCGCGCACGATGGACTCCTGCTTATACACGTGAGGAGATCGCCCGTTGTGCCGGCAGAGCCCAGCGGCGCGGTGCGCTGTTCAGCGCGCGGAAGGGCCGCCGCTGTCCGCAGGGGCGATCAGGTGGTCAGCGTGATCGGCACGATCAGCTCATGGGTCTTCCCGGCGCTATCCCAGTATTTGTAATGCAGTCTGAGGATGTAGGCGCCTTCCCTGCCGAGGTGCCAGGACTGGTGCACTGGCGTGAAGCCGTCATCGAGGGTGATCCCCTCGCCGGAGTAATCGAGCGGGACGCGGATGGTATAGGTGACCTCGCGCTCCAGGGAGAGCTTCTCGGCGACGATGGCGTCGCCGTGGTAATTCGGGATGTAATGCAGGTAGCTGGATTGGCCGGAGAGGGGGAAGCGATTGTCCTTCGCGTCGACGGTCATGGACCAGCAGAAGAGATTGAAGGAGTAGGCGGGCGGCTTGTGCGCCTGCGCTTCCCTGACGGTGGCCTGGATGACCATCTCCGCATGTCCCGTCTGGAGGCTGGCGGCGATGGCGACGATGTCATCGCCGGAGCTCAGGTGCACCAGGGAGGGACGCGTGAGCGATATGGCCTGGTCGGCGTCCATGCGCTCGGCGCACGCGAAGATCAGCAGGGCGCATGCAGTCAGGACGACGAGGGCGAGGCATCGGTGCATCAGCGCAGTCCCCTGGGGCTGAACGGGCGGGATCGACGACGACCCGGTCGGAAGTCACGCGGCATGCTAGCCGGCAGGCCGGTCACGCAAGGACGCCAGACGGCCGCTCGCGCAGCGCTTCGGCCTGGGCATTTGTCGCCGTTCCCGGCATCGATGGCGGAAATGGACATTTCCGTCACACGCACCGATCGCGCCCGTTGAAGGCAGGACCGAGCCGCAATCAGGCTGTCACCGTGTGGGTCTCTGGCGTTCATAGCCAGCCTGAAGCAGGCGTAATAATCATGATAAATCGGGAATGTACCGCGTCACATATCGACCATGGCGTCACGAGTCGCTGCTGGGATGCATTTCGCAATCCGCTTCCCGGGGTTTGCGCATTGTCCGGGCGCCTATCCCCTTCGATCCCGCCTTGCTGGCGGATTGCACGCGAAAAGGTACATCCATGATGCCATGGCCGGCATCGTGGGCGGCCCTAACGCCACCGCTGCGGCATGACCATCCCGTTTGCGCCACGGGAACAGGACGACCGTCCCTTCAAAGGAGCCCATCATGACCGCTAGCGCACCGGTCTCGAGCGAAACGGCTGCGCCCGGGGTGCGCGCGCGCAGTGCACGCCTCGGCGGCGCGGCGGCGCTGCTGCTGCAGCTCCTGCTGGTGATCCCGGCGGCGGAGACGGGAGAGCCGACCTCGGTGGCGGTGGATCCCCGGCAGCCCTTCGAGCCGGCGGCACTCTATCCTGGCCCGGAGGCGCTGACCGCCTCACCGGGGAACACCACCTATTACATCGATCCGGAGAAGGGCGATGACGCGCACAAAGGGACCTCAGCGGCCAGCGCCTGGCAATCGTTCGCCCGGCTCAATGCGCTCAGGCTCTCGCCCGGGGACCGCGTGGAGGTGGCGCCCGGCAGCCACCCCGTGAGCCTCAAGCCATCCGGCGGTGGTACGCTGTCCAGTCCGGTGGTCATCACCTTCGCCGCTGGCGTCCATCTGTTCGGCTATGAGAAGGCCGTGCGACGCTTCTATTTCATCTCGAATGCCTGCGATGAACCGGGCAAGACCAAGCCCATCGCCATCCTGGTCGACCATGCGCATCATCTGCGCCTGCAGGGCGCAGGGGCCGCCAGCGCGCCGGAAGCCGAGATCCGCTGCGCCGGCCGCATGGCGATGTTCATCGATGATCATGCCGACGACATCACCTATGCCGGGCTGGTGTTCGACCTGCAGCGGCCCACGGTGTCGGAATTCCGCGTCGAGGGCATCAGCGGGAAGCGCGTCACCATCCGCATCGCCGAGCGCTCGACCTATGCCATCCTCGATGGCCGATTCAGCTGGACCGGCGATTGGGGATGCGGCGAGCCGCTGTGCCAGGAGGCGGTGCCCGCCAATGGCCGCTGCTGGCGGACCTCCATGCCGCCGGGATGGACGGACAAGGGCCAGGTCAAGGCGACGGCGACGGCGCTCGGCGAGCGCCTGGTCGAGCTCGATTACGGCGACCAGGCGAGCGGACTGACCGCCGGCCACCAGTATCAGATCCGCCTCATCACCCGGGATCTGATCGGCGCCCACAACACCCGCAGCCGCGACATCGTGGTGCGCGACTGCCGCTTCCATGCCTTCGCCAACATGGGCATCATCAGCCAGTTCAGCGAGAACATCACCTTCCAGCGGGTCGACATCGTCCCGCCGCAAGGCACCATGCGCACCTGCACCTGCTGGGCCGACTGCTTCCATTTCTCTGGCTGCCGCGGGGAGATCCTGGTCGATTCCTGCACCGTGTCGGGATTGCAGGATGATGTGATCAACGTGCATGGCACCCACCTGCGCATCATCGAGAAGGAGGGCGACCGGCAGCTCATGGTGCATTTCGCCAACGGGCAGACCTTCGGCTTCGCCGCCTTCCAGCCCGGCGACGAGGTGGCGGTGATCGATCATGTGACCTTGCGTGAACTGCCCGCGAATCCACGGCGCCGGGTGACCGCCATCGAACGCAGGAGCGACAAGGATTGGCTGCTGACCCTGGACGGCGCCGCGCCATCATTCGCCAAGGATGATGTGATCGACAACATCACCTGGTATCCCGCGGTGACGGTGCGCAACTGCCATGTCACCATGGACTCGTGCCGCGGCTTCCTGCTGACGACCCGGGGCCCGGTGCTGGTGGAAGGCTGCACCTTCAATCGCTGCCACATGCCCGGCATCCTGATCGAGGATGATGCGGAGGGCTGGTTCGAATCGGGGCCGGTGCGCGACATGACCCTGCGCGGCAACACCTTCCTCGAGTGCGGCATCGTCATCAATCCGATGAACCGCTCGGTCAAGGCCGAGGAGCCGGTGCACGAGGAGATCCGCATCGAGGGCAACACCTTCACCGGTGCTGGCATCTCGGCCAAGAGCGTCCACGGCCTTACGGTCATCGGCAACCACGTCACCGACGGCAAGCTGTCGCTCGAGACCACGGCGTGCACCCTGGTGAAGACGGATCTGTGAGAAAGGGGGAGGCGGCACCCATCACGGGCTGCCGTCCGGCCGACATGGTGACCGCTGGCGAGCGTTCTCGTTCCGGGTGACCCGATAGTGATAAAGGCTATTGGGACGATTCATGGGCAATCGGCCTGCAGCGGTGATCCGAGATGGGTTGGGGCGGGATCGTGGCTGGCGAGGTGACTGGACGTGGGTCGGCTCACTTGCTCGTCTTGGTCACCGTCACGCTCTGGATGAGATAGGAACCGCTGGTGACGGTGAAGTTGTATGCCCACATGTTGACGAACTGGTCGTCGTCGATCGACCATGTGGCCGTGCTCCACTCGCTGCTCTCGGGGATATCGAAGGGAGCGAGCTTCTTGTATCCGGAGGTGGACTCGTATTCGAGGGTGATGCGGGCGGGCTTGTTGTCCGGGTTCCGGCGCACCACCATGCGGATCTCGATGGGCACCGTGGTGTAGGAGAGGAAGTTCGGATCGACCACGAAGACGTTGCCGCCCGGCACATTCCCTGCCCGTGCCGATCCGCCATAGAGCAGGACAGCCTTGGCGATGGAGGCGCCTGAATGGGTATGCAGCCCCTTCTCGATGTTGCGCTCGCCCATGGTGATCGACACCGATTTCGCATCGCTGTAGTCGCCGCCCCAGGGGAACGGCTTGGTGCGGTTGGACTGTGCGCGCTGGACCAGGGCCTCCGGGACCTTGAGCACCAGGATGGGAGCGACGGTGAGGTCGTAGGCGGCGGCATCGGTGGCCGCGCCGGTCAGCGGATCGACGATCGAGACGGAGGTGCCGAAATCGACATGATCGGGGCTGCCTTTCGGCGCCCAGGTGGCAAGCACCGTGCCCTTGGCGCCGTGGAAGACGAAACCGCAGTCCCGGTCATTCAGCAGCACCCAGCCGAGGTAGATCGGGTGCTGTCCCAGGTGCTCGATCAGATGCGCCATGGCATTGTAGGACGGGCGCGGGTTGCCCTTGCCGTCGAGCAGGCCCATCGGGCCACTGTCGCCGTCGCGCGCCTCGAACCACTCGATGCAGGCCACACCCTGGGCGATGCCCATGGCGTAGGCCTTGATCAGGGTCTGCCCCTGGTTGTCCGCACCCTTGCGGGCGTCGGTGCCCAGCTCGGTGAAGATGATCGGCACATCGATCTTGGCCGGATCCCGCGCCGCCAGCATCTTGCGCACGATCGGGACGATGTGCATGTAGATGGATTCGGTGCCGATGTTGTCGGCGATCCCGTTGAGCACCTCGTAGGGGTGCAGCGAGATCCAGTCGAAATGATCCTTCGCCTCGCCGGCGATGGCCTGGTCGAGGTAGTTGATATGCACGGATTTGGCGGTGATCCCCAGCTTGTTCGTCGGATCGACGGCATGGGTGGCATCGTAGGCGCTGGCGACGACCTTGGCATAGTCGGCTGCCGTCTGGTTGCGGCCGGTGCCGTTGGGCGGCTCGTTCCACACCTCGAAGTAGGTCACGCGCCCTTTGACGTGGCTCGCCAGTTCGCTGACGTAGTGCGACCAGTCGGCGAGGCCGTTGACCGGCAGGGTTCCTCCGCGGTCCTTCCGGCCGCTGCCATAGAGGATGGCGCCGTAGGCGATGCCCTGCTCATCCAGGTACTTCATCTGCTGGTCGAGCTCACCCCAGGTCCATTGCCCCTCGACCTTCTCGAGCGCCCCCCAGCTGGTCTCGACGGTCCGGTGCCGCTTGATGCCGATGGCGGCGATCTTGGGCACCCATCCGGCATAGGCCGCGACCGAGCGGTTGTTGGCGGCGTCGCTGCCGATCCCGAAGGGGCTCATGGCCGAGCCGGCAGCGTGATCCGCCGCGTCAGCGGCAGGTGCCGGCTGGAGGAAACCGACCGCCAGGCTGGCGCACAGGGCGATGAGGGCAGGGTGCGCGCTGCTGGTCGAGGATCTCGGGATGGGCATCATGATGGCGCACCAGCGGGTGTTGTGGTATGGATCTCGGCGGCCGGGCGGCCCACGCGCGCAGCGGACGGTTGGCTGATCCTGGGGATGGCCGACCAGCTGGGAAGCTGCCCGGCAGAACCGCCCTGATCACCTGAGAGGGCGGTCGCTGATAGCGAGACCCGCTAATGCATACCAATTTGGTATATAATATACGTACCATCGGGCATGCGGCTCGTTGAGGGGATTCATGATTCCCACGGCCAGCGGGGGCGGGCACTGACGAGCTGGCCAGCAGCATGGCATGCGAGCGACCGGTCCCGTCGCATCAATTGTGATAGGATCGACTTGAGTGACAATACCTTGCGACAGAAGCGAGTTCGTCCGCCTTCCTTCTCGAGTCCCGGGATGCCGCTGGCCCACCCAGGTGATCGGCGCTCCACGAGCTGGTGACGCACCCAGGCATTCCAAGGCATCACTTGAAAAGGTCGCACTCTGCTCGATTCATCGCTGCTGAAAGGACAAATTTCCATAAAAGCGCATCTCCATGAGCGACATGCAGGCGATCCTCCGTCAGCGCATCACCGATTCCCTGACGGCAGCCGTTCCCGCCTTGACGCCGCGAGGCATCAGCCTGCCGGAGGTCACCGGGAAGGCCGAGGTTGTGATCGGCATGCGTCGTAGCGGATCATCGGCCATCATGTGGCAGTTCCTTGCCGCACACCTGGCCGAGGGCTCGCCGGTTTAAGCACTGCTCGTCCTCAACCTCACCTTCGAGAAACCGCCTGCGCGCCACGCTGTTGGGCGACGAGGCCCAACCCCTCCCTGCAGAAACGCCTGTACGCGAGGTGCGAACCCTGGCCGCTGGATCCCAGCGTCGGCCGGTGCACAGGCCATGCTCGTCACTGGGGACTTCCAGCCGCCACCGGTTCCGACGGGCGTCTGGTGGATCGCCGCGGGCGGATGGCTGCCGCACCAGGAGCACGAGCTCCTGGTGCGCAGTGCCGGCATGAATGCCGGTCATGGTTGCTCGCACCGTTCATCAGGCGCGCTACCGCACGCAGGGTTGAGGGGCTGCTGTACCGGGAGTTCTCCTGGTGCTCGGGGCGCAGCGGAGTTCACCGCAGGTAGGCCTCGAAGGACCACAGCGAATAGCCGTAGCTGCCCGAGCGGGTCAGCCCCAGCAGACGCAGATAGCGGCAGCGGACCGCAGCCGGCAGGACGATGGTCTCGACATTGCCGCGGCAGTCCGGCTGCTCATGCACCGTCCGCCAGACCGCACCATCGTCGCTGGCCTCGATGCGGTAGCTCTTGGCGTGGGCATTCTCCCAGCTCAGCACGATGCGGCCGACCCGCTGCGGCGAACCGAGGTCGACCGCCAGCCACTGCGGGTCGCTGTGCTCGCTGGCCCAGCGCGTCTTGGGATCGCGGTCGAACGCCGCCTCGGCGGGATTGCCGTTCTCGTTCGACGAGGCGGTGGCCGGGCAGCCGGCGGCGAGGTCGACCTGCTCGGCCGGGACGACCGCGATCGCCAGCTGGGCCGAGACGCCGCCCAGCGAGGTCGTCACGGTGCCCTTGCCGAGGCCGGTGGTGACCACCACTGCCCCTTCCAGCTTCAGCGGGCCGCTGACAGTGATCTTAGCGGGCAGGTCGATGTAGGCGTTGAACTGGTCCAGCGCGGTCGCCGACACCGGCAGGCGCATGCCGACGCCCAGCGTGATCGCCGCGCTCTGCGCGGCGGGCCGCATCTCGATCCTGGCTACGCGGCGGGCCTCCTCGACCGCCGCCTGGGCCCGGGCCTGCTGGCCGTTGGCCTCGGCGATGATGACCACCTTCGGGCGGTCGAAGTTGCCGGGCGCCGCGGGGGTGAAGGTGCCGTCGGGGCTGATCGATCCGGGGCCATCGACTGTCCAGGTCGCCTGCACCGGCGTGCGCTTGCCGTTCTGGCCGAGCGAGAAGGCGGCGAACCTCACCGTGCCGTGCTCAGCCACCTGGATGGCCGCGGGCTCGATGACCAGGCCGGTCGGGGTCGGCGGCGGCGGCACCGGCGCCATCGGCTCGGCACCGGGCGCGACCGTGCCGCCCTTCATCACGCTCAGCCGCCGCGGCGGGGCGGTGAAGGTCGCGACCTGCGTGCCCTTGTCGAAGCAGCGGACCTCGCGCGGCTTGTCGCTGGCGTTGAACACCACCCACGACGTCGGTCCGCCGGCGCTGGCGAAGACCTGCGAGGTGGCGACGTCGGTCCAGGCATCGAAGCGCTGCGGGCCGAGGCTGGCGAGGGCCTGGATGCGCCAGTAGGTCGGGCCCGGCTCGGCCCCTTTGACGCCGCCGGCATTGCGCGCCAGCAGCTGGTCGTAGACCGTGGCGGCCTGCGGCGCGTCGTAGCCCGAGAGGTAGTTCAGCGCGATGTTGGACGGGCCGGTGTCGTTGCCGAGATAGCCGTTCCAGCCCGTGCCGCCCTCGTGGTGCGCCACCATGTCATCGAAATCGCTCTTCGCGTAGGCGGCATCCTCGCTGAGATAGCACAGGAGCGGGCTCATCGGCAGCCATTGGATGGCGTGCATCCAGAACTGGTCGCCCGAGAACCAGGTCCAGTAGCCGATGCCCTCGGTGCCGATGTTGGAGATCATCGCGTGCGGCCAGTCCTTGGGGAAGTTCCGGTGGGAGCGGTCGAAGTAGTACTCGGCGATGCCGCGCGCCTCGGTCGCCCAGCAGAAGGCGGCGGCGTCTCGCATCGCCTTGTCGCCCATCGCCTCGCCGAGGAGGAACATCGCGCCGTAGCCCTGCATCGCTTCGCTGGAGGATTCCTGGCCGTTGCCGTCGTCGCTGCCCATGCCGCCCGACCACGAGTGTCCGCACCAGGCATCGAGATTGCGGAAGCGGCAGAACAGCGTGCTGTTCTCGTCCCATTCGGCGTAGTCCCTGGCCACCAGCCGCGCCATCGGGCCCCAATCCTTGGCGAACTGCGCATCCTGGAACATGATCAGCGCCGCGGCATAGACGTGATAGCCATAGCACATGTGGTGGTCCTGGAGGATGTCGACGCCGGGATTGGCGTTGTCGCGGCTGCGGCAGCCGACCAGCGAGCCCCAGTTCGGATACCAGGCGAAGAAGTGCTCGCCCTCGCCCGGGGTGAAGGTCAGCCAGTTGCGCACCGCCTCGGCGGCACGGTCGCGCAGCACGGCGGTCTCCTCCTTCATCCCCATCTGGCGCGCCAGTTCCATGTAGCGCGCCAGGAGCAGCACCATCTTGCCGCCCCAGTAGGTCTCGCTGCCGTAGCCAGGCCGGCCGAGATGATCGCGGATCAGGCCCTGCATGACCTCGGGACGGAAGGCGTCCGGGCCGGTGGAGGGCGCGGGCGCCGGGTATTCCGGCAGCAGCCCGACGAAGGGGAAGGCGATCTCGAAGCGCTTGCCGACGGCGAGCCGCAATTCGCCGCGCGGGGTCGGGTAGCGCGCGCCGTCGGGGGTGAAGCCGGCCTTGGCCGGCGGCTGATAGTGGTGCGGGATCCAGCCCTGGAGGACATCGCTGCGGCCCTTGCCGTCGAGATCCACCGCCTCGATGGTCCAGGTGGTGGCGACGCTGGCCTTGGCCGGGTCGTAGGCCCAGGTGATGCGGGTGGTGCGCGGGACCACCGCCGCCTGGGCGGCGAAGCGGTCGAGATCGGCCTTGTCCATCAGAGGCGCGATGGCGAGGAAGCGCGCCTTGCCGGGGAAGGTCGGCACGATGCGGCCGCTGGCGCGGGTGAAGGTGGTGCCGCTGGGGCCGTAGATGCCGTAGCAGTCGCCGGCGATCTCGACGCCGAGGCGGTCCGCGGCCGCGCTCGCTCCGGGGCCGAACAGCGTCGCCTGGCCGACCGCCACCCACGGATCGACGCCGTCGCATTCGATCCAGGTGAACGGCATGCCGTGCGCCGTGGTCACGTTCAGGCCGTGCCCGGCGGCGTCGGGCATGCGGAAGCGGACCATCCAGTCGCTCCAGGCGTCGGCTTCGGCATCCAGGGGCGCGAAGGCGCTGCCGCCCACCAGCAGGCTGGTGGTCGACACCATCTTGGCGGTCTTGCCGTCCCCGGCGACCTGCCAGGTGTGCGGGAAGGTGATCTCGACCCCGGATGGCACAGCCCGGATCTTGGCCGGATAGGACCACAGGTCGCCCGACCAGCGCTGGCTGACCAGGCTGGTCCACCATTTGGTCGACGGCACCGGCCCTTTGCGGCCCGGGGTCACGTACAGGCGCATGTGCGAATAGATCTGGCTGTCGTCTCCCCAGCCGGCCTTGTCCTTCAGGTAGGGCCGCTTGTTCTGGTCGCGCGGAGGACGCGAGGCGTACGATCCCGCACCGACCGGGACGACCACCGGGACGCCGTCATCCGGAAGCAGCTCATCGGCGGCCGGTGCACCGGCAAGCATGCTGAGGAGGCACAGGGCCCGGACGATGGCCGCAACGCCGGCGACGCCGGCGCCGTCAGGTCCGGCCTTCGGCAGGGGGAGGCGGAGAGGGGGCATGGTGGGACCTCGGGAACGGACGAGACGCGGTCGCGTGCGACCGCGTATGGAACGACCAGGGCCCGGTCCCGTTACCTGCGCTTGGGGACGGATTCATGCAGACCGTCCGAGCTCGGCGGACGGATTGCTCCGTGGTCTCGCGGGCGGCATGAGCGTCCAGCCGCAGCTGCAGCCGCCGTCGGTGGACGTCGACACGCCAGCGCTAATGGCTGGCAGCGTCGACCGTGCACTCCACGGTCACCACCGGCTTGCCCGTGTCCGCTGGCGGCACCATCCAGTCGCCCCAGCGCGCCTGGAGCGGCGCGGCATTGCTGGGGAAGACATTGGCGTCGAGCGTCAGTCCGGAGGTCGACGTGCAGAGGATGCAGGGAAGCGCGCAGCGTGCGAAGCGGTTGCCGGTGATGGCGATGTCGGCGTGGGCGCCGGCGGGGGCGATCTTTCCGCTGCCACCAGTGGCCTGCACGACGATGCCCGGGGTGGGGCAGTCGCTGATGGTGTTGCCGCTGATCACCAGGTGGCTGGCGCTGCCGGCCTCGAGCCACCAGAACTCGGGCGATACCAGGATGCCCACCTCCCAGCTGCCGGCGAGGGTGCAGTTGGTGATGCGTCCGTTGCTGGCCTTGATCAGGATGCCGCGCGAGCGGTTCCAGCCGAACTCGCAGCCATCGACCACGAAGCTGTTGCCGATACGCCGCGTCGAGCAGATCACCGAACCCATCGGCAGCTCCACCGCTCGGTCGAGGGTGATGGAGAAGCCCTTGGTCAGCTGGCCGCCGGCATTGGTGCGCAGGCCCTCGTCCATGCGCTGCTTGCGCAGGAAGGCGATCTCATCGGGGCGGATCGCCTCGTCCTTCTCCACCGTGATGGCGACCGCATCGCTCAGCCGTCGCCCGTCGTAGGCGACCAGCTCGACCGGGTCGCCGGCCCTGATGTTCATGTCGTGCTTGCCGAGCACGCGCAGGGTCGGGCCGTGGCTGGCCATGACCAGGTGGTAGTCGCCGCAGATGTTCAGGCAGTCGTCGCCCTGGAAGCGCGCCACGCAGTGCAGCAGCTGCGGGCCGACCACGGCATGCTTGCTGTGGAAGGCATCGGCATCGGCGGAGCGGATGCGCGCGCTGGCGCGCTTCACCGGATCGCTCTCCGGAGGACGGCGGTCGAGCACGCAATGATCGTAGATGGTGCGATCGCAGTCGTATTCGAGGTAGCCGAAGCAGTTCGAGCCGTAGAGCGTGAGGTGGTCGAGGGTGACGTGGACGTTGGCGGAGCATTCCACCGCGTGCGCCGCTGAGCCGCCGGGCGCATATTCGGCGCCGATGGCGATGATGTCGCCGACCTGCTCGAGGTCGTTGGCGCTGCTGCCGCCGTCCTTGACCAGGCGCAGGTGCGCGGGATCGATGACGGTGAGCGTCTCGCCATAGGTATGGGTGCGCAGCAGCCGCGTGTCGGCGGCGAAGATCTCGTACTTGAAGTCGCGCGCGGTGTCGGCGCGTCCGTAGCCGTCGAACAGCTCGATGTCGTGCACCTTCTTGTCGGGGGACAGTCTGATGATGCGGCCCTGGGTGTAGGGCAGCGGATCGTAGTCGATGGTCAGCCCGCGCAGGGTCAGATCGGTGCAGTGGCGGATGGTCAGCGCGCGCGTGGTCTGGGTGCAGATCATCTCCACGCCATCGGCGATGATGGTCACGCCGGCGAGGTCATGCAGCACCAGGTGCTCAGCGTGCCTCGGCGTGACGCGGTAGCGCCCGGGTGGCACGACGATCTGCGTCTGCTTCTCGGCCAGGCGCGCGTCGATGAAGCCCTGCAGGTCGAAAGGGGTGCCAGGGTCTCCGGCGGCGAAGCCGACCGGTGCGGTCTCGGCGGCCAGGGTGGCGGCGAGGATCAGCGCGGCGCAGGTCGCAGTGACCGCATGGCGGAGGGGCTGGAGCATGGCGGGACGGATCACGTCGGTTCCGATGGCAGCAGGACGGCGGGGGGCGAAAGCCTGGCCTCTCAGGATATGCATACGGATGCACCAGCCCCATGTTGCCGCCATTCCGCTGGCCCCATCAGCACCGCTGCAAATCCCGCCCGGTCGGGCGACGTCGGCAGGCCTCATCGTGAGTGCAGGTTCGCAAGCTGCTGGCGGAGCCAATTCGCCTCATCCTGATCGAGGCCGGTGAGCAGGGCGACATCCTTTCCATGGACGACCCCGATGACGGCGAACCGCGGTTGGCCATTGGTGCACTGCTGCTTCGTCTCCACCCGCACATCCGCGAGGTCATGCACGCTCACCGTGCGGTTGCCGCGCCACGGCAAAGGTCCGTGCCGGATCGTCAGAATGTCGCCATCGGATGCCACCCGCGTGCGATTGCACTGCGACGCGATGAGGAAGTAGGTGAGGCCGATGCCGACGGCGACATGGCAGATCGGGAAGAGCACCGTCATCATATCCGGGTCATGGGATGCCGAATGACCCGCGAATGCCTTCGCATACCAGAACACCAGGATGGCATCCCAGGCGATGCAGAAGAAGAACAAGAAGGTGTACTGCCAGCGCCACCACCACCACGAGACGCCGAATCGCTTGGGCCCCTCGTCGACGCTGGTGAATCGAGCCGGAAGACCGAGGGCGACGCTGACCTCCTGGGACGGCCCGAAGGTGAAGACATCGTTGCAGGCCCGGCAGACGGCCGTCATGGCCTGGATATTGATGTCAGCAGCCGCCACCAGCGCGTGACAGGTTGGGCATATGACCTTCATGGCGCCATGGTAGCTCGCCGTCATGGCTGCTCCATACTCCTGGGATTAGACCGATGATTCGGCCAGACTATTGGTCGCTCGTTTCCGAGCGTCCGGTTTTACGCGTCGACGAGCTGAGTGGACCGGCAGACAACCTGCCGATACCAGAACGTCGAGCCCCAGCAGGTCGTCAGGCGATGGATGCGGACAAATCAGCTCTCCACGTGCCTCGATTCCCTTGTCCCGTCCGGGGTGGCACCTGTCGTGGTCACTACCGCATAGCGGTCATCCCACCGTTCAGCGGGGCACGCAGGGGTGCCGCGAGTCTGGCTTCGGAACGAGGCGCAGAAAAATCACAGAACCATATGCAATAAACGATTACAATGCACTACGGACATGTGGAGGAGCATGGACGATGCCCAGGTGATGCTGGAGGTTGAGCATGGTGAGGCCCGAACGGACCACCTGCCGGGAGCATGACGGGAGATGCGATTGACCCGGTGCCGCTTGACACTATTTCATAATTCCATATATTAGAAATTATGATTAAGACGCTGCCATCCTGCGGTCCGACCTGCGTCCCGCGGACGGATCCGATTGCCAGCGTCGATCATGTCGTCGCGTTGAAGGCCCTCGCGCATCTCGATCGGTTGCGTGTCTTCTTCCATCTGGTGCAGGCCGGCGAGCCACTGCCGGCATATGCCATGCAGCGCGCTCTGGCCTTGCCAGGGCCGACGCTGTCGCACCACCTGGACCAGCTGGAACGCGCCGGCCTCATCGACCGCGAGCGTCATGAACGATGCATCTACTCATCAGTCCGTCGCGACCTGGTCGCTGATCTCGTGCGCCTGCTGACCGCCTGCTGCTGATCTCACTGCCAACGGAGATGTCCATGGCCTGCTGCTCCCCACCATCGTCCACGTCCACCACCCCGACCATGGCAGTGCCTGCCACCGCCGTGGACAGCCCGAAGGTGCATGTGCACCTGCATGTCCGTGATATGGCGGCGAGCGTCAATTTCTATCGCCTGCTGTTCGGCACCGAGCCGGTCAAGCTCCTCCCGGGATATGCCAAGTTCCTTCCCACCTGGGGGCCGGTGAACCTCGCGCTCTCGCAGAACGACGCGGATGAGCGCGGCAGCGTGGTCAGCCACCTGGGCGTGCAGCTGAGCTCCCCTGCCGAGGTCCAGCGCCACCTGGCGCGCGTGTCGGCAGCGGGCCTGCCTATGCGCGTCGAGATCGGGGTGGATTGCTGTCATGCCAATGCTGATAAATTCTGGGTCATCGATCCCGCAGGCGTCGACTGGGAGATCTACTGCCTGAACTACGACCTGGACCCTTTGGTGAGGTCGACCGAGCCCGTATGCACGACCACCTGCTGTCCGGCCTGATTCATGACGCATGCGGCATCACCCGCCCGGCGCTATGCCGCCGAGGCGGTCGGCACCGGCCTTCTGCTCGCCATCGTCGTGGGCTCCGGCATCATGGGCGAGCGTCTGGCTGGTGGCAGCGTGGCCATCGCGCTCCTGGCGAATTCCCTGGCCACCGGAGCCGGTCTGGTGGCGCTGATCCTGACCTTCGGCCCGATCTCGGGCGCCCATCTCAATCCTGCGGTCACCCTGGCTGATGCCGCCACCGGCGGCTTCCCGTGGCGCTTGGTCCCGGGCTATGTCCTGGCGCAGGTCCTGGGCGCCATTGCCGGCGTCATCTGCGCCCATGGCATGTTCGCTCTGCCACTGGTCTCCCTGTCCCAGCATGTGCGCACGGGCCCGAGCCAGTGGTTCAGCGAGTTCATCGCCACCTTCGGGCTGTTCGCCGTCATCTGGAGCGGTGTTCACCATCATGCTCGCCTCATCCCCTTTGCCGTCGGGGCCTATATCACCGCCGCGTACTGGTTCACGTCATCGACCTCGTTCGCCAATCCCGCCGTCACCCTGGCCCGCACCCTGACCGATTCCTTCGCGGGCATCCGTCCGATCGACGCGCCGGGCTTCATCATCGCCCAGGGTGCGGGGGCTGCTGCCGGGACCTGGCTGATCCGCTGGCTGCTGGCTCGTCCGGCCGTGCTCGCAGAGCCCCAGGCGCAGGCCCATGCGCCCAGCCACCCACCACCCTCCCCGGTGGCCGTCGCTCCAGATGGACGGCCGCTCGCACCCATGCACCCATGCACCCATGCACCCATGCACCCATGCACCAGAGCATCCCATGAGCGCTAACGTCCTGTTCGTCTGCATCCACAACAGCGCCCGCAGCCAGATGGCGGAAGCATTCCTCAACCGGGCATGCGGTGGCCGCTTGTCGGCATTCAGCGCCGGCATCGAACCTGGGAAGCTCAATCCCATCGTCGTCGAGGCGATGAAGGAGACGGGCATCGACATCTCGGGCAACGCGACCAAGAGCGTGGCCGACATGCTGTCCTCCGGAAAGGCGTTCGCCTACGTCATCACCGTCTGCGATGAGACCAGCGCGGAGCGCTGTCCGACCTTTCCCGGGAACACCAAGCGCCTGCACTGGGGGTTCCCCGACCCCTCAGCGCTGCAGGGAACCCCTGCAGAGAAGCTGGCGCGCACACGCGCAATCCGTGATGAGATCGAGAAGACCGTGGCCTCCTGGTGTGCCATCACGTGTGCTCCGGCAACAGCCGTCCAGCGGTAGGTCCTGATGCGGGCTCACTGGTGAAGGCCGTGTTCTGTCGTGCCAGACGAGTGATGCGCTGCAGCGGAAGACGATGGCGAGGTGGGATGTCGAGCTCCGGGACGCGAAGCCCAGGACGATGCTGCGATGCGGCTGCCAGTGAGCTCAGCCGAGTCATCGAATTACGACGCTTCCTAGTAGGCATCGCGCTGGGATGGTGTCGGCCAAGTCCGACCCGGGAGCCATCAGCGAGGAACGTGGCTTCAAGGCGCTGTTCGCCACCTACCCGGTTGAGACCATCGAGGTGGTCGTCCCCGATCTGCTGGCCGAGTACGGTATGCCAGTCTCGGCGATGCTCCTCCAGCAGGAATCACCTCCTCCCGATCTGGCCGAGCCCAGCCGGTTCCTCGATGTGGCGCTGGTGCTGGGCTGGGCTGGGCGGATGACCGTCAGACGGTCATCCAGTTGATCGAGCATTGGTCCCAGGCGCGAAAGATCGACCTGCGGCGGGTGATGTGGCATATGGCGGGCCTGGTCTATCGTCATACCCACGCCGTCGTCTATCCGGTCATGCTGGTGACCGATTCAGGCGTCCGCTACGTCCCGGATCGATGGGTCATGACCGTAGCCAGGAGAGCCCCGCTGATGCTGCAGGTGCAGGTATACCGGGTGACGAGCGAGGAATGTCTCCGCCTGCGCTCGCTGACGAACCGGGTCGCCGCCATCCTGGCTACCCTGGACGTGCACAACGGGATGGACGCGGTGGATGCTGTAGCGTCCGCGTTGGAACAGATGGACTGTTCATTGGCGTCGTTGGCTGATCTCGATCGCTTCCTTCCTTTCGTGCTGAAACTTGCCAATATCCAGGACATGGACATGCCCCGGCTTCGACGCCGACGTGAGGAGATCGGTATGATCAATCTGCTCACGGAAATGAAGAACGATGCTCGCGCAGCAGGACGCGCAGAAGCGATGGGCTTGTCGAGCGGCCTGCTCGAGTCCTCCTTTCGCCGCTTGGTGGAGCGCGGTGCCGTGACCCGGGCTGACGCACGTGCCGAGCTGCAGAACCTCATCGATGCGGGGGCCATCACCCGCGAATTCGGCCAGGAGGCCCTCGCTCAGTTCACGTGAGGCGAGAGTACAGTACTCCATTGACGCCGTGCGGGCGACCCGATTCATGGTATTCACGTGGTGTCAGGTAGCCCACTACCAGGTAGCCATGTCGGCCCGACTCGACGCCGACGGATGCCGTGACGCCCGGATCCGCGCACTCAGCCATGCGCATCACTCACGGGCGCCGTAACGGCATGATCGGCGGTTGGTGGAACCACAGCTGATCGCAGCGTGCGGTGAAACGCCGATGCTGGACCCGGCATGCGCGGCGCCGCTCCCCCGATCACGTGCCGAGGTTCGACGATGCGCTTCTTCGAGTATGCGCGTGCAGCTCCCCTCTTCGTCCTGAAGTCGATGATGGTGATGCTCCTGGCGTGGACGGCGGCGCTGGCCGCGGGCGAGGAGCGCCTGCTGTGCGATTTCGAGACCGATGCCGAGAAGCTGCTCTTCGAGATGAAGACCGGCGTCCTGAGCGACCAGCATGCGACCCGTGGGCATCACAGCCTCAAGATCCTGCCCGGCGAGTACCTCTCCTCCTGGAGGCTGCCGCGGGACTGGTCGCCGTTCGAATCGCTCGAGCTGGACGCCTTCGTCGAAGGCGACGAGCCGATCGCCGGGACCATCCTCGTCGCTGACCAGGCCTGGAAGGACAGGGGCTCGTCGTACTGGAACCGCGCCAACCGCACCTTCACCCTCAAGCCCGGTGCGAATGTGATAGCGCTGCCGGTGCAGGGGCTCTACCGCGGCGAGGCCGGCAGCCGGGGTAACGACCTGACCTCGGCCATCGATGCGAAGGACATCATCCGCCTCGATTTCGGCTTCGACAAGAACGAGCACGTCAAGGCGATCTACCTCGACGCCCTCCGGCTGACCAGGAGCGGTCGGCCGGAGGGCATCCTCGCCTTCGATTTCGGACCCGGGAACCAGAGCCTCTTCCCCGGCTTCACCGCGATCTCGTGGAATACCGTCTACCATGATCATGGCCTCACGGCCGGATTGCGCGCGCGCTGCAGCGGTGCCAACCGCGCGCGCGATGACACCTACCCGACCCGCCTGTTCCAGGACTACGTGTGGTTCGAGGAGGATGGCAACGAATTCCTCGTCGATGTCCCCAGGGGCAGATGCCATGTGTGGATGGTCTTCGATGATTGCGGCTATTGGGGAGGCGAGCAGGCGCAGTTCAGGAAGCGCTCGATCCTGGCGAACGGCAAGCAGGTCTTCGTCGACGAGCGCGGGGAGGGCGGGCCAGCCGACTACCTCTTCCGCTTCGAGGACATCGAGCCGAGGCCGGGCGACAGCATGTGGGATCTCTATGTGCGCGAGCTGTTCAAGCCGGCGCGCTTCGAGGTCGAGGTCGGGGACGGGCCGCTGCGCATCCGCTGCGAGGCCGACGGCACGTGGAGCACCAAGCTCGCGGCGATGATCGTCTACCCGGACAGCGTGGCGCCCCAGGCCGAGCGCTACATCGCCCAGGTGCTGGCGGCGAACCGGGCGGAATTCGACGCGCGCGCGGTGTTTCTCGGGCCCCGGCCCAAGGCGCTCGCGATCCCGCCAGGCGCCCAGGCGGCCGGCTATTGGCTGGGTGCGCCGGCGCCGGACGACACGGTGACCTTCTGCGATGCGCCCGGTGCTCCGGCGACCGCGCTCTCCGCGGTCGCCGCGCTGGGCGAGCAGGCGGACTGCACCTTCGCCATCCGTCCGCTGCGCGATCTCCCGGGCCCGGTCGCCTTGTCGGTGAGCGATCTCTCGGGCCCTTCCGGGACCATCCCCGCGTCGATCATCGATCTGCGCTACGTCCACCATCTGACCCATCGCGAGAGCAGCGATCTCGCCTATACCATCATGCCGACCAGCCTGCGTCACCTCGGCTCCGCCCGCCTCGCCCTGGAGAAGGATCTCACCCGCCAGTTCTGGATCTCGCTGGTGGTGCCCGACGATGCCAAGCCGGGAACCTATGCCGGTGAGGTGCGGCTGACCGCCGGGCAGCTCGCCATCACCCTGCCCCTGAGCCTCGAGGTCCTCCCGACCAGGCTCGACCAGCCCGATGTCAATATCGGCTTCCTCGGCGCTTGGCTGCCCGGCGCCCTTCCGCAGGCGCGCCTGCGCGACGGCTGGTTCGAGCTCGCCAGCCAGCTGAGGCGCATGGGCGCGAACAGCTTCTGCGGCGGGCCGAACATCGCCTGCACCGGCTTCGACGCGGCCGGCAAGCCCACCCTCGATTTCGCGCCCTGCGATGAGCTCTTCGCCGCGCTCAAGCGCGCCGGCTTCACCAGGCCGGTCTACAGCTATGGCGGACCGGCGATGGTCGAGGGCTTCGGGGATGCCGCGGGCTGCCGCGAGTGGGCGCGCCGCAGCGGCATGGGCGTGGAGACCGTGCTGCGGTCGGTCTGGTCGGCAGTCGCCGAGCATGCCGCCAAGCAGGGCTGGCCATCGGTCTACCTCGGCATGCTCGATGAGCCGCGCACCGTGGCCCAGGCCCGCGCCAGCCTCGATCTCCATGCGCTCTACCGCTCCGCCGTGCCCTTCGTCCGCGATGGCGGCTTCTACTCGGTCAACTGGTCGGGAGCTGAGCCGCTGGATGCGACGGCGCAGCAGCTCTTCGCCACCATGTACTGGTCGGGCCTCAATGAGCATGCCCAGATCGATCTCGACAAGGCCAAGGCGGGCCAGCGGGAGGTGCACATCTACAACCAGGGCCTCGAGCGCCACATTTTCGGCGAATACCTGTGGTCGGAGATGCGCAAGGGCGTCAAGGGGCTCATGCAGTGGCACGTCCTGGCGCTCAGCGGCTACCAGTTCTACGACCTCGATGGCCGCGAGCCCGATCCCGGGGTGCTCAATTGGGGTCGTCGCGAGATCATCCCGACCATCTACGCCTACCGCTGCGCCGCCGGCATCGCCGATCTGCGCTACGCGGCGACGGTGTGGAACCTCGCCCAGCGCACGCCCGGCACCCCCGCGGCGCAGGCCGCGATCGGCTTCCTCGATGGCGTCGCCGCGCGCACCCCCGCGGGGCAGCGTGCGCGAGTCGATGGCGTGCCCTCTGATGCGGACTTCCGCGCCATCTGCATCCGCCATCTCAAGGCGCTGCTGAACCGCTGACGCTGGGCCGCGTGGCCGTTCGGCCGAGGTGCGCACTGCACCCCGGGATGGCAGGGATCGCCCCGATCACTGATCGTGGAGCGTGCCGCCGATGGTCACGCTCACCGAGCCGCAGGCCAGGTGCGCGATGATGCGGCAGCTGCCGACCGTGGTGGCATCGATGGAGGTCGGCCAGGTGCAGAGACGTGAAGTTCCGGATGGCACCGAGACCTGCCTGGTTGCGGCATCGTTCGCCGTCAGGGTGGCGCCGCTGCTCTGCATGGCGACCGTCCCGTTCACCGCATTGTCGCTCGACGAGCGGATCACCACGGCGATCTGCGCGCCCTGTCCGGCATCGGAGCGGATCAGCGAGGCCATCATGGTGACGCCCGCCAGCTCCGCGATGGCATGCTGCGCGACCGCGGCGCTCAGCCCGGGGATGCGGGCGGCCTCATCCATGATCCCGCCGAGCGCATGGTAGAAGAGCGGGGCGGCGCGGCCCTGCGCCTGCGCATCCGCGTCGACCAGCGGCAGCATCTCGCTCCTCAGGCGGGTCAGCGACGCCGGGCTCTGGTCGCCCAGCACCCAGATGGTGCGATAGACGCGGGCCAGTTCCCGCTCGGCTGGGAAGCGCCAGCGATTCGCCGGGGCGCTGATGCGCAGATCCGCATCCTTCCTGCGCGCGTCATCGATGTAGGGGGTGATGGTCGGCCGGCCATCCTTCGCGACCATCGACAGCGGGCGCGAGAGCAGCAGCGCATGCGCCTCGGCGGTCAGCGGGATCATGGTCTCCATCTCCCGGATCACGGTCGGCGGACCGGAGCGGACCTGCACCAGGAGGGAATCCGGGCGGATGGTGATGGTGACGCCGAAGCGGCCGCCATCCGACCGCGCGGCGGCGATCACCTCCGCGGAGAGGGGGACGTCGCGGCCCTCGATCGGGACATGCTGGCCACGGATGGAGAGGGTCGTGCCGCCTGCTATGACCACCTGGCACATGCTGCGTCCCGAGACGCCCAGTCCGAATCCGCCCCAGCATCTGCCGTCGTTCAGGCCGCCGACGACGAATCCGATCGCTGGCTCGGGTACGCCCCGCTTCACCCTGCCGACGATCGCCGGCTGGTCCTCGCTCGGGTAATCCATGCGCAGCGGGTCGTAGGCGGAGGCCTCGCCGGGTGATTGCCAGATGTCCATCTGCGACCAGAAGTCCTTATCCTTGGGGTAGCCATAGGCCATCAGCTCGTCGCCGCGCTGCTCCCAGCCCCAATCGATGTGGTGGAAGGTGACGCGCCGGTCCCGGATCCAGCGCCCCCAGTCCTCGTTCAGGGCATCCAGCGGGCCGAAGATCCCCGTCATGACCGCGAGGTTGGTCTCGGCGCTGACCCGACCGGCATAGAATTCATCACGCCAGATGCACCACTTGAGCCAGCGATCAGGATCGCTCCAGAAGAAGTGCGAGTAGACCGCCCCGAGCGCACCGCCCTCGGACCAATGCAGGGCGGCCATCTCCTGGATGGGGATCAGGGAGGCCTGGAGCCTGGTGATCCCCTGCTCGGTGAAGTGGTTGATCGGCGCCTGATCGAAGACCTGGACGGTCAATTGATTGCGCTTGGGGTCGAAGACATGCTGCGCGGCACCGTAGGCGAAGCCTTCAGTGCCGAAGTTCTTCGGCATCGCGACCCCTTGCAGCATGTGCAGATCCTCATGGATGACGAGGTCCTCGCGGTGGTACTCCAGCGTGCCGCTGGGATAATCGTAGGCGCTCTGATTGGCGTGCAGGGTGACGCCGCCGCCATCCCCCTTCCAGAAGCTGTTGAGGTCGGTGCGCACGCTGCGATTGAGGTCATCGACGGACTTGCCATAGACGATGCACATGCGCGTGTGCTCGGGATCCGGCGGCGTCAGTCCGGTGAGCGCCTCCCAATGGGGTAGCGCCAATTCGGAGATGATCAGCACCTTCCTGGCGAAGGGCTCATCGAGATCGGTCTTGAGCGCGTAATGCTGGCTGACGTACCATTCATAACCGGGTGTATTGGCCATCTTCGCGCCCGCATAGGTCGCGGGGACCGCTTGGCCGATCCTGACGATGGCGATGTCGATCGCGGTCGACGTGCGTCCCGAGACGATGATGCGGGCGGGGGTCGCGGCCGGCTCGGGCACATCGCCGGCGCAGGCGATGCCGGCGCCGGCCAGGAGCAGGATGGCGATGCGTGAGCAAAACGGCATGGGAGGTTGGTCGATTCTGGCGGCGTGACGGTGGACGGCCAGGGTGCGATCGCATCCTGCCATGCTATCGACCGGATGGCGCAGCCCAATGGCGGCCAACCCCACCTATCAACCGCGCCCGCGCGCCAGGTGCGTCAGGAGCGCTGGGATCGGCTTGTGCAGCACTGCGGATTGTCGACCGAGCACTGGGCGGCCAGCGGCGATGCAATCCATTGCATCATCACCGTTTATGCGCGATTCATTGCCCTGGGTCAAGGGCAGCCGGAGCGCCTGCGCCGGCTGGCCGAGAGGTGCTGGGGAAGATCGGCGCGCGCGGCGTGATGATCTGCAACCAGGGCGCAGCGCAGGATCCCCGTCGCGGCATGCTGATGGCCACCATCACGACCGGCGCATCTGCATCCCATCCGACCCAGGCGGGCTCGCCGAGGAGGTCGTGGGCATCACCGCTGCCCAGCGGCGTGCGCTGGCCGATGACAGCGCGTGCGAGGTCGATCGCCGTGGGCGCATCCATGCCAGAGGCGTGATGATCCGTCCAGGCGGCGCTCCTGGAGAGCGAGGTGGAGCACGGATCTGTCCGCGCAGTAGCACGGGATGGACCCGCGCGCCAGCATCGCCGATGCACGCATTGTATCCGGGGCCGTCTCATCTCGCGACGAGCGCAGCGACGACCACGGCCTCTCGCTGGCGAGATTCGTCATCGGCCACTCGCGCGCAGGATGCGGCCATCTTCCACGTCCTGCGCCACAGAGTGCCGCTCAGCCAGCGGCTCATGCGCCAGGAGGATGACGGGGCGGACGGTCGCGGCGCAGGGTGCGGTGATCGCGCTCACGCAGATGTATCTGGTGACTCGCTCACACACGTCCTGCCCGCGGTGAAGCCCAACATCCGATCGCCAGGCAGGTATTGATTCACTGTCCCGCCTGCCCTGGTACCGTCTCGCCTCGTCGCCCGCGCCGTCGCCCCCTGCACCACACCACGTCGTTCAGAGATACCCATGCCCATGCCCTCGCGTCCCACCCGGCCCCGTTCACGTCTGCACGCGCTGCTCGTCGCCGGCGCCCTGGCATGCCTGACTACGGTGTCGTTCGCCAGCGATGCGAAGGACCCCTCGAACGTGACGGCCAGCGTCGCCGCCGAGGTCAAGAACGGCCATCTGACCGTGACCGCCAGCAACGAGAAGTTCGGCGATACCGCGCCGGGGGTGCCGAAGAAGCTGCGGGTGGAGTATCGCATCGGCAGCGAGTCGCTCGCGCGCGAAGTGCCTGAGGGCGGGCTGATCGACATCGCCGCGCCCGCTGGCCAGACGCTGGTGGTGGTCAAGGCCGTCTATGGTCCGGCGGACGGTTCGCCGGTGAGCAGTCCCGGCGATGTCTCGGACGACCCGAGCGCCCTGCTGGACGTGCTCCCGGGCTTCAAGATCGAGCACGTGCTCAGGTCCAATGGCGCCAAGAACGGCTCATGGATCAACATGACCATGGACCCCAAGGGGCGCCTGCTGCTCGGCGGCCAGCGCGGCCAGCCGATCACCCGGGTGACGATCCAGGACGGCAAATGCATCAAGCAGGAGGTCCTGCACATCCCCGTCAGCGAGACCATGGGCATGCTGTTCGTGGACAATGTGCTCTATCTCAACGGCCATGGGAAGCACGGCTTCGCCCTCTACCGCTGCAAGGACACCAAGGGCGACGACAGCTATGATGATGTCGAGTTCCTGCGCGAGTGGCAGGGGGGTGCGGGCGAGCACGGCGCGCATGCGCTGGTGCTTGGACCAGACAGGAAGCTCTACGCGGTGTGCGGCAATTTCACCGCCATACCCAAGGATCTCGCGCCCAGCTCGCCGCACCGGGTCTACGGCGACGACCTGGCGCTGAAGCGCATGGAGGACGGCAACGGATTCGGCGCCGGCAACAAGCCTCCGGGCGGCTATGTCGCACGCATGGATCTGGACGGCAGCAACATCGAATTGTTCTCCTCCGGCGAGCGCAACACCTACGACATCGCCTTCAACGCCGACGGCGAGCTGTTCGGCTTCGATAGCGACATGGAATGGGACTGGGGCGCGCCCTGGTACCGGCCCATCCGCATCTTCCATTCCGTGCGCGGTGGCGACCAGGGCTTCCGCGAAGGCAGCGGCAAATGGCCGGAGTACTATGCCGACAGCCTGCCGGCCTCGGTGACGGTCGGCATCGGCTGCCCTACGGGCGTGGGTTTCGGCACCGGCGCGCACTTCCCCGTCGCGTATCAGAAGGCGCTGTTCGTCCTCGATTGGACCTACGGGCGCCTGATCGCCGTCCATCTGAAGCCGAACGGCGCGACCTACGGCGGCACCTGGGAGAACTTCGTCGCCCCCAAGTCGCTGCATACTAAGGGGAGGAAGACGCCGCTGAACATGACCGATGAACTGATCGGCGAGGACGGCGCGCTGTATTTCGTCACCGGTGGGCGCGGCACGGTTGCGGACCTCTTCCGCGTCTCGTATGCGGGCAGCGAGGCCGCGGCACCGCTTCCCGCCGACCAGCTGCGCGACAGCGAGGGGAGCGCGGCGCGTGCCCTGCGCCACAAGCTCGAAGCCCTCAATGTCACAGCGGATCCAACGGCGGTCGAGGTCGCCTGGCCGAACCTGAACAGCCCGGACCGCTTCATCCGCTACGTCGCGCGCCTGGCGATCGAGCGCAACCCGGTCGAGGAATGGCAGGGCAGAGCGCTGGCCGAGAAGCGGCCTGAGGCGGCATTCACCGCGCTGCTGGCGCTCGCGCGCCTTGGAGCCGCCGATACCCAGCCAGCGATCCTGAAGGCGCTCTCGGCGTTCCCCTCGGCGGCGCTCAGCGAGGAGCAGCTGCTCGAGAAGCTGCGGGTCATCGAGGTGTCGATCGCACGGCAGGGCCTGCCCACCGGCGATGCGCTGCAGGTGCTCCTCGCCGATGTGGATGCGCTCTACCCGGCCAAGGCGGAATTCGTCAATCGCGAGCTGGCCCAGATCCTGATCAGCGTCAGCGCCCCGCATGTCGTGGCCAGATCGGTCGCGCTCATCACCGCGGCGACCTCACAGGAGGAGCAGCTGACCTACGTGGTCGACCTGCGCAATGTCAAGACGGGGTGGAACCTGGATCTGCGCAGGACGTACCTCTCCTTCTGGGATACCGGCCGCTCGAGCCAGCATCCCGCCTATGTGGTGCAGTGGTTCACCGATGCGGGGATCAACTTCAACAATGGTTCGAGCTTCAAGAACCTCCTGAACCATGCGCTGAGCGACGCCAAGGCGTCCTTATCGAGCGAGGAGATCGCGGCTCTCGGTGACCTGAACAAGCCCCAGGCGGCCGCCAAGGCGAACCTCGAGGCACGCAAGTTCGTCAAGGAATGGACCACGGCCGATCTGCAGGTGCTCCTGGACCAGGTCAGCAGGGGCCGCGATTTCGCCCGCGGGAAGGCCGGATTCGAAGCCGGGCAATGCATCATGTGCCATCGCTATGGCGAGCAGGGCGGCTCTGTGGGTCCGGACCTGACGGCGGTCGCCACCCGCTTCAAGCGGCAGGACATCCTCGAATCGATCACCGAGCCGTCGAAGGTGGTCTCCGAGCAGTACATGAACACCATCTTCACGCTCAAGGATGGCAACGTCATGATCGGCCGCGTCATCCAGGACACCGACAAGACCGTGCTGGTCGCCCAGAATCCGTTCTCGGCGGTGACCACCCCGATCAACAAGTCGGACATCAAGTCACGCGACCTGTCGAAGATCTCCCCCATGCCCCCGGGCCTGCTGAATACCTTCACCAAGGAGGAGATCCTCGATCTCCTGGCCTACCTGGAATCCATGGGCGATCCCAAGCATCCTGATTTCAGCAAATAGGCAGCGGGGCGGCGCGGAGCGGGGCGTCGTCGCAGCTCCCCGTGCGGCGGCATGGAGATGGTCCAATCCTGGTCAGGTGGCCCATCATTCGGCCGCTTTGGTGGCGATCATATGCCAACTGGAGATGGCCATGCGGTGCGTGACCGCCAGCGCCTGTCACCTCCCCTGCCTGGACGGTCAGCAGATCCGGTATGCCGTGGTCACCAATCGTGGCCCTCCCATGGCCCTTAGTTCTGCCAATAGCTGCCGAGACCTTCGCGTCTGTGGCTGACCAGGTGAGACTCATCGAGGCTGCCCAGGCCATGCGCAGCCCCCAGGTTCAGGCCGAAGCCACCGGCCGAGACCGCATGGGTATCGAGCAGGCCACTGCCGTGATTACCGATGTGCGGAAGCGCTGCCGTGCGCCTCGTCGTTGACACCAACGGTCTTGTCGGGGCCATGCTGACGCCCCATGGTCTGGGCTGCGGTCCTCATCGGCCTCTGCCTCGCTCGAACACACAGGCTGCTGGTCAATGACCGTCTGCTGGGCGTGCATGACGAGGTCGTGCGGAGGACCGAGTTCGATGATGATCCTGCGGATGGACGTCGGATGCTCGAACGCTGGCAGCGGCCGAGACGATGCAGCTATCCCGTCTGGGCGCCGAGGACGCCCTGGAGTGCCGCGAGGCTCTGCTGCAGGGATGCCAGCACCCCTGGATCGGGCAGCGGCAGGCGCAGCTCCGCCTCCCCGGTTGCGCGGTTGCGCTCGATGCTGGCCGAGGCCGCCAAGCGCCCGAGATCGGCCAGGAGCTGCGCGGCCATGGTCAGCGCACCGCCCATCACGTCGGGGCGTTCTGCCGCGTTCCGACTGGGCGCAGATGATGCGGCGACCTCCCGGCCCCCGTCACCACCGGCCGATCGGACGGGCGTGCCGGCTCCAGTGGCACGAGCTGCGACAGCGGCTCCCGCTGTTGGCGCACCAGCGTCCGCCTGCATCGTCTTGTCCAGCTGCTCGACCGTGCGCATGAAGCGCTGCAGCGTCGAACCCTCCATGCGCACGGCGCTGGCGCCCCCATCGAGGACGCCCGCCGCGAGCTCCGACTTGAAGGCGAGCAGCTGGGCGATGCTGGCTTCGATGCCGTCCTCGGCGATCAGGTCGTAGATGCGCACCGGCCGCCGCTGCCCCTGGCGGTGGATGCGGCTGATGCGCTGCTCGCGCACGGCTGGATTCCAGGGCAGATCGACATTCACCAGGACGGTCGCGCACTGGAGGTTCAGCCCGGTCGCACCGCAATCGGTGGCGAGGAAGATCCGGCAGGCGTCCTCCTCGCGGAAGCGGCGGATCAGTTCCGGACGCTGGAGCGATGGGACGCCGCCATGCAGGAAGGCGTATCCCCACCCGTGCTCGTCGATGCGTCCACGGATGAGCTCATGCATGGCCATCCAGGTCGAGAAGATCACCACCTTGGTCGACGGATCGCCGAGCTCCTGCTCCAGGAGGGTGGTCAGCTGGTCCAGCTTGGGGCCGGCACGCAGGTCCTGGTCGATGAGGTAGGCGTCATCGCAGACCATGCGCATCCGCGTGAGGTGCTTCATCAGCCGCTTCTGGTCGACCTCCGAGAGGTAGCGCTGGCGGCGCCAGCGCTGGACGATCTGGGCGATCGCGACCTGGTCCTCCTCATGGAATTCCCGCTGCGTGGCCGTGAGCGGCTCGCGCAGCACCACCACGCTCCTGTTCGGCAGCTGGTCCATGACCTGGGCGCGGGTGCGCCGGAGCAGGACCGGGGCGATGGCCTCGGCGACCAGATCCAGGCCGTGATAGCCGATCACCTTGCCGGACTCGGCCTCGTGCTCGGTATGGCGCTGCTTGAAGGCGAACAGGGGTCCGAGCAGATGGCGATCGACCACCTCGATCAGCGCATGCAGCTCGTCCAGCTTGTTCTCCATCGGCGTCCCGGTGAGCACGAAGCAGCTGGTGCAGTCGATCCGGCGCACCGCCTGGGCTGCGCGCGTCGGCCAGTTCTTGATGCGCTGCGCCTCATCGAGGATCAGCAGATCGACCCCCCACTCCTGGATCACCGCCAGGTCGCGGTGCAGGCAATCATAGGTGACCACCGTCCATCCGCTCCGCTCCGCGGTCCATGCCGCCTGGCGCACCTCGCGCGGTCCGCGGATGATGGTCGCCGTCCTGCCAGTGAAGCGCTCGATCTCCTCCGCCCATTGCCCGATGAGCGATGCCGGTGCGACGAAGAGGATATGCTTCAGTCCGGCTTCCCGTTCCAGCATCCGCGCGGCAGCGATGGCCTGCGCCGTCTTGCCCAGGCCCATGTCGTCGGCGAGCAGCGCCCGTCCGCGCTCGGCGAGGAAGAACGCGCCTTCGCACTGGTAGGGATGCAGGGTGATGCCGCGTAGCAGGCGGGCGAGCTTCGCGTCCTTCGCCCCCTTGGGATAGGCATCGGCGAGCAGCTGCCGCCGCCTGGTGTCATCAGCGGCGGTCGCCATGAGGTCGCGGGCATCATCGTAGACGCGGACCTCGTGGCCCAGGCGTTCGGCGAGCCGCAGCAGGCGCGGTATCGCCGCGGCATCCGGCTCGCCACTGGCGGAGATGGCCTGCGCCGCAAGGCGTTGCACAGCCGGAGGGCATTCGCCGCCCACCAGCAGGCGCAGGCGCGGACGGCCCTCATAGGCGACGGCGATCTCGCTGAAGGGCGGGGTGTAGCCGGCCTGCAGCAGGCGGGCGGCAGCAGGGCGACGTCGCAGGCGATGGAGGACGAAGGCGATGTGCTTGCAGATGCCGAGCCGGTTGGTGGCGAAATCGGCGCACGAGCAGTAGTTCACCCCGAGCCGATCGCCCCGGATCGCGACCCGGTAGGTGCTCCCCTTGGCCGGATTGCCGACCGCGAACTCGGAGAAGATGGCATGCTCACCCAGGTTGCGCAGACGGAAGGTCGCATCTTCCCCCGCCTGGATGCGCAAAGCCCGTTGCCAGGCCACCACATCCATATCCGCAGGCCTGACGCGGTGCGAGATGCGTCGTTCACGACGGGGGCGGGGTGCGTTCCGGAGCGCGAGGGCAGTGGTGTTCATGGTGGTGCCGCATGCTTGTCGAGGGGCAGGCGATGCAAGCATGCATCAGCCCGCCTGGGCGCAGGCGCCGGGACGTGCATGGGCCAGCGTCAGGGAAGCCGCAGTCCACGAGCCGGGGGAGATCCAGCGAGGGGCGGGGATCTCGCAGCTCTATTGGGGAACGCGTGAGCACGTGCAGGCGGTGCCATGTGGCCTCCGGGCAGACGATGCGCTTCCATTGGTCATCGGCCCCCTGGTTATCCCTGCCGCGGTGCTCTCTGTGACCCCTCATCCGTCCTCGCATGCGTGCTCAGCATCCGATTTCCATGGCTGGTCGGCAACGGCACCGGACCGGTCTTGTGGCCGTGTCGGACGTAACTGTCGGGATGCTTCCGTACCACGGGTTTGCCCAGTGCCGTCAACCCGGTAACGTCCAACAGGACCAAACCCGATGACCCAGACCGGTGACCGAATCAGTGTGGCCTCGGCTCTGGTCGTCGAGATCCGGACGCGCCGCGAAGGCACCTGGTGCGCCTGCACGATCGAGGTCGAGCAGGGTCCCAGCGCGATGCTGCGGCACCAGCTCTCCGTCGCGGGGCTGTTGCCGGATGCGTCGGAGGGTCGCTACTTCGCCCTCGACCTGTCCTATCAGCCGCATCCGACGTTCGGGCCCCAATGGAGGATCGAGCGGGCCGTGCCCACAACGCCGATGACCCCGGCCGGTCTGGTCACCTATCTGGAGAAGTCCATCCCGGGGATCGGGCCTCGCCGGGCAGCCACCCTGGTCGATCGGTTCGGTGCAGAGCTCATCCAAGTCCTCGATGCGGACGATGCCGTCCAACGCATCCACGACCGCTGCCGCATCGGCGTCAAGGTGCTCGAGCAACTTGTCTCGGCCTGGAAGGAAACCCGGGACGACCGACGCCTGTCGCTGACCTTGCTCGACGCCGGATGGACCATGTCGCAGGTCGCCCGCGCCAGGGAGCGTTTCGGCACCGGCATCGCCGCCATCCTGGCTTCGGATCCCTACCGCCTGATGCTCGTCAGGGGCATCGGCTTCAGGCTGGCGGACGCAGTCGCGATGAAGCTCGGCATCCCTGCGGATCACCCCAGTCGTCTGGCCGCCGCCGCCGCCTTCATTCTCGAAGGCGAAGCCGACGAGGGCCATTGCTGGATGGCATTCATCGACATGGTCGGCAGGACGGCCGAGTTGCTCGCCCTGGGAGAGGGTGCGCTCGCCACCAGCGTGGACGTGGTTGTGGGCGGAGAGGACACCGGTCACGACGCCCTGGTGCTGCGGGACCAGCAGGGGCGCTGCTGGCTGCGCAGGCTCTGGCAGGCGCACAGCGTGGTCGTGCATGCCGCCGCCAGGCGCATCGCCACCCCGCGCGAGATGGGGCCGGCGCACCAGGGCGTGCGACCGGTGGATGGATTGGCGCTCACCAGCGAGCAGCAGGCGGCGGTCGAGGGTGTCATCGGACTCACGATGGTGGTGCTCACCGGCGGTCCCGGGACGGGCAAGACCACGGTGATCCGGGCGATCATCGGCGCCTGCATGGAGCGCATGCGGGATCCGCGCATCCGCCTGGCGGCTCCGACCGGCAAGGCGGCGCGCCGGCTGTCCGAGAGCACCAGACGCGAAGCGGGCACGATCCACCGCCTGCTCGAATGGACCAAGGATGGGCCGCGGCGCACCCCGGGCAACCCGGTCGAGGCGGATGTCGTCATCGTCGATGAAGCCAGCATGCTCGACCTGGAACTGGCTGCGGCGCTCCTCGACGCCTTGCCGCCGGCATGCCGGCTGGTCCTGGTCGGCGACGTCGATCAGCTGCCCTCGGTCGGTCCAGGGCAGGTGCTGGCCGACCTCATCGCCGGGGGCGCGCCGACGTATCGCCTGACCATCGTCCAGCGGCAGGCGCAGGGATCGCTGATCCTGCAGGCGGCGCATGCGGTGAACCGGGGGATGATGCCCGAATCCGGTCAGGATTTCGCGAAGGACGACCTTTTCTTCATCCGGCAACCGGAGGAGGGTCTCCTGGTCGAGCGGGTCGTGCGCATGGTTGCCGAGACCATCACCGCCCAGCGCGGGATCCATGCCGCAGATATCCGGGTGCTGGTGCCGATGAACCGTGGCGGCTGCGGCGTCGATGCCATCAACCGCCGTGTGCGCGATCGCGTGAATCCGGCCAGTCCCGACAAGGCCGAGATCGGCACTGGCGAGGATTCCCTGCGGGTCGGGGATAGGCTGGTATGGCTCTCCAACTCGACCGAGCATGAACTGGTCAACGGGGAAGAGCTCGTGCTGGCCGGAGTGGAGAAGGACGCCAAGGGGATGATTGCCGTGCTCAGGGCCGAGGGAGGCCGGGTGCTCCGCATGTCCGTGCCCGCACTCGATGTGCGCCTCGCTTATGCATTCTCCATCCACAAATCGCAGGGCAGCGAATATCCGGCCGTCGTCATCGTGCTCCACCGGTCGGCGTGGCGGATGCTCGAACGCCGCTTGCTCTACACCGCCATCACCCGGGCCAAATCACTCTGCCTGCTGGTCGGTGATCAGCGTGCGCTGGCCCGGGCGGTCGAGAACCTGGACAGCCAGGGGCGGCGATCGGGACTGGCGGAGGACATCGCGAGGGCGATCGCGGCGGATGGGTGATCATGCCCATCGCAGCCAGCGTGCCATGGGCCACGTGCTACTTGGAGACCTCGATCGCGAATTCCTGCGTCGCCACGCCCACGCGCTCCACTGCAGTCGATAGGACCTTCTCGTTTCCCCACTTCAAGGTGGCATCATCCAGCTTGCGGTTCTCGCGATCGATCACCGCGATGACCTCGATGTCCGCCATCCCGGCGGCGTCGGGCGTGCCTGAGAGCTCCCCCGTATTCGGATTGATCGTCAGCCACGGCGGACCGTGCTTGATGGCGAACGTCGGCGCTTCGATGTCGTAGAAGCCCGAGACCTCCTTGCCGTCTATCTGCCGCGTGCGCAGATCCCCCAGTGAGCGATTCGCACCGCACCGGTAGGCGTAGGCTTCGCCGACCTTCGCGACCATCACCGGCTTGGTGAAGATGACCGGCCGCGGCGCGCTGGCGAAGTCCGAGGGACCGCTGCGCTTCCCCTGCTCATCGACGGCGACGACGCGATAGTAGGTCTTGTTGGCAGCCGGCAGATGATCGACGCCCAGCACCGGCAGCTCGTCGTCCTTCGTTTCCGCGATGAAGTTGGCGGGGAACCGCGGATCCAGGTCCTTGCTCTGGCCCACGCTGACGGTGTAGGGCGTGTCGCTGGCGGTGAATCCCTTCTCGTCGCTGCCGTAGACGCGGAATGCCACCGCCTTGCGGCCGAGGGGGTTGGGCTTCCATCTGAGGGTTCCGGCAACGCTGCCCTGCCTGACATCGACGATGACGTCGAGCGGCGGTTCGGCGGAGTGCGGGGTGAAGCTCCAGGTCGCGCTCCAGGGCCCCCAGACGCCAGCGCCGTTCCTGGCGCGCACGTGCCAGAAGTAGGTCCTGTCCGATGCCAGCAGGCCCGCCGACGGCAGCGTGTACTGCGCCTTGGCGGAGTCGGACCGTGAGGTCAGCCGCGCGAAGTTCATCGACAGTGGCCAGCGCATGTCGGGGTACGGCGACAGCTCGAAGTAATAATCCGTGATCGTGCCGCCGTCTGAGGCAGTCGGCGCCTTCCAGCGGAAGGCCAGATCGGTGCCTTCCACCTCGGCGCGATCGGCCGGGGCTACGGCCTCTGGCGGTGCGCCCGGCGGCCTGGACGACGAGCGTTCGACCCAGTCGTGGGTGATGCGGATGGTGCGCTCGGCCGGGGACTCGTCGGTGTACGAGAAGGAGTTGCTGCCGACGACCATCCCGGGGAGCGTGAGCGGCGCCATCTGCAGGTCATTGACGATGCGAAGCCCGGCCAGCCGCGCATCGTCGCTGAGCTGGCAGCGCAGGTAGTAGCGGTAGCGCGCCGGACCACCCGCTGCGAATGACGCGTCGAGCGCGCCGCTGGTGCGCTGCCAGGCCTTGCCGTCCCAGGACAGATCCAGCTGCGCCCCGTGGCCATCGATGTCCAGATGACCGCCGACCAGGACGTAGGGGCAGGTGATCAGCCACACTATGCTGCCGGTCTTCCCTGCTACGGCGGCGAGGCCGTCCGCCTCGGAGCGGATGGCATTCACGCTGATGGCGCCTCTGCGCCACGTCTCGTGCGAGAAGTCCGGCCGGTACTCCCACAATCCGTTGGCGACCGCATCCGGGCAGGCCGGCGCGATGCCATGGTATTTGATCGGCGTCAGGTGCCCCCAGCGCCAGGTGAGCGCCTCGCCAGGACGCAGGGTGAAGTTCATCGAGGTGTTCTCGGGGCAATGGCGTTCGCCGTTCACCGCGCCCTCGAAGACGTACAGGGACGCCTCGTGCTCGTCGCCGGCGCGGTCTTCCGGCTGCATGATCCCATGCGTATGCGTGCGCTTGATCAGATCGTGGTCGCGCATCACGTCCTGCTCGCCCGCCACCGTCTCATTGTCGCGCAGCAGATAGATGGAATGCATGTCGCCGTCGTGGACGTGCCAGCGGCCATCGTAGAAGACCTGCGAGATGCAGTGTCCGACCGCCCGGCAGGGGGCAGCCTTCAATCCCGCCCGGTGCCACAGCCCGGCAAGGCTGATGGAGTCGTTGCCGCAGGTGTTGTGCCCATAGACGTTGAAGATCTTCACCGGATCGCACAGTTCGTCGTTGTCGCCCGGGAAGTGGTAGCGGAACTGGATCTCCTGCCACCACAGCGCGAAGGCCTTCTCCTTGTCGCTCATCCCGGGCTTGACGGCCGCATTCACGATCTCGTCGATGGTGCGGAAATGGTTGCGGCCATTGGAGAGCCAGGGATCGACGACGTCGGTCTGTCCGAGGTTCTCGATCCGGACCGAGCGGTTGGACTCCCAGCTCTGCTCGTAGGACCTCCAGGTATCCTGCGGTGAACGGCAGTTCTGCCCGTCCATGCTGCCGCCCTGCATGACGATGTAGTCGTGGTGCGCGCTGCCGATGTCCTCGGCATGGTGCTGCGCGATGTCGCCGGGCTGCTTGCTGGAACCCCATGGCGCCAGTTCCTCCGCCAGGGCGATGGGCGAACCCGCCGCCAGGAGCACCGCGACACCGAGGGCGAGCTTCATGGGCCAGGGACTCCGGGGAAGACGGGAACGTCGCTCTTCTTTATAACCCGATCCACATCGCCGAGATACCTGAAAATGCCGTTCGGTAAGCCATTGCCAGCCAATCCGATAAGGTGGTGCGCACGCTTCATCGACTGGCTGCCGGCCTGGTGACCATGACCGCTGATCCCGCCATCATCATCCTGGACGAAGCTGCAGGGCACCTGCGCCCAGCAGCGCAGACCGTATCCCTCTCATCCGCCAGCGCGATCTCGGCATCGCGAGCGGCGGTGAGGTGGTGCTGCTGATCGTCGGACCGGCGGGTGGTGCTGCGATCCTGCGGTGGGACCCGGTCGCGTGGCGGGATCATCGGGGCGGGGGCGGCTTCCTGCGCCCGCACGAGCGGCGGTGCAATCGTCCTGGTCACCATCGTCGGCTGGAGGATCGCGTGCCAGGTCATGGCCGCCAGGCACTATCTGATTGAATCAGCGCAATCGTCGGACCAGGATGCGGATGGCTCGGTGAGCGCTGCGGGTCGCATCCCGCTGGCGCGCTGCCGCGGCCAATCACCACCTGCGCATCTGGGCAGGAGCGAGGGTCCATGACCAACCGACGTGATTTCATCCGCCTGGCGGCCCTCGCAGCGGCGGGATCGACGCTCCTCCCGGAGGCGATCCGCAAGGCCATCGCCACCCCGTCGGCAACCGTCACCGGCACCATCCAGGATGTCCAGCACGTCGTCATCGTCATGCAGGAGAATCGCTCGTTCGATCACTATTTCGGCACCTTCATGGGCGCCCGGGGCTTCGGCGATCCGCGCCCGATACCGCTGTGCCAGAGCGACCAGCCTCAGCGCGTCGATCCGGTGTGGCATCAGCCCCACGGGGACGCAGGCGCTGCCCGCGTCCTGCCCTACCCGCTCCATCCCAAGCCGATCGCTCCGGCCGTATGCTTCACTGGCCTGCCGCACGACTGGAAGACCAGCCATGCGGCGGTCAACCAGGGCAGGAACGACAGCTGGGCCAAGGTGAAGTCGCCCCAGAGCATGGCCTTCTATCAGGGCGCCGACATCCCCTTCCACTTCGCCCTGGCCGAGGCCTTCACCCTGTGCGACGCCTACCATTGCTCGCTCATGGGGCCCACGCATCCGAACCGGATGTTCCTGATGAGCGGCACCAATGGCCAGGCGGACACCGAGCACGGGCCGCGCATCGAGAATTCGGACCACCTCTATCAATTCGGCTGGACGACCTATCCGGAACGGCTGGAGAAGGCCGGTATCACCTGGCAGGTCTACCAGAACTCCCTCGCGAACAACGGCCATGATCCCTTCGGGGCCAACAACTTCGGCTGCAACGCCCTGCAATGGTTCAAGACCTTCGATCCGGCAGCGGACGCGCATGCATCCCTGGTCGCCCGGGGCAACTCGGTGAGGACCATCGATGATCTGCACGCCGATGTACGCGCGGGTAGGCTCGCCCAGGTGAGCTGGCTGATCCCGACCGAGGGCTTCAGCGAGCATCCGCAGTTCCCGCCGGCCTATGGCGCATCCTATCTCGCGCGCGTGATCGAGGCGCTGACCTCGAATGAGGAGGTCTGGAGCAAGACGGTGCTGCTGGTCACCTATGATGAGAACGACGGCTTCTTCGACCACATGCCGCCGCCCATGCCGCCGCCTCCAGGGGGGGCATCCGGCATCTCCACGGTCGGGGCCGCCGATGAGTTCGCCAAGGATGGCCAGCCCTTCGGCCTGGGTAACCGCGTGCCGATGATCGTCGTGTCACCATGGAGCAAGGGCGGCTGGATCTGCTCGCAGCTGTTCGATCACACCTCGATCATCCGCTTCCTCGAGGCCCGCTTCGGCGTCATGGAGCCGAACATCAGCGCCTGGCGCCGCAGCGTGTGCGGCGATCTGACCTCGGCATTCGATTTCACCCAGGCAGAGGGCACACGCGCCACCCTGCCGGATACCCGCGGTTTCCTGGGCGAGCATCCCGACACCAAATCGGTGCATCTCCCTGCCGTGCCTGCCGACCAAACCATGCCTGCCCAGCAGGCCGGGATTCGTCCAGCCCGCCCGCTGCCCTACCGTCTCACGGCCGACGGCACGGTCGATGTCGCCCGCGCGCAGCTCTCCCTGTCGTTCGGCAACACCGGGACGACCGGCGCGGTCTTCCATGCCTATGGGATCAGGTCGCCCGCGGCGCCACGTATATACACGGTCGAGGCCGGCAAGACGCTGCATGATGCCTGGCCGATCATCGCCGCGGATCAGGGAGCCTACGCCGTCGCCGTCTATGGGCCGAATGGGCTCATGCGCTGCTTCCGGGGAGATAGCGCCTCGGCCAAGCGTCCAGGAGCGGCACTCCCCGAGATCACCGCCAGCCACGATGCTGCAGCGTGCCGCATCACGCTGACGCTGTGCAACCGCGGCGCAGCGGCGTGCACGCTGCTGATCACCGCCAATGCCTATGCCACGACACCGGCCCGCACGGTGACGGTGCCCCCTGGCGGCCAGGTCGACGATCAGTGGTCGTGCGTCGGGAACGGTGGCTGGTACGACCTCAGCGTGACCGAGGAGGGCGGTGGGCCATTCATCCGCCGCTATGCCGGCCATGTGGAGAGCGGTGTGCCATCGACCAGCGATCCGGCGCTGGGACGGATCATACCCGCTGCGCCCTTCGATGCCTGAATGCCCAGCGGAGGGGCTGGCGGCAGAGGGCACGGGCTCGAGGTTCCTGCTGCATTGGGACTTCACCTGCTGGTTGCGGTCGGCCCGGGTTGACCTTCACCAGGCGGCGCTATAGATCCTGCAGCCCTGGAGATGTGCATGCGCTGGTACCATTACATCGCCTACTTTTTCGGCGGCGCCTTCCTCATCAACGCCGTACCGCACCTGGGCAACGGCATCTCAGGCCATTCCTTCCAGAGCCCATTCGCCTCCCCGCCGGGAGAGGGCCTGTCGTCGGCGATGACCAATGTGATCTGGGGTCTCGTCAACCTGGTCGTGGCATACCTGCTCATCCTGCGGGTGGGGAGCTTCGATCTGCGCAGGACAGCGCATGCCGCCACGCTGGGAGCGGGCATCCTCGGGATGGCGCTGATGCTGGCGCATGCATTCGCCCGCTTCCACGGCGGGGCGTGACGCCGGAGTCGCCAGCCACTGCCGCTGCGAACTGCGGACGGCCAAATGCGTGATGCCCAGGCGCGACCGGTGAGCGATCGGAATCGTGTGAGGTCGTCACTCAGCGAACGCTCGGCCTGCAGCCGGGCACCGTCGACCGGGTCGCACGCCCGAGCCCGGCATCGGCGGTCTCATGCGATCTATCCCCAAGCGCAACAATCGCATGAAGCGATGCAGCGGGGTGGCGGAATGATCGGCAAACGCTCACGCCAGGTCATCGGGCCACGGAGGGAGACGCGCGTGGTGCCCGCGTGCGAGAGGCCGGCATGACCCTGTCCGGAAGGGTGAGCGCATTCTCCGAGGCGCTGTGCAGCCGCGTCCTGCGCGCCAGCGGCGATCTGGGATATCTGCCCAATCAGAGCCCAAGCGGGTGATCGTCTCGTCGACCAGATCTGCCTGCCATCCGACCAGATCGTGCGCATGATACCCAGACATGCATGGCGCTGCTCCATGGGCATCGCGGCATCTGTCCAGATGCTGAGGCTCACATGCCGGTTGCGTCTCACCGGCAGTGCCATTCGCCACATTCCAGGCTTGGAATAGAGGTGACGACGCACGGGCATTCGAGAAGGTAACTGCGTGTTGCCAGCCTCTTCGCAGCTACCTGCCATGGTCAGGGATGCCAGATGCCACTGAACCAGTGGCAGGAGCCAGGGCCAGCGACAGCAGCAGGAATGATGCAATGCCGCCATTGCCGTCCGTTCGCATCGCTCCCAGTGAAACAGCGCTCGGCTGGACGATGGGGCTTGGCGCATGCCGCCAGCCTCGCGAGCCCTGACCATCATGTGGCGCAGCAGGAGGCCGATCCCGCCCTGCGGCTGATGCAATCGGGTATCATGCAGCAGGTTTTGGGCATACTATCGGCGGAAGGTGGTTCGATGAAGGCGAGGCGCAGGGAGGGCATGGGGGTTGCGGTACGGCGACCAGCGAGGACAGGCGCGTCAAGTGCACTTGAAGAGACGAGGGCGAATCATATTGACACGATTACGAATATAATCATATTCGGATTGAAATATTCGATCATGGGATCGCTTGTTGACAGCATCGTCCTCATGACGATCCATTTCCACGATTGGGGAATGCCGTGACATCCATGAACGTCATCGTCATAGAAGACCAGCCCACGGAAGCTGAGCTCGTGCGGTTTTCCCTGATCCGCAATGGTGTCGATCCGAAAATGATCATCCTCGGATCCAAGGCCGATGCGCTCCATTTCTTCCGGGATGGCAAGGTTGCGCATCATTTGGTCGATCTGGTCATAGTCGATCTGAACCTGGGCGACGGCTTCGGCGACGAATTGCTGCCCATGATCCGCGAGCGAGTGGCGACGAAGACCCAGATCGTGATCTTGACCGGAAGCTTCGAGCGCGCGAGCATGGACTTGTGCTTCCAGCTCGGCGCCAACGCCTGCTACGTCAAGCCGACGCGGTCCGAGGAATTGTCATCCATCTTTCACAACATCATCCGTGATCGCCTGGGCCATATCGTCCAGTCCGCACGCTCGTAGGGGGATCGATTGACGATGATCGGCATCACCCATGGCTGCCAGCGCATCAGCCGTGATCTCATCGGCAATCTGCCCGATTTCCCCGCGAATCAGCACGAGGGGCGGAAAGGCCATGATGCGCTGCGGCCCAAGGCCCGGCCAGTCCGGGAGGCGGCCCTGTCGGCGTGACGGCTTGCTCATCGCCATCTCGGGTTGACTCTCGCGAATCTTCGCAACGCCCATGGACTCATTCCCGACCGCCAATGCCGACGACATCGACCTATCGGCCGGACGGGTGTCCGGCATTTCGCTCCAATCTCAGCTGCCTGGACGCATCGCCGCGCTCGCCGATGGCGGCGAGCGCATCCTGGTGACGGTCGACATGGGCCAGCCGCTGCTCGCCGAGATCGGTTCACGCTCGGCCGATCAGCTCGGCATCGTGGTCGGTGCGGCCATCCTCGTGCTGTTCAAGGCGGTCGCGGTGGCTGGCCGTGGCTGGGGAGCATCAGCGGTCGAGATGCGACCTCCCGAGCCACGACGTGGATGCGCGTGCCTGGGCTGGCAGGGCGGGCAATCCGGGATCGCAATCCCCTGCCAAGTCCTGGCGTGCCGGTGAATCTCCGCAAGCGATGCGGCGCCAATCCTTCCTCTGGAAGGGGTTGACCGTCGTCTGTCCGCGCAGAGAAAGAGAGCGGCTTCCACCCGTCAGTGCGCCTGAGCCAGGAGCCGCGCAGCACGTGGCTCAGGCGGCGACGCGGCCCGACGGATGCGACGCGGATATCGCAATGCCCTTCGTGCCCGAACCCAGGAATGCGCAGATATGAAGCCCGCGAACGCCATCTGCCTCATGTTCGACAAGGACGCGCTTGAAGCAGCGCGCTTCTACGTCGCCACCTTTCCGGACAGCCAGGTGACCGCTGTCCACCATGCGCCTGGAGACTACCCGAACGGTCGGCAAGGCGACGTGCTACTAGTGGAGTTCACAGTGATGGGCATTGCCTGCCTGGGTCTCAATGGCGGTCCGCAGTTCAAGCATAGTGAGGCCTTCTCATTCCAGATAGCGACTGACACGCAAGCGGAGACGGACCGCTACTGGAATGCGATCGTCGGCTATGGCGGCACCGAAAGCCAGTGCGGCTGGTGCAGGGACCGTTGGGGTATTTCCTGGCAGATCACCCCGCGCGTGCTGATGGACGCCATTTCGGCTGGCGGCGGCGGGGCGAAGCGGGTGTTTGAGGCGATGATGCACATGAAGAAGATTGATGTCGCTGCCATAGAGACGGCGTGGCGGGGTTAGGTGCTCGACAGCATGGCAGAATTGAATGGGGAATGCTCAACCGAAAATACACTAAACACCTACGGCGTGATCTCTTGTGGCTATTTAACTACCCAACGCCTCCAGCGTCAATCGCCGCATGCCAGGGACTGGCCCGTCTGCTGCATTTGCTGCACGAACTGCAAATGCGCTCAGCGTCGCCTCGGATACTAAGGACGTGTCCGCCACCACATGCTGTGCATTCTGTCGACAATATCCGCCAATGACGCATAAGCGTTAATGCGGTTCGAGCGGGATGCCGAAAAGGAGACGGCCAACCCCCACAGGCATGGCGTCGATTTCGCCACCGCGGCCCATGTAGTCAATGACCCTGATGAGATCACTGAGTATGATGACAACCATAGCGATGGCGTGGCGGATCGATGGACGACAATCGGGCTCGTGGATGGGCAGCTGTTCCTTGTTCGAGTATCCTGGACCGATCGTGATGGCGATGACATCATCCGGCTTATCAGCGATCGCCTGGCTGGTCCCAAGGACCGGCTGCTTTACTACGATGGCTAAGACATGGGCATAAGCACAACATCAGCAGACGAGATTCGCGCACACTGACCCGATTCGGCGATGCTCGCTCGTCTCCGTGCCATGCGAAATCATCACATTGATCATACTACTGATCAGCCAATCGGCGAGCCCGACTTCCGGATCAGGGGGGAAGTACGCCAGAGGATTATCCAGGGTACATACAGAAAAGGCGATATGGCTGCGTTTCGAGCAGCATTCCTGGGCGTGAGCCAGGCCCGCTTCGCCATCGCCTTGGGCATCAGCGTAGGTACCTTGCAGAATTGGGAGCAGGGTCGTCGCCAGCCCGAAGGTCCGGCCAGGGCTCTTCTCCGTCTTCTGGCGCGTCAACCGCGCTGGCTGCTTCGCGATCTGATGCCGACGCAATCTGCCAGCTGATCACGACAATCTTGGCCTCCTGGGCACACCCAATGTGTGCCACTGCCGATCTGCGGGCCTGCATTACGCGCATTGACCGTCCCTTGGAGTTCTGCTCCTCGGCAGTGGGATCACCGATCCTTGATCTACCCCCCTGTCCCGCTATAGAGGATCTCCCGCCCCAAGGGGGGCCGCGAAGACGGTTGGGTCGCACAAGCAAGGAGGATGGGATGGCTACCAAGATCGGAATCATCGGGGCGGGATGGATGGCGGCGTACCACGTTGCGGGCTTCCGCGGTGCCGGCGCCGAAGTGGTCGCGATCGTGGATAAGAGCGGGCCCGCCGCCACAGCGGCCGCGCAGAAATACGGCGTCGATAAGACCTACGGCGACCCGAAGGAGATGTACGCCGCGATCAAGGACCTCGACGCGGTCTCCATCATCACCCCGAACGCCTTCCATCACCCGCTGGTCATGGAGGCCCTGGCCGCCGGCAAGCACGTATTCTGCGAGAAGCCGCCCGCGCTGAACGCCGCGGACGTCGCCTCGATGGTCGAGGCTGCCAAGAAAGCCGGCAAGACCTTAATGTTCAACTTCAACAACCGCGCGAGGCCCGAGTCCTATGCGATGCGCGAATACTTCAAGAGCGGCGCCGTGGGCCGCGTCAACTCGGCGCAGGCGACCTGGATCCGGCGCAACGGCATCCCCGGCTTCGGCGGCTGGTTCACGAACAAGAAGCTCTCGGGCGGCGGCCCAGTGATCGACCTGCTGCATATGATCGATCTCGCGCTGCACTTCATGGGCTATCCTGAGCCCGCGTTCGTGCTCGGCAACACGTTCAGCGACAATATCGACAATCCCCAGTTCAAGGGTCCGTGGGGCATTCCGGACGTGAAGGACGGTGTCACGGACGTCGAAGCGGCGGCGCACGCGCTGGTGACGTTCAAGACCGGCCAGGTGCTCACCATCCGCAACTCCTGGGCGGAGATGAACGAGCGCGAGGTGGTCTCCGTGGTCTTCCAGGGCCAGAAGGCCGGCGGCAAGATCCAGCGCCTATTTCGGGTCGACGGACTCGATCCCACGTGCATCGACAGCTGCGAGATCTACTCGCAGGAGAACGGCTTTCCGGTGAACCGCAGCATCATCGTGGAGCTGGATGAGTCGATGGGCCGCATGCGCTCAGCGAAGAACTTCGCGCTGGTCCTCGATGGCAAGGAGGCCCCGCTCAACAACGCAGGCGAAGCCCACAAGCTCATGAAAATCATCGACGGGATCTACGCCTCGGCAAAGACGGGGCGCCCGGTCGAGCTGAGCTGAGCGGACTCAGCCCTTCGGCACGCTGACGCTGAACTTGCCGATGCGGATCCGCTTCCGCTTCCGCGAGCGGTCCTTTATGCCGCTGTCCCAGACCGAACTCTCGACAGCATGGCAACGTCGAGAGTGAAATTCCTGTAACAACTTGAGCAGACATTATTTATAACGTAACCAATTTCTGGTCAAATAGTTGGCGATCGCGACAAACCGCGACACGTCACGACAAACCGCGACCCAACGACGACGTTGGCGACATCAACGACAAGACCGGTCATGGATGTCTCAACGAATAACGGCCGGTCTTCTTGCCGCCAATCTTTTCAACCAGTCCAGCGTCGAGTAAGGGACGCAGCAGGTCCATAGCTCCTTGACGGGTAACGCCCAGCGCCTTCCAGATCTCGGCCGGGGCCATGCTCGGATTGTCGCGTAGCAGATGTAATAGCCGCTCCTGCTTGGGGCGCAGCACGAGCTTGGCGGGACCCGTGGCATTCAACGATTGCACGCGCAGCCACACCCGCTCCAGCGTTTGCCTCAATCCTTCGGCAGCATACTCCAACCAGTAGGAGAGATCCTCACTGGCCTTGGATACCCCATCGAGGGCCGCATAATAGCGCGAACGGTCCTCCCAATAATATTCATCAACCGAGAAGATGTGGTGAGTATCGAAACCGCGACGATATAACTCCCACAATGCCAAGGCACGACCGGTGCGGCCATTACCATCGGCAAAAGGATGGATTGCCTCGAAGCGATAATGCAGGATAGCTGAACTGAGGATGGGAGACATCTTAGTCGACTCACCGTTCCACCACTGCAGCAATTCGAACATCAAGCCCGACACCTCATCCGCACGCGGCGGAACGTAGCGCCCAACACGCACTGAGATGGTGCGATAGCGTCCAGCTTCGCCTTGGTCCATCACCTCGCCGGCTAGGATGCGGTGAAGTCCCAGGATGTCGTCGTGCGCAAGTCGTTTCTTGAGCGCGCGCTTTTCGACATAGCGCAGCCCCGCCAGATAATTGACTACTTCGCGTTGGGAGCGCACGCTGGGCTCAACGAGGTCGCGGCCCTCTTCTAACGCCCGTACCTGCTCCAGGGTCAGCGGATTGCCTTCGATGGCAGTAGAGGCATGGACATTGCGTGACCGCGCGTCCTTCTGTAGGGCGGGAATCCATGGTACTTCCACTGCCGCACCCTGAATCCTTTCCCGCAGCGAGGCAATCGCTTCCACGCAGATCAGCAGCGCCGACGAGATGGTGAAGCGCGGTTCGTATGCCATGTCGGGAGCTAATTATGTGTCAAGTATAAGTCAAGTTGTAAGTAAAGCGGTTGTGCTCCCAAAACCCGTAGAAAGGCGAAACTAAATGACCATGCGGTGGACTTTAAACCATGACCAACCACGACAAATCGCGACAGACCATGACGCAAATGCTGCAATAACTACATCAAAAACACGGCATACTGTCGCTCTAGGACGGCCTGGAATTTTATAACAACAGTATTGACAATAGGTTACGATTCGGCGAATTCGCTGGACTCACAGAATGGCAAGGGCGACAGGGGGTAATGTAAGTATTCCATAAATGGGCACTTATGAGGCATCCTCAGTTAGCGCAATGTCTTCCCACTATGACAGGAGATGACAATAGCGGACTCGGGATGACTTGAGTGCTGCATCTGCTGCACGAACTGCATGTGAACTGGCGACCTCAGATAGCGGCCAATTCCTGAACCACCGAGGGATGACGCTCTACCAGAGTCAGCAGGGCGACCGCGGTACCCGTTGGCTTGGCCTGACCTTGCTCCCACTTCTCCAAAGTGCGGCGAGAGGTATGGAGGCAGCGCGCAAAGACCTCTTGTGACATCTTGAGATGATCGCGGATTCTACGCACACGAGCGGCCGTAATGACGAGAGGCTTGGCCTGCGGCACGTTTGTCGTTCGCAGGGTTATCTTCCCAGCATGGTGGTCCTTGATAGATGCAACGGCATCACGGAGGTCAGTCATTATTCGACTCATAGCTTACGGGTCCTTATGGCAAGTTTCTTGAGTTCACTGGCATAGTCAGAAAGTTCTTTGCGTTCGTCGGCGCTTAAGTCGTCCTTTTCTTCGTGATCATAAATTGTCATCAGATGTATGGTGTCGGCGAGGCTGAGATGAAGTTAGATCGTCCGACTTCCACTGCGTTTCCCCTTGCCTCGCTGACTATTTGCCCACCGGATTTTTCGAAATCCACCAGCGCCTGGAATGGTATCGCCTGCGTCAGGATAAGCAGCGAGATGCGACTTCAGGTTGGTCAACTCGTCGTCGGTCATCAATTTGGGTCGATGCTTAGCAAAAGGTCGCGCTTCGACAAAGAGCATAAAAGGACTATACCCTGCATGGGTAGGAAATCTAGTCAGGATTCAGATCGACATAATGCATTGCAAAAACACGACCTACGCAAAGGAGTCGCAGCCCATGAATCCGTCAATATTTCAGACCCCAAATAGGGCACTTACAGCTAAGCCGGAGGCCCGTTCGAGTTTCGGTGAAGTGCTTCCCGACATTTCGGGAAGCATTGTTGAGGGCAATCGAAAACGACACAACCCGCCGTTTTACCAGCGGGTTGTGTCGTTTCTTTTGCAGCGGGCAAAGAGACTCGAACTCTCGACCACAGCATGGCAAGGGCGGTAGGGGGCAGATGTAAGTTTATTACTGATTGCTACTTACGACGCATTTACAGTTGGCGCAATGTCTTCCTACTATGACAGGAGATGACAAGAGATGACACGGGAAGACATGAGTGCTGCATCTGCTGCACGATCTGCAGATCATGACTTCGGGATTCGGGACTGGCACTTGACTAGATAATACCACTAGGAAAGAATACGTTCCTAGTGCTGCAATTGGGAACGGAGTCGTTCCTTTCTGCTCGCAACAGGAACGAGATCGTTCCTAGCGGAGTCAGGTTGATGAGTAGGCGTTCCACGGGCCGATACGAGCGAACTACGGTTGCCGGGGAGGAGGTCGCGGCCTTCGTTCCGGCCTCGTTGCCGCCGGCCGACCCCCCGTTGGTGCTCGACTCCGTGCTCGGCGATCGACTCCGGGCCGCCGAGCATGCGCTGACCCGGCTCGAGCTCGCGGGCGAGATGGTGCCTTCGCTCGACTGGTTCATTTATGCGTTCGTCCGCAAGGAGGCGGTGCTCTCCTCACAGATCGAAGGCACCCAGGCGACCTTGTTCGATCTCTTCACATTCGAGGCCGAAGACAACGCGCCTCCGAACGCGGACGTCGAGGAAGTCTGCAACTACCTCGAAGCACTAACCTTCGCTCGTGGGCAGCTCAACGACCCGAAGGGGCTGCCGCTTTCCATGCGCCTCCTCAATGAGACCCATCAGCGCTTGATGCGCGGGGTGCGTGGAGCCGAGAAGCTGCCTGGTGAGGTTCGGCGAAGCCAGAACTGGATTGGCGGAACGAGGCCAGGCAACGCGTTCTATGTCCCTCCGCCGCCGCACGAGCTCGCCGATGTGCTGTCCGCATTCGAAAAATATCTGCATTCCGCCGACACCACCCTGCCACCGCTTGTGCGTGCCGGGCTTGTGCACGTCCAGTTCGAGACCATCCACCCGTACCTCGACGGCAACGGCCGCATCGGGCGATTGCTCGTCACGCTCCTCCTGGAACACTGGAAGGTGCTCGCAAAGCCGCTCCTCTACCTGAGCCTTTTCTTCAAGCGGCATCGCGACGACTACTACCGCCGCTTGAACGCTGTGCGCATCGATGGGGACTGGGAGAGTTGGATTGGCTTCTTCCTCGACGGGGTTGCAACGATCGCTGACGAGGCCGTTACTTCAGCGAAGGATCTCTTCGCCCTGGTCGCCGCAGACCGCGCGCGCGTCATCACGCACGGAACCACCTCGGTCGTCGCCGTTCGCATGTTCGAACTGCTCCCCCGGCACCCCTTGGTCAGCGTCGCTTCAGCGATGAAGATCTTGGACACGAGCAAGCCCACCGCCGCTCGCGCCATCGACTCCCTGGTGGGGGCCGGTGTGCTCACCGAGACCACGGGGAAGAAGCGCGACCGGTGGTACTCGTATAATGGATACCTCGAGCGCCTGCGGGTCGGCACCGATCTCGACGTGCAGCGTCGCGCGAAGCGTCCATGATCACGGCAATCGCTTGCGCTGGACGATCGCGCATGGAGAGGCGGCCCCCAAGCCTGCAGATACCTTGCCTAAGCTGACAGCCGCTCCGTCGCTGCCGATTGCCCGCACAGTCGGCCGGAGACGGGCGTGCTCAGGCGGACCGGAGCAGCTGAAGATCAGCTGATGCGTGGCGGAGCCGCGCTGCGCTCGGCTGCCGCCGGATGCACCCGCGTGACCAGGAGCTGGATGGTGTCCGCGCGGGGATCGCTGGCGATCCGCAGCCCGACGAAGATCCCGTCGCCGAGATCGCGATCGAATACGGCCAGGGAATGGATCCTCCCTTCCTTGCCGAAGGCCCCCTGCAGCGTCATGGCCAGGACGGTCAGGATTTTGGTCGAGACGCGAATCTCCTGGTCGGTGACTAGCCTGAATTCCCAGCGTATCCATCGCGGCTAATGGTTTAGGCCGCTCTTATCAGTGATTTCCCGCTTTCCATTCGCCTAAATGTTATGTTTTAAGTTAACATAATAATATATTACAACTAAGTCATTGTGACAGACAATCGGGCCGAGTTCTCATAATACCCAGTATTTCACGGGGTAAATACTACCGCTTGTATTCCCAGTCCACTACAGATAGTGTGGACATATGTTTATAAGTGATCGAACTAAGATAACGGACCCCGAGCAGGCCTTCCTCCTCCCCGCCAATGCAACCCACCGCCAATACGAAGCACTGCGTGCCTACTTCGTCGACAAAAAGCCGTCCCACGTGGCAGCAGCGACTTTTGGTTATTCGGCCGGCAGCTTCCGCGTTCTCTGCCACAAGTTCCGTCAGGATCTCACGCAGGCCTTCTTCCTCCCTGATCGCCACAACGACAAACGCGCCCCCGATCCTACCCCGGAACCGGCCAAGACCGTCCGCCTACGCGAGCGGGTGGTCGAACTGCGGAAGCAGAACTTCTCCATCTACGATATCGTGCGCACGCTCCGGGAAGACGGTACTCCGCTGAGCGCACCGGCGGTGTGGGCCATCCTCGATAAGCAGGGCTTTGCCAAGCTTCCGCGTCGGCGTGACGAGGAGCGGCCTGTCGGGCCCAAGGCCCTGCGAGCGGCCGCTGCTGATGCGCGGCTGTTCGACCTGTCCCCGCGGGACTTTCGCACCGACTTCGGAGGGCTGTTCCTCTTCGTCCCCATGCTCGTCAGCCTTGGCTGCGACCGCCTCATCGAACGCGTCCGGTTGCCTGGTACAGAGATGGTTCCCGCAAGCTGCGCCATGCGCTCCCTGCTGGGACTCAAGCTCATCGGTAGCGCACGCCATAGTCACGTCATGTCTGCGGTGTGCGATGAAGGGTTGGCGCTCTTCGCCGGTCTCAACGTCATTCCCAAGCGCTCGTTCCTGACCGAATACAGCTGCCGGATCAGCCCCGACCGCTATCCCGTCCTGATGCAGGAGTGGTTCGACGCCATGACGGCGCTCGGACTCCAGCGGGGCACCTCATTCCATCTCGACTTCCACACCATCCCATTCCATGGGGAAGAGGCCCTGGTCGAAAAGCACTACGTGTCCAAGCGCAGCCGCAGCCAGAAGGGCGTTCTGGCCTTCCTGGCGCAGGATGCAGAGCGACGTGTGTTCTGCTATGCGAACGCCGATATCCTCAGGAAGGACCAGAATGATGAAATCCTGCGCTTCGTCGAGTTCTGGAAGAAGCGGACCGGACATCTCCCCGAGGAGCTCATCTTCGATTCGAAGCTGACGACCTACGCCAACCTCGACGCCCTCAATCGTATGGGAATACGCTTCATCACCTTGCGCCGGCGAACCGAGAAGATCGTCGGTGAGCTGGTGCAGGGGCCCGATTCCGCATGGCGACAGATTCAGCTCACCAGCCTCACACGTGCCTACCGCACCCCGAGCATCATCGATAAGCGCATTGAGCTGGACGATTACCAGGGGGAGCTCCGGCAGATTGCCATCACCGACCTGGGCCATGACCAGCCGACTCTCTTGCTGACCAATCAAATGCGACGTTCGGCATCGGACCTCCTCGACCATTATGCCAAGCGCATGCTCATCGAGAACTCGATATCCGATGGCATCGACTTCTTCCACATGGATGCCCTCTCATCGGCCGTGGCGCTCAAGGTGAACTGCGACCTGCAGCTCACCCTGATGGGAAACAGCCTCTATCGCATGCTCGGGACATACATCGGCGGCAGCTATGAGACCGCCGAGTCTCGACACATCTTCCGTGACCTGGTGCAGGGCTCGGCACGTGTCGCCATTTCGAAAGATGAGGTCCACGTCCAATTCGGGAAGCGGGCTCACAATCCGCTGCTACTGGGAGCCGACTTTGCCAAAACACCAATCAAGGTACCATGGTGGGGAGGGCGGCGGCTCACCCTTGGCTTTGGTTGATTAAAATGGCCGTGGTGTTATGTCCCAGACATAACGTGGTAAAATTCCCCCGTTTTTGTGGACCACATGATTGGCGGGAAAACGCCAGTAGGGTATCCACACATGACAATCTCGACGAATTCAAATGCTGGGCAAAAAGCCCGGCGTAAACACTCAAAAGACTTCA
>Ga0302319_10001548_pt1 | contig 51198 bp, 45 predicted proteins | sample Bog_T0_2_FD_203319 | JGI IMG/M metagenome (GOLD analysis project Ga0302319, IMG submission 203319) | Peat permafrost microbial communities from Stordalen Mire near Abisko, Sweden - Bog_T0_2 | ecosystem: Environmental > Terrestrial > Soil > Wetlands > Peat | place: Sweden: Abisko, Stordalen Mire... | reverse complement strand
GATTCCCTTGGCGTAGGAATACAACAGCAAGCACGCCATCATCACGGGGTGATAGGGCGGCTGCCCACGCGATTCGCCTTCGTAGTGCCCGGTGATCGCCCAAAGGTCGATCTGCTCCACCACGTCCAGCAGGAAGTACACCAAATGACCTTCGGGCATCCAATCCCGGGGCGACGGCGGTAACAGCCACGACTGATCCGGCTCCCAACGGCGATACGTCTTTCCCATGACTCTTCCACTCCCTCATGCTGCTTGGCCCAACACGAAAAAGTCTACACGTTTCGTTCAGCCTGTAAACCCGAACCATTTCTCGGACAGACTCCTAGCGAGCCGTGGCGATCCGGCTTTTCAAGACTTCCGCCAGGCCATCAGGATCGTCTGTGCCGACTCGGACGACACGTCGCTTTAGCCGGATGACAACGCAGTCGTAGCCCCAAACGCTCCACACCCAGCCATTCCAAGGACTCCAGTGGATGCCCCCACTCTCATGGAAAGGCAGTCTTCCCTTCCCGACTTCACGGATGTCATCATATCGAATCCGTTTCTGAAATAACGGCAAGGGGCCGAAGTGGATGAAGAGTCGGTCGCCCTCATCTTCAACGACCAGATGACCGAGTGATGGGCCGAGCGAGAAAATCACGATCCCCGTGATCAGGAAAGTGACTTGCAAGGGCAACAGTGGTGCATACCAGCTTACCGTGAGGAACACGACGGCCAGCACGTAGAGGAGCAGGCCCCACGGTCCTTTCTGCGTGTGCCGATAGCGGCCGACTTCGACGTTCATATTTCATCCCCCGGCCCGTTTCGCCCGGTAACCCAGGCCCTCAAGTTCGTGAACGATCCGATCCCGATGGTCGCCCTGAATCTCGATGCGTCCGTCCTTGACCGTTCCCCCGGTGCCAAGGCGGGTCTTCAGCTTGGTGGCAAGTTCGGCGAGCCCGTTCTCGTTCAGTGGCAAGTCGGAGATGATCGTCACCCCCTTGCCTCCTCGGCCTTTCGTTTCCCGGCCCACTCGGACGACTGTGGACTTGCTCGGCTCCTCGCTCTTGCAAGTGCATGTGGTCTTGAGTTGGTGGCATTTGGGGCAGAGGAGTTTCCGCCAGTCGTCGTTTCCCATCGTCAAATCACTTTTTATTCTTTCCGATCTTCGACACTATCCGTGTCTTCTCCATCTTCTTCCGCAGGTGGGCGAACTTGGTCGCCGGTTTGCGGGCTGTCTGTTGTCGTCCTTTTCCAATCATCTCAGGCTTTCGTTTTTCGAGGCCTCTGTTTCAGGCCCCGTGGCCCCAGCAGATATTGCTGCATCATCTTCCGGTTCTCTGCGGTCGTGAAACGTGGGTCTGCTTCCTTGCACGCTCGGTCGTACACCTCAAAGGCATATTCCCAGACCGCCTCGGCCACCGCCTTGTCGATGCCAACCGTCTCAAAGGCATTGAGCATGACCTCGACCAGGGGCAGGAACTCCGAGTCGTCTACCGCATGATCCTCTTGGCGTTGGAACATCGCATCAACCTGAGCCTTGCCAAGGGCTACCAGAACTTCATTTATGTCAGCCATGTTCACTCCATCTCCCTCCAATTGGGCAGGCCCTTCCGCATTCCTTTGGTCAGCCACCAAGTTCCTTCATCAGTTCCGCCCGCCGCCGTTCGAGAGCCGCCAAGCGAGCTTTCAGCTTCCGATTTTCCTTGTTGATGTCAGCGAATTCCTTTTGGAGCTTCTTGTTGTGCAGGTAACCCGGCCCGCCCTTCTTCCTGACCAGGGCTTCGACTTCGTGCCGCAGGAGCCGAAACCACGGGTTACCGTGCATGTTGCTTTCCCGGAATTGTAATTTGCCCGCCCGGATGGCCGCAATGATTTCCTGTTGGGTCAAGCCGAACTCCTGTCGGGCGGACTTGTCACTGAGCGTGGCCCCCTTCCGTGACCATATCGACTTATCCTCGTACATGGTCTATTTCTCCCCAACGGCGATGGCTATTCCGTCAACGCTGTACCACAATTCTTGCAGAACTTGGCATCGGCGTCATTCGAATGGCTGCACCTGGGACATCGGTTGTCCGCTTTCCGAGAACCGCTCGTTCCGGTTGCGATCCCTTCGGCAACGGCAGCGGCGACAGTCTTCACGCCCTCCTGTGTGCCTTCGGCCAGATAATTGATAGTGTCCTTTGCGACTGGTGCAACCTCGCCAGCCTGATAGCGAGCAATAGCCCCCTGGAAACCAAAGCCGCAGAGTACAAGGCCGACGAACAGCAGGGGCACCCCGGGGAAGGCGCACCAAAAGTAACGGGGCGGCCCGAAGCTGCCAAAGGATGCAAAGAAGCTTATTCGAACCTTCGACAACTCCGGCAAAAACGAGGCTCTCAGGAATTTTAGGCGCGAAGGCGCGGAAGAATAGCAGGACGGACATCCGAGTCCGTCCGCGAAAAACTGGACGACCGACTCGGCAGTCCGTCGTTCAGAAAATTACGCAGGTTATTCTGGTGCGGCGTCTTGGCGGGCCATTACCTTGGGAGTGATGGGCAATCTGCATAAATAACCGGTAAGCGGCAGCCGCTGGCGCGTCAACGATTCCACAATCGCGGCGGTGGTCTGCGTAGAATTCTACGTGTGCGGCAGCGATATCGCGCCGTGGGTAGAGCTGTGGGGACGAGTTGTTCGGCATCCATGTTGCACTATCGGCGCCCATGGGGCACGGCATTTGCACAACACGTTTAGGTCAACTCGGAGCAATGAGCCAGGTTATGATCCAAGTAATGGAGGCAACGCTGCAGGAGTTGAAAAAGAAAACAGAAATACCAAAGATCCGCGTCGCACAAGTCAGCCGCGCAGGTGGGCCGTTTGAAATCGTGGAACGGGAAATCCCGCAGCCCGTTGCCGGACAGGTACGGATCAGGGTCCAGGCCTGCGGGATTGCGGCTATTGCGGCGCCTGTCGCCGGCGAGTTCTTTGCCTGCAAGGTGGCCCCGCAGATGACCGGTATTTCCTTCGACGGCGGTTGCGCGGAGTACATGGCCGCACCGGCCATCGCGTTGGCGTTGGCGTCTGACGAATTAATGCCGGTGGATGCGGCACCGCTGATGTGCGCCGGCGTCACCACGCTGAACGCCCTGCGGAACAGCGCGGCGCGGCCCGGCAGCGCAGCCCAGACGAAGGGAGGCTGAGGTGGAAGATCCGCAAATCCGCATAGCCTTGGAACGGCACTGGACCGCCTCCGCTGCGGGAAATCAGGAGGCCGAACATGAGATCTATCACGACGACGCCATCGTCGAGTATCCCCAATCAGGGGAGCGCATCCGCGGGCGGCACAACGTACAAGCCCTTCGCAGCCAGCACCCGGCCAAGCCGTCAGGCTTTGTCGTCCGGCGGATTGTCGGCGGGGGTGACCTCTGGGTCACGGAGTATGTGATCACCTATAACGGGCGTCGCGTCAACACCGTGAGCATCATGGAGTTCCAGGCAACCAAGGTAGTGCGCGAGACGCAGTACTTCGCAGACCCGTTCGAGCCCCCGGCGTGGCGGGCTCAGTGGGTGGAACGGACGACGTGAGCCCTCCTCGAGCACAGGTTGGACCCGTCTCGTGAGCGGGTTGTACAGGAATTAAAAACAGGGACATGCAGAGGCGCGGTTCACAAACGTCCGCCAAGACACCGACCGGACATTTCACCGCCAGCGGTGAGACAAAAAAGGGCCCTGTCGTATGTGCAGTTCAGCAATCCTGACCATTGACCGCGAGGCACTACTGCAGCACTTCCGTCGGGTGCGGCAGGCGAGCATCGAAATGTGCCGTTCGCTCCATCCTGAGGACTTCCGCGTTCAGCCGATGGAAGATGTCAGTCCACCCTGGTGGAACATCGGCCACACGAGTTGGTTCTTCGCACGAAACGTGCTGGCCGCGTTCGGCGGCGAGATCGCGCCGGAAGACGCCGCATACGATTATGTGTTGAATTCGTACTATGCCTCGCTGGGCCCACGGCTGCCGCGGTCGCGCCGCGGTTCCATCAGCCGTCCCACAACCGAGGAAATCTATCGCTATCGCCAGTCCGTGGACCGGCGCGTCGAGGCTTTGATCGCGACAGTCGACGAAGACCGCCTCGCTGACCTGGAGTTCGTGGTTACGATCGGCATCGAGCACGAGCAGCAACACCAGGAACTCTTCTACACGGAGATCAAGTGCATCCTGGCCGGGAACCCGCCGAATCTTCGGCAGCCATACCGCGCAAGGCCGAGCGAGCCCGTGCGACCGCGAACGCTCGGCGAGCCCTGCTTTGTGGCGTTTGAGGGCGGCCTGTTCGAGTTCGGCCATCGCGGGGAAGGCTGGTGCTGGGACAACGAACTACCGGCTCACAAGTTCTTTCTTCCTCCCTTCTTCCTGCAAGACCGCCTCGTGACCACCGCCGAATACCAGGAATTCCTCGCCGACGGCGGCTACCGCCAGCAATTGCTCTGGCTCGACAACGGCTGGGCGCGAGTACAACAGGAAGGGTGGCAATCGCCGCTTTATTGGGAGCGGCGCGACGAGGAGTGGTTGATCTGGACGCTGGCCGGGCTGCGACGACTGGCGGCCGACGAACCGGTGTGCCACGTGAGCTTCTACGAGGCCGACGCCTTCGCGCGCTGGGCATCGCAGACCTACGCGAGTTGTCGAAGAACGCGTTTGCCTAACGAGCGAGAATGGGAACACGCGGCGCGGCAATTGCGAACGGAGCCTTCAGGTGACGCCTTCCTCGAATCGAATCGACTGCATCCTTCGCCATCCAGGGGTGCCGAGCCCTTGGCCCAGATGGCCGGTGTCCTCTGGCAGTGGACCACAAGCTACTACGAGCCCTACCCGGGTTACGAGCCGTTTCCCGGGACCTTGGCGGAGTACAACGGCAAGTTCATGGACAACCAACGCGTGCTGCGCGGCGGTTCCTGCGTCACGCCGCGCGACCACTACCGCGTCAGTTACCGCAACTTCTGGCCTGCCCCGACGCGATTCCAGTTCACCGGAATCCGCCTGGCTCATGATGCTGGAGAATGAAACCATGCCGTGTGCTCTTGAGGTTCTCAACGCGTCCGGCACGCACCACGCCGCCGGTGCATTTGCCCGCGACGTCTTCAAGGGGCTCTCTCGGAGTCCCAAGTCCCTGCCGTCGATGTACTTTTACGACGCCGAAGGCAGCCGGCTCTTTAAGCGAATCATCGAACTGGAAGAGTATTACCTCACGCGCTGCGAAGCCGAAATCATCGAGACCCACGCGGCGGAGATCGTCGCTGCGGTGCTCCCGGGCCCATTCCGCCTCGTCGAACTCGGTGCCGGCGACGGCCGGAAGACGGAGATCCTCTTGCGGCGGTTGCTGGATGCTGGCCTCTGTTTCGAGTATGTGCCGATCGACATTTGCCGACAGTCGGTTCTCGACCTCGCCGCCTCCTTTCAGAGTCGTTTCGACGGATCACTCCGCATGCGCGGGATCGTGGCCGAATACTTCGACGGTCTGGCCTCGCTTCGCTGGGCCGGTCGCCAGCCGGATTTAGTGTTTTTCCTCGGATCGAGCGTGGGCAACTTCTCTCATGCGGAGGCGCGGCAGTTCTTCCGCCGTCTGCGAGAATCGCTCCGCCCCGGGGACTTCGTACTCGTCGGGTTCGATCTCAAGAAGGATCTTGAAATCCTGCGTCGCGCGTACAACGACGCCGCGGGCGTGACCCGGCTGTTCAATCTCAACCTCCTCGCGCGGATCAACCGGGAACTGGGCGGCGAGTTCGACCGCCGCCGTTTCGCGCACTACGGTCCTTACAATCTTCGAGAGGAGTGCATGGAAAGCTGGCTGGTGAGCCTGGAGAACCAGGAAGTGCCGATCCACGCTCTCGGCCGCAGTTTCTCCTTCCAGGCATGGGAAGGCATCCACGTGGAGTGTTCGCATAAGTACGATTTGTCGCAGATCGAGTCCTTTGCGTCGGCCGCCGGCTTCCGCGTTCAGAAGCACTTCTTCGACCGCCGTCGCTGGTTCGCGGATTCGCTGTGGAAGAGTGTTTGAGCCGGTCGTGCGGGGTCGTCGTCCGCGGCACGTGGCTTGCATGGGCTCTGTTTACCGGCCTGAAAACCGGACACGGATCTTCGTTCGGCCCGACCCAATAGCGACTCCATGCTGCCCGCGTCCATCATCAGCGGCGGATTCCGTACGACGTGGCCCGTGGAAGTCACACAGGTCACGGTTGATGGAAAGTGGTGCGTCGACGAATAACGTTGCCTTTTCAATCCCCCGACATAAAATTGCCTGCGAGGCGGTGCCGCGGTGTGCCGCCCGATTGACGTTTTAGAAACCGGGGCGTGTAAAGCTCGCTGTCATCTCAGTTGACGGCTGGAACCGCTTTGGGATCGCTTTTCGAGCCCGGCCGGGTATCACCGGCCGATCCAGCACCGTGAAGCCACGACCGCCTGGCGATCGGCAGTCTCTTCATGACAGCTCTCCGTTTTGCCGCTCAAAGATATGGGAGTTGCAAGTCATGTCCACAACGATCGAAAGTGTCCGCGCTCTTCACGACACCCGAATGCCCCTGAACAACGGCCGCGATGAAATCCCGGCGCTCGGTTTTGGCACGCTTATTCCCGACCCCATCGCGACCCGAGTCGCGACCAAGGCGGCGCTGGAGGCAGGATTTCGCCAGCTCGACGCTTCCGAGCGCTACCGAAATGAAAAGCAGGTCGGCGAAGCGATGCAGGAGGTGTTCCAGGCGGGGAAGATTAAGCGAGAGGATGTGTTTATCGCTACGAAAGTCTGGAACAACAATCATCGTCCTGAACGCGTCAAGCCCGCCTTCGAGGCCAGTCTTAAGCGACTCCGACTCGACTACGTCGATCTCTATCTCATTCACACTCCCTTTGCCTTCCAACCGGGAGACGAGCAAGACCCGCGGGATGCGAACGGCAACGTGATATATGACAAAGGGGTGACGTTGCTGGATACATGGAGGGCGTTGGAGGAGCTGGTGGACAAGGGCAAGTGCAAGGCCATCGGATTATCCGACGTAAGCCTGAGCCAGACCCAAGAGGTCTTTGAGGCAGCGAGAATCAAACCCGCAGTTGTTCACGTCGAATCCCATCCGTATCTGCCGCAGTGGGACCTTTGGGAATATTGCAGAGAGAATGGCATCGTGTTGCAAGCGTTCGCAGCGCTGGGGCATAGCAGCGAGCCCAAGTTGCTGGAAGATCCTGTCATTACGGCTATCGCCAAGCGAGTCAACAAAACCCCGGCGCAGGTCTTGCTCGCTTGGGCCATCCAGCGCGGAACAGCCCTCTTGACCACCTCGACGAACCCCAGCCGCATTAAGGAGAACTTTGAAGTCTCCGCCCTTCCTGACGAGGCCATGAAACAAATCAGCGAGGGAATAACGACTCGGGTCCGGTTCAATAGGGTGGTGGATACGGGCGTTCCCGGGTTCATACCCCAGGGGAGGTGACGGACCGATGCGTATTGCGGTGGTCGGTGCGGGCGCGGTGGGCGCCCGTCTCGCGCACGCGGGCGCGCACGTGGTGTTTCTAGCGTTCGGAGCGAACCGCCAAGCCATCCGCGAGCACGGGTTGCAGGCCGATAGCGGCGCTGGTGATATCCGTGCGGCAAGACCTACGTCCAAACTCTGGGTGAACAGGATTAGGGACTGCCCGGCAGTTCTGATCGATTCGTCATGTTTGCACTGAACAGCGTGTTGAAGGCGTACGCTGGGCGGCCAGCCCTCGGCCCGCTTACGGTGACGGTGCCGCCCGGCCGGACGACCGTGGTGATCGGCCCTAGCGGGGGCGGGAAGTCCACTTTCCTGCGGCTGCTCATCGGGCTTGTCGGACCGGACGCCGGCGAGGTCACCTTCGACGGCAAGCCGGTTGCCCCGGCCACTGTTCGGGCCGTGCGGCTACGGGTTGGATACGTCATCCAGGACGGCGGGCTCTTCCCGCACCTGACGGCGAGGGGAAACGTGACCCTCATGGCCCGCCACCTCGGCCGAGACCGGGACGCGACCGCCGCCCGCGTGGCCGAACTCACCGAACTGACCCGCTTCCCGGCCGCCGGGCTGGACCGCTACCCGCACGAGCTTTCGGGCGGTCAGCGGCAGCGGGTCGGGCTGATGCGGGCCCTCATGCTGAACCCGGACGCGCTGTTGCTCGACGAGCCGCTCGGGGCCCTCGACCAGCTTTTGCGCGCCGACCTCCAGGCCGAACTCCGCGACATCTTCCACCGGCTGGGCAAAACGGTGGTGCTGGTGACGCATGATCTGGCCGAGGCCACCTTTTTCGCCGACCGGGTCGTGCTCCTGCGGGATGGGCAGGTCGTGCAGGAGGGTAGCCCGGCCGACCTGTGGCACCGCCCGGCGGATGCGTTCGTCACCCGGTTCGTCCAGGCCCAGTGGGGGCCGGAGGTGCCTTCGTGAGGCTCCCCCCGATGCTGCTCGTCGCGCTTGCCGTTGCCGTCTTGGCGATCCCTGGGTGCCGGCGTCCGGCGAACCACCCCGTGGTGATCGGGGCGAAGAAGTTCACCGAGTCGGTGATCCTCGCGGAGATGGGCACACAACTGGCCCGCCACGCCGGGGCCGCAGCTCGTCGTGACGACCTCGGTAGCACCCCCGCGCTCTGGATGGCTCTGAAGCAAGGCGACATCGACGCCTACCCCGAGTACACCGGCACCATCACCCGGCAGATCCTGAGGACCGACCCGCCCGATCTCGCCGCCGCGCTGGCGGCCCGCGGTGTCCGCGTCGCCGGGCCGCTCGGCTTCCGTAACAACTACGCCTTCGGGATGCGGAAGGACGTCGCCCTCGCAAAGGGCATCGCAAAAATCTCCGACCTCCGGGGCCACCCGGAGCTGCGGTGCGGGTTCATCCATGAGTTCCTCGACCGGCCGGACGGCTGGCCGGGCGTCCGGCGGCACTACGACCTGCCACAGACGAACGTCCAGGGCATGAACCACACGCTCGCCTATCGCGCGCTGGTCGAGCAGGCCATTGACCTGACCGAGATGTACACTACCGACGGCGAGATTGCCCAGTACGACCTGCTTTTGCTGAAGGACGATCGGGATTTCTTCCCGGCGTACGAGGCGGTGTGGCTCTACCGCGCCGACCTCGCGGAGCGCCACCCGGCCGTGGTCGAGCAATTCCGCCGGCTTAAGGGCCGTATTTCCGCAGCCCAGATGCAGCGGATGAACGCCGCCGTTCAGCAGGGCAAGCGGGGAGAGGGGGCGGTCGCCGCCGAGTTCTTGCGGTCCGAGCTGGCGGTCGATACCCAGACATCCGACGGCACTCTGGCTCAGCGGGTGCTGGCGACGACTGGCGAGCACTTGCTGTTGGTCATCCCGTCGCTGCTGGCGGCGGTGCTGATCGGCGTCCCGCTTGGGGTGATCGCCGCCCGCCAACCGCCGTTTCGCCGGGTGATTTTCGCCGGCGCCGGCATCCTGCAGACGATCCCCTCGCTGGCGCTCTTGCTGTTCATGATCCCGATCATGATGTGGCTTGCGGGGAAAGGGACCGGGGCCCCGCCGGCGATCGCCGCGTTGTTCCTGTACAGCCTGCTGCCGATCGTGCGAAACACGCACGCTGGCCTGACGGGGATTCCCGCGTCCCTGCGCGAGTCCGCCGAGGCGCTCGGGCTGCCCCCGCTGGCGGTCCTTTGGCGGATCGAACTGCCGTTGGCGGCGCCGACCATCCTGGCCGGCGTGAGGACGGCGGCGGTGATCAACGTCGGCACGGCGACCCTCGGCGGGTTCATCGGGGCCGGCGGTTACGGCCGCCCGATCCTCCGCGGAATCGACAAATTCGATGTGCCCCTCATGCTCGAGGGCGCGGTTCCGGCAGCGCTGCTGGCCTTACTGATCGAGGGTTTGTTCGAACTGGTCGAGCGATCCGTCTTGCACCACGGTTGACTCGAAACACGCGGGCCTTACCCGGAAGCCCAGCATTTGCCGGGTCGTATAACTTTCAACGCGTAATTGATTCTCTTATGCGTGAGGCCATGATTTCCTTGCGAGCGTGATGTCGATTCGTTCCCGCGTTGACCGCGGCTCTATAATTGACTGTTCGGAGGGTGCTAACGAATTTGGAATACGATCGCGTCGCAAACGCTTTCAGGCGAGGTGCGATCGTCACGGGCATATCCAAGCGCATGGAAGTCCCGAGCGCATTACCCCTTTGCGGGCTTTGCCGAACGCGGCGAGCCAAAACGCAACCAGCGGAGCCACAGTCCGATGACAAAGTTCGATGCTATCGTGATCGGATCCGGCCAAGCCGGCAATCCGCTTGCTCAGAAGCTGGCGGACCAAGGTTGGTCGGTGGCCCTGATCGAACAAGGACTCCTGGGCGGCACGTGTGTCAACACCGGGTGCACGCCCACCAAGACTATGATTGCATCGGCCGAGGTGGCGCACTATGCACGCCGGGCGGGCAGGTGGGGAGTGCAGGCCACCGACGTTCGCGCCGACCTGGCGCGGATCGTCGCCCGCAAGGACAAAATCGTGAGTCAGTGGCGCTCGGGGGTGGAAAAGAGAATCCAAGACCGCAAGAACCTGCATTGGTATCACGGCCATGCCCGCTTTCTGGCGCCGCACCGCGTTGGCGTCGGAGAGGAGGAGTTGGAGAGCGATCGCATCTTCATCGATGCCGGAGCCCGGGCAAATATCCCGCACGTCGAGGGACTCGACCAGGTCAATTACATGACGAACGCGAGTATCCTGGACTTGACCGAACTGCCAGAGCACCTGCTGATCCTCGGCGGCGGGTACGTCGGCCTGGAGTTCGGACAGATGTTTCGCAGGTTCGGCAGCGAGGTGACGATCGTCGATCAGAACGACCAGATTCTTCCGCGCGAAGACGCCGAGGTGGCCGACGAGTTGCGGAAGGCGTTGGAGAGCGAAGGAATCCGCTTTGTCCTGCGTGCCCAGACGGATCGAGTCGCTACCGAGCGCGAGCGGATTACCCTAATCGCACGGGTCGGGAGCAGCAGCCTTTCGCTGGAAGGATCTCATCTTCTGGTCGCCACCGGACGCCGGCCCAATAGCGATGATCTGGGGTTGGATGCCGCGGGGGTCGAAACCGACGGCGAAGGGTCCATCCGCGTCAACAGCCGCCTGGAAACGAACGTGCCGGGAATCTGGGCCTTGGGCGATATCAAGGGCGGTCCCGCCTTCACTCACATTTCGTACAACGACTTCCAGATCGTCTACGCCAATCTGATCGAGGGAAGGTCGCTTTCCACGGATAATCGGCAGGTTCCTTACTGCGTTTTCACTGATCCTCAGCTTGGCCGCGTGGGTTTAACGGAGAAAGAGGCTCGGGCGACGGGCCGGCAACTGAAAATCGGCAGAATTCCGATGAGTTGGGTCGCTCGTGCCATCGAGAGGGACGAAACGGCGGGGTTGATGAAGGTAGTGGTTGATGCTAACACCGATCGCATCCTCGGCGCTGCGGTCCTCGGAATCGAAGGAGGTGAACTGATCCAGATCTTGGGCACCGCAATGCTTGCGGGCGCTCCCTATACGCTCCTCAAAGGTGCGGTCTACATTCACCCAACCCTGGCCGAAGGTCTTTGGACGCTGATGGAAGAGGTGAAGAGTAGTTGATCCGCTGAGGTCTAGCGCGCCTCAGGGCTGCGTTTCTCCTTAGTCGAATGTCGGCTCATGTACCAGAGCTCCAACGAACGCATTCGAGGTCCGCTGGTTTTCGACCGTTCGATCGCGGGACAGAATTGACGATAGTGATCGCACGGAGTTATCTGCGTGTTCGCATGCGCCTGTTGAACGGGCCATCGAGAAAGATCGCTGGGAGCTAGGAAAAACGCATGTCTGTCGTCTGGGGAGCGCGCTGCCCGCGTGCTAGGGCCGGTCGGTGGTTCCGCGGTTCGTTCAATCACGGGTCCATGGCCAACGCCCTGCCGCAGGCGATCGGCGCGCAGGTGGCCTAGCCTGCACGGCAAGTGCTCTCCCTGTCCGGGAACAGTGGGCTGGCCATGCTGATGGGCGGTCTTCTGACAATCCCCCAGCCCCAGTTGGATCGAGGAAAGCGGCTGGATCCAGAAGTGGTGGGCTGGGTGCTGGCAAGCCGCGAAAGCGAACACCTCGCCGAACGGTTGATCCGCGAGACGATCGTCAAACAGGGCGTCGCCCGCGACCGCTGGCGCTGCCCAGCAGAGTCTGGAGCAACCCTCCGGCCGATGGGCCGCAACCCCGTATGCTACAACTACCGCGCGACGCTAATTCCGAAAAGCAGTTGTCTCAAACCGGTTGACACGTTCCGCCGCTTTGCAGTTCAAGGGGTGGTCCGCCGGCGAAATCCGCCGCCAACCCTGGGGTCAATCTGACTTCCGGGTTGTCACGGGCGATGGCTACTATTTCGGTCTTACGGAAGCGGCGCGGTAAGAGCCGATTCGGCCATCGGTCCCTCACACTCGATGCTGGGGGCATTGTGCGGCATCCCGTAGCGAGCCGTTCGCGGTCCGCGCGACGCGCAAAGTCGGCCTTCGCTGGAAAGGCGGTGGAAAGGCTGGTATGCTGATCGTTGTCGTCATCCCGGAACCGGGAGAACCTCGAATCATGCGAACCGCAAAGCTCGGTATTCTCGTCACACTGGCCCTGGTGGCCGTGGCTGCATCAACCACCCTTGCGGCGGACGTGGCTTCCAGACCCAACATTGTGTTCATTCTCGCGGATGACCTAGGCTACGGCGACCTCGGCTGCTACAACCCCCATTCAAAGATCCCGACTCCCAACCTGGACCGCCTGGCCGCCGATGGTATGCGGTTTACAGACGCCCACGCGCCCGATGCCGTATGTACACCGTCGCGGTACGGATTGCTCACCGGCCGCTACTGCTTCCGTTCATCGCTGAAGGCCGGAGTTCTGCCGCCGTGGGGCGCGACGTTGATCGACGCCCGCCGGCTAACCCTGCCGGCGCTGCTCAAAGAGCACGGATACGCTACTGCCTGTATCGGAAAATGGCACTTGGGTTGGCATTGGCCGACCAAGGATGGTGCGCCCCCCAACAGCAAGGATGGGCTGGGCAATGTGGACTTCTCACGACCCATCGCCGATGGTCCGACAACACGTGGGTTCGACTACTACTTCGGCGTCGACCTACCCAACTATCCGCCGTATTGCTTCATCGAAAACGACCGGACCATCGGCGTGCCCACGTTACCGGCTCCGCTCCGAAAAGGTGGTATCAATCGACCCGGACCGATGCTGGCCGGCTGGAGTCTGGAAAACATCCTGCCGGAGCTGACGCATCGCGCGGTGCATTACATCGAAACGGCAGCGACGGCCCCACCCCGACGACCGTTCTTCCTGTACTTCCCTCTTACGGCGCCGCACTACCCGATTGTCCCGACAGCGGAGTTCAAGGGTCGTAGCCAGGCGGGCGACTACGGGGATTTTGTGGTGCAAGTCGATTGGACGGTTGGCGCGCTGCTCGCTGCCCTCCAGCGTGCCGGGATGGCCCACAACACGCTGGTCATCGTCACCAGCGACAACGGACCTGAAGTCGCGGCCGAAGTCGAGATCGGTGCGTATGACCGTATCCAGAAATACGGTCACGCCAGCATGGACGGCTTGCGGGGCGTCAAACGCGATGTCTGGGAAGGCGGGCACCGTGTGCCATTCCTGGCCCGCTGGCTCGGCCACACTCCGCCAGGTGTGGTGAGCGACGAAACGGTCTGCCATGTCGATCTCATGGCCACCGTGGCCGCGTTGGTCGGCGCGAGACTGCCCGACAATGCCGGCGAGGACAGTGTCAACATCCTGCCGACGCTTTTGGGTGAGAAACAAGATCACCCTTTGCGCGAAGCGACCGTTTTGCATAGCGGCTCGGGGAAGTTCGCGATCCGGCAGGGTGGGTGGGTCTTGATTGACGCGGCGACGGGCGACGACAACCGTGAGCCCACCTGGTTCAAAGAACAGCGTAGCTACTTACCCAATCCATTCCCTGGCGAACTCTACAACCTGCACGAAGACCTCGTTGAACGGCACAATGCTTACGGGGAAAAACCGGATCTTGTGCAGCGGCTCAAGAGCTTGCTGGAGAAATACAAAGCGGACGGCCGCAGCACTCCGGGCGTACCACAGCACAACGACGCCGCAGCACGCCTGCGGAAGCCGCGAAGAAACCAGCCCCCGACCCATAAACCGCCAGTCACTCTGGACGAGACCAGGCCATGAGAATCAACAGTTCGCTCCCCACGTTCACCATCGTCGCGGTAGCCGGTGGCGTTCTAGCCATCGCCTTGTTGCTGGGCTCTCCCCGGGAAACACCAGCGGCTCAACCGGCCGCCGCGAGGGCCGATTGCTCGTTTTGCAAAGAGGTGCTCATTCTGCACCACAGCCACGTGGACGTCGGGTACACCCATCCACAGTCGATGTACAGGGAACTTCAGATGCCGATGATGACCGCTCTCGCCGAGTTGCACGTGACCTCCGGCGGCACAAAGACCGTGCATCCGCTCAAGGCCGGGGTTCGGCACTTGCGGATTCCGTTCGCCATTGGCCCACAGCATTTTACCGTATACCGCGACGGCAAGCGTATCCTTGCCAAAGACGGCGAACCGATAATGGATCGGATCGAGCGTTACGACTTTTTTCCCACCAGTGGGTTCGCCTACGCCCGTCAGGAACGATAACGGCCAAAGGAGTCTCTCATGAAGTTCGGAGTGTCACTGTTCGTGGTGGCTTGTCTGTTCGTGCTATCTGTTCGCCGGACGGAGGCCAATGGACCGTCCAACGCGGTGGCGATCACGGTGGACATGGGGACCGTTGTCAATACGATGCGGGGCGGCATGGGCGCTTCGTGGCACGCCATCGAAGAGCCCATCCCCTATTCGGACAAGCCACACCCCGTCTTCGGCAACAAGAGCCACGGCGGGAGCGGCTGGGGGGCCTATCCGCCGGCCGAAGACAACGCGGCCTGGCAACAGATCGACCGCCACGCCCGCTGGCTGGGGTTCGACTGGAACCGAGTGGAATTGGAGCAGCGGATCTATGAGCCCGAGCGCGGGCAATTCAGTTGGGACAACCCGGAGATGCGCATCCTGTATCGGATTCTCAACTGGTGCCAGAGGAATAAGGCCGACGTGTTTTTGCAGCAAATGTGGGGAGACGTGCGTTGGAACACGTTCCCCGAGTGGCGCGACGACCCGGCCGGCCGGGTCCATAGCGGCCCGGTGTCGCTGGAGGATTTTGGTGAGGGGCTGGCGAAACTCGTCGAGCACCTGGTCAAGACGAAAGGCTATACCTGCGTCCGTTGGGTGTGCATCAACAACGAGCCCAACGGCAAGTGGTCTTGGTGGCAGCAACCGCCGGATCAGGTCATGCCGCTTAAACCCGGTCTGGCCGCGGTCCGCAAGGCCCTCGATGCCAAGGGCGTCCGTATTTCAATTTCCGGCCCGGATTTGACAGGAGGCGTGCCGCCGCTGATCCTGGAGCGGTTCGACTTTCTCGATCTGCTGGGGGCCTACGATTTCCACTCCTACAACGAGAACTTCGACCGGGTGAGCAAAGGACAAATGGCCCAGTTTGACAAGAACACCGCCGACTGGGCAGCCTGGGCACACTGCAATCACAAGCCATTGTTCATGTCGGAGTTTGGCACCATGGCCAACGGTTGGGGCGCCGACCATCCCGGGCCGGGGAGCTACGAATCGGCACTTAAGGACGCGGAATTGGTGATCCGCCGGATCAACGCTGGGGTCGACGGGTTCAACCGCTGGAGTTTCCTCAATCGCGGAGACCTGGACGGCCAATGGCAGTTCATCGAGACCTGGGATCGCAAGGCAGGGAAGCTGCTCAAGCTCTACACACCGCATCCAAACACGTACTTCGTGCTGGGGCTACTCTCACGTTTCACCGCCAAACACTCCGACGTGCTGCGTTGCCTGGTGAAAGGTGGCCAAAGTGGTACTTGTCAGCGAGTTTTCGCCACCGCCCTGCGGAGCCCCAAGGGGAATCTCACCCTGGCCGTGGTCAACGACGCGAAGGTTGAGCACAACGTCTCTTTGGAACTGCGAGGCATAGCTGAAGATCGTACGCTTTACCGCTACCGCGTGGACGAGACGCAGCGCGACCGGACCGATGTGAGAATTGATCCCCAAACCCAATGGCGGCTGTCGCGCAGTACACCCGCCTTCCAGGACCGTCTGCCGCCCATTAGCCTGACGATCTATACGACCTACAAATTGAACCATGCGGACGACGGAGTTATGGCCGAGTGACGATGGTGGCAACATTGGGGCGCGAGAATCGTGCATACCGCCGGCCGCCCAAGTCATGATCAGTACAAAACAAGTGGAGCGACTTTATGAATCATCAGCCAAGTCCACTCTCGCGGCGGGAAGCATTGAAAGTCTGTGTGCTGGCCGCCGGGGCGGGAATGTTGCCGGACCAACTCTGGGCCGGGACGGCCGCGCCGGGCAAGCCGACGCTTCATTGTTACCGAGACTACTCGTGGCTGCGCGGCTTCAGCATCGTGCCTTCGTGGGGGGCACGGATCGAGGAGGCGTGGTGGTCTTACGACAGCGCGCGGATGCGCCGGGAACTTCTTCCTGCTCGGCTCATGCACGCCAACTGTATCCGGCTGTGGATCGAATGCACTGCCTGGATGGCCGACCCCGACAGGGTTACCGCGGACTTCCTCGATGCCGTTGCCGCCATCGACGAGGCGGGCATGAAAACCATGCCGTGCCTGTTCAATCGGTGGCACGACGCGCGCTATGACTACGGCGGCACGTACCTGGAAAACATCGACAAGGGTTGGGGCATCCAGCAGGAGTATGTCCGCGCCCTGGTCACCCCGCTGGCCACGGACACTCGGGTGCTCCTCTGGGACCTTTGCAACGAGCCACAGTCCGGCGCCGCCTGGGCCAAGGAAATGAACGCCGAGCACAGCAAGCGGGAGCACGACTGGCTCGCGGCCATCGCGCAGACGGTGCGACGATGCGGCGCGCGGCAGCCCATTACCATCGGCACAATGGTCGGCAACAACATCGAGACCTTTGCCGACCTCTGCGACGTCTTATGCGGCCATCCCTATGCCACCGACCGGGCAGGACTGGAGCGACTCATCGCCGGCTTCCGCGGCTTGCGCGAAAAGTTCGGAAAACCTTTCCTCGTCAACGAGTGTATCCCCGGCGGGAAAGACGACCGCGAGCGCGGCGCCTTGGCCGGGATATACTGCGAACTGCTCAGCCGCGCGGGCTTCGGCTGGATGGGCTGGGCTTTGTGTGAAGGCAAGGCTATTTCCACCCGTCGCGACCGGGTCGATGCCAACGGCATTCGGAAGTTCGGCTTTCACGCCTTCGCGCTCAGAGACGGCCGCCTGCGCGGAGGATTAGAGTTTCTCACGGAAAAGCCTCGTCTCGCGCCACCTTGGGAAACTGTCGCTAGATAATGTGAGCACGACGGACTTTCCTGGGGGAGGAGCTTGAATCATGCGAAGATCGGCTCGTGCCATCCGGCCCGATGGGGAGGGTGTTTCGGGACACATTGGGTCGTCTGGCACTGCACATCTACGAGATCAACTGGAAATCGGACGGGCGATAAACAACTCTTGGGGGGAAAGAATGATGATCCGACATTCGATAATGGGTCGATACCGCACACGGTTTTGCTATCGGCAAATCGTCTTCCCGCTGTCGCTGCTATTGGCGGCCAGCATGGTGGGGGCCGAGCCGCCGGACATGCGAATACGAAAGAAGCTCATCGCCACGGGCTGGGACCACCCGGACAGTCAGCGGCTGTTGGCCAACCTGGCCGAAATGGAGAAGCGGCCATTTGATGGGGTGGTCCTGGACGCGACGGGCCGCAACGCTGAAGGCAAACCTTGCTCGCTGGGTGCGGCGTTCAGCAGCCAGCCGTGGCAGCGCGAGTGGTATCGGGCGACCGTCGAGCAGCTTCGCTCGTGCAAGTTCAGCCGCTTTACCGACAACTTCATCACCCTCGGCGCCAATCCCGGCAACGTCGATTGGTTCGATGACGAGGGCTGGCAGCGGATCGTGGAGCACTGGCGGATTGCCGCCTGGGTGGCCAAACGGTCGGGCTGCAAGGGTTTGCTCTTCGATCCCGAACCTTACACGCCGCCCTTCGCGCAGTTCAATTACGCCGCCCAGTTGGGACGGAAACAGCACAGTTTCAACGACTACGCCGCAATGGCCCGCCGGCGTGGCCGCCAGGTGATGAAAGCGGTCGTGGAGGAATACCCCGAAATCACGCTCTTCTGCTACTTCATGAACAGCGTCAACGTAACCGCGACCGGACGGGCTGACCCCAGGCTCGCTTTGGCTACACACGGCTATGGTCTGTACCCGGCGATGATCGACGGATGGCTCGATGCGGCTCCGTCGACCGTGGCGTTGGTCGACGGCTGCGAATCGGCCTACCTCTACAACAGCCGCCAGCAGTTTATGGAGTCGGCCCTTGCGATCAAGGGGGCCTGCCAGGAACTGGTCTCGCCGGAGAACCGGGCTAAGTACCGTGCCCAGGTGGAAGTGAGTTTTGGGATGTACCTGGATGCTTATTGGAATCCCAAGGGCTCGCCGTGGTACATCGGCGGAACGGGCGGCGGGCGTGTGGAACGTCTGCGGGCCAACACTACGGCGGCGCTGGCAGCGGCCGACCAGTACGTTTGGGTCTACGGGGAACGATTCCGCTGGTGGCCTACCCCGGTTCGCAATGTGCGGCCGGAAAGCTGGCCGGAGGCAGTTCCCGGTTGCGAGGACGCATTGCGCTATGCCCGCGATCCGCTGGATTTCGGCCGTACCGAAACTGCCAGGCTGGAACGGGCTGGGAAGCTGGTGAACCTGGCCCGCAACGGCGACTTCAGCTCGTCCACGGCTCGCGCCATGGACGGCGCGGAGCAGAAATGGTACGACGGCCGTCCGCCCGCCGGTTGGACCGCATGGCAGAGGAGCGATTCAAAAGGGAGTTTCGTATGGGATCGAGAGACGGGCGCCAAGGGGAAGGGTGCAGCCAAAGCCAGCCGTGTTGCGGATGGCTGCTTCCTCCAAGCCTACAAAGTGGCTGCCGGGGAGCGCTACGCCGTCCGGGCGGCCTGTAAATTGCACGGCAGCGGCAGCGCATGGTTGCGGGCTCGCTGGCAGACGACCGAAGGCCGATGGACTGCCGAGGGCCAAGACCGGCTTTTCTATGGCCAGGCGTCGCAGGACAGTTGGCGGGAATTGTTCGGCGCGGTCGAGGTACCCGAGGGAGCGGGACGGCTGGTGGTCTTGCTGAGCGTCAGCGGCCAAGACACGCCCGAAGATACTGCCTGGTTCGATGATGTCGAACTGTACCGGCTCAGCGAACACGAAACGGGCACGTCGCCATGAAGCCACTCAGACCGCTACCCCTGGCAGTACGCTGGATGCAAAGGAGACTCGGGGCCGGTAACGGGGCCTGAAATGCTTATCGTGAGAAGCTCTATGCTTGCGTGCCGCTGTCGCGGGCCGTAAGCTGGTCCTGGGCGGCGATGCGGCCACAGAACTTCTTAAGGCCAATATCGCAAGCTGGCCAAGAACATACGCGATTTCGTGTATGCCTGCGTTTGGTTAAAAGCCGACATTAAAGGACCAGGTCGATGAGATTCAGGCTGTTTCTGATGATTGCCTTGCTTGCCATCGCCGCAATGACCGCGCGGGCCGAGGACGTCGTCGGGCGTCCCCTCGCGCGTTGGCGGCCGGGGATGCTCGAAATCCACCAGATCAGCACCGGGCGCGGCAATGCGGGCCTGTATATCTTTCCCGACGGCACCACCTTGCTGGTTGATGTGGGCGAACAGCCGGGCAAAAATCCCAAACACACGCCCCCTCGGCCCGATTGCACGCGATTGGCCAGCGAGTACGTCGTCCGCTACATTCGTCACGCGCTCGCTCCCGACCCGCAGCCGGCGCTGGACTACGTGCTGTTGACCCATTTTCATCAGGACCACATGGGCGAAGTGGCGCCGGGCATGCCGCTCTCGCCCCACGGGTATATCCTTACCGGCGTAACCCGCGTGGTCGAAGACTTGAAGGTCGGCAAGTTGCTGGATCGCGGCTGGCCCGACTACAGCAACGCGACCCAGCCCGAATACCCGTTCATGAAAAATTATCTTGCGTTCGTGAAATGGCAAACCGAGCACAACGGTCTGAAGGTCGAACGGTTCGTGCCCGGACGCAACGATCAGGTGGTATTGTGCCGCGAACCCGAAAAATACCCCTCGTTCGAGTTTCGCAACGTGGGCGTCAATGGGGAAATCTGGACCGGCAAGGGTGCGGCTACCGAGCACAGGATGCCACCCCAGGAAACCATTGCCCGTAAGAAATGGCCGGATGAGAATATATTCAGCATTTCATTCCGCCTGAGCTACGGCAAATTCAAATTCTTCAGCGGCGGCGATCTTCCCGGCATTCGGAAGAACAGTCCGGCGTGGTACGACATGGAGACACCCGTGGCCAAGGTGGTTGGCCCCGTGGATGCGGCCATCCTGGACCATCACGGTTACTTGGACGCGATGAACGAGTTTTTCGTCTCCACGTTGAGTGCCCGGGTCTGGACGATCTCGGTGTGGGATTCTCATCATCCGACGCCGGGCGTGTGGGAGCGTTTGCAGTCCGAGCGGCTCTATCCCGGTCCGCGCGACGTTTTCGCCACCGACGTACATCCCGATGCGCGATTGGTTATCAAGGACATCGACCGCATGGCGAGCGATCACGGCCACATCGTATTGCGGGTTTCGCCCGGCGGCGACGACTATCGCGTGTCCATCGTCGACGACACGTCGGAGAGCCACCGTGTTACCAAGGTCTTTGGACCGTACCGATCGCGCTAGGAAGCGTTCTAAAGACCCTGCGACCAATTCCGCCTGAGCAATCCCGCTTTGACCCTGGAGCTACATCGTGAAGCATTTTTTCGCTGCCATCGTCGGCTTGCTCGTTCTGGTTTGTGATGCAACCGTCAGCTATAGCGTCAGCATTGAAGGACACGTGTACCTTGATGCCAACCGGAATGGCCGCTGGGATGATGGTGAAACGGGCGTGCCGGGCGTGTTGGTCAGCGATGGCCTTCACGTGGTCGCCACGGATGCGAGCGGCCGTTACCGCCTGGATAGCGACGATGCCCGTGCTCTGCTTTGGATCACCGTGCCGCGCGATCATCGCCCCGCGAAGTCGTTTTGGCGCTGGGCGGACGGCCACCAGCCAGAGAACTTCGGGCTCGTGCGACATCCGCAGTCGGCCGACTTTTGCTTCATCCAGATCACCGACACTCACATCGGCAACGCCGAGGCGTTGCGGCTGTTCGCCAAGCAGACGAGCAAGTTGCCGATGCCGATTCCCTTCGTTGTCAACACGGGCGATCTGGGCGGTGACGCCTTTTTCGACAACAAGGAGGCCGGGAAGATATTCGACCGCTACTTGGGCGCCATCTCCGCATTTGAGCAGCCGCTATTCAATGTTCCGGGCAATCACGATCACGTAGCGTTCCTGGACAAGGGCGCCGACAAGAGCAATCCGATATGGGGCAAGGGGCTGTATCGGCAGTTGTTTGGTCCGATGCACTACAGCTGGGACTGGGGAACTGTGCATTTCGTGGCTCTCGACGGCACCCGGCTTCCCTACCAGGAAAGACTGGGGGCCGAGCAGTTGGAGTGGCTCAAGGCCGACATCTCCTTCCAGCCCCACGACAAACCGCTGGTGTTGTTCTGTCACCAATCGGTGGTGGCCATGAAAGAGGATGCCGTACAGTTGGCCGGCGTGCTCCAAGGCCGCAACGTACTGGGGGTATTCTGCGGCCATCTCCACACCACGTTTTCCACGCGGCTGGGAGACTTCCCCGTGTATCAGACCGGCGCGTTTTGCGGCCAATGGTGGAGCGGACCATGTATTGATGGTACACCGCAGGGCTATCGACTCATCCAGATCAAGAACGGCCGGCTGAAGACCGCGTATACCAATCGCGAGGGCCGCTATCCGCTCTATGTCGCCTTGCCGACAGGAAAGGTCATGCCGACGGGCAAGGTCACGCAGGCGCAGTCGGGGAAGATCGAAATCGAAGTCGTCGTGGTCGATTTCGGGAAGCCTTTGGAAGTGACAGCCGAATACGCCGACCAAGCAGTGCCGCTAAAGTTGGCTTCACGTGAAGAACTGTGGTCGACCTGGAAAGGCACGGTCGACACATCCCGGGCGTATGACGGAGACCGCGTTGTCCACGTATCGTCCCGGCTGGGCAACGACGTCAGCACGTGCGACATCCATTATCTGGTGCTCAACGGCCGGGCGCAGCCATATCGGGCCGACGCTCCTGCCAAGCTGACGTTCCAGGTTCGCGGAGTTTATACTACGGCCAAAGAGATCCTTTTCAACGGCAAGCCGCTGGGAACGGTCGCGGCCAAGACGCCTGACAAAACCGCTTTGAGTTTCGACGTTTCCAGCGACCGCCTGGCCAAAGTGAACGCGGTGACGGGTCGCTTCAGGCGGGCCAACGTCAAATTGGAGTACAAGAATCACTCCTTCTACGACTTGCGCTACGCAACCTTTGAGCCGCATGACTTTAGCAAGGCGACCTCTGCGAGTTCCAGGCCGGAGGACGCCTTGTATTTCTGCTTGCCATAGGCCGGCAGCGGGCATGGCTGCGACGGAGATTGAAATGCTTATCGTAAGAAACTGCATGTTTTCGTGGGCTTTGTGTTCGTCCGTCGCGATTGCAGCGGCCGAGCTTCGGGTGACCGTCCAGCCCGCCGACTCCGGGGCGGAATTGAGCAACCCGGGCATGGGCTGGGTGCTGCACTACTACGACAACAATCCCGAGAACTACGGCTCGAAGCTCGCCCCGTCCGACACGTTGGACGCTTGGCCCGGCCTGACGGTGATCTATCTGCGCATCCCCTGGTCGTACATTGAGCCGGAAGAAGGCCACTTCAACTGGTCGGTCCTCGATACGCCCGCACAACGCTGGATTGCCAAGGGGAAGCAGATTGCTTTCCGCATCACGTGCAGCGAGTCCTGGATGCGCTGGGCCACACCGGAGTGGGTCCAGAAAGCGGGCGCCAAGGGCTACGATTTCCTTCCGGGGAAAGGTATCCAGCCGAGCGGCCCGTTCTGGGAGCCGGACTTCGATGACCCAGTCTTCCTGGCGAAGCTCGACCACTTCCTGGCCACGATGGCCGCCCGTTACGATGGCAATCCCGAGGTGGCCTTCGTCGACGTCGGCTCGCTGGGCGTATGGGGCGAGGGGCACACCGGGGCCAGCACCCGGCGGCCGATCTTACCGGCCACCGTCAAGCGGCACATGGACCTGTATCAGAGGCACTTCCGTAAGACACTCTTGGTGGCCAACGACGACATGGGTGGTTCACGAGCGACCGGCCCCAGCGGAGTGATGGACTACGCGGTGGCCCAGGGGCTGACGCTCCGTGACGACAGTATTCTCGTGCAACCGGCTCCCCACGCCTATTTCCATGCCGGCTGGGCGCAACTTTTCTGGCCCCATACACCCGTGATCTTGGAATCGGAGCACTATGGCGGTTCAAAGGCCCGGGGCTGCTGGCAGGATGGACGGCTGTACCTCCAGGCCATCGAGGACTACCACGCCAGCTACGCCTCGATCCACTGGTGGCCGCAGGAGTTTCTGGCCGAGAACCGTGAACTGGTACGGAACATCAACCGGCGCATGGGATACCGGCTACAGCTCGCGAAAGCATCCTGGCCGCAGATCGTACATTACGGCCAGCCGCTGGCCTTCGCGAGCACCTGGCGCAATACTGGCGTGGCCCCCTGCCTGCCTGGCGGGTACCCTGCAATTACTCTCAAGAACTCCCAAGGCGGCATCGTGGGCCTGTTGGTGGACGAGGCGTTTGACGTCCGGGCGCTGCCGGTGGCCGAGCCTGGCAAGGCCGAGATCCGCGCGCAGGCCAAGACCTTTCTGCTGCCGCCGCAACTCCATGCCGGCCGGTACGACGTGTTCCTGTCCATCGGAACTCGCACCGGGACGCCGAGAATCGCGCTGCCGCTCGACGGCGACGACGGCCAGCGGCGGTACCGGCTGGGGACGATCCGGGTGCTGGGCGACTACGGTGTTCAGGCGGGTCTGCCACAGCGGCGGCGAGCGGACTATTATTTGCCCCTGACCTGGAGCGTGCATGGTCCCTTGCCCGACGATGTCGAACCTTTCTGTCATCTGGACCGGGGCGGCCGAATCCATTTATACGGCCATCCCGCGTCGGTCGCAGAAAAGCGGTCGTTGCGGTTGCCTGGCAATGTGGAACTCGGGTGTATCGTTACGATTCCCAAAGACGCCCGACCGAGTGAGTTCTCGCTGTACGTCGGTCTCTGGTCCCCCAGCCGGCAAGGGCACGGTGGCCACTACGAGCGGATGTTACCCGACGACGGTGCCCCAGATCATCGCGTACTGCTGGGCAGGTTACGTGTGGCAACCGATGGGGAGACGACATTCATGCCAATTCAACCATAGCTGCCGCGCATGGTGGATGGCTGGGACATCGGGACCGCTGAGTACGGAACCCGGAGGGACGTCGTGACGCTGCATCGCGCAGTTCAGGATGTCATACGCCATGTGCAGCCGCATGCGATCATCCTTGGTCGCTGCACCCGCACGGTCCGAGCCCCCGAGTCACTTTTCCGCCCCAGCCGACCTGCCTGCTGATGCCGTCCTGCACATCCACGGCGTCGAGCTTCCGCCATACCAGAACAAGAAAGGCAGTTCATAGACCAGTTTTGCTCCCCTCTGCGTGCCGTACAACGGGACGCGGTGAAATCCAGAACGATACACCACCACCTATGCCTGAAGAAAGCTCACGAATCCGGGCAGCCCCTATGACAGCGCACAACGAACGACGCAAGGCAGCGATAATCATAGGCTTCGGCCTTTTCATTCTCTGGGGCTTCGGATGGGACACGGTAGGACGCCGACTTCAAACCAATGTCGATGGGATTATCGTCGCGAGCCGAGATGTTCCACCGACAAGAGGCTCTCGATACGCCACGGAATACACCGTCCGCCGTGGCGATGGTAGCGAACAGGTATTTTGGGCAGGACCGACAGACGGGTCGTTGCCCAGAAGTATGCCCGTGGGAACTCGTATTCGGAAAGTGCGGTGGGAACTTCGCTATGAGCGAGATGGAAAGCGAGAGAGCTTTCCTTGCATTTTTTATAGTGTGGTCCTGGGAATCGCAGTGGGCCTAGTAGTTTGGGGCGTACTGATCCTGTGTTTGCGATGGAAATGACTGTCAGGGATTACGATGAGCGGCGGCACGGGCCACTGGGTTTTCGGTTCACAGCCCCTACAATGAGGAGGATGACTTCGTCGCATAGGCAAAGTGCCGCCTGAAAGGAGTTGATTCCGTGTCCACACCCCCTGTTGAAACGACATTGCCTACAGATCCGAAGCGAGGGCGCTGGCGACGACGCCTAAGACGAACGGTAATTGCGACGTTGGTCTTATTCCTCGTAGCCGCCTTCGTCGTCAAAGACTACGTTCGGACCTTGTACTCCCTGCGCCGCGTGCCTGGAACGAACGCCTTCGTGATGGACTATTATGTTGACTACCATATCGACAAGATTCGCAATCACGGCATGGATGTCAACAACATTGAAGATAGCTGCATCAAGACCCTCTTTCCTGACTTCGGCCTGTCGATTGCGACCCGCTTGAAGCGGGCGTATTTGCCGCAGGAGATAAAAGTCGTCGAAAAAAGCGGTGACCATTGTTCAACGGTCGCCCTTCACGCACGGAACGGGAATACTTTCTTGGGCCGGAATTTCGACTACGATAATGATGCATGCTTGATCCTCCGAGTCCATGATCGAAACGGATTAGCATCGATTGCCGTCATCGACCTGGCTTATCTGAATTTGAATCGCGCGGACTTGGATCAGGCCAGCTTGCTGTCGCGTCTTGCACTTCTCTTTGCGCCGTACTACGTGATGGACGGCATGAATCGGCATGGCGTGGCGATTTCGGATATGGCCGTGGGTCATGCCGAGACTCCCCTGAACGCGAAACATCCGGCGATTATCCAGTCAACGCTTGAGCGAGTAATTCTTGACTATGCCACAAACGCCGATGAAGCCGTTGATTTGGTACGGGCCTTCAACGTGTATTTCGTGGAAGTGCCGGAGCACTTCATGGTTGCCGACGTGTCTGGCCGATTTCGGATCATTGAGTTCATCGGCGGAGAGATTCGAGTAACTTCGGCCGAGCGGTCTTGGCAGATCTGCACGAACGACATCGTGTGGCGTAAATCAGAGCTTGAACGAGCTAATGCTTGCTCACGTTACCGAACTGGATCGGATGCAGCAGCGAAGCTGTGCGGAGTCGTCGATTATGCAGATGCTCGCCGTGGCTTACTACCTCATCGACGAGGAAGCCTATGCCCAACATGCGGTGAAGCTGTTGCGCGCCTGGTTTCTCGACCCAGCCACACGGATGAACCCAAACCTCAACTATGGCCAGGGTGTGCCCGGACGCTGTGACGGCCGGGGGACGGGGATTATCGACACGGTGGCCTTCGTGCGCCTCGTCGATGTAGCCGCGCTACTGGAGTCTTCAGCGGCTTGGACCGCCGAAGATCGCCAAGGGATGATCGCCTGGTGCGAGGCATATCTGAAGTGGCTGCGCACCGACAAGCTGGGCAAGGACGAGTCCCGCGCCCCGAACAATCACGGCACTTGGTACGATGCCCAGATCACCGCCTTGGCGTTGTATGTTGGCCAACAGGATCTGGCCCGGGGAACGCTCGAAGCCAGCAAGCACCGGCGGATCGACATGCAGATCGAGCCGGACGGCAGCCAGCCGCGCGAGCTTGCCCGGACCAAATCCTTTGGCTACAGCTTGTTCAACATCAACGGGTTATTCACCCTGGCAAACCTGGGGGAACACATCGGCGTGGACCTCTGGCATTACCACTCGCAAGATGGTCGCAGCATACGCACGGCGCTAGACTTCATCGCGCCATATGCTGCCCCCGAGAAGAAGTGGCCGCACCCGGAACTGCATTTCGGCCGCTCCGCCCTCGTACCTCTTTTGCAACAAGGCGCCGTGGTTTATGGAGACCCGGGTTATCGCCAGTTGCTCGAACTTCTTCCGGCGGCCGATGTTGCTGCCAATCGCAGCAGGCTCCTGTACCCTTGGTAGCGCGGCGCGACCGTTTCACATCCATGGTTGGTCAGCAAACACGATGTTGTTGCTCGACCGTCTGGGCCTAATGGAACTCGGCGGAAAGCTGCTCGTCGATACGCGGGCCGAGGGCCTGCTCGGCGAACTTACTGCGTCCCTGCAAGTCGCGCCGGAAAAACCCTTGGTGGTAACGGTGGTTTCGCCTTTCGCGTTGATGATGATCGCGATGATCTTGCTCACTGGGCACCTCTGCTGACCTGGATCGTCAGATTGATCGAGCCATCGGTAACGGTTTGTTCCGTCAGACTGTTGCCGGCCTTTCGGGCCTCGATGCGGCACTTTTCGATCGCATACGCCTGCAAAACATTTGTCGAGATACTGTTGGTCGCCCCAACGGCCACCGAAGTTGTCGATTGAACCCGCACACTTCCGCAACAGAAACTCCGTAGGGATCGGCGTTCTGGGCGATGGGTCAGTCCGATCCCGCCGAGGCCACCAGGCATCAGGGTGGTCTGTGAAGGCAGATTCTCGACGGCGAATCAGCAGGAGGACCGCAAAGTCCGCTTTGTACCAGCGGAATTTATTCCGTTGCCTTCGCCCTTTTCAGGGAAACGCAGTGAATTCCGTTCCACTTTGGGCCGTCGCGTCCGGACTTTGCAGTTCTCCTGGGCAAATCAGCGGGTTGATTGGAATCCACTCAGTTTGCAGCTAAGATGGGAAGAGGTTGCCGCTCGAAGCATATCCGGGTGGAGCTGAAGCGGAAACTCTTGGATGGAACGAATCCTATGCACCGTCGCATTCTTCTTTCCTTCGCTGTTGCGGTCTCAGTCATTACCACGTCGCGCGCCGAGCCACCGCTAGAGGATGGCATCCGTCTGCTGACGGATGTGGCTTACAAGCAGGGCCATGCGCTGACGGACTATGAGAAGGATCGCTGCAAGCTCGACGCGTATCTGCCGCGGGAAGGCCAGGGTTTTGCCATGCTGGTGTGGTTCCACGGCGGCGGCTTGAAGAATGGCGACAAGGATGGCCGCAAGGTCGCCGGTGACGCGGTGAAGACGGCGAAGATCGCGCGGAGTCTGGCGGCGGCGGGAATCGCGGTGGTGGCCCCAAACTATCGTTTCAGCCCAAAGGTCACGTTTCCAGCCTACATTGAGGATGCGGCCGCGGCGGTGGCATGGGCGCGGAAACACATTGCCGGGTATGGCGGCGACCCGTCGCGGATCTTCATCGGCGGCCATTCCGCGGGCGGTTATCTGGCGCTGATGCTGGGCATGGATGCGCACTACCTCGGCGACGTCGGCGTCAAGCTGTCCGACATCGCAGGCCTTATCCCGGTGAGCGGTCAGACGATGACGCACTACACGGTGCGCGAAGAGCGTGGCATCGGAAAATTCGCCGTCACGGCGGATGATGCCGCGCCGGTGCACTTCGCGCGCGCCGACACGCCTCCCTTTTTGGTGCTTTACGCGGACCACGACATGGCGGCGCGTGCGGAGGAGAATGCGTTCTTCGTCGCCCTCATGAAGGGCGCGGGAAACAAGCGCGTCGCCGGTCAGATGATCAAGGATCGGACTCATGGCAGCATCGCCGGCAAGATCGCGAATGAGGGCGATCCGGCGCGGGTGGCGATTCTGAAGTTCATCCAAGAGAACAGCGCGAAACGCTGAATCGACGGCGGCCACCGGCCCCGTGTCAAACGTAAGCCGGGTATTCGGGGAACCACATCGCCGCGCGGACCATCTGCTCGACGGGCTCCCGGCCGGCGGGCTGCCCTTGCTGCCGCCGCCGCACCTCGCCGATAACGGCCGTTGCCACGTGGGCGGCCACATTACGAAGTTCCTTCTGATCGGGATAGATGGCCCCCACGTCAAGCCGGTCCTGGCCAACACAATCCGCCAGCCGGTGGGCGGCGGCGAGGAACAGCGAATCGGTCACCTCCTGAACGCCCGAGAGAATGCACCCCAACCCCATGCCGGGAAAAATGAAGACGTTGTTCGCCTGGCCGATGACGTGAATCTTGCCCTCGTGGCGGACTGGATCGAAGGCGGTGCCCGTGGCGACAATCGCCCGTCCCTGGCTCCAGCGGATGGCCTCGGCCGGAGCACATTCGACTTTCGAAGTAGGGTTGCTCAAGGGGAGGATGATCGGCCGCTCCGCGTGCTCGGCCATCTTCCGCACGATCTGCTCGGTGAAAGTCCCTGGCTGAGCGGTGGTGCCAATCAGCACCGTGGGCCCGACGTGGCGAACCACCTCCAACAGGTCGTAAACCCCATCCTCACTGAAGCCGTACAGAGCCATCGCCGCGTCGTCCAGGGCGAAGGGACGCTTGTGCGGATCGGTAATCTGGCTCGCTTGGTGCAGCAGGCCGTGAGTATCCACGAAGATCTGGGCCGCATGGATCTTCGCCAGATCATCGGACTCCTCCCGCATCGCCATGGCGACCAGCCGCCCGATGCCCACCCCGGCGGCCCCTGCGCCCGCATAGACAATCCTTTGGTCGCAGAGCTTCTGGCCGGTAATCCGCAGCGCTGCCAACACACCGGCCACTCCCACCGCCGCCGTGCCCTGGATGTCGTCGTTGAAGCTGGGGATCTGCCGGTGGTAGCGATCCAAAACCGCGAAGGCGATGTTCTTATGAAAATCTTCCCACTGCACGAGACACTGGGGAAAGACCTCCTTCACGGCGGCGACAAAGGCGTCGAGAACCTTCCAGTACGGTTCGCCCTGGAGGCGACGGTGCCGGTAGCCCAGGTAGTATGGATCTCTCAGCAACTCGGCGTTGTTGGTGCCCACGTCGAGGCTCACCGGCAGGCATTGCCGGGGATGGATACCGGCCGCCGCGCTGTAGAGCGACAGTTTGCCCACCGGGATGCCCATGCCGCCCGCGCCCTGATCCCCCAGCCCCAGAATCCGCTCGTTGTCGGTGGCCACGATCAACCGAACCTGCGACTGCGGAGCATTGCGAAGCAGGGCGGGGATGCGATCCACGTCGTCCGGGGTGATCCAGATGCCCCGCGGCCGCCGGAAGATATGGCTGTACTGTTGGCAGGCCCGTCCCACGGTCGGCGTGTAAACAATGGGTAGCAGTTCCACAAGGTTCTCCACCAGCATGCGATAGAAGAGCGTCTCATTGCGGTCCTGAAGGACGGAAAGGCCGATGAACTTCTCCAGGTCGTCTCCCTTGGAGCGCAGGTGCTCCAATTCCAGGGCGACCTGCTGTTCAATCGCCAGTGTGGTGGAGGGTATCAGGCCATGCAGATTGAATTGTTCGCGCTCCTGCGGGGAAAAGGCGGCTCCCTTGTTGTACATCGGGTCGCGGAGCAACTGCGAGCCGCTGTAGGGCGGTTTCAACGTGGCTTGAGGGTTGTTGTGAGTGTTCATTGTGGAATCGATCCTCCTCGTCCTCATTCGCGTGCTGATGTTGACGTTACCATACGGCCCATCCGGAGGGAAGTCCAGGCATACTGCCCAGTTTGATTTCCTCGCGACTTCCCCGTCCCCGCTCGATTACACCGGGATTGGGATAACTTCGCAGGTTGCCGGCGGCTGTGGATCACTGGACAGGTTCCCAACCGGTTCTGGTCGCCCCCTGCACCCCAATGGAGCCAAGAGGCTGGATAGTTCCCAGCCAACGCGACGCCGCGGCACGCCGCCCCGCCGCGACGGCGGCTTGCCAATCCATGGTCGTATCGGATAGACTCGCATGAAGACTTACGGGCACCCCTTGAGCATTCCTTACGCTGGGAGAACTACCATGCTCCGCAAGGCTTTGGCCATTCTGTTGGTATACGTTTCCTGGATCTCGGCCGGCGCCGCCGACGATTTGAAGCGGATGGAGTGGAACGTCGAAGGGGTCACGCGCGAGGCGTTGATCTACGTCCCCGCGACAGCTAACACCACCCCCGGCCCGGTCGTGTTCGCTTTCCATGGGCATGGCGGCGCGATGAGCAGCGCCGCGACACATTTCGCCTATCATCGGCTCTGGCCGGCGGCGATGGCCGTCTACATGCAGGGGCTCAACACGCCTGGCATCCTGACCGACCCCGAAGGGAAGAGATCCGGCTGGCAGAAGACCTTCGGCGATCAGAACGACCGCGACCTCAAATTCTTCGACGCCGTGCTGTCGACACTGAAGAGAGACTACAAGGTCGATGAAAAGCGGATCTACGCCACGGGACACTCCAACGGCGGCGGTTTTACCTATTTGCTCTGGGCCGCTCGTGGGGACGTTTTCGCGGCGGTAGCGCCCTGTGCGGCGGCAGCCAAGCCCGAGTTCAAGCCGCACGTCAAACCCAAACCGGTGTTGCACGTTGCAGGCGAGAACGATCCATTGGTGCGATTCGAGTGGCAGAAGCGGACCATCGACGAACTGCGGAAGATCAACGGCTGCGGCGCGGGTCAACCCTGGGGGGAGCTTTGCACGATGTACCCGTCAAAGACCGGCACTCCGGTCGTCACGTACATCCACTCCGGCGGCCACAAGCTGCCGGCGGATGCCCCGGCAGTGATCGTCAAGTTCTTCAAAGAACAGGTCAAACCGTGACCGAAGTCCGCATTGGGGGTGGAGTTCGACGCAATGACAACGCCGCTCCCAGCCGATCCAACCGTTAAAATTTCACCTATCGCCTCCGCAGATCATCTGCCAGAATCTTACGGGATGGCCATGGGGTTGGCGAAGCGGACAGTCTCCTCAGCCTGATGGTCGACATCGAACTCGCAAGACGCGAGGCCGGGGGGTTCCTACGGCTATCGGGTCGAACGCCGTGCAGACCGTCGAGGTAGGTATTTGGCATGACGGGAAACGTGCGACTGATTGACAGGATCCAGTTTGATCGGAAGATACTTCCCGATCCTCCGCGGTCGCTCGTGGCTTTCGCTAGCAAGCTGGCGGCGGAGGAGGAGTATAATGGCCCTCAACGGCGCAAGTCCCCGCGTTACCGTGCCGTTGTGCCCGTCGTTGCGATGCCGCTGGATTGCGACTTCCGACCGCAGGGCTCGCCGTTTGCGGCGATTACGCGGGACCTCTCCATGGCGGGACTGCGCTTGTTCTCGACGCGAGCCGCCAACAGCGACTTCCTCGCTGTCGAGCTTACGTTCCCCTCCGGCCAAAACAAGCAAGTTGTGCTGGAAGTGTACCGCTGCAAGGCCATCGGCCATTTCTACGAGATTGCCGGGCAAATCGTCGCCCGGACGGACAATCCGTCTGCGTGAGACGGCCCGGCAACAACGGGGATTCTCAAACGCAGCGTGTTCCTCTATGCTGACAATGAACTAGGGTAGCAGTTCTGGATCCGCTGCGGTTGGACGGCACGCGGCGGCCTCAAGGTCTTGCAGCGGAAAACGGCCCGAGACAAGTAACCCCCACGGAAGAAAATCGTGAGCGACCGGCAAGACGAACAACGGCGGCTGATCGTGGATCAGTTCACCAAGCAGGCGGTGCCATTCTCACAGATGCCGCACCACAACGACGAAGATACCAATCGGCTGGTCATCGAGACCGCGGGAATCGGCGCCGACGACACGGTGCTGGATGTCGCTTGCGGCCCCGGCCTCATCACCTGTGCGGTGGCGGGCGTCGCCCGACACGTTAGCGGCATCGACATCACCCCGGCCATGATCGACGAAGCCCGCAAGCGACAGCAGTCGCTGGGGCTGGCGAACGTGGCTTGGACGGTTGGGGACGCGCTTCCACTGCCATTCGTCGCATCGTCGTTCTCCGCCGTTATCACCCGCTTCTCGTTCCACCATTTCCTTGAACCTGAGGCTGTGCTGACGGAAATGGTGCGCGTCTGCCAGCCGGGCGGCATTGTGACCGTGGTGGACGTGTTCATGTCCACGCCGGAGCAGGCCGAGGCGTACAACCGGATGGAGAAACTGCGCGACCCATCCCACACGCGGGCATTGTTGCTGGCGGAACTGACGGGGATGTTCCACGACGCCGGGTTGGGGGTAATCAATACGGCGTTCTATAAGCTCGACGTGGAGTTGGAGAAACTGCTGACGGCCTCATGCACGAAGCCCGACAACGCCCAGGTGGTCCGCAGAATCTTCGAAGATGACCTCCGTGCAGATCGCCTTGGGGTTGGAACGAATCGGCAGCACGACGGAATTCACTTCGCCTTTCCGATCGTCGTGATGGCCGGGCGGAAGCAGCCGGCTTAGATCCGGACGGCCTTACCGCACCCGCGTTCGGCGCCATCGCACCCCTGGCTCCGCGACCAGGTAATCCGCTTTGCATGAGAAGCAGGACGAAGGATAGACAGTTCAAGGCACCGTGCCGTCAACGATGGAGGCAAGTTGCTGCTACCAAGCGTCAGTTTATTCTGCATGCGGATTTCCCTGATTCGAATCGATATCTCGCGGACGCGCGTTCTTCGGATCCGCGCCGAGTAGCCGGCGTCCTCGATCATACAGAGGGCCGGCTGAATGCCGACATTCGGCAGCGCCCTCTGGCACGGACTGGTTTACGCGCCCCTCCCGGTCTTCCGTCTTGGCGGCTTGTGCTGTGGAAGGTGGGTGCTGGTATGGCGAAGCGTGACGAGAACGTTGCGTTCGAACGGAGCGGAGCATGCGCCGGCTGCTCCATGAGTAGCCGCGGACGCTTGTCGGCGGCGTGTCGTTTCAGAGTCCGGCGATGGTCGCCAGCTTGATGCCGGCCACCCGGCAAGTCACCTCGGCCTGCACCACCGCGGCCTCGGCTTTCATGACCTCGCCGGCAGCCTTGATCATTTCGTCCGCGGTATCAGCCTTTCGTTGCGCCTCTTTGCGGACCTGGAGCATCTCCTCGGCCGTCTGAAGCGATACCTGTGCTTCCGCGTACTCCCGGTAGGCCTTCTGTGCTTTCAGACTCACCTCTTCGCGGACCTGGCAGGCTTTCTGCCTGGCCATTGCCTGTACCATCTCCGCCTGGCGCAGCGCATGGATGCGCTTGCCGCCTTCAAACAGCGGGTAGTTTACCGAGACCGCGCCATACGTGATGTCGTTCTGAATCACATTGATGCCGTTCTGATTGACGTACCCGCCCATCAGCAGGACATCCGGCAGCCAGTCCACCTTTGCCACGCGCACCCCGGCCTCGGCCTTCACGGCGTCCTGGTCGGCCTGGAACACCTCGGGGCTCGATCCCAGCGCCAGCGCGATCGCTTGCTCCGCGCAGTTCAGGCAGGGGGCCACGGGCGGTGGCTCGAACAGGTTGAGCCTGGTGCACAAGGGCAGTTCCACAAGCCCGTTCAACTGCTCCTCAAGTTCGGCCGCTTGGCTCGATACCGCCTGGATCGCCTGCTTCGCCTCCACACCCGCGATCCGCGCGGCCGTGCTCGAAGCGAGGGCCGGCCCCATGTGCTGTGCCGCGGCCGCCGCCGTTTGCGCTCCGGCGAGGATGCGGTTGGCGGCCAGCAGCCCGAAGTAGAGTTGTTCCACGCCGCTGGCGATCGCACGGTCGGCTTGCTCCGCCTGGGATCGCGCGATTTGCTCATCGGCCTCGGCCACGATCGTTCCTTGCCGCACTTTCAGCAGCGCGGTGATCGGCTGCACTGCGGTCATGGTCGTGACGCCCAGGTCTTGGTTTACCACGTTGACGGCGATGGGAGCAAGCGGAAGCAGGCCTGGCGTGAGCACTCTTCCCAGCGGGGCATCGAAATGGAAGCCCGTGAAACCGGCGAACAGTTTCGGATAGTAATCCGCCTCCATCACGTAGATCCCTTCCTGCTTCGCCTTGATATTCATGTAGGCCAGGCTCCGCAGCTTGCTGTTGGCCAGGGCCCGCTGTTTGGCCTCCTCGAGGGTGAGACTATAGACACCCGGAGGCGTCGCCGAGGATACACCGTCGAGCGGCTGCTGTGCGCCGACGCGGGCCGCGTTGAGGCCGGCCAGGAGTGCGGCGATCCAAGACGCGATGTAGACCGTCCCTCGATGTCGATTGCTCATCGTACAGCCCTTGTGCGAATGTCCCGCGACGTCCGCTCTGTTCGGAATGAAGCGCATTCACCGATAATAGGGGAAATCGCGATGATTCCTCCACTACTCAGGCTATCGGTTGTCCGGACTATATCTTTTAAGCATTCAACATTCGTCCGGTCGCCGCAATCCGCGAAATTCGGCCTGTGCCGATTGGGTAAACTTTAGCGAGCCTCCGCGCCTTGGCGCCCTTGCCGCGCGATGCGTCTGGCGTCGCTTGGGCTCACAGGTAGGGTCGCGGAATGCGTTCTTATTCGCCCTCCGAAAAGGCCGACATCGGCAAGAAGCGTTCGACGGCTCGGCCCAATTCCGACAGACTGCGGCGCTGGCCGACCAGCGGCCAGGGGCCCACGTCTTGTAGTTCAGGCATGATCTCGATCAGTTGCTCGATGATGTTCTGCGTCATGCGTCGCACGCGTGGTTGAGTCGCCATTTCCTGGATCGACTGGGCGGTCTTCATCAGGCGTAACATCCGGCTGCGTTTGAGGATCGGCTGCGAGAGCTCGACGTCGTCCTGCTCGACCAGCAAGTCGGCCACCGGCACGCCCAGGGCGCGTTGCCACTGATAGAGCGTGCTCAGCGTCATGTCGTGGCCGGGTTCCTCCTGTTGCAGCACCTGGGCGACGCTCGTTTTCAGCTTGCGGGCCAGGTTGCGCCGCGAGATGCACTCGGTCTTGCGCACCGCCCGCAAGCGATGAAGTGCACAGCGGGTCTCGACCGGCTCAGACCCGTTTTCGCGGTCTACCGGCAGCGTTCTCATCACGGCCGAGACGGTTTCCGTCGTCGGCGCCACGCTCTCGGCGGCGATCGGCGTTTGGCCCATCATCGCCGGAAGGCGTTCCGGAGGCAGCGGCACGTTGTTGGTCAGCAGCGCCATATCGCTGAGGCATCGGGTATTCATTCTGGGAACTCCTTTCGATGTTGCATCCACGTTTTGAAGACGGTGGCGGCACGACTCGTCTCCTCGGCCATTGAATCGCCACGCCCACCGTCCCGTTGCCGATCGTCATTCATCCGCCAGGTGGATCGCCCAGAGAGTGATCCAACACGTTCCATCCGCTTGTTCACCCATTCGGCCCAGGCACAGCACCGACCCGTCACCACACTGGTACTGCCAGGCTTGAAACACCAGCGTGCCCCGCGGACCATGTTGTTGTGCCATCGTCGCCGGTTGGCCGAACACCGAGACCCACGCGCTCATCGGACAGGTCAGACGTACGCGCCGAAGCGCAGTCTCCACGCCGCGGCTGCCTTGGAGTTCGACCTTCGCGCCCAATTGCGCCAATGCCTCGACGAAGTCGTGCCGTGTGCCACAAAAGCCCGAGATGCCGAAAATCGGCGTCGCCGCATTCGTGCAGATCATGGGATCATCTCCTCTCGGGTGATAGGTGTGCTATTTCTTGGCCCGGAAGTAACGCGAGAAACAGCCGCCCCGTCCGCCAAGAATTTCCGCCCGGTTGGCCAAGTCGGGCGATTCTGCCGGCCGAGACGGTCTACACCCACCGCAATTACCCCCCTAATTGCGACGCGGTCCTTGATCTGAGCCGGGTTTGCGGGGCATAATGTCGCTGGGACTCCGATCCTTGTCCGCGGTGGGCCGACAACCATGGCAGAGAGCCGACTTTCGCGGGTAACGCAACTGCTCCAACACGACGATCCGGCCGATCGTGCCCGTGCCGAGCGGCTTTTTGCCGACGTCTACGATGAATTGCGGCAACTGGCGGCAAACTGCCTGCGGCGCGAGCGCAAGGGCCACACGCTCCAGCCCACGGCGCTGGTTCACGAGGCTTTCTTGAAGCTCGTCGATCAGCAGCGCGTCGATTGGCGCGGCCAGACGCACTTTCTGGCCACCGCCGCGCAGGCCATGCGGCGGATCCTCGTGGATCACGCGCGGCGCCGCCAGGCGGCCAAACGCGGCGGCAAGCAACTGCGCGTGGCGTGGGTCGACGATCCGGCGGACCAGTCCACGCACGATCACGAATTGCTGGCCGTGGAAGACGCGCTCACCCGCCTCTCGGCGCTCGATCCGCGCCAGGCCCAAATGGTCGAACTGCGCTTCTTCGGCGGCCTGAATGTGGCCGAAGTGGCCCAGGCGATGGGGCTCTCCAAGCGGTCGGTGGAGCGTGAATGGACCATGATCCGTGCCTGGCTGCGGCGCGAACTCGAAGCGGATGAATCGCCATGAACGCCCAGCGGCACGCACAGATCCGCCGCCTGTTCCTGGCGGCCCACGACCTCGGCGCCGCCGAGGTCGAAGCCTTCTTGGACCAGGCCTGCGCCGACGACGCGGAACTTCGCCAGGAGGTGCAATCCCTGCTTGCGCATGCCGGCTCGCCGCTGCAACCCGACTCGCCCGACGACGCCGTGGCGGACGCTCCGAGTGGGCCGCTCCAGGAGCGGTTTCCGCCGGGGACGATCATCGCCGGACGATACCGCATGCTCGGGCCGCTGGGACACGGCGGGATGGGCGAAGTGTATCGGGCCGACGACCTGAAACTCGACCACGCCGTGGCCCTCAAGTTCCTTACCCGCGCGCTGGCCGGCAATCCCGCCGGGCGCGGCAGCTTGTTGACCGAAGTCAAACTGGCACGCAAGGTCTCGCATCCCAACGTGGCTCGGGTGTATGATGTCGGCGACGCCCGCGGCGAACTGTTCATTTCCATGGAGTTCATCGATGGGGAAGACCTGGCCTCGCTGTTGCACCGCGTGGGCCGGCTCAGCGGCGCGAAGATTCTGCAAGTGGCTCGGGAATTGTGCCTGGGACTGGGCGCCGCCCACGATCGCGGCGTGCTGCACCGCGACCTCAAGCCGGCCAACGTGATGCTCGACGGCGATGGGCACGTGCGGGTCACCGATTTCGGCATTGCCGCGATGCAGGGCACGGTGGATCGGGAAACACGCGTCAGCGGCACGCCCGGATTCATGGCCCCGGAATTGTTCGCGGGCAAGCCGGCGTCGATTCGCAGCGATTTATACGCCATGGGGATGGTGCTGTACGAAGCGGCGACCGGCCAAGAGCCGTTTCACGGCCTGCCGCCCTATGAACGCCGCGCCGAGGATCGGCCCACGGTTCCATCGCTGATCTGCGCCGAAATCGATCCCGCTTTGGAGCGGGTCACACTGGAATGCCTGCAGGCCGATCCGCGGCGCCGGCCCGAATCGGCGTACGCGGTTGCTGCCGCGTTGCCACGGTGCGATCCGCTGGCCGCCTCGGTGGCGGCGGGCGTGACGCCCTCGCCGAACCAGGTGGCTGCCGGCGGCGCGCACCGCGCCATGCGTCGCGGTCCGGCCCTGGCCTGCCTGGCGATCGCCTTGGCCGGACTGCTGGCGGTCGCGCTGCTGGCCGACCGCACGTTTTTCCTCCCCCAGGCCGGCTTGACCAAGCCGCCGGCCGTGCTCGCCGAAAAGGCGCGGGAAGTGATCCACCAACTGGGATACTCGGCGCGGCTCGACGGAAGCCTGCAAGGATTCACCATCGATCGCGACTACTTGCGATACCGCATGGCTGTGGCGGACCGTCACCGGCGGTGGGATGACCTGGCCACGGGGCGCCCGCCGGCAGTATTCTTCTGGTATTATCAAGGCCGCAGCCGACTGCTTCCGCCGCCCCTGTTGGGCGAGCCCCGGGTGAGGAATGATCTGCCCGGCGAGCCCGGCGCGACGGCCGTGCGTCTGGATGCTCAAGGCCGGCTGTTGGAGTTTGCCACGTGGCCGCAACGCAACGTGTCGCCTGACGATGTCGCGGGCGAGCCCGACTGGACCGCCTTGTTCCAACGCGCGGGACTCGACGTAGCCCGGTTTCGCGGCTGTGCGCCAGCGCAACCCCCGCCGATGTACGCCGATCGAGTCCAGGCTTGGGAAGGCGAGGCCCCCGAGAGGCCCGCGGTGCGGCTACGCGTGGAAGGTGCTTCGCTGGGCCGCCGCGTGGTGTATTTCAACCTGATCGAGCCTTGGGATCAGGCGGCGGAAATCTTGCCCGCGCTGACGTCCGCGCCCGACGAGACGCCATGGACGTTCGTGGCGCATTTCCTCCTCTACCTGCTGGTGTTGCTCGTCGGCAGCACGGCCGCCTGGCACAACGTCGGTTTGGGCCGCAGCGATTTGCAGGGAGCCCGGCGTTTGGCGTGGTTCGTGTTCGCCCTGGGCCTGTTCCAATGGTTGTTGGGAGAGCAGCACGCCGCCGTGTTGATCGACGAAGCCAAGTCGTTCTACCTGGGCACGGCCCGCGCGGCCTTGACCGCCGGCGCCCTGTGGATCTGCTATCTCGCCTTGGAACCTGCCGTGCGCCGCTTCTGGCCGCAAACGATGATCACCTGGAGCCGCATGTTGGCCGGCCGGTTCCGCGATCCATTGCTGGGTCGGGATCTGCTCTTGGGCTGCATCTTGGGCGTCGGGCTGGTCCTTATCATGCAGCTTGACAGCCTGGTGCCGCAATGGCTCCATTGGCCGCTGCCGCTCCCCAAGCTCCCGCAGCGTGGTTACGAGTTGGGCGAATTGCTGGGCGCGCGCTACAAGCTGGGAGTCGTTGCCGGCACGCTCTTGGCCGCGGTGGCTACAGGTTTGGCGCTGGTGTTGGTGATGACGCTCCTGCGAATCATCCTCCGCAACCGCTGGCTCTCGGCGCTCGCCGCGTGTCTGTTCCTCACGCTCTATTTCTCGGTCGTGGCCATGGGCGACACGTTCCAACCTTGGCTGACGTATGGCCTCAGCGCGATCGTGTTTTTCCTGGTGCTGACGCGGGTAGGCTTGGTCGCCGTCGTGGCCGGACTGTTCGTGAAGTGGATGCTTCTTACCGCGCCTCTTACGGCCAATCAACTCGCCTGGTACGCCCCCTCCAGCAATTTCGCCCTGGCCGTCTTGATTGCCCTGCTGGGCTGCAGCTTCTTCACCGCCCTGGGCGGCCAATCGCTTTTGGGGCGCCGGTCGCTCGACGGCAATTGATCGCAAACCGCGGCGTCCCCGCGCAATCCCGTCGCGCAGTCGCCCGACACTGGATCTCATCGAGGTGCCCCATCCCGAAATCGCGACTGCCGTTAGCGTCTCCGGGTTGTCCGACGTGGGAATAGCGGGTGCCCTTCCACGACGGACGAAGCAAGGCATGAAACGCCCGCTACCCCTCGGACGCGGCCGCCTCGCCGAAGTGCGCGATGCGGCCATGAATCTGGTGGGCGATGATGTGCAAAGAGTTCCCTTCGGTGATTTGTAATCTCCGGGCAACCTTTTCCGGAAATTCCAGACGCATGGTTTGGTCGGCCCGGATCATGGCCGGTTGGTCGGCCGGAACCCTGAATGTGCCGCCTCGGGCACCCTTTTCTTTCGGCCCGACTTCCCGTTCGATGGAGACCAGAAGCCGGTCGGTGACGAGCTTCTCCCCCGAAAACAATTGGCAATAGACGATTGGCATAGCAAGAATCCTTCCACTTCCGTTCCGCCCGCCCACCGGGCAAGGTCGGCCATCACCGCACAATGGTGAAGCCCGTTGGCTGTATCGACTTGCAGGACTCGCGGTGGCCACAAGAAACGAACAATGCGGTGACGGAACAATTAAACCGCTAACAAACTTAACGACCATGCCGAGCCAGGCCAACAACGCCAAGCAGCAATGCCGTCCGCCGAGTCGCGGTGATCGCCTCCGGTCCAGGCGAAAAAGCACGGCCCGCGATTTGCGCCGCAACCGTCAAGAGCCGCAAATGTTGACCGACAGCCGCTTTGTGACCGCGCACCGTCGATTACGCGCCATGGGCTTTGCGGGGCAAAAAGACCACGGCCGCGAGTCGTTGGCGTTTCTTCTTCCTCACCCTATCCCTCGCCCGCCAGGGGAGAGAGAATCGGTGTTCGAGCATCGTTCACTGCGACGGTAAGGAGCGCGTGCGAACCGGCCGGACCAGCACGCGAACCTGGCCGGGGGCCATGGCCAGGCGAAATGACGGCGTCGCCCGGACGATCTCCGCACACCAGCGGTCGCTCCAGTCACCCAGCAGCGCGTCGGGCACGCTGACCGTGCTTTCGACGGCCGCGGGATTCAGACTGACGAGGATCATCGCCTCCTGGGCGGCCGAGCGTCGCAGGCAAGCAAAGACTCCGGCTGAAGCCCGGACACTGTTGTAGTGGGCCATGCCCTCCCGGATTGCCGGCAGATCCTTCCGCAACGCGTAGAGGCGAGCCAGGAAATCGACGCTGGATGGTCCCCGGCCACCGTAGACCGCCGGGTCTTCGTCGCCCTGGTAGAGCATCGGCACGCCCTCGATCAACGCGCACACGGCCAGCAACGCCCGCATCCGCTCCACGCCGTAGAGCCGTAACGGCCGCTGCTTCTGGAAGGTCCACGACACGGTGTCGTGATTACTGATCCAGCGCATCTTCAACGCGCCCGGCGGCAACGTGAGCTGCTGGTCGTGGAGAAACTGCTGGAAAGCCGCAGCCCACTCCGTGGGCGGGGCGTTGCGGTCTTGCAGGTCGACCATCAGGAAATAGAACTGGGCGTCGTAGGTCAGGTCGGCGACGCGGTAGAAGATGTTGGCCCCCGTATACTCCTCCGGCAGCAGCACGACCTGGCTGCGAACCTTGAGAAACCCCTCGCGGATGGCCCGGTTCATCCCCAGACCGCCCGCCAGGGTCGATCGCGAGGGGCGGTCGCCCATGGCCGGGTTCCAATTGAGGGGACCGCCCGCGCCGCAATCCACCCGGGCCCCCACCGCCCCGTATTGCTGGGCGTCCCACTGCGCGACGCGGCGCATGTAGTCTTGCCAGCCCGGATGGGCATTGTCGAAGGCGTACTCGCCCCAGGCATATTGGGGCTTGCCCTTGGGATCGAGACTGACCCACTCCGGGTGTCCCTTGGCCAGCGGCGTAAAGTCCGGCGGGCCGTGGGGAACCAGGTCGAACAAGAGCCGGATTCCGCTTTGCGTATAAGCGGCCGACAACGCCCTCAATTCTTCGGGGGTGCCGTAGAGCGGGCTGACGCGGAAATGGTCGAAAGGCGCGTAGAGATTCCACCGCCGGTCGTCACCGTGCTCCCAGATCGGCAACAACCAAACCAGGTCGACGCCCATCTTCTTCAAGGTCGGCACAGAGCGTCGGAGCGCCGCAAACCCGCCGTAGCCGCGGAAGTGCTGCTCGGGAGTCCCGCCGGGGTGGCCGCAATAAAGGACCTTCGCCGCCAGATCGCTCAAGGCATGATCGGGGGCCCGCAAGTTGACGGCCCGATACGCCTGCTGCACTCCCTCGAGCGCCGCGTTGCGCGATCCCTGCGCGATCCAGAAGAACTGTTTGCCGAGCGTGACCGCATCGCCTGGCTTCAGCCGGGCCACGATCTGCTGGACATGGCGGATTTCGGCGGCTGCGCCGCATCGCCTCACAATCACCGGCGAATACTCTTCCTCGCTGTGATACCAGGTTCCCAATCCGCGTTGCTTGGCCGCATCCCAAAGCACGGCCAAGGGTTCGTGACTGTGGGGTCGAAGTTCTTGATTGCCCGTAAGACTCGCCAGCCGATTATCGCCCACCGGCAGGCTGCCGGGAAAGATGACGGCCTGCTCCGCTCCAACCCGCAACGGCGGCGTGGCCAGGGCGAACCCGTGAAGAACGATTTCCCTCGCGCTGACGTTCCGCACCGTCAGTTGACGGGTAAAGATCGATTGCTCGTCCGGCAGGCGATATTCCAGCCGGTACTGGTAGGGATCGGCCCGAGTGACCATCGCCAGCGTCGTCGCCGCATGCTCTCGAGTCAGCGCAAACTTCGTGAGCGCAGCCCCGCCGAGTTCAGCCGCAGCCACCGCCGTGGCGACGCCCATGACTACCGGTCCATTGATGCCGCCGTCGTAGGCGGCGTTGGTCACCTTGATGAGCAGCGTGTTGGGCTGCCCGCGATGCAGCAGGCGGGCGGGGAAGCGATAGATGCGCGCCGTTTCCCAGTGGTGGGGAGTCTCCATACCGGTGGCGCCGATCGCCGTGCCGTTGAGGAACGTTGCATCGAAATCATCCACCGCACCCAGGACCAGCGCCATTTCCTCATCCGGCCAGCCTGCCGGGCAGGTAAATTCCCGCCGGTAATAAAACTCGCCGACGCGGTTGTGCAAACGGTCGTCGCCCGCTCCACGGCGACTGGGAATCGCGGTGGGCGCCCATTTCCCACCTTCGAACCGTCCCCGGACGTAGTCGGCACTCTCGGCCGGCGGGGGCGGCGCCGGCGTGTAGAGCCAATGGTCGTTCAATTCGATGGCCATGCCCGCGGCCACAGCCTGCCGGAGGACTTGCGGGTCGAGTTTGCGAATCGGCGGCGGCAGGACCATGGCTTTCGCCGCCGGCCCCGCAATCAGTTCGTCGCCGCTGGCGGCGTCGCTCAGCCCAATCCACGCGCCGGTCTGCCGTTCAAAGCGAAGGACTAATCGCCGGTTGGCCAAGCGGATGGGCGACGAGTCCTCGCTGCCCGCGTTTGCCAGTGTCCACCCCGCCAGCAGTATGATGAGGCCTACCATCGTCCGTCCCATCGTCGTCGCACCGCAGCTCAAGGCATCGCTCGGCACAGATTGCTCTCCTTGTTCAACGCTTCCTGGAGCGATTCACAACTCCCCGCTCTTCAACCCATCACGGCGGCAGCCGCTACCGTTCGGGATACCAGTCGCGAATCCGGATTTCGACGCCACTGTGGTTGCCGACGAGTTTCTTGAGCTGCTCGAAGTCGGCCTTCGTTCCGTCGTGGCTGCGGTAGTGATAGGGATAGACGATCCTCGGTTTGAACTGCCGGATTGCATCTGCCGCCTTCTCGACGCTCATTGTATATGGCAGGTTCATCGGCAGGAAGGCGATGTCGATGTTCTTGAGGGCTCGCATTTCAGCGGTGTCCTCGGTATCGCCGGCAATATAGACCCTTTTTCCGCCCATCGTCAGCACGTAACCGTTGTCGCGCCCCTTGGGATGGAACTTTTCCTTCCCGGGGGTCGTGTTGTAGGCCGGCACGGCTTCCACGGCGATCCCGGCCGCCTCGGTCTTCTCCCCGTTGGCAAGGACTTTCAACGCGCTCTTGCCTTGCAGCCTCTCCGGAATCAGCGTCGGCGGGATCTTCTCGGCGACCGTCGCCGGTACGATGATGACCGGCATGCGCCCGGCAGACATGATCGTCGCCAAAGTGGCCGGATCGAAATGGTCGAAGTGGATGTGGGTCACCAACACGAGATCTGCTTTGGGCACCGCGGCGAAAAGCTTGCCGCCGCCGACCGGATCGACGTAGATCGTCTTGCCGTTCCACTGCATGAGCAACGTCGCATGGTGTATCGGATGGATCACCAGGGCACCATTGTCGGTGGCGACCCGATCGCCGGAAAGCCCCCGTTCTTGAGCTCCGCAAGCGACAGGCAAGGCCGCGCAGAAGAACAGCACGCCAGTCAAAAGGCGAAGAAAACGTCCCATCAGATTCCTCCTTACGATCGTAGGTAGCAAGCGGAATGGATGCTCATGGTGCCGCAATTGCCGCGGGCGGCGCGTCCAGCTCTAGCGTCACCGGAGCACGCTCGAACTGGTTCGCCGCCATCAGCACTTGCGGCCTCATTCGGCCCAGGCCGGCGACGAATCGCTCCGGCACGAGCTCCAGGCGGGTGTTGTAATGCGTGGCGATGTCGTTGAAGTAACCCCGCGCCAAGGCGATGCGTTGCTCGGTCTCGATCAGGCTTTTCTGCAATGCGGCAAACGAGGCGTTGGCTTTGAGTTCCGGGTAGCGTTCTGCGATGGCGGCGGCCGTTCGGCCGACCGCGCTGTAGTCGGGGCCCGCCACGCCGGGCGGAGTGGCCGATAGCTCGCCGCGGAGGCGGCCGAGTTCGCTCTGAAGCTGCCGCTCGTAATCGCGGTAGCCCGTCACCAACCCGACGAGGTTCGGAATCAAGTCGTGGCGGCGTTTGAGCTCGATTTCCACCAGCGACCACGCTTGACGCACGCGCTGGCGCACTTCGACCAGGCTGTTGAAGACCATCCACACCCACAACAGCGCGGCGGTGGCCAGGTAGCCCGCCGCCGCGCCGGCATAGATCGGCCGGCGAGGTTCCCAGGGCACGCTGCGGATCGCGTCGCCGAGCGCGATGCCGCCGACCGCGACCACCAGGCCGAAGAACACCCAGCCCCGCTCGGCCCACTTCATCCCGGCGCTCACCTGTTCCCGGGAGCGGGTGGAAATGAGAAACAACGGCGCATGGCGGTCGTGGGCGATCTCCGCCGCAACCACGTCCTGCCGTTCGCGGGCCTGGCCCATGACGTAGAGCATTACATGCTGGGGGATGCCGCGTTCGGCGAATCGCCGGCAATGGTCGGAGTCGCCGATCGCCCCCGCGGGGCCGCGGCCGTAGTATAGCGGATCGCCGCGGGAGCAGGTCGCGGAGAACATCTGCACCGGTTCCAGCTTCGCGCCTTCGGGACGCACCAGGATCACGCCGCAGTCGTCGCGGAGAAAGAAAGGAATCAACTCGCCCCCGTCGGCGACCGTCGTCCAGCCGCTTTCGTAGCGGCTGCGCGTCTGGGTCTTGCCCTCACTATCCGTGTAGGTCTCGGTGACCGTGCGCGACCAGTGCTCTTCGACGGTCCATTGATAATGCACGCAGGGCCGCTGGGCCAGATAGCTTGTGAGCGGCCGGGCCGACTCGGCGGTCCCCTTGAGCTCCACCAGGCCGATGAACACGCCCGTGGTCTTCGAAACAGGCAAATCCTCGACCAGCCGCCAACGTCGGCCCGCGCGGAACGTCCCGCTCAGGAACAACAGGCCTAGCAGCAGACCAATCCAAGGCACAAACGGTGCGAAATCGTGCATCGACAATATCCCTTCGTCTCCGCGATCTGCTCTCGATGCCATTCTCATCCGAACTTTGTCCGCGTTCAAGGGGGAACCGCGGCCGCAGAACTGTAAACTTCGGACGGGGCAGGCCTGACAGAACGGAATTCACTGCGTTTGCATGAAAAGGCCGGGAAACGGCGTAAACTCCGTTCCAGGAGCCCGGCTTTGCCATACTCTTGGGAACCAGGACTGCCGTGGACTTACGTTCCTGCCGGACCGAGATGCCGGCGCAGCACCTGCCAGGAGCGGCTTTCCTCGGCCATGTCGAATCGCACCCGCATCGCCACGCCGTGCCGGCGCCACCATTGCCGGCCGGCCCTCGACCGCATCAAATCCAACACCCTGCGCGCCACGGCGAGTTCCTCCGGCAGTTTGCGGCGAAGCGCGGCGGAAAGCGGGCCGTCGAAGCCGAATCGTGGCCAATGGTAATAGCCGTTGTCGTCCGGCCGGCGCTCGGCGAAGGTCTCCACGCCAACGATTCCCAAAGCCTGGGCGTAGCAGAGTTGCCGGTGGAAGACGCGACGTCCGAGATGCTTCCCTTGCATACTCGGGTGGGAGAAACAAAAACCGTCCTCGACCAACACCGGCCCGTTTTCGCCACGGCGAACCCGCAACACCGCCTGAAAAAGCCGCATCGGCGTCCCGCGGAGTTCCAAGTAAAGCTGGCCGCGCCAGGTTCCCACTTCCAACAAGGCATCGCGGGGAGCGCCGGCCAACGTGGCATATTCGCAGCGCGTGAGCTTCTTGCCGAACAACCGCTGCGTGACCCGCTCGGCGCCGCCCTGCTCGCCATGGTAGAAGGCCACGTCGGCGCGGCCCTGATCGGGCCGGGGACCGTGGCGGGCTATGGGGCAACACTTGCGCTGCTGGCAATCCATGACCTGAGTTCCTCTTGCCAAAATAATCAAACAAGAAGAGAATTGCGCCGCACTCGGCTTGCTCGCTCCTTCCTAAGCATTGCCCATCGTGGTGACAACAAGCTGTCACCGCGAGAGCGCCGTCGTGAGAAAACCCGCAACGGCGTCGCCGCCGCGGCCGTCATAAAACGCACTTTCCGCCAGGTTTCCAGGAAAACCGGCCCGTACAAGGGTGGTCGAATGACCCGAAAGAAGCCCGGGGGCCAAGCCATTCGCAGCGGCCAGCCTGTCAACCCCGCCGCGGAAAGCACGAGCAACCGCTGCGCGCAGCCGCTCGGCCCGGTTGAGGATGTCGTTAATCCGCTTGCTTCCAGCGGCCGCCCTTTTTCGCCTGGTCCGCGAAATCCTTGTTCCGCGTCTGGCCCACGCGCATACAATATCGGCTGACCGGGACATTCCATCACGCTCGAGAAACTCTCATGAGGATCTTCGCCTTGACGATCGCGGCGGCAATGTGCGCGGCGACGGCCCACGCCGCCGTGCAAACGAAGGTTGTCGAATACAAGCAGGGGGAAACCGTCCTCGAGGGCTATCTCGCTTGGGATGATAGCATCCCCGGCCGGCGTCCCGGCGTATTGATCGCGCACGAGTGGACCGGCCCGGGCGACTACGTCCAAATGCGGGCCGTGAAGCTGGCCGCGATGGGTTATGTGGCCTTCGCCTTGGACATTTACGGCAAAGGTGTCCGCCCCAAGGCGCCCCGCGAGGCGGCCGCCCAGGCGGGCAAGTATAAGAACGACCGGCCGCTGATGCGCGCCCGGGCCGCCGCCGGGTTGGAGGTGCTGCGCGGCAGCGAGTTGTGCGATCCGCGGCAAGTGGCGGCCATCGGCTACTGCTTCGGCGGCACCTGTGTGTTGGAGCTTGCCCGCAGCGGCGCGGACGTTGCCGGCGTGGTGAGCTTCCATGGCGGCTTGGATACGCCCTCGCCCGCCGACGCCAAGAACATCAAGGCCAAGGTACTGGTGCTGCACGGTGGCGACGATCCCCACCTGCCCCGCAAAGATGTCGAGGCCTTCGAGGACGAAATGCGCTCCGCCGGCGTGGACTGGCAGTTGATCGTCTACGGCGGGGCCGTGCACGCCTTCACGAATCCCGCGGCCGGCAACGACGCGTCCCGGGGCGCCGCCTACAATGCCCGGGCGGACCATCGTTCCTGGGAGGCCATGAAGGCTTTCTTCGCCGAGATATTCAAATAGGAGGCCACGGCGCGACGGTATGAATGTCAATCCTGCCGGCTGTACCTCCCTGATCTTTCTCGCCGCTTGGGGGAGCGTGGCGCTCGCTCAGCAGCCGCCGCAGACTTCGGCCCCGTCGGACCTGCCGCCGGGCGTCCGCTGCCTGCGCGACCTGGAATATGTCCCCGGCGGCCACCCGCGGCAGAAACTCGACTTGTACCTGCCGGAGAAAGCCGGCAGGCCGCGGCCGGTCATCGTCTGGGTCCACGGAGGCGCCTGGACGCAGGGCGACAAGGATTGGCGCCGCGCCGTGCCGCTGGTGCCCAAGGGCTACGCCGTGGCCAACATCAACTACCGCTTCAGCCAGGACGCCCTATTCCCAGCCCAAATCGAGGACTGCAAGGCCGCCGTTCGCTGGCTGCGGGCCCACGCCCAGCAGTACCACCTCGATCCCGATCACGTCGGCGCCTGGGGTTCGTCAGCCGGCGGGCACCTGGTCGCCCTGCTGGGAACGACCGGCGGCGTGAAGGAACTGGAAGGCTCCGGCGGGAACCTCGACCAGTCGAGCCGCGTGCAGTGCGTCGTCGATTGGTTCGGTCCCACGGACCTTTCGACGATGGGCCCGCGCTACGACGGGCCCGACTCTTCGGTAGCACGTCTGATCGGCGGCCCGGCTCGGAAAAACCGGCGGCAGGCCGACCGGGCTAGCCCACTGAGCTACGTCACCCACGATGCGGCGCCCTGCCTCATCATGCAAGGCGACAAGGACGAGGTGGTGCCTCTGGGGCAGAGCGTGAGTTTCGCCGAGGCGCTGCGGCGGGCCGGGGTCGAGGTAACCCTTCAGATCTACAAGGGAGGCGGCCACGGCGGCCGGGCGTTCACCAGCCCCGAGAGCTGGAAGCTCATCGAAGAGTTCTTCGCCAAGCATCTCCACCCGGCGAAGGGCTAGTGTCTGCATTTGGGAACGGAACCAGGTCATTCCCGAATCGCGCTGCGGGCGAGCAATCGCGCCAATGCCGGGCGAAGCTCCGCGTCGCGGAACGTGAAACCGCGATCGACCAGCCGCCGTGGGACGACCTGTGCGCCGGAAAGAAACAGTTCGTCGGCCATCTCGCCCGCGGCCACCCGCAACACCAAGGCCGGAACGGTGAAAAAGGCGGGCCGTGCCAGCACGCGGCCCAGCGTTCGCGCAAACTCCCGGTTGCTCACCGGATGCGGCGACACGGCATTCACCGGCCCCTGGATGCCCTCGTCGCGAACAACGCGATCGACGACTCCCACCAGGTCGTCCAAGCTGATCCAGCTCATGTACTGCCGGCCGGAGCCCAACGGACCGCCCAAACCCAGACGGAAAACGGGCAGCAGCTTCGCCAGCGCTCCGCCCCGCGGCGACAACACCAGCCCGAGCCGCAAACACACCACCCGCAGGCCGGCCACCGCGGCCGGCGCCGTGGCCGCCTCCCACTCGCGGCAGACGTCGGCCAGGAAGCCCGTGCCCGATGGACTGTTCTCGTCGAGCAATTCGTCGCCGCGATTGCCGTAAAAGCCGATCGCGGAGGCGGAAACGAGCACTTTCGGCCGCGCGTTGGTTCCGGCCAGCGACTGGCAAAGCCGCTGCGTTCCCTCCACGCGGCTCTGGCGAATGCGGGCTTTTTTCGCCGCGTTCCAGCGGCCGTCGCTGAGGCTCTCGCCTGCCAGGTGCACGATCGCGTCGAATCCCTCCAGCCGGGCCGCTTCCAGCGGCGGCCCGTCGGGATGCCAGGCAATCTCGGCCGGCCCCCGGGCGTCGCGGCGAACCAGCCGCGTAATCTGGTCGCCCTGGCCGTTGAAATAATCCACGACCGCCGACCCGACCAGCCCGCTGGAGCCGCTCACGACGATTCGCATGGCAACACTGCGTTATCGGACAGCGCCGTTCAACTGCGCGCGGCGCAGAATTCCAGCATGAAATCGTGCAGCGCCTGCACTCCTTCCACCGGCATGGCATTGTAGATCGAAGCCCGGCACCCGCCCACGGAGCGATGCCCCTTGAGCTCCGCCAGTCCCCGGGCCTGGGCCTCTTTGAGGAACCGGCCTTCCAGGTCGGCGTCGGGCAGGCGGAAGGTGACGTTCATCAGCGAGCGGCTGGCCGCCTCCGCGTGTCCGTCGTAGAACCCGCCCGACTGGTCGATTGCCTCGTACAACAGCGCCGCTTTGCGGCGATTGCGCTCCTGCATTTTCTCCAACCCGCCAATCTCGTTGACGAGCCAGTCGGTCACCAGCTTAAGGACGTAAATGGCGAACACCGGCGGAGTGTTGAGCAGCGACTTGTTTTCGGCCAACACCTTGTAGTTGAGCATCGAGGGAAGATCGGCGGCTGAGCGCTCGACCAGGTCGTTGCGAATGATGACCGTGGTCACTCCGGCCGGGCCGGCATTCTTCTGCGCGCACGCATAGTAGATGCCATATTTGGCAATGGGCACCGGCCGGCTGAGGAAATCGCTGGAGGCGTCGCACACCAGCGGCACGCTCCCCACGTCCGGCTCGGCGCCAAACTCTACGCCCTGAATGGTTTCGTTCGAGGTGATATAGGCATACGGGGCGTGCGGATTCAGTTGCAGCTCATCCTGGCGGGGAACTCGTTGGTAGTTGCTCGACTTGCCGTTCCACGCCGCGCACACTTCGCCCTGCGTCTTGGCCTCTTTCATGGCCTTCTCGGACCACGATCCGGTGACGATGTAGTCGGCCGCCTTGCCGCTGTTGCGGAGGAAGTTCATGGGAATCATGCCGAACTGCAACAAGGCCCCCCCCTGAAGAAACAGGACCTGATACTCCTCGGGGATGCCCAACAGCTTTCGCAGGTTGGCCTCGGCCTGGCCAATGACCTGTTCGAAAGATTTTGAGCGGTGGCTGATTTCCAGCATTGAAATCCCCACGCCGGGCAGGGCCACCAGATTCCGCTGAGCCTCTTCGAGAACCGGAAGGGGGAGTACCGCGGGACCGGGCGAAAAGTTGTAGACGCGCTTTTCCATGGCTGATTCCTGAATCCGCGAAAGGGAACGACCTAGTCCGTGGACTAGTTTAGCGAAAGAAGCGGGAGATGGGAAGAAGGCGGAAAGGGGAGGGCGCAGATCGGGTGCAAAGCAGCTTCCGTATGGCTTTTGTGTGCCTCCAAAGTGTCAATAGCACAATTCCGTGGATTTCGGTTAAGATGGCGAGGCATTGGAGGGTAGGAAGACACATTGGG